>Ga0169931_10010951_pt1 | contig 12862 bp, 14 predicted proteins | sample Kivu_15m_20L_FD_129675 | JGI IMG/M metagenome (GOLD analysis project Ga0169931, IMG submission 129675) | Freshwater microbial communities from Lake Kivu, Western Province, Rwanda to study Microbial Dark Matter (Phase II) - Kivu_15m_20L... | ecosystem: Environmental > Aquatic > Freshwater > Lake...
CAAGCTGGCGCTAAAGATAGAGCTGCTACTGAAAAGGCAGAGGGTGAAATTATCGCAACATATCTTCCAGCCCAGTTAAGTGAATCTGAGATTAAAGATTTAATCAGCGCTGCAATTGTTGAAACAGGTGCGAGTGGGCCGCAGCAGATGGGTCTTGTTATGAAATCTATTCAACCAAAAATTGCAGGGCGCGCAGATGGCGGCCAAGTCTCATCACTTGTAAAAGCTGCGCTATCGGAGGGAAATTAAATGAAATATGAATATGCCACAGTTCCACTTCTAACCCATGCCACAAAACAGATTCTCGATACCTGGGGATCAGATGGCTGGGAGTTAATTCAAGTCATTCCAGCACCTGGCGGAGGCTATCAATTAGTTGCTTATATGAAAAGAGCGATTGCGTGATTGATGTTAGAGCTAAATTAGCCGAACTTGGATGGACGCTTCCAATTGCTGCAACGCCAGTTGCAGCATATGTTCCTGCTATCCAAACTGGAAATCTCGTTTTTACTGCAGGTCAACTTCCAATTGTAGAAGGAAAAATAGTGGCAATTGGTAAAGTAGGTAAAGATGTATCCGTCCATGATGCAAAGAAACTTGCTCAGATATGTGCTCTGAATTGCTTAGCGGCTGTGCAAACAGTTGTTGAAGTAAATACGATTGCAAAAATCGTTCGCGTGGTTGGTTACATAAATGGAATGCCTGGCTTTGTAAACCAGTCTGATGTGGTAAACAGTGCTAGTGAATTGTTCCTTTATATTTGGGGTGAAGCTGGAAAACATGCGCGAAGCTCTATTGGAGTTTCAGAGTTACCACTAAGTTCCCCATTAGAAATTGAATTAACCGTAGAAATTGATTGAAAATTTTAAGGCTTTAAATCTCAGTTTAATTTAGTGGTCTTGTTTTTGAAAAATTTTAGTGTACCTATTTTTGGGTTAACCGGTAGTTCGGATAGAACTGATGAAGTATTTGCCCAATCCCTAATCTCTCCCTTTTTCAAGGGTCTATCGAATTGAGGTGATAGCATATCAAATGTGTCGAGAATAGATTCTTCTCTAGCTTCCATTATATTCTTATACTTAAAGGTAGGATAATTGGCTACTGGAATAATAAAAGAGAAAAACTTACCAAGAGGATACGGGAGTGCAAAGAGAAATCTAGTTATCGGAAACCAAAAAAAAGAAGTTTTTCGCAAGAAATTCAAGAGTTTTTCAGGATTGACTCTCTTTGTAACCGGGCGAATCAAATATTTTGAATAAAGTCGAGTTCGAATACCTCGTGACTCATAAAAAGTTATCGTGAGTTCGCCGCCTGGCTTCAGCACCCTAGTTAATTCAGAAAATATAAGTTTAGGGTCTGAAGTATGTTGAAGAACGCCAATGCAGTAAACGAAATCAAAAGAGTCATCATGGAATGGTAAATCCGAAAGATCTGCTCGCACGCACGTCAAGTTATTAGACTTACTAAAGCGATTTGCTACTTCATAAACCGCAACAGAGGCATCAACTGCTACAACATTTGCATTACAACCTAGAGAAATATCTACAAACCGCCCAGCACCACAACCTGCGTCCAGTACCAGAGAACTCTCAATATCCGCTATTGACCAACCTGTTTCATTGAAGAAACGTTCACGGCTTCTTGTTGATTGTTTTTCACTATCAATTTGAGTAGAGGAGAAAGTTTTCCATTGCAAGCCAAACGTATCTGAATAATGAAATCGTTCTGTGAAGACGTGAACACCAAGATTAAAGCTTATAGATTCTCTTGAAAAAAAATGACCTAGCATACCCCAATAGTAGCATTCCTGTAAAATCAAATATCATTTTCAAGAGAATTTAGCTGGTGAATTATTCCCATATAGCGATCAACAAGTTTGTCCAAGGTGAAATATTCTAAGGCTTTTAATGAATATTGAGAAATATTTAAGCCTCTTTTATCCTCAACAAACAATAGCATAGAGCGAAAAATTGCATCAGAATCACAAAATGGAACCACGACAACAGAATCATGTATTTTTGGCATTTCATTTAAGATGCCTGACATAGTAAAGATGCAAGGAATTCCTGAAGCCAACGCTTCCAAATAAACCATACCAAACGTTTCAGAACATTCCTCAATAGGCGTATGGATGAAAACATCAAGTGACAAGAAAAAGTCAGGTACTAAGTTGACTCGCTCCAAAAACTTCACATGCCTAGAAAGTTTTGCATCAATGATATTTTGTAATTCCTTACGATACGGCCCTTCTCCAAGAATGAAAAGTTCTGCAGAAATGCCTTGCATAATTAGCTTTTCAAATGCAAAAAGTATGTATTGAATTCCCTTCCATTCTACAAGTCTTGCACAAACTCCAAATGTGAGAGTGGTGCCTTGAAGAGGCCGCAATTCTTCTATCAATCGAGAGGACTTCTTTATTCGATTTTGTGCAAAACTTTCTAAATGAAAGCCACCATAGACAACACCTACTTTTTTTGGATCCATGCCTTCATCATTTACCAAATATGCTTTATGGCTTTTGCTAACCGCATAAATACGATTAGAGCGTAATGCCACATAATGATCAAGGCAAATTGCTATGCGATTGTTAATCTGAAAGTGTAAGTTACTATGATGACGCACTAGAACATAACGAATCTTCAAAATAAAAGACGCAAAAAATATTAAATAACTTGCTTCAACTCCTGACACAATAATTTTTCTTGGAGAAGCTTTGGTTTTAGCTACAATTTGTAAGAGACATAAAAATCTAGATATCTTTCGACTTGTACTTATTAATTGGTATCTGAGGTTCAAGGAGCTCAGGGCCTTAACAAATGAGTTTTCTGGAGACCTGACTACGATTATCTCTATGGAATAACCACGGTCAGTAAGGGATGTAAGAACATGTAAATATTCATTACTATTGTCGAAGTCTGAGAAGACAAAAAGAAGTTTACCCTCTTTGTTTTCCACATTATTACTAATAGGATTCATCTTCTAGACACAATCTCAGTACTAGACAAAAGCTCTAAAGACCAAAATTCAAATCTCTTATTCAGTTTATGTAAAGATGGAATTTTAGAGATTCTCGTTAGAACTTCAGCTAGTTCATGAGATGTATTGGAATAATATGCTGCGACAATTAGAGATAGGAGTTTAACACGTTCTCTTTTAAGTTTTAGAAAATTATTGCTTCTAAAAACTCTCACAAATCCGATTAAAATGAACAGATATATGATCTTAACTTGAATTCTGAGTATATGTCTCCTTGTTGGCGTGATCGATTCAAAGGCACTTTGTAGAAATCCCGTTTGATCATGAATGAATAGACGGCGGTTACACCAAACCGAAAAAAGCAGTTTATCAATTTGGGAAGCAAATTCCGCAGTGATAACGTCGCTGTGAATTCCCCACCCATCATGATCCATATAAATTGAAATTGATTTTTTGGCATGCTTTCTAGATTGCCAATGTTCATAGTGATAGATGTATTCAAAAGAAGGCATTTCGACAAATTGAAATTTCTTCTCACACACAAAATTCAATGCTACGTCTAGACTAGGTGAACATTCCTCCCCTTGGGCACGGATATAACCAGTGAATAGATTCCAAATTTCGCTAGGAATGAAGGAAAATAGAATAGAGGCAGGTAACTTAGATTTGGGGACTCTATAACTCATAGTCGCTAGTCTTGATGTCGTTATTCGAATATTTGGTTGCAGTACAGAGGAATTGTTTGCTCTAGAGGGAAAAATTACCTGCCCGGCGAAATCATCGTCATCATGAATTTGGGAGACCCAGTGATCTGGAGGTAGCTTTATTTTACTTTGAGAAAGAAAAATGCTTTCTGTTGGATCACATTGGAGGAATTGAATTTTTCCATTCATTCCAAGGCTTAAAAAGAATTTTGTAGCCTCACTATTTATGGTTTTATCAATGAGCACAAGCCTAAGCGTAGAATTAGAATTTATCAGTTCACTAATTTTGTTCCAAAGCACTTTACTCTTATCGTGAACTCTGCGAACTGGGAAGAGAATTACTAAGCAAAGTTGCCTTTCAAACACAAGTTCCTTTTCGCAATCCACGCACTAACTCTACTGCGACTTCAACTATTTGAATTGAATAAGTGAAGAGATTTTGGGCGAATTTAGAGCTTAGGAAAAATCTGTAGCTTCAATACTAATGGAGGGAAAGCTCGAATTTTTTGAACTGTTCTAGATAGATTTCTTGGACAAGAACTAACAATTGCTCAGGCTAAACTACGATAATTGCCATATTGTGCGATAATTATAGTATGACCCTTGAAGAATTAAGAGAAATTCCGGTGGTAATTCTGGCAGGTGGAAAAGGAACTCGCCTCGGCAGTGAATATGGCTTAAAGCCGAAACCACTTGTCTGCATTGGCCCACTTCCAATTCTCATGCATATAATCCTCATTTATATGAATTCTGGATTTCGAAAGTTTTTCATTTGTGTCGGATTCCGTTCGGGCGATTTTCAAGATTACTTCGAAAGTATAGGATCTAAAGTTTCAACAAATTTTTACGTTGTGTCGAAAGCACAGCTTGCAGAACTTATTTCACCCTTACAGGCTCCAAGCAATGACTTTGATATTGAAATAAAACTACTAGATACTGGAGTGGAGTCCACTACAGCTAAAAGAATCAAGATGGCAATAGACGAGTTTGACTCGAACCTATTTTGTGCGACTTACGGTGATGGTGTAGCAAGTTTAGATGTATCGGAAGTTTTAAATTTTCATATTCAAAAGAGATTTGATATTTCTTTAACAGCTTTCCATCCGCCTAGCAGATTCGGAGAGGTGATGGTAAACGCAAATAACTTAGTGGTTAATTTCCAAGAGAAGCAGTTATCTAGCACTCTGGTTAATGGTGGTTTTTTCATTATTAATAGGTCAGTTCAGGACGACATAGATCCAGAACTTTCACTAGAAGTCGGGCTACTGGGTAATTATTGTCGAAACGGAAAATTGGGTGCCTACATATCGGAAGACTTTTGGCAGATGATGGACACCCCTAGGGAAGTGGAGATATTGAATGAGATGTACGAGCAAGGCAGTCCTCCTTGGTTGACTAGCACATTGTTGCGGCAGAAGAAATGAAAAATGTATTCTTCAACTTTGCCTTCAGTATTTACATGTCACGTTTGAGATTCATATAATCATGTTAATTGTCCGAAGTCCTCTAAGGATTTCTCTTGGCGGTGGTGGCACTGATTTACCATCTTATTACCGTAAATTTGAAAGCCATTTCGTTGCAGCAGCAATTAATAAATATGTTTATGTAGCAATTAATAAGCCCTTTAAAGAGGGAATATATTTGAAATATTCAGAGCAAGAGCAATGCTCAACAGTAGATGAGATCAAACACCCTTTGATCCGTGAGTGTATAAAGATCATGAATTTGGAAGATCTCCAGATAGAAATTTCTTCAATGGCAGATATCCCTGCTGGGACAGGTTTGGGGTCCAGCGGGAGCTTCACATCAGCACTCTTAAAGGCACTTCACGAATTTTTAGGGAAAGACATTTCAAAGGTCGATCTTGCTGAGCTTGCATGTAAAGTTGAAATAGAGATTTTAGGAGATCCAGTTGGGAAGCAAGACCAGTATATTTCTGTATTCGGTGGCTTAAAGTCCTTCCGTATAGACCGAAATGGAAAAGTTGATCATGAAGACTTGGACTTAGATGGTCTAACTCGAAAAAAGCTTGAAGACAACCTACTACTATTTTTTACAGGAATTACGAGAAAGGCAACGACAATCTTGAGAGATCAACAAAATCTGGCAGACGATAGCACTATGCAGTCGAATTTACATTTAACTAAGTCGTTGGGCTTTCAGACTAAACTAGCTCTAGAAACCAGCAACTTGCCTCTTTTTGCTAAACTTTTAAGTGACCAATGGTCTCAAAAGAGATCACGATCAGTGAGTACTTCAACAGAGGCAATCGATGAAGCAATTAAGGCAGGAATTGATAGCGGCGCAAAAGGGGCAAAACTCATCGGAGCAGGCGGAGGTGGATTTCTTCTCTTTTACTGTGCGGAGAAACAAGCGCTACGGTCGGCCATGTCCAAACTTGGACTTGAAGAAGTAGAATTTTATTTTGACGAAACCGGCACGGAAGTTCTTACTTTATGAAGTTACCAGCTGTAATTCTTGCTGGCGGCCTTGGGACTCGCATTGCTTCCGTCGCGGGAGATAAACCTAAATCACTAATCGAATTCTGCGGAAAGCCATTCTTGTATTGGCAACTCGACTTATTGTCGCGGAATGGCGTGAGGGAAGTAATACTTTGCTTGTCTCATAAGTCAGAACAAATAATCGAGTACATTTCACATGAAAATGAATTTAAAATGAACATCCGCTACTCCATTGATGGAGATACGCAGCTTGGAACAGGTGGGTCAGTAAAGAAGGCTAGCTCTCTCATCAACGGACCTTTTTTCGTATTGTACGGAGATTCTTTCTTATTGACAGATTTTAGTAGAGTCCAGGATTTCTATTTGAATCAGAAGAGACGTGGATTGATGACTACAATTCATTACACAAAGACTTATGAAAAACCAAATATTCAGATATCCTCCAATCAAATCCTGAATTATTCTAAGTCCATTTCAGGAAAAAATTTCACATATGTAGATTATGGGCTAAGTATATTGACTAGTGATTGCTTCTCCTCCTCACAAGGGATTGAGAGGTTCGATTTAGTAGATGTATTTAGCCACTTGTTATTAAGAAATGAGTTAGTAGGATTCGAGGTGGGGGAAAGGTACTTTGAAATTGGTTCCCCTTATGGAGTATCAGAATTTAAAAAATACTTGGAAAGGGAGAGAAGTGCATAATCTGAATTTTACTGAACAATTTATGGGTGAAGTGTCTCAAATTGCCACTAGCATAAACACCAAGGTAATAGATCAAATGGTTGATGAATTAATAAAACTTAGAGAGAGAAGGGGCCGACTTTTCATTCTTGGAGTTGGAGGTAGCGCAGGGAATTCCTCTCATGCCGTTAACGATTTTAGGAAATTAACAAACATTGAGACATATTCACCAACAGACAATGTGTCAGAATTAACCGCGCGGACTAATGACGAGGGCTGGAATACCTTTTTTTCACGTTGGCTTGAAGTGAGCAATCTAAGATCTGACGACGGCATAATTATTTTCTCTGTAGGTGGAGGAAATAGAGAATTGAACATTAGCGCAGGCATTTGCGATGCAATAGATCTTGCTCTAGAACGCAATGTTCTGATTATGGGAATTGTAGGGCGAGATGAGGGTTACGTTCAGGCAAAAGCGGATACCTGCCTCATTGTGCCACCACTGTTTCCCGAGCGCATTACTCCACACTCGGAGGCTTTTCAGGCAGTTGTATGGCACTTAATTGTTAGTCACCCATTATTAGCCATATCGAAAACAAAATGGTGATTTAAATTGCTAAAGGCACTTTTCTTAGATCGAGACGGAATTATTAATGAACCAATAATCAAAAATGGTCGACCGTTTTCGCCCTCTAGGTTAGCTGAAGTGAGGATAATTCCCGATGTAAAGGCTGCCTTAATGCAATTTAGAAAGTTTGGTTATCTACCGGTTGTAGTAACCAATCAACCAGAAGTGGCTCGAGGTAGCATCAGCCTTATCGAGGTAGAGCGAATTCACACCTACTTAAGTAAAGAGTTAGAGATTGATAACATTTACACCTGTTTTCATGATGACATTGATGCTTGTGGGTGTCGAAAACCTAACCCAGGACTACTATTTTTGGCCGCAAAAGAGTTGAATGTCAATCTAAAGCACAGCCTAATGGTTGGTGATCGTTGGAAGGATATTGAGGCTGGCCAGAAGGCAGGTTGCCAGTGTTATTATCTGGATTACTCATATCAAGAAAAAGTGCCTAGCGAGCCATTTACTCGCGTCTCATCCCTATCAGGGGTTTTGAGATACATTCCGTTCCTATGAATACACCTAACTCTCTACAATTCAAAATAAAGCTATTTGCCGATGGGGCAAACTTAGGAGAAATACTTAAACTAAACTCGAACCCTTCAATTAATGGATTTACCACCAATCCAACCCTTATGCGGAAATCTGGGATTAAAGATTACTCGGAATTCGCCAGTGAAGTCTTGCGACAAGTGACAGACAAACCAGTTTCATTTGAAGTTTTTGCGGATGACACCCAAGAAATGATTGAGCAGGCAAAAGAAATTGCGTCTTGGGGCAACAATGTATATGTAAAGATACCTGCGCTAAAAACCACAGGACGTAGCAATGAAATGGTGGTAGAGGAACTTACCTCACAAGGAATAAAGGTAAATATAACTGCTGTTATGACGACAGAGAGAGTGCGTGAATTTTCAAAAGTACTTAACCCTGATGTACCTAGCTGCGTTTCCATATTTGCCGGAAGAATTGCTGATACAGGTCGAGATCCAATTCCAATAGTTGAAGAATCAATTTCAATTTTGAGAAAAAACCAGAAAGCTGAGGTTATTTGGGCAAGTCCACGAGAGTTACTTAATGTTATCCAAGCCGACTCAATTGGCTGTCACATCATTACTGCAACATCAGACATTCTAAAAAAGATTGACAAAATAGGGTACGATCTTGATCGATTCTCTTTGGACACTGTTCAAATGTTTTTTCAAGATGCCAGAGACTCTGGCTACAGGATTTAAAAAAAAGTGATTTATAAATATGATTTTAAAATCAAGAAAATAAATTCATTTTTGACTGAGAATTTGATAATTCATTTTTTGTTGCGACAATTAAAACCAACAGTAAAGAAAAAAATGTTTGGTTCATTTCCGTATTTATTTGGAGTCAATTCTGGCGCAAATACCTCGCAATTTGAGGGTCGAGAGATTGCAAGATACGTGTGGAAATATAAGCCAAAATTTAAGAAATATGTAATTTTTGACATTGGATCTTGCAAAGGAAATTGGTCTAGTGGGTTCGCCAAGTTTGGCATGAGTAAAAACTTAGAAAAAATTCAAATCATCACTGCGGATCCTGAAATTGAGCCCCTAAATCTAATAAATTGGGTATCAACTCAAAAGTCTTATAAAGAAGAATTGATAGCTCATATTCATCATAAAATGGCATTAAGTAACGTATTCGGTTCAATATTCTTCGATAACGGACGAGTGATCAAAGGCGTTACTGCGAGTAGTCAAGTGATTAATTCTATACCACTGGATTTTTTTGTCTCAACGAATGGATATATTCGAGAGGAGGGAGATATTTGGATTATGAAACTTGATATTGAGGGCATGGAGTATAAAGTATTGAGAGAGAGCAAGATTCATAGGGAATTCCAGATTATACAATTTGAAATTTCACCATATAGTTTTGATGATTCTGAGAATATTGATGAACTTTTAAAAATATTTGAAGAGTATTTCCATTTGTTTGTTGTGAGTCCGAATGGTTTACTGGAAATAGATTCTGGATTATTGAATCGTGTTATCAATAAGTTCGCAGTCTCGAATTTAGTCGCAGTCCAGAAAAGTAATTAATGAAAAGCTAAAAGTTTTAGAATGATTCAAACCTATCCCTAAGTAATAAAGTGAACTTTTAGTAAAGGCACTATATTTTGCAACAGTTTTTTACGAGCATTTCACTATTTATCAGCATTCGCATATCTCAATAATTCTCTGAACCATTTCAAGTTGTGTTTTATTCATCTTAACCGTGATTGTTTTACCCCGTTTTACCTTTAGTCGTATTGTGATTTAATCCTAAGGTCCTGAGAAGCTATGGAAATTTAGTGCACTCTTAGCACTACTAAGAATGTGGCTGAGGAATCAGCAAGATTAATCTTTTTACTAGTCATGGCTAATGCAACTAAGACTTATACGCCCCCGCAAAAAACATGCTAATTCGTTTCACTTGGTAAATACTTTATCCATATTCAACTTTTGGTCGAGTCGCCCAAGACTCAATATTCAAATAGCCATCTTTTGTTTAACGATGCAGAGCTATGGATAGAATTGACTCATGAAAGTAGGGATCTGGGTTAGTTCACAATTGACCTTGGAGAAGTGGCAAGTTGAGGCAATTAGAAATATAGGGACACAAAACTTTGAAATTACAGAAGTGTTTGCTCTGAAGGATGACACAAGAAAACGAAACGTGAAATTTGGCAATATTTTATACTACCTAATACTTGGTAGCCAGAGAAAACTTGTTAGATTAGCGAGTAGCATTAAAATAACGAAAGTCAAGGAGATACAGACACTAAGAGTTACTTGGTTGGATTACGAATCCAAGGGAAATTGGTATTCGGTGAAGACAAGTAATATAAAAAGCATGAGTAAATTAGATGTAATAGTCAAATTTGATGGCTCTCTTCTGAGAAATCCGGAAGAGTTCGAGATTCCGTATGGAGTAATTTCTTTTCATCATGGAAATCCAGAGAAATTCAGAGGCAGACCAGCAATCTTCTGGGAACTCTTCTCTGGTTCACAAGAAATTGGAATGGTTGTGCAACAGATATGTAGCAAACTAGATTCAGGAAAGGTGCTATCGTTCGCTAATATTAAATTAAATAATTATTCGTATAGACAAAATATCAAAAACCTTTACAAGATTAGCACTTTTATGCTTTCTAGTGCTCTAAATAATTTAGAAATTCAAAAGCAGATCCCAATGACAACAAATCAGAAATTGTATCGTTTACCTAATAATAGTATTACGTTGCAAGTGATTCTAAAACTACTTATCAATAAGTTACGTCATATACTTAATGTTCTTTTTTTGCAGAAAGTTTGGTGGATTGCCAAGGTTCAACTGCCTATACTGGATAAGCCGATTGCAGTGATTTCTAGAAAGGAAATAGTCAAAATAGAGGGACCGGAAGGATCATTTTTTGTGGCAGATCCAATGGCAGATCCTGATGGCTTGATATATGCAGAAGTTGTAAATCCTCCCTTATTCAGAGGCTCAATTTATGTGCTTAAAAGCGGTTCATGGACAAGGTTAGAAGGAAAGAATAGTACAAGCCGACATTACTCATATCCACAGGTAGTGTTAAGTAACGAAAAAAAGTTTATATTTGCCGAAACGGCATATCACTCACCCCCTTATCTGATGCAGTTATCGGATAGTGGCGAAGAAGTTAAATCCGTTCATTTTTTGAAAGGATTAGGTAAAGAGCGTATAGCCGATGGCACTCTGTTTCCATACCAAGGGAATTGGTATTTATTTGGAAGTGCTCGAAAGTCCAATTATAGTGTTTTGCATTTGTGGGTATCTGAATCACTAGATAGAGAATTTGAGGAGCACACTTCTTCCCCAATATCTTTTGATGTCACCTCACAAAGAATGGCTGGTCCAATTACTGAAATAAACTCTGTTCTATTTAGATTTGGACAAGACTGCTCATCAAGGTATGGCTCATGCATAAATGTAAGTAGAATAGAGAAACTCACTAGAAGTGAGTATCAAGAAACTAAGTGTGGTCAAATCTCTATCGAAGAGGGATTTGGTCCGCATACATTGAGTGTATTAGGAGATACGGCCTTTATTGATGGGTATGAGGAGCACTGGAATCTAGCTGCGATTCTCAGAAAAATTCTAGCTCGAATTTAGAATTATGTTGTTGAATAAGGGCGTGTGTAGAAAATCATTAAGAAGCTATTTATGTCTTCACTATCTAAGTCTTATTAATCTCTCATTATCAAAGATTAATTGCAATATTTGAAAGTAAGATATCTTTAACAACAGAGAACTTGCTCTTTGGAACTATTAGCACATTCCACTTCAAAGATTTAGTAAGCTCCTCCTGTATGTCTATTGTCCAAGAATCGTCACAAATATTTACAAATAGGTAATCACTGGATGAGAAAAAGTTGCGCAATTTATTTGCAGCAGAGTCATCCAAAACTTCAATTAAGAATATGGTATTTCTCGTAAGATATTCTTCGAAACCCTTTAGTGCTCGAAATTCGTGACCTTCAATATCTATCTTTACTAGATCAATAGAATCAGTCCTTAACTCTTTGAACTTAGACCTGAATAGGTCTGCAAGCTTCCAAACTTCCCTCTCTATACAAATCTCACTGTGAGTTTCTCGGCTACCTTCATAAATATAGTCCAAATCTAGAGGCGAATTCACAAAAAGTTCTTTTCTTGGATTAGTTTCGTCAGAAAGAAAAACCTCGTGAACCCAAGCTCCATCATAGATGTGATTTGCTCTCAAAGAAGTGAAAATTGAGTTTTGCGCAGCAGGCGCCGGCTCGAAGAAGTGAACCGAGGCGTTTGGGCACACGTTTTTTGCTACAACACCATAGAGACCTGTATTTGCACCTATATCAAGGATCAACTGTGGTTGCATTTTCTTTATTATCTCAATCCATAAACACATTGAGAGTGGTTCATGCCCGTGATCTAGACCTCTCCAATACACATCGTTTTCTACAATCGTTCCCGAATGCATAATCTTGCCTAACTTTCTTCCCTTGTATCTCATCTGAAATATTCCCTGGAAGTAAAGGTGTTTATAAATTCTATTTGGAACAAATCTTCGTACAATGAATGGAATACTTCGAGCGATTGTTAATCGTAAAAAACGCAACATCATTTACCTTCCACGCTTTAGTAAGCGCTCGTAGTCCAAAATCAATACCGATCTTCCATCAAGGCGAAGCCAGCTGCGCTGAGCAAAATCAGCAAGGGCTTTGTTAACAGTCTCTCTTGATGCGCCAACTAATTGAGCAAGCTCCTCTTGGGTGAGGTCATGGTTTACATAGAGGCCTTCTTCTCGCTTCTCACCAAACTTCACGCCTAAATCAATTAAAGCTTTAGCAACTCTTCCTGGAACATCAGAAAATACTAGATCTCCTACAACTTCATTTGTC
>Ga0169931_10010952_pt1 | contig 12861 bp, 11 predicted proteins | sample Kivu_15m_20L_FD_129675 | JGI IMG/M metagenome (GOLD analysis project Ga0169931, IMG submission 129675) | Freshwater microbial communities from Lake Kivu, Western Province, Rwanda to study Microbial Dark Matter (Phase II) - Kivu_15m_20L... | ecosystem: Environmental > Aquatic > Freshwater > Lake...
CGCCGCAATCCCCGCGCACTCCGCCGCCCGCGACCGAGCCGAGTACGTCAAGCGGCCCGATCTCGGGCGGCAACTCGACCCGCCAAGTCGCGCGGTCCTGGCCGACGTCGCACGCCCGCCGGAGGGCTGGGATCTCGTGCTGGTCGTCGCCGACGGCCTGTCGGCCCAGGCCGTCGACAGCCACGCCGTCGCCGTCCTGGCAGCGTTGGCCCCGCGACTGCGCGACGACGGTTGGCAATTGGCGCCCGTCGTCCTCGCACAGCAAGCCCGCGTGGCCCTGCAGGACGAAATCGGCGCCCTGCTCCAGTGCCGGTTGGCGCTGAGCCTGATCGGCGAACGCCCCGGACTCGACGCCCCCGACAGCCTGGGCGCCTACCTCGCCTACGACCCGCGCCCGGGGCGGACCAACGCGGACCGCAATTGCGTCTCCAACATCCGCACGGCGGGCCTGGCGGCGGAGGCGGCCGCCGAGGCGTTGCTCTACCTGCTCCACGAGGCGCGTCGTCAGCGATTGAGCGGCGTCGCGCTGAAAGACCTCCGCACCGCGGCGGCTCCTCTCCCGCCCCCCCTCCTCCCCGACCCAGCGCCCTGACCGCGACGGGCGGCCGGGAGCACCCCCCGGGCGGCCGAATGGCACCGCGGCCCGCCGCGAACCGCGTGCGGCCGACCGCTAGCGCAGCACCTCGACGGGGGCTGCCAAAGGCGCCAGGGCCAGAGCCAGCAACGCCAGAATCGCGAGCACGCCGAGCGCCAGTCGCCGGGCGGACGCGACTGGGCTTCGACCTGTTCGGTCCCGCGATCGACGTCGGCGGCGGCGCCTCGACGGGAGGCCGGGTGGAGATCGATTTCCACGGCGACTTCATCACGGAGAATCGGGCTGCGGTGCTGCTGCGGCACGCTTACTGGGAGATCAAAAACGACGACTACCGGGTGCTCTTCGGTCAGACCTGGGACGTCGTTTCCCCGCTGATGCCCGGCACGCTGAACTACTCGGTCGGCTGGAACGCGGGCAACATCGGGTTCCGCCGGGCCCAGCTGGCGGCGGCGCGCACCTGGGAGACGGCCTGGGGGGGGCGGCGCGGCTGGAGGCGTCGCTCAACCAGGACATCGTCAACGAATTTCCGGACGAGCCGGGCGTGCGCCGCGAACCGGCGGGTTGGCCGGTGGTCGAAGGGCGCGCGGCGTTGGCCTGGGGCGATCCGCAGACTCCCCAGGGTCGTCCGGAAATCGGCGTTTCCGGCCATCTGGGCGAGACGGGGTTCGATTTTCTGGCCAACGGGCCGCCTCCGCTCAGCCTTCCGCCGCAGGACGACGCGCGATTCCTGACGTGGTCTTTCAACCTCGACGCGCGGCTGCCGCTGCGGGAAGACGTCGGCGTGACGCTCGAGGCGTTCCACGGCGACAATCTCTCGACGTTCCTCGGCGGGATCGGCCAGGGCGTCTGTCCCTGCACGCGGACTTCCGTCCGCTCGACCGGCGGCTGGCTCGACCTGTGGCTGGTCCTGACGAGCGTTTTGCAAGCCCGCACGGGCTTCGGCATCGACGATCCCCGCAACGACGATTTCCTGGTCGGCCGGACCTACAACCGCTACGTGTACGGCAACGTGACGTACGACGTCACGCCGCACTTCCGGACCGGCCTGGAAATCAGCCTCTGGAAGACGCTCTACAAGGACGACCGGGCGGGCCAGATCGCTCCGGACTTGCTTGGGCCGTCGGCCCCCGGCGAGGCGACGGTCTTCGAGCTGATGGCCCAATACGCCTTCTAGGCGGCCGCGGAGCCGTGCGGCCGCACCGCAGGCGCGCGGAGAAAGGCGGCCGCGAGCCTTCAGCGGGCCGTGGCGGAGCGGTCGAAATTCGCCCGCAGGAAGTGGGTGGCGCAGCTGATGCAGGGGTCGTAGTTGCGAATCAGCTGTTCGCAGCGCCGCGTCGCCTCGGCGTCGTCGAGGCGGACCACGCGCGGCACGTACGCCGCCAGGTCGGCTTCGATGCGTCCCTGGTTCTGCGAGGTGGGCGGCACGATTTTGGCCTCGGCGATCAAGCCGTCGTCGCCGACGCGGTAGCGGTGGTACAGCAAGCCGCGGGGGGCTTCCGTGGCGTGGCAGCCTTCTCCCGCGCGCGGCGTCCAAGGAACCTGCGACGTCGCGAGCCGCGCCCGGTAGTCGCCGACGATCGCCTGTGCCTCGGCGAACGCCTGGACCAGCTCCACGGCGCGGGCCGCGATGCTGTGGAAATTGTTGCGGGAGGGCCAGTCGATCTTCGCGGCGTCGGCCGCGCGGCGCGCTTCGGGCAGCAGCTGCTCGCGGCACAGATTGAGCCGCGCCAGGGGACCGACGAGATAGGGCTGGGCGGCGGGGAGTCGCACGCTGTGCAGCGACGTGCTGTGGGCGACGTGCCGCTCCTGGAAGTGGCGTTCGTAGTCCTCCATGTCGATTTCGGCTCCGCGCGACGACGCGATCCGCCCTTCGTTCAGCGGATATTCCGACGGGTGCCTGACGGCGACGCAGTCGTAGTCGATCTCCAAGTCGGGAAAATCGAAGCCGGCGACCAGCTTGAGCGTTTCCCACGACGCCTGCAGGCCCCATTCCAGCGCGGGGAGCAACCGCCGCAGATCCTCCGCTTCGGGCGCCCGGTAAAAGCCGCCGACGGTCACGTTGATCGGATGGATGGCCCGGCCGCCGAGCACCTCGAGCAGATCGTTGCCGATCTTTTTCATCCGCAGTCCCCGCTCGACCGCTTCCCGGTGGTCGGCGGCCATGCTGATGCCGCTCTCGTAGCCGAGAAAATCGGGCGCATGGAGCAGATAGACGTGCAGCGCGTGGCTCTCGATCCATTCGCCGCAGTAGAGCAGTCGTCGGAGCTTGCGGATCTCCGGGCCGACCTCGACGCCCAACGCTTTCTCCAGCGCGTGGCACGAACTCATCTGGTACGCCACCGGACAGATGCCGCAAATCCGCGCGGTGATGTCGGGAACTTCCCGAACGGCCCGGCCGCGGAGAAACCCCTCGAAGAACCGCGGCGGCTCGTAGATATTGAGTTCGACGCGTTCGACGCGGTCGCCGTCGAGCTTGACGTACAGCGCGCCCTCGCCCTCGACCCGCGACAGGGCCTTGACTTCAAACGTGCGATTGGCCGGCATGGCAGCACTCTCCTAGGTCGCCGCGAGGCGTTCGACGGCCGGGTTGCAGGACGGCGGCTGCATGGCGGCCTCCAGGGCCTCGCTCGCCGCGCGGAACTCCGGGGCGTAGCCGTTGAAGCTGCGCGTCAGCCGCACCAGTTCCTGGGACGTCGCGCCGCGATCCCGGTAGAAGCCGGTCAGGCTGGCCAGATTCGCCCGCTGTTGGGGGCCGTAGCAGCCGAAGCAGCCGCGCCCGTAAGCCGGACAGACCGCGCCGCACCCCGCCTGCGTCACCGGCCCGAGGCAGGGGAGGCCGTCGGCGACGGCCACGCACGCGACGCCCCGCGCCTTGCACTCCAGGCACACGCTGGCGTCGCTGGTGCGGGGCCGTCCCCCGCGGACCAGCGTCGCGAGGGTCTCCAGCAACTGCCGTTTGCTGATCGGGCAGCCGCGGAGTTCGAAGTCGACGGTCACGTGGTCGGCGATCGGCGTGCTCGAAGCGAGCGTCTCGATGGACTGCGGGTTGGCGTAGGTGGTCGCGGTGAGTTCGCCGATTTCAGCCCAGTTCCGCAGCGACTGGATCCCGCCCGCCGTCGCGCACGCCCCGATGGCGACCAGCAGCTTGCACTGGGCGCGAACTTCGCGGATCCGCCGCGCGTCGTGCGGCGTCGTGATCGAGCCCTCGACGAGCCCGATGTCGTAGGGCCCGGGAGAGGTCGCCGTCCGGGCTTCCAGGAAGTAGGCGATCTCCACGGCGTCGGCGACCGCCAGCAGCTCCTCCTCGCAGCACAGCAGCGACAGTTGGCACCCGTCGCAGGAGGCGAATTTGAACACCGCGAGCTTGAGCTTGTCGGCCATCAGAGATCCTCCGGCGTCATAAAACGCTGCATCTGCTCGTAGTTGAACACCGGCCCGTGGCGGCAGACGAAAAACGGCCCCAACTGGCAGTGCCCGCACAGTCCGGCGCCGCAATTCATATGCCGCTCCATCGACAGATGGATGTTCCGCGGACGGATCTTGCGGGCCAACGCCTCGAAGATCACGAATCGCATCATGATCTCCGGGCCGCAGGTGAACACGCGGGTGACCTCCGGCTGGAATCGCCGCCGGTAGAACAAGAGCGGCACCACGCCGATGTGGCCGTTCCAGTCGCCGTCGCCGATGTCGACCGTCAGCTCCACCTCGATGCCCGCCTGCTGCCACGCGGCGTATTCCCTGGTGAACAGCAAGTCGCTCGGCGTACGGGCCCCGTACAGCAGCACCACGCGGCCGTAATCGTCGCGGCGGTTGAGGATGTGGTAAATCACCGGCCGCAGCGGGGCGAGGCCGATGCCGCCGCAGGCGATCACCACGTCGCCGCCGCGGCACGCAGCCACGGGCCACGCCGCGCCAAACGGCCCGCGGAGCCCGACTTCCTCGCCGACGTGCCGCCGCGACAGCGCGCGGGTCACGTTGCCGGCCGCCCGCACGGTATGGCTGAGGGTCTCGTGGCAGTCGGCGCTGGAGCTGATCGAAATCGCGGCCTCGCCGAAGCCGGGCAGATACACCATGTTGAATTGGCCCGGCTCGAACGAAAACCACCGGTCGCCGTCGGCGGGAAGCAGCGCCAGGTCGTAGGTCGCCACGCCCGTGGCCTCGTGCGTCACGCCTTCGATGCGGGCCCGGCGCGCGTGCCAGACGCCCTGGGGAGCGGCGGGGTCAAGCGGACTGATCATGGCGCGCTCTCCCGCAGTGCTGCGACCTCTTCGGTGAGGTCAATCCCGACCGGACACCAGGCGATGCACCGGCCGCAACCGACGCACCCCGACTCGCCGAACTGATCGTGCCAGGTCGCCAGCTTGTGGGTCAGCCACTGCCGGTAGCGGGAGGCCGTCGACTTGCGGACGGCGCCGGAGTTCATGTAGGAGTGCTCCGACGTGAAGCACGACGACCAGCCGCGCTGCCGCACGACGTTGTCTCCCCGCAGATCGCTGACCTCCTGCACCGTGCTGCAAAAGCAGGTCGGGCAGACCATCGTGCAGTTGCCGCACGCCAGGCACCGCTCGGCCGCCAGTTCCCACCGCGGATGTTCCAGGTTGTTCAGCAGCAACTCCCGCAGACCGACCAGGTCGAGCTGGCGCCCCTGGGGAACTCCGTCCGGACCCGGCCCCGGCCGCCGCTGCTGGAGTTCGTCGCGCAGCTTGCGGGTGACTTCGCGGGCGGCGTCGATCTGCGCCATGGAGCACGGCGCCCAATTCCCGGCGGCGGCGATCTGGCCCCCGCGCTCCGTGCCGATTTCGAGAATGAACCAGTCTTCCAGTTCCGTGAGGGCGACGTCGAACCCTCCCGACACGCCGGGACCGCAGCCCATGCTGTGACAGAAACACGTCGCCGCCGCCCGCGAGCAGTTGACGGCCAGCACGAACAGTCCGAGCCGTCGCCGCTGGTAGGCGTCGTCGACGTAATGACCGTCGAGAAAGACGCGGTCCTGAATCGCCAGCGCCCGAAGGTCGCAGGCCCGCAGCCCGATCGCCGCCAGCGGCGGGGCCGACCAGCGGGGCGTTTCGAACCGCCACTGCTCTCCCTCGCGGCGGCATTCGAGCACGTCCTCGCGCGGCGGAAACAAAAATCGCTTCAGCGAATCGGGGCCTGCCGAATAGCCGAAGTGCTCCTGCCCCCCGCCCGCGACCAGGCGGTAGGAGCCCCCTTGCTGGAGGTCGGTCCAGCCCGTCGGCAACTCGCCCACGTGCCGCAGGTCGTCCCACACGATCGCCCCCTCCTTCAACCGCGGGCCGATCGTGCGGTAACCGGCGGCGACGAGCGCGTCCAACAGACCCTGCAGTTCCGGCTTGGCCAGACGGACGAACGATTCGATCGGCAGGCTTTGGGCAGTCATGTCAGGCCCCTGTCTTCGCTTCCGCCTCGGGCATGTGCGTGCCGAAGACGTCCATCAGTTGCATCCGCGTCGCATTCAGCCGCTTGGCCATCTCCAGGGCCAGACGCCGCATGAACGCATAGCCGAAGGCGGCGTCGTGCTCGCACGCCGCCAGCACCTGCCCCGCCTTGAACTCGAAACAGGTCGTCGGCTCCAACGCCCGCGCCGTCGCCGTCAGACGCGACTCGCCCAACACGGGCGACCAACCCAGCAGGTCCCCGGGGGCCGCCGTCAGAATCCGCCGGCAGCCGATCCCCGGCGCGCAAATCTCCAGGCCTACCCGACCCGACTCGATGACGTAGACCGAGGTCGGCGGATCGCCCTCCCGAAAAATCACCGCCTGGCACGCGTATTCCCGCCACCGCGCAAGTTCCGCCAGCTTGTCCACGTGCGCGTCACTCAAATCGCGGAGGAAGCTGGATTGACCCAATTGGGCTCGCAACTGGTCGGCGTTCATGATTCCTCCGGGGCGTTCGGCCGCCCAAACCCGCTCGCATCGGCGCGCGCCCGCGCGGCCCGTCGACCGCTGCCGCAGGGCTGATTCCCAGCTGCACCTGATCGACGATCATCCGCTCCACCTCCGGCAAAACCCGCTGCACCTCCGGAGAGAGGCCCGACTCCCGCTGGCAACTGGCGATTTCAATGCCGAACAGCACGACCAGCGGCGGCAGCCGCTCCAGCTGGTCGGCCAGTTGCAACGCGTCGCTCAACGCCAGGCTGTGCGTCAAGTGCTTGTGCTGCTCCATGATCCGGCGGTCGGGCCACGCCAGCCGCGTGATCGTTCCCGGGGCCGCCCCCGTGGCGCACGCGTCGACGATGATCAACCGCTGGCAGGCCCCGCACAACGTCGACAAATCCAGCAAATCGAGCGGATGGTCGAGCACCGTCAGGTCCGCCGCCAACGGCAGCCGCGAGAGACGCTCAATCACTTCCCAACCCACCCGGTCGTCGCCGTGCGGGCTGCCCACGCCGACGATGTGCCAACTGTTTTTCATGGCGAACCGCTCTTCCTTTCCCTGCTGCCCTGCGGGCGGGGACGTCGTCTGCTCCCCCCGGCGGGCCGTCGGACGACCTGCCGACGTGCGTCGCCGCCCCGCGCCATGCGGCGGAGAGCCGCTGCCAGCAGGAAGCAATCCGCATGCCGCTGACCGCGGGAGCCCCTTCGCGGCGGCTGCGGCGCGCTGGAAGGCCCCCACGACCGTCGCACGGCAGCGCGCCCCGCGACGCCGCGGTCTGGTCGGGGCCGTCGAACTCCGTGGTTTGCGCGGACGACGAGGGAAACAAGGCCGGCGCGCCGGCGAGCCTGCGGTGCGCGAGCCGACAAGCCGCGGCGATTTCGCCGCCTTGCGGCGCGCCCCCGTCGCCACGCCTTGGCGGGAAGTGTGCTCCAGGGCGCGCTGCGACCGGCCCCGATCGCACTGTCGCCCCGACGGGGGGGACCGATCGCCGACCGGCTGCCGCCGCGGACGTATTCCCTGGAACCGCCGCTTTCGGGCCCTGCCGGCGCGAGGCTTCGCGCGCCGCCGGCGCTGCTCGGGCGACGTCGCCAAGGCGCCGGCCAACCGTCGACAGGCGCCGCGGCGAACGACCCGCAAGGCGACGTCGCGCCACTCCGCAGCGATCGCGGGCCCCGGCGCGGTCGCCGCGGCGGTCGATCGCGACAGCGGCTCAACGGAGGGCGGCGATCGCCGCCAACGCCTCGTGCTCGGCGGGATGGGCGGGCTCCGCCAGACGGCGGACCGGCAAGAGCGTGCCGTCCATCCGCGCGACGGTCCCCTCGGCGTCGTAGCCCAACCGGGCGGTCGGCAACCAGACCCGGGGCCGTGGCGTCAGCGCGTGCGGTTCGCCGCCGACGGCGACGACGGTCGACGCGGCCAGGTGCTCCAGGGCTGCCGGGCCAAGCAGTCCTGCGTCGCCGCGGCGGCAGCCGACCAGCAGCACGCGATCGACCTCGCGCCGCGACAGGAGCGCATCGGCCGCGTGCCCGTAGAGGTCGTACTGCGGGAAACCGCCGGCGAAGCCGACTCCCAGCGGAAACCCGGTCTGCCACGTCAGCACCTGTTCGGCAGTTTCCGCCCCGTCCCCCTCGACCAGGGGCAGGGCCGCGCATCGCCGCCCGTCGTTCAGCTCGCGCACCAGGCGGAGCAGTTCGGCCACGCACGCCGATCCCTGGGGACCCGCCGCAAGTTCCTCGCCCCACAGCACGGCCGCATAGCGCGACCTCCGCAGCGCTTCGGCCAATGCCGCAACGTCGCGCTGGGAGACGCCCGGCGGCGCGTCGGGCCGCCAGCCGACGCCGCGCAGCTCCGCCCGCAGCGCTTCGAGCAGCGTGCGATCGTCGCCGTCGCCGATGCGACAGAGCACGTCGCCGTCGCGGAAGGGCGGTTCGCCGGGGCCGCACACGCGAGCGATCGTCCGGTCGGCGCGCCCGGCGGGAAAATCGGGCGTCGGCCGCATCCAGCAGCGTTCGCTCAGCCGCGGATGGCTGCGGGCGGGATCGACCCGCCACAGCAGAACAAGGTCGGCGCGCAGCCGCAGTTCTCCCAACGAGCAGGTGCTGAGACCCTCCTGCTGGAAGGCCGTCGCCCGTGCACGGGCCGACGACGGGACGAGCACGTCGATCGTCGCGCCGCAGCGGTCGGCCAGGGCCAGCGCTTCCCGAGTCGCTTCGACGCTTGAGCGGGCCAGGCCGGTCACCAGCGGAGCACGGGCCGACGCCAGGCACGCGGCGGCCTCCCGCACGGCCTCGTCCCAAGCGACCGGTCGGCCGTCGATCGTCGGCCCCGGGGACGGCGCGGCGACGGCTTCCGCCAGCCACCGGCGGCCCAACGGGCACAACCGCCGCGCGTGCACGACCTCTCGACCGCGCAGCTCGCCGTCGACGTCGTCGCACGTCACCCCGCAGCCAAGACAGACGGCATCGGCGAACAAGCGGGAATTCATGCCTCAAGCACCTGCCTCGACGCGGCGGCGCCGACTTGGAACGGAGCGAAGGGAGCCGCCGCGGCCACGCGGTCGCCGGCCAAGCCCGCCGCGGCGTGACCTCCCCGCCGGCTGGAGGACCGCGGCCGCTTATGTTACAACACGCCATCGCGCTCGCAAAGCCGGAGAATCCCGCCGTGACCGCCACCGATCCCTCCTCGCGCGACGTGCGGATGCGCGGCTTCCAGCAGCGCTCTTCGTTCGCCGCGGCGCTCGCCTGGCTCGACGCGTGGCTCGACGGTTCGGCAACGCGGCATGCCGGACAGACGCCCCAGCTGGTCGATCTGGCACAATGCGTCGGCCGCATTCTGGCGACCGACGTCGTCAGCTCGTACGACGTCCCGCAGTTCGCCAAGGCGATGATGGACGGTTACGCCGTCCAGGCGGCCGCGGTCGCCGGCGCTGCGGCCGCCGCGTGGCGCGTGCTGGAAGAGATCGGCGTCTGCCTGCCGGGCAGCGGCTTCGACGGCGCGGTCGCCGGGCAGTCTGCCGTGCGAATCATGACCGGCGCCCCCCTGCCGCCCGGCGCCGATGCCGTGCTGCCGGTCGAGCAGACGCGCCGGGAGGAGGGCCGGTTGCTGGCCGTCGCCAGCGTCGCGGCAGGGAAACACGTCGGACGCGTCGGCGAGGACATCGTCGCCGGCGAAACGGTGCTCCGTCGCGGGCGGCGTCTGCGCCCGCAGGACGCCGGCCTGCTCTCTTCGCTGGGCGTCGCCGACATACCGGTCGTCCCCGCGCCGCAAGTCGCCATCTGCGTCACGGGCGACGAACTCCTGCCGATGGGCGCCCCGCCGCGCGGCTACCGGTTCGCCGACTCCAACGGTCCGATGCTCCGCGGACTGGTCGAGCGCGACGGTGGACGCGTCGTCCTGCAGTGCCAGGCGCGGGACGATCGCGAGGCCCTCCGGGCCGTGATGCACACCGGGGCCGACGTGCTGCTGGTCACCGGCGGATCGAGCGTGGGCCAGGAAGACCACGCCCCGGTCGTCCTCGCCGAAGAAGGCGAGTTGGCCATCCATGGCATCGAAATGCGCCCCGGTCGCCCCACGGGCCTCGGCTGCCTGCGGGAGACGCTCGTCGTGCTCCTGCCGGGAAATCCGATTTCCTGCCTCTGCGGCTACGATTTCTTCGCCGGACGGGCCATCCGCCGACTCGGCGGCCGACCGCTGGCGTGGCCCTACCGAGCGGTCGCCGGCACGATGGCTCGCGACCTGCCGTCGCAGCCCGGACGCGTCGAGTACGCCCGCGTCGCCCTCGACGGCGTCCGCGTCGAACCGCTCGCCATCAGCGGCTCTTCGCTGCTCAGCACGGCGACCCGGGCAGACGGATTTCTCGTGGTCCCCGCCGAGCGCGCGGGGCTGGCAGCGGGCGAAGAAGTCGAAGTCTGGCTCTACGACTGAGGCGGTCGCCGGACCTCCCCGAGAAGCCGGAGTCGCCGGAGCCTGCGCGCGGCGTTCGCCGAGCCCGTCGTTGCCCCGGTCGGCTGCCCCGCCTGCCCCGACGAGGGCCAGCTCGGCGTCGCTCGTCAACGCTCCCGCCGAGGCCCTCCCGCCGAGGTTTGGCGGTGGGGTTTCGCGGCGGGTTTCCCGCCGCCGACGCCGGGCTGCGACGCGGCGGCGGCCGAGGCCGCCGGCCGAGCGACTGCGGCGTCGCCGCTGCGTTTCTTCGCTTGAGAGGCGGCCGCACGCCCGCGTACAATCGGGGCGTGGCTTATCCGGGGTTCGCCGGATCGCTCCGCCGCCGTCGCACGCCGATGGCAAGCGGCGTTTGACGTGCCGACGAACGGCGGCCATCGCCTTGTCCCTCCCTCCGAACGCTCGCGCCGCGACTTGCCCGCACACGCCTCTCGGACCGCCCTCCCTGGCCGATCGCGAGGCCGCCGTCGCGCCGGCTGCCGCAACGGGATCGGCGCCGCGGGATCGGCGCCGCGGGATCGGCGCAACGGGATCGGCGCCGCACTGCTCGCCCCTCCCGTTTTTCTATTCCGCATCGCAGAGCGAGGCATTCCATGCGGCGACTCAAGACCTACGTGCTCTGCGTCATGGCCGGACTCTCCTGGAGCACGGCGGGGCGCGCCGAATTGCCCCTGCTCGTCCGCGACGACTTGGAGCAGGGCATGGCACGGTGGCAGACCACCGATCCCGAGGCCGCGTCGTCGGTCTGGAAAATCGAGAGCCTGCGGCAGGGGACCGAAATCAATCGCGTGCTCCGCGTGACGGGACCCAGCGATTACGAGCCCCCCTTTCGCAGCCCGCACAGCATCGCCCTGTTGAAAGACGCCACGGTGGGCGACTTCGAACTGAGCGTGCGACTCCAAAACACCAATCCCGGCGCCGGCGCGCACCGGGATCTCTGCCTGTTCTGGGGCTATCAGGATCCGAGCCATTTCTACTACGTGCATCTGGGGGCCGAACCCGACCCGCATTCGTGCCAGATTTTCGTCGTCGACGAGGCGCCTCGCCTGAAGATCACCCGCCAGGAATCGAGCGGCACGCGTTGGACCTCCGATTGGCACCGGGTGAAGATCGTTCGGCGGGTCGCCGACGGCGCGATGGAAGTCTACTTCGACGACATGACGCAGCCCTGCATGACGGCGCGCGATTCGCGATTCGGTTGGGGTCGCGTCGGTTTGGGCACCTTCGACGACAGCGGCAACTTCGACGAGGTGCAATTGCACGGCGCCCTCGTCTCGCCCCCCGCGAACCGCAGGCTGCCCGTCGCCGTACGCGAGTCGGCCGAAGGAGCGGTGGTGGAAGCCGACGGCCGGCCCTTCGCCGCCTACCTGAAGCGCACCGGACACCAGCCGGCCATTTGGCCATTGATCGGTCCGGGGGGATTCCCCGTGACCCGCGCCTTTCCCATCGCCGACCGGGAGGCCGCGACCAACAACGACCATCCCCACCACGTGTCGGTGTGGTTCACGCACGGCAGCGTCAACGGTTTCGACTTCTGGCTCGAACCTTCCGACGACCACCCGCAAACGCTGATCCAGCATCGCAAGTTCGAGAAGCTCGCTGCCGACGAGCACGACGCCGTGATCGCCACGCGCAACGATTGGACGGCCGATGGACGCGCCGTCCTGGAAGACGTGCGGACCTGGCGGTTCGCCGCGACCTCCGAGCGACGCTGGATCGACGCCACGATCGAGCTGATCGCCGCGGCCGGCGACGTCACGTTCGGAGACACCAAGGAAGGATCGTTCGGCGTGCGCGTCCCCGGTCCGATGAACGTCGACGCCGGGCTGGGGGGCGCCATCCGCAACGACCGCGGCCAACGCGACGCCGACGCCTGGGGACAGCCCGCTCGCTGGGTCGATTACAGCGGGCCGGCCGGACCCGGCAACGCGGGCATCGCCCTGATGAGCCATCCGCAGAGCTTCCGGCCGGAATGCCGCTGGCACGTTCGCACGTACGGACTCTTTGCCGCCAATCCGTTCGGCAAGTCCGATTTTCCACCGGGGGAGCCCAGCCAAGGCGCCGTCTCCCTGAAGCAGGGAGAGTCGCTCGTGCTCCGCTACCGGATCTACCTGCACGACGGCTCGGCCAGCGACGAGGAGCTGCAACGAGCGTTCGCCGCGTTCGCCGCGACGCATTGAGGAGCCGGCGGAGCACCGGTCGGCTGCCGCCCCGCCGCGAGTTGCCCGCCCGGACAGCGGCGGAAGCCGACCGGGCAGTCCCGCCGGTCGGCCGCGCCGCTCCGCCGGTCAGCCGCGCCGCTCCGCCGGTCGGCCGCGCCGCTCCGCCGGTCGGCCGCGCCGCGGCGGGCGGTGGGCGCGGCGGACGCCCCTGGCCCGTGCGGCCGACCGGGACGGCGGGCTCCGCGGAACAAGTTCGTGGCAGCTGGAACG
>Ga0169931_10010953_pt1 | contig 12860 bp, 4 predicted proteins | sample Kivu_15m_20L_FD_129675 | JGI IMG/M metagenome (GOLD analysis project Ga0169931, IMG submission 129675) | Freshwater microbial communities from Lake Kivu, Western Province, Rwanda to study Microbial Dark Matter (Phase II) - Kivu_15m_20L... | ecosystem: Environmental > Aquatic > Freshwater > Lake ...
ACTTTTTCTAATTCGAAGGCGGATATTAAGAAGCTTGCGCGTTCGAGTTTACTTTTGATTTTAATAGTTTGATCTTTTATGTATTCTAATGCTGATTCTCTTTCTCTCTTTTCTTTTTCTAAACTTTCGATGTAGATTTTGATTTCAAACAGACGATTCTCAAGGTTTTTCAGATTTTCTATAGCTTGATAAACCTGGCTCATTGCCTCTTGTAGATTTTTGTTTTTTACCTCGGCGTTCCATTTGGCTTTGAAATATTTTTCTACGTTTTGGATATATAAAGCAAGATCTGGGATAGTGCTGTTCTTGGCCATCAATTTTGGGAGATTGAAATCTCTTGAGAAACTTTGGATTTTTGGTAAGTTTCCTCTTTCTGTAATTGTAAGATTCTCGATGTCTAATAAATCTTCGTATTTGAGATCTTGCAAGTATGATCTCACAGTGGGCCAGTTTGGTTCCTTATTGAAGATAGACATAAGGGCGTAGAAAACATTCTTGATGTCCGGAGCAACATCCGATAAAATTCTGAATTCTGCCAATTTCTGTCTGCTCAATTTTTTCTCGATAATTTCTTTAGCTTCTTGCATAGGTTTTTGTGCTTCTAGTAGATCTCTCTTACTCTCTTCAGAGTTCTTTTCAAAAAATTTCTGGTTTCTCTCATTCTTTTGTCTTTCGTATTCGAGATCTTTTTCTTGATCTTCTGCGATTTTTTTGTTTTCGTTGATTTTGTCAATAAGCTTTTCTAGTTCTTTATATCTTATGATCTCTTCTTTATTTTTCTCTTCTAAATCTTTCGACAGGGAGTTGATTTTCGTTCTTCCAGTTTGAATCTTCTGCAATCCAAGTTTGTACTTTTCAATATTAGCAACAACACTGTTTTGCTTGAGATTCAGATATTTGTTAAATGTCTTGATTAGTGTTATAAATGAGCTAGAAGTAAAGTAAGCCTTTCTACGAATTTCCACCTCCATCTTTTTTAGTACATTAAAGACGCTAAAATGCATGCGAGAGAAGATATGTGCTATGTCTATTGTCAAGTTTTGTTTCTCTTCTTTTAGTTCTTCCTGTTTCTTTTCATCTAATTCCTGTTTTGATTTGTAATCGAGTTTAAGATTTATGAAATTTCTGGCTACTTCGTTCAATGCGGATTCAGGCCAATCTGTGAAATATACTATAGATGTGTTGTCAATGATGCTTGGATAATTCCTGGTGTACTCTTTTAATTTTTCTCCTAAGGGGGATAAGTTGATGAAGACGTGGACATTATTTAGGCAATTTTTCTTAAACATTTCAACAAACGCTTCTTTTGTAAGATTTTGCAAGGCGTTTAATTCAGATTCTTTCAATATGCTTTCCCAATCTTCACTAAGCATGCTTGGGAGCAGACCAGATGTAATTATATGATGTACATCGTCAATTATATCATTTGCGAACAAATCTGTGTCTTTTAATATGAGCGAAATTTTTGTATTGTAGATGCCTACCACACGCATTGAAGATCTAATGAATTCATTCCAGTCTTTAAGGCGACGTTCTTTTGAAGGACTAGGTTGAACTATCTTAATGTTACTCAATTCAGATGCTATTTTTGTGTAGGTTGACCTGCCACTTGCTCCTAATCCAATCAATAACCCATGTCCACCTAGATTTTTATTTATTATTCTATTTATTATGCAAATGTAATAAATAGCCTGATCGAAGAACACCATGTGTTCGAATGCCCTGTTGGTTTCGACTTTCTGAAGAATATTCTTTTTGATCTCGTCAAATTCGAATTCTTCATATCCTTCTGCAAGGAAATCTACGAATATAGGATCTCTATTATCCTTAGACATGCATTCTCGTAAATTCATACCGAGATTAATTTCTATTTGTCTATTTATAATTTCTCTGAAGATTAATTTGTCATCGTCAGTTACGAATCTATCATGGATTGTTCTAAAGGACTCGTGAACCCATTGTTTTACGAAATGCTCTTTTTGTAAGAATTTCGATTTAACTTTCGATACAGACTCAAAAATTTTTGAAATCTCCCTTAAATTGAAGATATAGTGACACTTCTCCGGAGTTGGCAAGAACGTTTCCAATACAGAGTTATGTAAGCCTAGCATAGCTCCTGATAGACCTTCTGGAATCTTCTTTACTTCTTCGCTGCTGAAATTAGAAAGGAGGAAGCTCAGGATGGTTTGATAAATTTTATGTTTTGTGTTTTCGTTAGGATTTAACAAATTCAAAGGTACGAACTTGCTAATAAGACGAGTTGTAACGTCACACTTGCCATTTCTTATTCCCGCAGATGCAAAGAGAAGCATGGAAACAAAATTATTGAAATTTTTAGTATCGACATTATGCCATCCCTCTAAATCAACAGTTTGTCTTATCATTTCTACAATTGACTGACATCCGAAGTCGTCAGTTCGTGGAAGATGAAGATCATCAACAAAAAATATAGATTTTTTATTAGAAGGGGGTATAAATTTATTATTTCTCCTTTCGAAGTGGTACCCGATCATTTGTTGGAACACCCTCGGGGAGAATCCGTGGGATAGGCTAACACTAATACACTGATATTTAGAATCGAAAATTTTGAAAATTATTTTATTTATTATCGATGTTTTTCCGGTGCTGCTACCTCCGATTATAAAAGGTGCGACATTATTCTTTAAAAGATTATATGCTATTGTTTTTATTCTGAAGGTGTCAGTAGTGTTTACGAAAATCTCATTATAGGGAGTATTAGCTAAATATTGAGTAGGTGTCAACTTCTCTTCCCATGTCTTCCAATCATCTTTATCTCCATTCATTACAAAGAAATCATAAACAATAGAATGTGCAGGGAAAGTGGAATATTTTCTCAAAATTGAATCCACTACATTTCTACCTTTCTCATCAAGGCATCCACCTACTGCCCACATAAATGAAAAGATAAAAAGTTTTTCAAGGAAATCCCAATAATTGTCAAACGCATCATTTTCAGAATTTACATTTTTTGTTTCGTCGAAGAAGGAGTCGAAAATCTTAGTGAATGAGAGTATCAAATGATTTTCGTGATAATTTATTATATACTGCAAATTATGTTCTTTCAATTCATTTAATACAGTGTAAATGTACTTATCGAACCATTTAGCTAAATTATCGTACATATCCTTATCATGAATTTTCTTGTCCAGCCATGACCTTGCAATAGGAAACCAACTAAGTTTCTCTGCTTCAAAGTAAATTAATCCTACTCTAGAAATGGTGGCTGGTGTAGCTTGTTTAAGATTATCAGCTTCGAAGATAACTTTTACATCTGGTTTTAAATTGATTCTATAGCCACTTGGTAGTGAAAGCATTTTAGTTTCGTCTAACAATGTATTCAATGATTCTATCCACATGCTATCAACAGGTCCATCAAGTACTAACCACTTCATCCATTTATTTTCATCCTTCTTCATGTTACAAAGTTCTTTAAGATTATAAGGCAATAAACCCTCGATGTATTGGTTTTCATTACCTTGTACTCCCAGTACTTGTTTACCGTATAGGTCGTCTAGATCGACAGACTTAGGGTATATTGTTGTCATGTGCACAAAGCTGAAGTTGCTATCATTTTTCTTAGCTTTACTGTTGAATAAATTGTGAAGAATTTTAAGACAGGTACTCTTTCCTGATAAAGAATTTCCTATCAGCATAAGTCCATGTTTTAATTTCATGTAATTCATCAAAAGAATGGATTGGTTGACCAAGTAGGGAGATCCGCAAAGTCCCTTAATTGCTATTTCTTGTTTGATCTCCTCCCTCAAAGCGCTTTCTCGATTTGTGCTGTAGTTATTCTTATCCACATCTTTACTTTCATTGAAAACAGAATTTATAATAGAATCGAATAGTTCTACATCATGTGGAGTCAATTTAGGCTTTACAATTTCGGTAATTGCAACACGAAGGATAGACAACTCGTCTGTGAGGAAAATTGATTTCTTCAGAGAGACAGCATGCATTATTGTAGATATGATTGATCTTAATGAAAAGTCATAATGAGTTTGATGCGAAAACTGTTGCTCCATTACAGCAAAGCACGTTACTAACTTCTGAGCTGGAGTTCTACTGGTTGAATAACCTTCAGCCAATAATCTTATTTCACAGATATTAGTTTTATCAGCTTGAATCACTGAAATAGGTCTGAACAGAGTTTTTAAATTATCGGGAAGTTCAGAACGGAACTGATAAGAAGGATTAAGAGTTATAAACACAGCCAAATTTTTGTTGATTTCAACATGCGTATCCTTGAAAGGAATATTCTTGACTTTGGCACGTAATCCATCATAAATGGAAGAAAGTTGGATCCTTACTACAGATAATACCTCAACTTCGATTCTGTTAAATTCATCAAAGCAACACCAGGCCCCTGTTTTAAGAAGTCCCAAGAATATAGTAGCCATGGTGTTATAATTGTTCTTATTAGAACAGTTGAAGACAATGATATATTTAGCCAAATTTCTTGCAAGATCTTTAACAGTTTCGGACTTCCCGGTTCCTGCTGGTCCTTGGAGTGCACCTCCTCTGCAATAATAGAGAGCAGTCATCATAGTTAAAAAACATTTTTCAGTAAGCGGGGTGATCACCAGCCTTTCCTTGTTTCCGATATACTCATATCCATATGCAACATGATCGTTCAATTGCTCAGCCTGTAGAATATATTTGTCATCAGTAGGGTTACGCTTACTTCTAACTGTATGACTCGCAGTCGGTTCTTTTACGAAATTAATCTTCTGAATCTTCTGCCATTCGTAGTTGCTTATACTTCTTACAGCTCTCTGTATTAGAAGATCAGTTGTATCCAATAAATGTTTCGTGATTAAAATATAATTATAGATAATTACTCTGTTCTTAGGGGATAGGGTGTCTTTTTTCTCGTCAAGATATGCCACAATTTTTGTCAAATTATCCCTGAGGCTTCTAACGATGTTGTCTAAATTAGGATTGTTCTTCTCGTCAATTAATTCAGCTTCGACTTTAATTTTCCAGTAATATTGCGTAAGCACCATAAGAATTTGTCCGTTGATATTATTTTCTTTCAATATATTGTCTAAATCTTCTTTATTTAAATCAAACTCGATAGGCTTCTTTGAATAAAAGGAAGAAAAATTTTTCTTAAGTGTGTTGATCATTTCCTTTTCTAATTCTTTCATCCAAGTTTCGATGATAGTAAGAACAATTACAAAATTATCTAATTTCATCTGCTCGTTGTAACTGTCGTAAATGTTCTGAATTATTCTTTTGGGCTCAACTTGACTTCCTGCCTCTAATTTCAGATTTTTGTTTTCGATTTCTATTCGGTCTATTCCAGAAAATAATTTACTCAAATGAAAATTTATCACGTCTTTGTCTTCAGAGCCTCCTAATAGTTCTAAGAAGTCATCGTTTGAGAGGAAATACAAACGTTCGAAACTATTTCTTTTAGCTTCTAGAAGTTTGTATAGTTCTCTTTCTACTGAAGAAAATTCTTGATAGAGTCTCTTTAAGTCATGCTCTAAATTTTTATGAAGGAAGCAATCCTTGACAATCTTCGTACGAGCAAAGAATCTGAAAATTTCCATAAATTTTTCGTTATTAGTATTGAAATTAGCATTTTCGACTCCCGCTTGTTGGGCGATGTCGTCTTTATCTTTAGAGAAGACATTTTTTAAAAAGTTCCATTTTTCAAGGACCTGTTTCAAAAATAAATATGTGTCAGATATTTTATTAAGGTCGTTTTCTAAATTGTCAATTTTATCCTTAAAATCTTCATAAAATTGAGTCGATTTAAATTCAGCGATATTAGTCAAATGAGTTTCGAGATCTCTATTCATCTTGAAATTTGACAAAAGTTTGAAGCTTTGGTCCTTTTCTTTGAATTCGAATTCGAGGATGTTTTTTTTCCATTCTTGTTTGATTAACTTTATTCCTTTGTTGACCTTGAGCTGACCTCTTGCGTAATCTACTTGATTTTCTATAATAGCTCTGTTATCTTCTAAATTTAATTCTAATATTTTGTCAAAATTGAATTCAGAAGAGCGGGGGTCAAAAGTTGGGATCCCCATAGTGGATTGGATCTTTTCCCAATGAGTGATATTTTCCATTGCATCGTCTCTTAAGAGAGTCAAAATTGAAATTACCTGAGCATAATTTTCTAAAGTTTCTTTCATATGAATGTAAATAAGTCTATTCTTTAGCTCTTTACATTTTGTTTTTAACTCGTCTTCAATTAGGCTTCTGTGCTTTTCCATTTTAACTAGATCGAAGTCATAAAACCTGGCTTTTCTCCAAGAATCTACGACCTCGTTCATTTTCTTTTTAACTTCCCATATTTTCTGAAGTTCCTTTATCTGCTCTTCTACATCAATAAGGTCTTTGTTATTCTCTTCAAATGGTTTGCCGAGCACATTATAAAACAATTTTAGACCCTTCTGTAAATATTTTTCTTGAGTTTTAAAAATTTCGCACTTTTTGCTATAGTTCTTCAAAATCGCTTCGGCTTCGAATGTTTTCTCTACTTCATCATTTAAGCTGCAATCGATTTTGTCTGGAATCTCCTCAAGAAACTTTCTTTTCATTTCTTCTACATCTTGCTTGAAAGTAAAGTCGTCTGCCTCTACTTGGCTGCTGAGATTTTTTCTGGCTTCAGTAAGCATATTATCAGCTGTTTTAAGCATTTGAATATAATTCTCTTTTCTTTTTTCAAGTGCCTGAACTTCATTATGTAATTCTTCTACAGAGACTTTATTTTGATGGACACCTATCACCTGGGTGACTACATCCCCTGCCGCTTTTATTTTTTTGAATCTGAAATCTTTTTCGATATTGCATTTTTGCCATTCGTCATAAAGTTCTTTATACTCGTCCTGCGTTTTAGGCTCGAATTTAAATTTCCTCTCATGTTCGTCAAACTCATCGTTTACTTTCCTGATTAGTTCTTTCTTTGTTAATTGCGTGATATTGTTAAGGTTGAACCCGACGATATTTTCACATATGTCTATTAAACGATGTTTAATTGGGGTTGCATCGAACTGGATAAAGTAAAGATCATGTATAGTGTTAGGAATTATATCCTCATTATCCACCATTGAAAGATTTACTTTAAATTCATTGACTATATTAATACAGGATTGTAGATTCCTTACCAAAATTTTTGAATCTCCGTCCATTAAAAATGCTTGGAATTGAGCTTTTATGTTACCCGCGTTGTTTTCTTCTATTAAAGAAGTCGATTGCTCATTTATCTTTTTGCAATTTTCCCATTTTTCTAATCTGGCCTTGAATTCTCTGTCAAAGTTTTTAGATTTCAATTCGCTTTGGAATTTTCTTTTTTCGTCTTCTGCCTTGCTGAATTTTATTGTCTTTACAACAATACCTGGTTCTTTAGAAGGATTGTAATTATCTGAATTTATACTTCCTAACGAAATGTTGGATACTTTTTCAGATGCCTTTTTCTTGCTAGCAGGTGAGGGGTATTTTTTCTCTGAAAATTTCGCTGTCTTTTTATCATCTTTCGATCTTTCTGGACTTGCGTTTTCTTTAGAGTTGACTGAACCTGCGACTATATTATTTATGCTGTTTATCATAGGCCTAGTCGAGGTGAATTCTTGTTTCTTCTTTTCAGTTTTTTTCAAAAAATTTTCGTTTGCATCGTTGAACATTTTAAAAATATCGGGGGCGAGATAAGCACATGCCGTCATTTCATGGATCATATCTGAAATGGATTGATTGAGTTCACTGAAGGACGGATTAAACTCATAATTTTTGATTTTGTCTTTTTTTATCTTTTGTTCAGATAATTGGATGTAGACTTTTAGAAAGACAGGGGGGTTCGAATTCTTATCCGCACCTAACATCGTTTTATGCATATTTGTAATGGAATTGACGAGAGCTTTTTCAACGGCGTCAGTGAATCCTTTTTCTGCTATTTCTTCAACGTAATTCTTAAAACCTCGGAATACATCAGGATCCTCAAAATTTTCTATAAATTCGTAACTCTTCATGAGTAGAGTCAAAATTTCCTTGGCTTTCTCATTTATGAAATTAAAAGTGGCTTCGCGAATTTTTTTCTGGTCTAATTCAAAAATTTGTTTTTCAAAGATTTCGTTATTTTTTTCAAGGAAGAAGAATGATTTTTTAGAAATAGTATCACAAATATCTTGGATTGTCTGTGTATTGTATTTAAACTGATTTATCTTAGATCCGAATTTGTCTATTTTGAGTCTGAATTTATTTAAATATGTTTCGTTTCCGCTGCTGTTCCAAAATCTATTTTGTATCCTCATAATGTTCTCCGAGATGATATGATTAAACTCTTCTTGGAATATATTTTGTTCAATGGGATTTTTTATTGAAAGGACCAAATTGTTGTATTCTCTCACAACAGTTATAACAAGCTCGCGTGTTAGTTTGGTATTGTTTTCGTAGTCTTTTATTTTTCTTGTAATTTCAGGGGAGATTGAGTATTCTTCAAACCTTGACAGGCAGTTATTAGACCCGTAAAGATTTAATAAAACTACAGGGTAGTTGCATTGGTAAAGACTGAAATATGCAGTTTCGTTTGGATTTTCGTATTTTATGATTAAAGGAATTTTAAGCTTGTCATCAAGCATACTTTCGTTAACTTTACTTAAATATTCGATTTCTTCTTTAATAGCTGGATTTTCTCCTTGAAGGTAGGATTTAATAGAGGATTCTAATTGTTTTATTTGATTTCTAAGCTCGTCCATCTTTTTGTTTTTCATGAATGGCTGGTCCTCCTTTGGCTTTTTAGGATTGAAGATATGGTTCATCCTCTGAATGCACTTCGCATAATCTTCCAATCTTAAGGAAAGGTATTTACTCCATATAGCGTTACCTCCTTCATAATTTTGGCAGGGAAGTCTCATAAAATTCTTAGATTCATTCTTGATTTTCATTTTTTCAATTTCTTTAGAATACAGGTTGATTACTTCTAAGGCTATATCAGATACGATGAAATTTTTTATTTTTGGGAGCTTTGCAAGGGAATAAAAATTTTCTACATAATTTACAGCCTCTTCTAGTGTGTTCACTCGTTTAAAAGCAGAAGAGATTGTGTTCTTGAACATATCTTCTAGATCTTCAATGTGTTTGTTGAAGATTCTGTAATCCTCTTGCCATTTATTTACCTTAATATCCAGGACTTTGCTTTTGTCATGGAAAAGAACTTTCATCTGATCATCGAATTTATCCTCTAAGTCGTTTAATTGTTTGGTAATTTCATAGCGCTTAGTACCTCCAAATACAGGTTGTAGTGATTTCTTGTTCTTTCCGAATTGCATTTGGCACAGACAAATGTCATCCAAATTTTGACATCTTTTTTCAAACGACTCTAAGTCATAAAAGATGTTCTGATAATCCTTTATGTCGAAGTTCCACAATTCTTTCATCTTTTCATCGCCATTAAGTTTTACTGTTTCTTTGTAATTTTTGTAGATCTTCTTCCATTCTGTAATACAAGATTTAATGAGTTTAATATCAGAATGTAGTTGTTCTGAGTATTGCTCTACTATATTTTTGTAATTTTCTTGAATCTTTAGAGAAAACTTTTGCATCAACTGAATTGAAACTTTTTTTATTAACTCAGAGAGTTTTTCAGTGGTATCATATGCCTTGCAATAGTTTGAAATGATTCTAATTCTCGTCATAATGTTAGTAAGAATTTTTGGAATGTCCTTAATTTCAGCTTTAGTCAAGGCAACACAAGGTTCTTTAAGAACTTTTATAAACTTGAGAATTTCTTGGGCTTTGTTCTTTTCATCGAGAATGGAAGATTTTATATTGATAAATGCTCGAAGATTGTCAGAATTTGATCTAACTCTTTCAAGGATGTCGACAACTCTATGAAGTTCGGGGTTTTGTAATTGATCTGATATGTATGACAAATTGTTATTCCTAAGTTCCCAGAATTCGATTTCATTCAATACATGAAAATCTTCTCTGTTGGTCACAGTTTCTTGGTTTGTTACGAAGTCTCTAATTTGAGTAGTCCATTCAGTCAAGATACTTTCTATTCTACTAATTAAGTCTTTGTCTTTGATGACAGTGTCGATGTCGGACAAATTTTCTTTAGGAATGTATAAAACAATCTGCCTTTGATCAGAATAGTAAGTTTGTGTCAGGCTTATCATGAATTTGTGCATGTTGATAATCAAATCCTTTTTTATCCCTTCTGGCCACTTTAGACCTAAAATGTAAGGGATCAAACGCTCGTTCATTTTTTCCAGAACATATTTGTTCATGTTACCGAAGATAGAGTCATAAACCATTACATTGTCGATGTTACTGATGTTTATTTCATCGCTTTGGTCTTTTTTGATAAAAAAGCAGAAATTGTATTCAGAAGTGCCCCGATAGTAAATCTCCATCAAATTGTTGCTGGCTACTAATTCTTGCTTATCGGTGTATTTTATGTAGAGTGTGATTTGATTTGTTCTTTCGAGGAAGAAATGCATTTTTTCTTGTATTTCTTGAGTGATTAGTCGATCTTCCTTGCTGTGTAACATTTCTGATCCGATCATCTTGTTGATCATCCAAAGGTAGCATTGGTTTTCAGAGTCTTGTTTAAATTTTTTCCCTTCTATCGATCTTTTTGAGTGTGATTTCATGTCGCTTTGGCTGTCTTTAAAGGAATGAGAGGCGTTTTTGGAATCATAATTTCGAGAATTTGATAAAGAACTATCCATGTTATGATCTATAAAATTGATTGAATAATTATAAATTTTTGATGCATACCTTCACCTTCCCTATATTCTAAATCTGAATTTTCTCCCATATTTCCTTGAGATTTTGTAAATTCTTCTTCTGATGTGTTTATTTTACTTGATTGTATATTTTCAAGGTTTTCCTCATTGTTCATAGTTACAGATATTATATTTAATATTAATTTTCATTTAAATATTAACAAAATGTTAACATACATATATACAAGCAAGTATATGTAAACAGGAATAAAATTTTAATGGTAAATTATATTTTAAGAATCAACTTGACACTCTCATTATAAAACATTTCTAAATCTTATCTTAATTTTTTATACTATCTCTATTCATTATAAATCCAAAATATGTAAATACTTATCTTATTAATAAAATAATTTTATAATTATAATTTTGTCTAATTTAATAATAATTGTAAATGGGAAAAGTGTGTAGTTGTAATAGAGATGAAGAAAAAGCTGAAGAAACCAATTTAGTATTATAATTTATGTAACCTTTAGCAACAGGCAAATCAAAATTCGAATATGATGTCGAGCATGGCGAAGACATTATTTAACTCAGATAATAATACAGATGACAAGGCTAAAACAAATGCTTCAACTGTAAAATCCAAAAGTTACCCACAAACCAAAGTGATTCGTATACAAAAAGCAGTTAAGAAGTATTTATATTCAAAAAAACGTATCCAGATAAAGAAGTACTGTGAAGATCTGCAGGTAAGTATTTAATAACACGTGTATTAAAAAATAGCAAAATAATTATATTTCTGAATCGTTTCTACCATTAACTAATCACGAGAATGAAAAGAAACTAAAAATAAATTTCCAAGAAAAGAGTGAATACGTGGGTAATAAAAAGAACGGGGAGAAATCAGGATTTGGAATTCAGAAATGGGAAGATAAAACCATTTATTTGGGATATTTTTTAAACAACAGTGCGAACGGTTGGGGAAAATTTAAGCATTCAGATGGAGATGAATATTCTGGTGAATTCAGGGAGGATAGGGCTTCAGGATATGGTATTTATAGGCAATCGAACGGGGCCGTCTATGAAGGTACCTGGCAAAAGGATTGTCAAGATGGCCTTGGGGAAGAAATTTGGACAGACAAGGCTAAATATCTAGGCAGTTATTGTCGCGGGAAGAAAGAGGGTTATGGAATGTATATTTGGCCTAATAACTCTATTTACGAAGGAGAATGGAAGGAAAACTGCCTTCATGGATATGTAATTATTATAATTTTAAATTTTCCAGGGTATTTACCATTTTTCTGATGGAAGAATTTATTCTGGACAATGGCTCTATAATTCTATGCATGGCTACGGAGAATTTAAATGGAAAGAAGAAAAACATTATATTGGTTATTATAATAACGATAAGAAAGAAGGATTCGGAATTCATTACTGGAAGAATGCAAAAAGATTATATATCGGATTTTGGAAGGATGGCCGACAAGATGGAGTAGGTAGATATGTCAACCCCCAAACTGAAAGATTTGGTCAGTGGAAAAAAGGTGTAAGAGTTAAATGGTATAGTTCCAAAAAAGAGGCGCTTGCCACTTTATCCACAAATCAATTTAAATACAAGAAATTTTTAAATTATAATGTGGAGGAGATTATTAATTTTTTTAAATAAATACTTAAAAATATTATGGTTGATTAATAAAATAATAAAATCTTTATTTTTTATATCGATTATTCATCGTATTTACTTCATAATTTAAGTATATTATCAACAAAAATATTTAGGAGAGATTAGGTTTTATTTTAAATTTGAATCAAAATATTTAGTTATTAAGATACATCATTAAAAATTACCCAATTAAGAACTATTTGGTAAAAATGTATTTCTTCTTAACTTATTTTTCTAATTAGAAAGAACAAGTACTAAATCAAAATTAGAAAAATTATTGAGTGTAATAACCTATAAATGAATGATATTACTTTTGATTTCTTGAAATCATAAATTATATTTTAAACATTCATTAAATTAAAAAATTTATTAGAAAAACAAATTATTCGCATTCCTCGAATTGTAAAAATGGGGATTGGGGATTGGGGATTGGCCCAATCCCCAATCCCCAATCCCCAATCCCCAAAAATTTTATTATTGAATATTATTAATAT
>Ga0169931_10010954_pt1 | contig 12859 bp, 11 predicted proteins | sample Kivu_15m_20L_FD_129675 | JGI IMG/M metagenome (GOLD analysis project Ga0169931, IMG submission 129675) | Freshwater microbial communities from Lake Kivu, Western Province, Rwanda to study Microbial Dark Matter (Phase II) - Kivu_15m_20L... | ecosystem: Environmental > Aquatic > Freshwater > Lake...
ATTAATAACTTTGTATAAGTGAATGAGCCATTTTTATTCTTTTAGTTTTCATCGGATGCTATTTACTAAAATGATAATTTGTAATAGAATCATTATATAAATAACTTACTTTTCTCATTATTTCCTCTGTATAGTTTAATTTAATCTTTATATATTTTTAAACACTAAAATTTTAAAAATTAATGATTAAATAAAAAAATGTAGTTATTAATAAATATAAATAAAATAATATATTCAGCAACAACCACCTTTCTTTTATTTTTTATCTTTTTAATTTTGTTTCTGATCTTTTGTATTCAAAGTCATTCTATTATTTTTTGAAACTTCTATGTTAGTTTAAATAAATACATTGTTTCTTTTGTATTTTAGTTGAGACAATATTTTAAGGCTATTTTTATTCTATTACAACTTCAGGTATTTATGATTGACGAACTGGAGGCTTTTTTCCAACAGCAACAGAAGGTGCTCTAACAATTGATTAATCATATTATGTTGGATCATGGAAAGCACTTTGCTTTATTTCTATATTTTTTTAATATATCCCTAATTTTACTTAATATTTACTTTATAGCAATTATGCAAATATTTATCGAACATTGTAACCTGTTTTTGCTGAAACTTACCAACAATCAATATCAAATTTATCTTTATATTATTTAATTGGTCTCTAAGTTGGCACTTTCCTTTAAGATTACATGTCTATTTTATTACCTACTACCATCAGAACAACTTAATTTAAATTAAGATTTTCATCTTATTTAGGTATATAATTACTTGCTAATCTCATCCAGGATTCAACATCAAGATAAGATTGAGGTTATGTAACATCGTAAACTATCAAAACACCACTTGCTCCTTTATAGTATACTTTGCTTAAAGATTTATATCTTTACTGACCAGCTGTATCCCATAGTGTAGTTTTAATATTTTGATTACGAACTTGTACAATTTTGGATAAAAATTATACACCAACTGTTGCTTTTTGTGCTTAATTAAACTAATTTCTTATATATCTAGTTGCAATATTTGTTTTTCCAGTACCTGTTGATCCTATTATTACTATTTTAAACATTTAATAATCGTCATCCATTTTCAATGCTGAGCTTTTGATTATATAATATGATAATCCCACTTAAAATAAACTGTATATTATCACTATTGATATTAATATTAAATCTAAACAAATAATAATAATTTATCAATGAATTCTTTAATTTCAATTGAATATCATCATAATAAAAAACTAAAAATCTTTAATTATATTTTATGAAATATCTCAATTAAATGACCCTTATTAATATATATTATATACAATAAAATAATATGAATCGAAATCATAAAAATCATTCTCCAACCCATCAACATCAATAACTGTTCCATAAAAACAATAAACTTTATCAACAGCTACTTCAAGGTGACTATCTTGGTAATATCGTTTCATAAAATACCAAGAAATAGCCATCTAATATTGCGCCAATCAAATTTAATATATCTTATCCAAATTCGATGAATAATGTCAATTACATGCAAAATTATCAAATAAACAATTAAATTGATTCAAATACTGCCAAACATAATAATTTATTTAAAAACTTTTAATCAAGTAATACGAAAATCAACTACTCATATGTAAATAAATCTTTTCCAGATACATTCAGTATAATTTAGCATGAAAATTAAGAAAATTCTACAATTAATATATATAGTCTAAGTAAAAATTAAATTTAACATGATTTATCAATATCTTCCAATAATGTTACTGTCAAAGCAATACTAGAAGAATAATTTCAATCTTCACAGCCATTTTAATCAGCTGCACAAAGCAAACAGTCAAATTTTATTTTGAATTCATCTATCTTGCATTAATAACAACAAAAAAATTAAAAAATGTCAATTATTTCTCAAAGTTAAAAGTTCAAAAAATATAAAAGCTAAGAATTTTCATATAATATTGGAAGCAAAAACTATGATAATACAATATAAGAATAATTAGGTAAAGTTCCAAAAATAATAGCTGAAAAAAATATAAAAAATGAAATAAATCGAAAATTTTCAGGAAGCTCTAATCATTAAAATGATTAAAATAATTTCAAAGCTGTTATAAATGAAATTCACATTGTTCCGTATATGATTAACAATTAAGTAAAACCTTATGCATTTACTGTCCCTACAGAATCTGATAAAAAACCGAAATCGAATAAAGAATAATCTAATAAATCAATATCTCTTCCATATTAATAGTTAAAAAAATCATCTTTGAAATCTAATGATCAAAATCTTCATAAAAGCAATTATCATTCATAGTAAAATGCTTAAGATAATATGGTTTTGACAAACAGAAAGCAATACTGTTCAACTCATCCTCATATTCAACATCAAAAAAATAATTTGAATAATTCTAATCGTACAATAAATAGTTTAGAATCATCTAAAATAAATAGAACAGCTCCAAAAAGTTAGCCTAAGTATCATATAGTCACATAAAAAACAATAAGGTCTAATTCAATTTAAAATAAATCTAAACCAACGATAGGTATTAAAGTTACATCATAAACGAGATAACATAAAGAGAAAAGAGTAAATATTTAAAATAATAAATTAGGAAGATCTTTAAAAAATGAATAAAAATATAATCCTGAGTAAAAATAAAGGCAAGATTAGTCTCCTTGTGTTCAATTTCAATAATAATCTATAATTTATTAAAGTAACACATTCGATATTTGTTGTAGTTTCCCTAAAAACTAAGTTCCTATTAATAAGATGATAGATTAGCCTAACAAAATAAATTATTTACCTACAAATATTAAAAATATTCAAAATTTAAAATATAATTCATAATCTTCCAGTCATCAGTATCTATAAATCACAAGTAAAATATAAAACTAATCGAAAGATTCATATAAAATAAACTCAATTCAATCAATAAAAGGAAAATATTAGAGCATAGAAGATACAACAAGAGTAAAAAAAGGTCTAAGACTCGTCGGTTATGTTTCCAAGAAAGTTTAATAATGATTTTAATATAATAATGATTTAATTTATCAAAATGTATTTTTCTTTTATACTTTTCAATCATAGTCCTAATTATGTTGAGGCTTTAAGTAAATCAAGAGCAATAGCTGGCTCTATTTAAAAAACAGGTAGCTTGTTAATATTCTTTTTAGCATTAAAAGATTTGTAGTATAGATATTATATGATTGTTTCAACTATTTTCGCTGAGTAGTTTAAATTTATAGGAAAATTTTTAGGCAGTAATTTACTTTATAAAACAAATTAATTTCCTTCCATAGAGTATATTTTAGAATAATCATTGACTGTTAGTGACATATTTATTTTCAAATTATTTAAAATAATGATAATAGATTATAAAGAATCATAAAATAACATTTTCATAAAATTTGAATGTTTATTTGATTTTCTTAGTAAATTTATTTCCCTCAATAAAAAGCTATATTTTCTTTCCGTTATTTTATAAAAAATTACGAAATATTGGTGATGCGCTATCTGATATAGAATTAGTTGCCAAATTCAAAACCCTTAAAACAGTATTTTTTACAAAGAATCTACCATTAGCAGTTTATTTAATTTATAAAACAAAAGGAACTGGTTACTATGGTGCTCCTTTCTTTCTTTTCTTATTTCTCTATATTACTTAATCTCTAGCTTTTTATTTTAGTTTATGTTGATTATAATCTTACTAAGATAGGGCTATCTCTCCGAAAGAATTGAAGAAGCGTGTCAAGAACTAATCTGAATTAAGATTATTTTTAGACAAACCCAAAAATTATATACTTTTGTTTTATTAAATAAATACTGATATCTAATCAACTATTTATGATGTTAAAGAATTTCCATATAAATCTAAGCTTTTCAATTTGCAATCGGCAGTTTATTTAATCTTTTTAAGTATTTATTTGATTATTTGATTCCCTATTTTGCATTATCTTAGTATAAGATGTTGTAAAGATGGTCTTACACAAGCTAAAAAGATTTAATTTCTTTTTGGGTGTGCTTATAAAGGATTCCATTCAAAATATAGAGTTGTTAATTGATCTAAATTAGATTAGTGTTACCTCCTTATTTATCGAGTACTTTTTTAATATCTTCGATTTAATGTTCAAGATTATTATTTGATAATTTGAGTGAGCCAATTTTATAATTAGATATTAAGAATGCGAATAGTTTCCATGTAATAATATCGATTTTATGATTAAGAAAGATTGCATATTTTTATCCATAGTCGTTGTTTTTTAGACTTGGAAATTGACTTTGTTATTTTTGTTTTATTGACAAAGAAGGATGTATATTTGTCCCTATTTTTTCAGCTAAAACAGTATAATTTTATTCTAAAGTTTTTTATTGAGATATAAGTGCTTTAAGTTCATTCGTATAATTATTAATAAATGCTTAAACTTTATCTGCGACTTAAGAAGTATGTCGATTATATTCCCAATAAAGTCCTGGTTAAAAAATCGAAACTATTTCTATAAATAAATTTAATTGTACATTTTTTCTCTTAAACTTTTTTCTTCATTAAGTTTTATATTTTTTATATAATTTAATACCAAAAAATCTACAACTAAAAACGTCATAAATAATTATTAATAAATCTTAAAAACAATATTTTTCAATACTTTCTTTATATTTTGTAAAAAATATAATAAAGCATATTCTTTGAAGTATTAAAATATAATAAATATAATATTCAAGCAAAGATGAATTCTAAAATAAACTAGATAATTGAAAAGTATATACAGAAAAAAATAAAAAACTAATCTTTTGATGACGCTAATAAAAGGAAAAATGGAATCATTACAAATAGTTTTCCTTAAATATTTGATCCTTAAAAATAAAAATCTACATTGTAAAAAATTCAATAAAAGTTTAAAAATAGAGATATTAGACATAAATCAGTTACGAACTGGTTTTCTCATAAAAAATCTATTTAATCAAGATTATTTACTTAAAAATATCAGGTATGTATATCAAAATGTAGAAATAAAAATTTAGATAGCAGTATGATAGATTAACAATATCATCACATAAGAAGAAATTACAAGAATATTCATAAGTATTACGAGAAAAAATAAAATAAAATATGGACAATAATAAAGTTCATGAATCCAAATTTAATAATAAACAAAACATATAAAATTAAATGAATAACAATAATAAAAAAATATGTGTTAAACCTTTTAAATAATAATCACCCCTCGAAAATAAATTTAAATCATATATTAAAAGATCAACAAATAGTCAATTTTATAAAACAGCTAAATATAGAAACAAATTCATGATAAGAGTTAATAATAATGTCGTTTTGCTAAATGATAAATAGATGAAAAAAACAAGATCTACAATATAGAATCCATTCTATCATACTTTTTACTGAAAAGATTTTTTACATTATTTTGATTATTAATCAATAAGAATATCATTTATTTTATAAGAAAGAAAAATAGTATTATCTATTTTGGTACAATTTTAATCTTTATTATTAGTTTTTTGATTTTGATTTTATTAATATTCTTTATATTATACTACACATTTATTAATCAATAAATAAATTGAATAAAATATAATTTTATTGATATCTTCAGATGACACTGCAATTTAGAGAACATCTCATTAGCTCAAATTCTCATTTTGATGCTCCTACTGCTGATTCCAATCAAATAGTAAACATCCTTTTGTACTTCGCTCTTCCTTATGGAATACTTTTGATTGTCTCATTCTGCTTCCATACAAAATCAGTTGAATCACAAATGGCGTTCCCTATTTGGCCGTTACCATCTTCAGGTGCACAAAAATTGATCTACTATGTTGTAGTTATAGCTTTGGGAGTTGTTGGAGTATATTCAGTGATTGGAAATTACTGGGGGCTTCACACATGGCTATTATATGCAGTTGGTTGTGTTTTACTTGCAGCTTATGTATTTATATATACATTAACCAATAGATTTACATTATTCTTAACTTCTATCCTCGCTGTTCTTCTTGCAGTTGATATGCAATGGTTATTCATTGAGACAGCAACTATGGTTCAAAATGGAATTTCAGATGAGATAATTCGTAACATAGTCGGAGGTGTTGGAGCTTGGGCCATTATTTATGCTTTACTTACTCTTGGACAACTATTAGTCTCCTGTGGATTCAACAGAAAAGTTCAAGCTATTCTATTTTTCATCACTGCTATTTTGGCAATAGGTGGAATAGCTTTTTGGAATCGTCAGTAATATGCTTAATGGAAAGATTTAATCGGATTTATTGGAGTTGGCGTATTTTTGATCCTTTTCGCTTTGTTCAACAGTCGTAGCAACTCTTAAAAAGATCTATAAAACATCATATGATTCATCTAAAGATTATTTTTAAAATATTTAAGCAAATAAATTATCAAGATATTTAACTCAAGCTGATGTTTTTCCCAAAACGAACATTATTCCAGATGCAAAAGATAATCCGAGAAATCCTAATAAAGCTAAATCGACTAAAAGAGCTCCAACTAATCTTCCTCCTGGACCTCCTGCTACATATCCTATTGAATAAATTATCCTTGATATTACTACTACAAGTCCTAGAACAGCACTAGGAATAGGAAAGTAAAGTCCAGATATAAATAAAAAAGCAAATATACTGGGTGCTGATTCAACTAAATTATAATGAGCTCTTTGAGCATTGTTGAATTTGTACCACTGGGCATAAGTTAATTTTTCAGCATATCTTCCGTTTCCCATATCAGGATATCCACCTTTTTTTATTTCCTACTTAATTTATTTTTGATGTAGTTATCCAAAATTAGTTTTCAAAAATTATTATGTAAAAACTTCACCTCTAATTTTTCCTGGAAAAATAAAGCCTATCAATATGATTTATAAGGCAAAGATGGTTGCGACAATAAGAACATAGCCATATTACTGTGGTAAATCAAATTGAAACGATGTTGATTGTGACATATGAACAATATCTTAAACGTGCATCTTAAAATATAAAATATATCTAAATCATATCTTTATGCTGATCATAAATAATATATTAAAGTTTAAATCAATAACAAAATATTTCATATAGTTTTTCAGGATAATTTATGATTAATTTTATATTATAGTATAAATCCCGCATAAATACATTATTTAATATTTAGTTGATAAAAATCTTCTCCAATTAATAACATTATTATTTGATGTAAGAAAAAAATCAACAAACATCAACACAGGTATATAAGAATGCAAACTGGAACTAAAGAAAAAAATAATTAAAAACTACAAGAAATCAACGAACTACCAAATCTATTAAAAATATAAAATCTATTGATACACCATCAGATCCTCTCTTTAATTGTAAACATTTGACTATTTAGATTGTTCTATTGATGCTGCAATTTCAAATCGTAAATCTATTAAATATTGTGACATTACAGGATATGAAGTATACATTAATATATTTAGACAAAGTACAAAGATAGTGTTAGTGGATTATATTTTTACGACAAAGCTGTAAATAATTATATAAAAATGTTGAGTAAACCTGTTTGTTAGCAATTTTTAATTTTAAGAGGATAAACACCCATTGATAAAGTAGTTTGATAAATCATTAAAAAAATTGATAAACTATATAATTTGTAGCTATGATTTTACTAAATATCATGAATATTTTATTGTTTGACTATTAAATACTTAACAATACAAATAACTTATTTATATTTACTATTTATTAGTCTATACTACTCATATATAAATTAATTACTTTAATTATAAAATATTATCGTTTACTGGTAATTTGAAAAAAATCTGCCTTAGTTTTTCATATATTTAGCTTTTTAAATAATATTTTTTATTCAAAATCGACAAAATTTACTTGATAAATTTTCTATACAAAACTAAACGTCGGATAATTATAAATTGTTATGATATCAGACGAAAATTTATAATAATAAATATCAAAAAACTTATGAACTTTAAGAATACTATCTTTCTTATTGGATGTCTAATATGGTCTTTAAGTGCATGTCCACCCAATTGTTACGAATGCGATGCTCAAGGAGCCATATGTTTCATATGCTCTTAAGGATATGAGCTTAGTGTTTTAGGTACATGCGTTGATCAAAAATTATCGCCTTTTTGTAATCTTTTCGGACCTTCAAATCAATGTTTTGCTTGTCAACCAACTTATAAATTGAATTTGGATACATAAAAATGCTAAAAGTAATATTCTGCATGCTTACTTTTTGATCCATCAGATGAATAATATTGTGAACAATGTGGATTTGGTACTGTCTTACAAAACGGAAAATGCAATGGAGTAATAAATTGCAATAAATAATAAGCTCCTTGCAAATCTTGTGCACAAGGCTTCAATTTTAGTGGTGGTAAATGTCGAGATAATAGTGGCAATTGTGATAAAATGAATAATGATGGAATATGTACAGTTTGCAAAGTTGGATTCAAATTGGTTGGTTACAGATGCCTAAGATAAAATATTTTTGTTTATGGATGTTATATTTATAATTAACAGGGGGTTTGCACTTTATGTAAAAGTGGATTAAATATATTTTAAGGAAATTGTTTTTCTCCAAATTAAATTAATCAAATTTAACAAGGAATAATTCAAATGCCACAAATTTTAAGTACCAGATCAGGAAATTTCAAAATCATAACATAACAAACTATAGTTACAACTACAACAACATTTAATAATCAAAATAATTTCGATACATTTAATGATGATGCAGGTTTTACATTCAGTAATATTAATTCAGGAGGATCAACCAATAATAATGGTCAATTAACAACAATGACAACAGTGACAACAACAAATAACGCAGGAGCATCAACAAGAACGAATTCAGGTTCATCTACAAGTAATAATGGCGGATCAACAACCAATAATAATTCAGGTTCAAGAACTAATTCGGGAACAAGTTCAACAACAGTAATCAATTCAGGATCCTCTACATCTAATAATAATGTAGTATCAACAACAGGATCAAGTTCCGGATCACAGATTATTGCTAGTGTTCCAAATTGTCAAAGTTATAATCTTTTGAATGGGGTTTGTATTGTTTGTATGCCTACTTTTACATTAAATAATGGAAATTGTATACAAACTGTAACTCCAAATACAGCAAATTGTCAAAGCTATAACCTTTTAAATGGAATTTGTGTTGAATGTATTCCAAATTATACACTTACAAATGGATAATGTATTTGGAATCAACCTAACAATTCAGGATCTTCATCTTCAGGATCATCTATTAATATAATCAACATATCAGGAATATCAAGTAATTCAGCAAGAGATCCTAATTGTGCAAAATATTAAAATAATATTTGTTCACTTTGTTCAAATAGATATTTTATTGGTTCAGGAGGACTTTGCGCTCCAGTAAATCCTTTGTGTAAAGATTTTTAAAGAAATGGAGCATGCAAATCATGTTATCCAGGATATAGTATTAGTGGAACTCAATGTATCGTTTCAAGGCAAACTGATCCTTTCTGCAAATAATTTAATGGTGGAATATGTAGCGTATGTTTCCAAGGATATTTTTATAGTAGAAGTAAAAATTCTTGTCAACCTCTTAATCCTTTATGTAAAACATCTAATATAGCTGACGGTTCATGTAAATCTTGCTACCCTGGATATAGATTAGTATCTTAAACTGGTTTGTGTTCAGTTGCTTTCCAAGATCCTAATTGTAAAAAAACTGATCCATAATCTAATAGATGTCTTTAATGTTCAACTAACTTTTATCTGAATCAATCATCTGGAAGGTGTATCCAATTCAATCCTCTTTGTAAAACATCAGATCCAAATAATGGTAGATGTCTTTCTTGTTTCCCAGGCTACGTTTTGACATCTGGATCCGTATGCACTGTAGCTTAATAAACAGTTACAGATATAAATTGCCAAAATTTTACTAATAATATATGTGTAAAATGTTATAATAGTTACTTCCTAAATGCTAAAAAAGTTTGTATTTTAGCCAATCCTCTTTGTAAAACTAGTAATCAAGCAGATGGAAGCTGTTTAACATGTTATCCTGGATACTCTGTAAATAGAGGAAATTGTACCTTGAGTGCTGTAACTGGAGGCGATCCTAATTGTAAAAAAGATGATGGAAAAGGTTTATGTATATAGTGTTATTTAGGATATTATGTTGATAAAGGAAAATGCCTTAAAAATTAATTAATCTGTAAAGCCTTAACTAGTAGAGGAGATGGATGTACATAATGTTATTCTGGCTATGTTTTGGTAAGAAATATTTGTGTTTTATAAAAATAAGCTCCAAATCAAAATAATGATCCAGGATGTATAAAATCTGAAGGAACTGTTTGTATTAATTGTGCCGCAGGATTTTATTTATCAGTAAATGGAGTATGTATTCAATAAAATCCTTTGTGTCGAAGTATTGATAGAACTAATGGGGCTTGTACAAGTTGCTACCCTGGATTTATTATATCAGGAATGACTTGTACGGTTGCTGCTCCATTTTAAATTCCAAATTGCGTATAAGTTTTAGGAGATCGATGTCTTTTGTGCAACAACGGCTATTATGTTAAGAACAATGTATGTGAAGCCGTTAGTATTTTATGTTCAAAATATGATTTAAAGGATGGTCTTTGTACTGAATGTATTCCAGGATATTTTTATCAAGATAGAGAGTGTGTTTATCCAAGTATGGGTCCTGATCCTAACTGTATTCGTTATACTAATAGCTTCTGCTCAACTTGTAATCAAAGATCAGTATTATTACAATATAGATGCTAAACAATCGATCCTGATTGTAATCAATTTGATTCACAACAATCAATATGTCTATCATGTTTAAAAAATAAGAAACCATCAGGAATTAAGTGCATTTGATTATAGATATATTATATTTTTCAAATAAATTTTATTTAATTATTTTTGTAATTTTTATAAAGATTGATCAGCTTTCTTTTTTAATTGTATTATAATTTAAATCCGCTCTTACAAAAACTTTAGATTATGCAGCCGGTTTGATGTCGTTTCCATTCAAATTTGCAGATTTAAGATTAGCCATTGGCATATCCTTTGTCTGTTTTTAAAATTCATCAGTTTATCTCATCCATTTCTTTTTCTTTTCAAGTAGCGAGGCAAGGCTTTCTTCATTTTTTTAATGATTCGTTTATTTCTTTGTCCCATTTATAATGTCTTCTGCAATCCTATATTTTTCATCAACTATTTCAGAAAGTGCATTCTTATGTATTTATGCTTCTTTAGCAATTTTTGAGTTGTAAAAAGTCACACCATTTTCAACAACGCCAGCAACTTGTTTAAACATTCCAGCAAAATATTTTTATAGCTGAGGAGTTAAATTATCATATACTTTTTATAAATAATCAGCATTTTGATTATTGAAGTTAACTTTGACTTTTTATTCTATATTTTTTTGAAGATCTTGTAATTGTTTTTACAATGAAGTTACTCTTTTTTCAAGTTATTAAAATTTTTTTTGAACTTTTTTCATTTTAATTTAAATCATACTCTATATAAATTTTTTATGTTATTCAGATAAGTCAGTGAAATTTTATTTTTTTTATTATTTTATCTAACGATTTTATTTTTTAGTCTATTTTTTAATTTCAACTGATTAATTTTTTTTAGATCTTATAACATCAACAGGGATGTTTAATTTTTATTCTTTAAATGGTGATTTTATAAGTTTAGAGTGATCAATCTTTATCATTTCTACTTTTTATTTAGATTTATTCAAAATATAAAGAATTGAATATGTTTCTTAATTGATATCAATAATTTTAGAACTTTTTAAATCATTATTACCTTTTTTATCGATTATGTAATTAACTTATGTTTAGGATAAGTTCGAAAATTGATAAAAATCACCTTTGCCCTTTTAATAAGCAGCCTTATGTGATATTAACCCTTTATTAAAATTATTTTAATTTGATAAGACTAAAAAATTACAATAATCTGTATTTTATTTATTACTTATAACGACAAGTAAATTTTGTTTTATTTAACTGTACTTGATAATACCATCTATTATGATGCTGCCTATCATTTTATACTCATTAATATCATAAAATTATATTTATTTTTAATTTTTTTGATTAATTATAAATCGATTACGATATATGCCTAGAATATTTTTTAAGCAGTTTAAGGTATATATTTTTTAATATATTTTTGATTAATTTTTTGCATATATTTATGCTATGTTATTATTTTATTGAGGCTTTTCTGCATCTTTTTTCATTAAAGCAATAATATTACTGCTAGGATGAGAAATAATAGTTGATGATGATTAAATTGTTGGCATTATTTATTTTAATTTTAAGGCATCGATTTTTAGAATGTTGTCTTTTACTTCTAATAATAATGAAAATTAAAGCTGTTTAATGTTATTATTGGTACAAACTATTATTAATCCTTAATTATTTTATTTAAATTTTTCAACATTTTAAATGGCTGCTATTTTTAAAGCAGAAGTTTATTTTGGCATATCATTTTTTATTTGATAGATTTCTAAGGTTTTTGATTAATTATGAATGAGCAATAAATTAGGAACATTTTGTGCAAAAATATATTCTTTGATGTTGTTATTGATTATAATATCTATGTCTTTAATATCTTTATTAAATGATTTTATTCTTATACTACTATCAGTCTTAAAAACTACTACTTTATTATTGTTAGTGAAATAGGGTTAGCCTTTGAACGGTACTTTTAAGAAATTTTCAGCTACTAATCGATTTATCATTGTAATTATCTTATAATTTAATAATTATTACTTACACATAATCGTATAATTTAAAAAATAACATCAATATATTAACTATTTTAATATCAAAAAGAAGGGGTTGGGTTGGGGGTTGGG
>Ga0169931_10010956_pt1 | contig 12858 bp, 9 predicted proteins | sample Kivu_15m_20L_FD_129675 | JGI IMG/M metagenome (GOLD analysis project Ga0169931, IMG submission 129675) | Freshwater microbial communities from Lake Kivu, Western Province, Rwanda to study Microbial Dark Matter (Phase II) - Kivu_15m_20L... | ecosystem: Environmental > Aquatic > Freshwater > Lake ...
AGGAATATCGGGAGGATCAGAGATCATGAGAAGGGGTAATACAAGTGAGTCTGATCGATTACTTTGATTTAGAGGTTTAAGGCACTCAGTTTAGGGAAAACGCGCAGCGCACCGTAAAAAAAGTGAATGGACAACTCATAGAATAAAGCCACTGACACATAGTTTTATTCCAAGTAACCAAAGCCCAGAGGGATGATGAATCGTCCCATGGACAACCATGGAAATGAAGCCATTGAAGTATGTCCATATTTCCAGTTCTAGCAGCATTTGAGCATGCATTCTCATCCCATGGAATATCTTGTTCATAGAGCCATTGCAGAATGTCTAGATTTCCATTCGAAACAGCTTCGACCCATAGACATTCATCTCATAAACAGCTAAAGCTCATACTCTTCTGCCATGTAACGATAGATTTCTCAAAACGATCATAAGACTCTAAAGCTTCTGAGGAGCTTTTCTGATATAACCATTGTAGGATAGATAAATGCCCTTGCCTAGTTGCTACGATGGTACATTTTTCGTAACTCAAGGGACAACCGTTACTGTATAGCCATAGCAATACCGTCATATTTCCCTTGGAGGCAGCAACTGTACACGCATTCTCACCCCAAGGAATATCATGATTATATAACCACTGAAGAATGGGAATACTTCCACCAATTACTGCCCAATTCCATATTTCTTCGTCCAAGGGACATGCAAAAGAACGATACCAGTCCAACAACTCGCCCTTGATAGACTCTTTATCCTCCTGAATATGGATACAATTGTGATTCCATCGAAACCCTTGAGAAAAAAGCCATTTCAGGACTTGTAGATTCCCATATTCAGCAGCAGCATGTTTCAAGGAATGTTTGTCAAATTGACAACCTTGTTGTCTTAACCAGCGAAGCATAGCGATATTCCCTCCACACACGGCATTGTACAGGAATCTTGGATCATCCACATCCAGAGGACAGTTCATCTCTGTGACGGCCCATTGTAAAGCTTTGAGATTCCCCGAATATGCAATGCTAATACTGATGAGATTTTTATGATTTGGATACCTCGTAAGGAAATACTCCAACATATCATAATTGTGAAGCATTGCCGCAAGAGCAACACGATCGCATGGATCGAAATTTTTACCATACACAGATTTATCATCTTTATCAACATTCTCTGCAATATAATAATCGTCAGTTAAGAATTCTCCTGAATATATAAGTAGTGCTGAAGGTATGTCTGAAAGGGTAAGCATGTTTTTATAGCAAGTGTGAGAACGTCTGCTACTTTATTGAATATAAACTTAATATTTTATGCGTCCAATTCTAGATGACAGATGTGTCTCGTCTTCCGTCTCTAATCTCTAATCATACATCGATCCTGCTCGTGGGACTACGCAACACACGATGAAAAATCAGTCGTGATCTTATTCGTGCCGAGATGTTGTCGGCTGCGCACCCGTGGTGCGGCCCCTCTCACTCTCGACTCTCGACTCTCACAGCTGTGTACAGTAGGAACGTCCTACATACAGTAGCCTAGTAGTTGCAGGCGTCTGGCTGTCTGGCTGTCACCTGCGCTATGCATGCAGCTCCAGCCTCCAGCCCGCCCACTGTCATCCAGTCCCTCCTTTTAGAGCCGATGCATACATTTCCGCATCATATTAAACAGGACATGCTGTTTGTTAGTATATAATCATTTCTATCCTTTGATTAACTCCAGCTCGATATACCGGAAGGAAATAGAAGATGTCTGAAAAAGCGTATCCATTAGCGGATGCAGATTTAACGATTGCTTTACTAGATTTAGTTCAACAGGCAACAAATTACAAGCAAATGAAAAAGGGTGCTAATGAGGCTACGAAAACGTTAAATCGTGGGATCTCTGAACTTATTATCATGTCGGCAGATGCTGAACCTATAGAGATTTTACTACACTTACCATTATTATGTGAGGATAAAAATGTACCCTATGTATTCGTACCGAGTAAAATAGCCTTGGGAAGAGCTTGTGGTGTCAGTCGACCTGTAATTGCATGTAGCATTACTACCAACGAAGCGAGTCAATTAAAAAATGTCATTGAAGGAATGAAAGTAAAGATTGAACAGTTACTGATTTAAAAATCAAAACAAATAAAGTGGATGGAACATTAGCGTATGGGGACCGAGAAATAGGAAAGGAATCTCAATGATTGCAAAATTTAAAGAATTGTGATTAGATCAGATTAACAAATATAAGCTTGAGAGAAGAAAAACGATTAAAAAAGAACAAATATAAATAGAGTCTATTCGATTAAAACTCTTTTACAAATATATGAACTTGTCAACGCTAACACATTATAGACAATTACTTGGAGCCACGAAAAACAAGTTACAACAACTCATCATCATCACTATCTCCGTAGTCCACAAGAAGGTCATCTTCCTGTTGTTGCGGAACGCATTTTTCCCAACGATCCAACTCATCTTCAACTTTTCTTTTTTCTTTATACGGACAATTATCAAATATACCTCTCTTGCGACGAGTAGCTTCATCATCGTCCTCATCATCATTAAAGAGTACTCGACGAAAACCTTTCTTAGATTCTTGTGAAGACCGTTCTTGACTGACCAGAGCCATAGTACCATTCGTTTGAAACGTCAAACTACTCTTAAAATCCACAGGTAACCCTTGATTCATGGCACGTTCGATTTCTTCTTCTTGCACCGACAACATCGTCCTCTTCGTTTGTCCAGACATTTGATTAATCATAGGCGAATCAACTTGCATGGGACTACTACTGCTTAATGGTTCCGAAGACATTTTGTTGGCATGTACATCCTTCATTTCAGCTGGATCAAATTGATGAAGAGCCACTCTCCTATATAAGAAGCCAACAAAAGAGAGAAAAAAGAGTGAGATTAGCAAATCCAAACTAAGGAAGGGATATAATCACAACGGAATCTATCTCATATTTGCAATACGTACCATGCTCGAACTAGCCCCAACCATCGTCGATTGGGTATATCCAGGGTATGATCAGGTGTCGCTGGATGATCCATAGATCTAGGCTTACGTTGATGCATCGGCACCTGTTTGCGATATTCATCATATCCCACAGTATTCTTTCCCATGGCGATGGTGCGACGCCGTTGTTGGACCCTACGTGCTGAGTCTGGATCGGATACATCCAATTTCGGAAAAATCTCGTCTGGTTGCTGGACAACAGAAACATTTACTAGCGAAGCTGCTGTTTCTCCATCTTGAAGGGATAATTTGCGATTCTTTTTCTTCTTTTGACTCAAACAAGTAACACCTAGATCATGTAACAGTGGTGATGTAGTATGGGGATTCGGCGTAACATGAGCGGCATTGGTAGTATTTTGACCGATACTCCATTTGCGCTTTTTGATAGCCTCAACAGCTGTATCAGAATCGATAGGTTTAGGTGTTATCCGGTGGAGATGTCCTCCAGACGAATTCATGGGAGAATGATGCGACGATACAGCAGCATCTTTCAAAAAGGGAGGTATTTTACCCCAAGCTGATGATCGGGCAGGTTCTTCCATGCTTCTGGATTATGATGAAACTGTTTGTTTGTGTACCTAGTAGCTGTAGATGTTTTCCAGATCAGGATAAAACAAATTGAGATTCAAAATGCACTAACACCTAACTGTACATACTACGTTAATGCGTTAGACGGAAGCTACATACGTACTTCGTAAATGCCAATCCATAACAGCTAGAACGAAATTGGCGCGTTATCAAGATCTTTGCACGAGTGGCACATTTTCTGACATTCATTGGCCTGTTGCGTTTACTGTACGAAGTACCTAGCTCTCTAGAGAGAGCTACAGTATTGATGTATTGATGGCTATTTGCCGAGTTGCCGTTGATCTATCTACTATCTACTGAACGTAGCTGCATGGAGGTGGTTTCACCTTCAACATTTTAGGTCTTGCCTTTGTCGACTTCTGCTTTATCATAGAAGATATACTTCATAGATTAAACGGAGAACACAACATATTGCCATGAGTTTTTCCTAAGTCAACGATTTCAAATGTAAGGTTTTTAGCCTAGGGAAGTATGACTCTAAAAGGTTTACTTTAATAGAAATGCAGTTATCAATATTTAAAACAAAATGCATTTGGAGAGGAGGGTGAATCTTTACTTGGATTCGGACAGAGTGCATTTATAAATGCAACCAATCCCTCAGCCTCTGCAATCAACTGCGTTGCCTCTGAATGTTTTTGACCTAGAATTGGCTCCTCAGGCGGATGAATGCTAGAAAGAACACTGGAAGGAGATGAGGACGACGCAGATATTTCATTCTCGACAAGAGCGCATTTTTTACTCGTGAAAGCCCTTTGGGTGGAAGATACAGACGGACTGAATTTCAAAAGCAGGCTTCTGTCTTGGAAGGTCTTACTAAAGCATTGGAAGACAGGAGCATGAGATAATTGGGTAGATTTCTGAGGCTTTGGAACCTTGGCATCTGGATGTGATTCACGGCGAATATTTACATTAACACCATGCGCTGGAACGGATTTCGATGGACTCTGCTTACCTACCGATAATTCGCGAAAGAGAAAGGCTAACTCCTCTGCTGACAATGTTTTCATGAATTTTTTCATGGACTCGAGATCAAACGTTGGTCTAACCTCATTCTTTGGACTCTTTTTTGAGTAGTTCTCAAGTCTAGGAGGAGTTACAATCGACGGGTTTGTAAAAAGGCTTTCCGTTTCACTTAATGCACTTGCGATACCTATAGCCTCGGCACTAACCTTTTCATGAATACCTTCTAAGTTGCTATTTCTTAAAGAATCATTCATGTTATTTACTTCTTCAAAAGGATCATCAAGAAGGTGCGGAACGTGTCCAGGTATGTATGAGTTCACCCCATTATAACGTTTCTCATCGTTGTGCACTTTCTCAGATGAGGAAGTAACGTTTCCATCTCTGATGGGTAAAAATGAGTGACCACTAGCTTCATCTTCAAAACTTAAGAGATCTGGCGTTTTGTTTTCAGAATGATGGGCTTGAGAATACGCGGTCTCATCGCAAATTTGTCGTGATTCTTGGGCATACGAAACTCCCGTAAGAATATCCCAGTCTTCTTGATTCAGCATCACCTGATTCATATTCGCACAGTTCGAAGTCGAGTTTTCCCCCATTAACAAGACTGGGATATCATGAGCATCACTCCGAGGTACTGCTTCATTCTTGACATGTTTCGCAACAACCATCGCCTGGGCCACGATATAATATACTTCTTCTGGGAGTGATATTGCAAAATTACGGTTCATCTCAATCAAAGCCTCCGCCACTTCGTTTACTTCGTGATTGTAAGACGAAGCGACTTTTATGTCTAAAGGTAAAGCCTCATCGCTTGTTCGTCTCTCCTTAATCTGAAAGTTTGAGATATTTTGCTTGTAACCGTTGTTATCTCCAGTGTTGCTTGAAATTGACGATGGTAGTCGCATGACGTTACATAAATGACTGTATTCTGCGTTGATTCCTGGATGGTTTACCAGCAGTGAACACGGTCGAGGTCTAGTGGCGCCAGAACAGAAGTCTACCTTCAAATCTTCAAACTACTCTCTCTGTATGTATTTTATTTTAAAAAGGCTAAATTAAAATACTGTATTACATCATGACTATGTTGATTCTTACTAAGGGGAAACTATTTTTCTAGTAGAAAGGCGTTTTTTAGCTGTATTCGGTATGAATTTTAATTACACCATACAGCACTCTATAGTCTTCAATAACGGGTTACACATACTGCTTTGCGAGAAATCATGAGGTTTTGGGTTTCACAAATAGCCTATTCCGAATGCTGCAATATAAACAAAGGTTACTCTTTCCGTGGCTGGTTGTTACGATCAACCTCGACAATAACTTAAATTGGCGGTATCCCCTTTTGCATGTCTTTTAGTTTATTATATTCATGCATCAATTCCTATCGCATGGCCCATGTCGTTTGATTCCTTTATGCAACCAGTCATGAAAATGAGATTCTGTATATGACAAGTGATGAGTGATGGAGTCGAGTCTCACCAAATTCTACATTCATGGCTATAGGAGTGAACAGTATGGTGAATGATTTTAGCACAATAAAGGCTATCATTATTATTTTTGATTGCTCTATAGACTATGTGGATGTCATTTGCTGATTAGGAGGAATACAGTGTGTTTCGTTTCTTTTATAATGAATAAAATCATGGATTGTTTTTTTTAAAAGCTCTGAACATCAGCCTGTACGTGATTTCAGCCTCTGTACGTGGCTCCTACGTAGTTCTCGACTGATGGTATTACCGTGCTATAACTTTGATAGTAGTTACAGGAGGAAGACGGCTCCATTCGTTTTACTTCGAATCTCCCTTTCCTATGAATTGTCTTCTCTCTGCTCTTTTAGTATGGATGACCTTTGGGGTAACCATGACATTTGTCATACAGAATTATCATATCACAAAAGATACACAGTACTCGAATACCCGATATAGCCCCTTTCATAGGAGAGGAAGCATACGCAACGGATTCAGCATGAATCAAATGTCTGTTTCTCATGAAGGCATGCGAGGAGACGATGGTGTTGATAGCGATTCTTCCTACTCATCAAGAAAACTTGAATCAAGTCCGGTCATGCACAAACTTGAGCTAAAAGCAACAGAGTTTACACCTAGGAATACGATCAGTTCCAAACCTATAGAAGAAATGAAAAAAGTAAGAAACCCACAGGATTTTCACAATCGAATGCATCAACTTGCATCCATTTCGGAAAAGCTGCAAAACTTAAAAACACAGCTACCCTTCAGACCGTTAGTTGAATCTACATCGAGATATCCGAATTCTAAGTACTGTTTATGTGTATATTGCCAAAGCGCTGTGTGCTATGAAAAGCTATCATCACTAAAAGAACATTCACGAACAAAGGGGCATTTGAAGAAAGAAATTCTCTTTTTCGGAGATACAATACCTCCAACGAATGTATCCAATCACTCGTCTCCGTCTTCTTCGTCTGCTGCTGCTACTGCAGCTACTGTCACTGATGCCAAGCCGATTATAGATCAAGAAGGTCGTCTATGGAAATCCGCGCGACAACTTGGGAAACTCCGTCGTGACGGGCTTGAAGATTCTTCTTTTATTTCCCTTAGAAAGAGCATCCTAACACCATCCATCGTCAGTAGCGGTAATACAATAGACAATTTATCCTCGTTCTCGTCATTGTCAAACCGTGAATCAGCTCATTCCTCCTCATCGGTAACCCCCTCTAGAACACAAGTGCTACCGTTGTTCCAAGCTACTATGGATAAACACACTTTAATGTTACGTGATACAGAAGAGGGATCCTTACCCAACTTGAAAAAGGGTCGTTTTGTTACTGATGATGAGCGTTGGATACTAAAATATGACGCACTCGTTTTATTCTTTCATCGATATGGACATACCCATGTTCCCTTTTTACCGTTGAATTATATACACAAGAACAACAAACTAAAGAATAAGGATCAGATGGATGATACTTATGATGAAAATGATGATGATCCATCGTATATATTTGAACAGGGTATATACAAATATATTGCATCCCAGAGGGAAATTGATGAACTTGCAATCAATAAAGATACATATTCATCCATCTCAGATGATACGAATGAAAAACAGAACTCAAACCAGATATTGATGCATGGACATGATAGAGAAGAATATAATGATGATATATTTTATGATTATTGGAGTGATAAGTATCTCACTAAAGAAGAATTATCATCCACGTCATCATTCAACTTGGATAGGGATTCCAACATGATCCCAACTTTTTATTTCAAGGAGGAATTTCTGCAACCCTATACACGTATGGATTTAGGATATTGGGTAGCTCAACAGCGATATAATTATAAATATCACAATGGTACGAGAATGACACCCCAAAGAATACAATTACTCAATGAATTGAATTTTACTTGGGATATACATGAGGCACAATGGGAAATGAAATATCTTGAATTGAAAGACTTTTATCGTACACATGGGCATACTCTTGTTTGGCAAAATTCTACCTTGGGATACTTTGTTTCTAAACAACGCTATTACAAAAAATTATTGGACCGGAGAGAAACGGTAGATATAGCTTGTATACCAAAACAAGATGCTCATAAAAATACTACTCTTTTACCGTCTGCAGATAGTTCGTTGCATGAAAGTCGACATGATAAGTCTATCCTTCGAGCTACAAGGGGCGGTGGAAAAGTGTATAACGGGAAAAAAGTGTCGCCGCTAACTCATTTGCGAATACAACGATTAAATGAACTATCATTTGTTTGGGATCATTGGGAAGCAATATGGGAGGAACAATATCATGCATTGATGGAATATCAAAAGGCACATAGCAATAGCACCCGTGTTCCTACCAGTCAATATCCCAGTCTGGGGAAATGGGTACGAAAATTGAGAGCTGAATGGCGTACTTTGAATGCGCAGATCCATACCAAGGTAAGTAGTACAGTCTATCATAATAACTGTCATCATTACTATAATGGAAAACAAATACAGCTCATAGATGCCGACTAGAATATCACAGGTTCGAAATTTCTCACCAGGGAGAGAATGGAGAAGTTAAATGCCATCGGCTTTGAATGGAATATTAATGTTCATAAATCATCTTGGGAATGATCGTTATGAACAATTACTTGAATTCAATGAGACATATGGAACTATAAATGTTCCTCATTGGTATGATACAGTGGACCATCCCCAGTTAGGAGATTGGGTAGAGAGTCAACGTATAGCAATAAAAAAGTATTTGATCAAAGTATCGAATAAATCCGACGAAGACATAAATAAACATCGATTACGGTTATTAAATTCTGTTGGATTGACACCCGAGCGACTACACAAACTAAGTGAATTATCACTCGTTGGGGTTCCCGGGGCATGTAATGATGCCATATGGGAAGAGCACTATCATTCATTGATTGAATATCAGAAGTCACATGACAATAGTACCCGTGTTCCACGGGAACATAAAATAGGGTGGTGGGTATCTAGATTACGATCTGAATGGCTTCGAGTGAACGCAATTAGGCGAATGAAAGTAAATAGTACCATCAATCATCAAGAGAAAGTTAAAGATACTATCGGAAATAATCGAGAATCGGTATTTCTCACAAGGGATAGAATAGAGAAATTAAATGCCATCGGATTTGAATGGGTCAGTCGCAAGTACTCTTGGGAAGATCGGTACAATCATTTGCTTGATTTCAAGGCGAGATATGGCACTGTCAAAGTACCTCTTCTGTATAAAACAGAGGATCATCCAGGGTTAGGACGTTGGGTTTCACGGGGACGTTGGGTTTCACGGCAACGTCAGTGGATAAATCAGAGATTGAATGGATCCTATAATTTACGCAGTAAAAAAATGAATGAACATCGACTGCAGTTACTTCGCTCTGTCGGATTGACAACTGCGCGAATATCACCAGCTCGATTAAACTGAGTTATCACTCGTCAGGGATCGCAGCGATGCAGCATGGGAAAAGAATTATTATGCATTGATTGAATATCAAAAGTCACATAACAATAGTACCGATGTCTCATCGTATGGTAAAGATCGACATCTAGGAAAATGGGTTTGTGGATTGAGGTATGAATGGCGTAGACGTAATGCACAGGTCGATACCAAGCTTAATGGTACGGTCAATGACCATCGCCACCAACAAAGAATATTAGATGTCATTAGTAATAGTAAAACGGAATCGACATTGCTCACAAGGGAGAGAATGGAGAAACTAAACGCCATCGGTTTCGAATGGGTCACCCGTCTTCGTAAATACTCTTGGGACGATCGATATAAACACTTGCTTGAATACAAAGAAATACATGGTACTGTAAAAGTACCTTATCGTTATGATACAGAGGACCATCCAAAGTTGGGAGCTTGGGTAACGAGACAACGTATCTTGATAAAACGGTACGTGAACGGGACGTTGAGTAAATCAAGTGTACAAATGAATCAGCATCGATTGCAGTTATTACACTCTGTTGGATTGAAAGCATTTAAAGGTATGGCTAATCATCAAGAGCAACGACCTCATACAGAATCGTCATTTTTCACAACAAAGAAAAATGACAAGATAAAGGCCATGAGAATGGAGTGGGGTTATGGAGGCTACACATGGGATCAACGATATCAACAATTGCTTGAGTACAAAGAAATACATGGACATGTAAAGGTTCCAAAAAAGTATGATACAGAGGACCATCCAAATTTAGGAAAATGGATAGCGAATCAACGTGCCAGGTTCAAAATGTATTTGAGTGGAACATTGATTAATCCCAGTATTCAAATGTTTGATCATCGATTGCAATTATTGCGCTCCATTGGATTTACAGTATAAAATATTATATTCAAAAAAATAAACAAAATAAACCAGTTTTTACAATTTTTTTTTATTTCCTTTGTACATGTTCGCTGTCATGTCATGACTGAAAACCAGAGAGAGATGATGATGACGACACATTGTATATATGTAATTGTAGAACTCTAATCCCACCCTTGTTCTTGATCTTCTCCTTCTCCATGAGCGATTTGTTGATTGTCTTCACCTACTCGTCGATAAAATCCTTTCTTGCTATAATCACTACCACTGTGGTGACTTGTATGTCTCATCATTGGTTTTGTATCAACCTTTGGGCTCTGTGATGGATTTTGGTGATAATAACCATAATGATGATGATTATCATATGTCCCGTGTGATGAATGAGAGGATGATTGGGTATCACTACTATGCATGCTTTCAATGAAAAATTTTCTCATTTCTAATTTTTCTGCATCTTCGACCGTTGTACATGGAGTAAAAGTCCATACTTCAATATTCACAATCTGAAAGGTTTCTCCTGCCGTTGATGCATGGTGTATCAAACAAGGATTTCGAAATGTTGCACTTGGACAGGAAATGCCTTGAGTCAAGTCCTTTTGAATCATGATTGCAAACCCACCCATTCCTGTTTCATCCATGTCGTTATCCAAAGAATTCTGTTCCACATGAAACGCCGCACGAGGATCCTCGTAGTAGTACAATGACGGATCTTCAGCAGTATCAGCAGTAGTAGTACAAGGAGTAGTAGGCAACATTCCCCCACCCAAAGCGATACGATCTGGAGTACACAATTGTATATAGGAATTCAAGCCCGAATAGGGAAATATATCTACATCGCTTTCTAATTGTGCTTGATCATATAGGGAATAGCAGGGTGTATGACGGCTGTATCTCATCGCCCAAACAAAGGCTTCACCACTTCCATAATATCCTTGGGGATGATATTTCCATGCACTGGAGGTAAAACTACCTAGGACATGTCCCTCCGTCGTTTCAATGGCGAGTAGGGTATATTGTCCTGCACGAGAATAGTGTACCAATGTATCCATACTTGCCCCATCTCGTAGTAAGGAATATTTCAGCCATAGATTTTGTCCCATGAGTACTTCAGGTATAAATTGAGTCAAGGATACCATGAGTGGTGGTGATAGGACATGTGGAGAGGCATCTCGATCCTCAATGGATGTTCCTAAGATTAAGAATGGAATATTATCATCATTAGTATCGTCTTCTTCTTCTACTTGTTGTTGTTGTTGTTGATGGTAAGATGTTGTTTTACTAAGTACCTCCGAGGATGGATCATGAGTAGTTTTCCATGTATGGTGAAGTATGGAAGGTTCCATACTAGTACAATTAGGATTAATAACATTGGAAATACCACCAAAACCAAAATCGGATGCATATTCATCTTGTAAAACGGTCCATGCATCATAATGTCTATATCCTCCTTGTTCCATATTCCACGAAGAGGCACTGGATTCATCATCTAATTCAATTTCTTCAGTATTTTCATTCTTGTTGTTGATGATGGAAATTTTTGTGTCATGACCCGTCGTCGTCGTTGTTGTTGGATTATGCATTTTTTCTACACGAACTTCTTGATCCGAATCAATGCTACTACAACTACTACAACTACTGCTATTCGATTTATGATATGAATGTTGAAGTGTTTGATAATGGATTAGGTTGGATGGATCAATAATGGATGATTGTGAGAGAAGATCTAAATTTTCGTTTTGAAAGTTACTGTGTTTTTGAATATGTTGAATAGTCAATAAGTTACATAATTCACCCACTTCCACTTGAGCGTCCATCCTCATCTCATTCGAATCATGCTTCGTTAGCGGTTGGATGGTATTTATAGGATCCCCTGTATTCACTGCTTCATGGTTATCATCGGATACTCTTTCTACGTGTATATCCTTTGCAAGTATGTCCGTGTGTTGTTGTGCGTCGGATGACATACTATTCGCAGTAGTATGATTGTTGTTGTTGTTGGGAGACGACGTTCTCAACAAAGATGACAGAACTTCCTTTTCAACATCACTGAGAGACACACTTCTTGTGAGTATTGGATCCGATGGAATACCTTGCATAATGTCAAGAGTCCATTCCTCAATTGGGTTTGGATCTCCTCCGAAGAATGCAAATCTCGTTGACGTCATCGTATGCGATAGACGAGGAGATGAGGATGATGACATGTGAACAGCAAGACCTTGAAAATAATATCTCAATGGATCCATTCAAATGGAGCATAGAAACGCCGTATTCGATCCTCACACGGTGGGCACTTTTTAACAGCGAAAGTGAATAAAGGTCGTCAATTAAAAAGATAGCATGCTACATACTGTAGAGGCTTTACTCGTCTATGCTCCTCCTGTCTAAAAGTTATTGGACGACTCGATCCCCGCGGGGTAATAATGTAGTCCTCTATGAAATCTGGGTGCACTTTCCGCACCCAGTACCAAATCTGTATGTAGAAACTATCACACGAGTGAGTATTGACACTCACTCAATG
>Ga0169931_10010957_pt1 | contig 12856 bp, 14 predicted proteins | sample Kivu_15m_20L_FD_129675 | JGI IMG/M metagenome (GOLD analysis project Ga0169931, IMG submission 129675) | Freshwater microbial communities from Lake Kivu, Western Province, Rwanda to study Microbial Dark Matter (Phase II) - Kivu_15m_20L... | ecosystem: Environmental > Aquatic > Freshwater > Lake...
CCAGACCCGGTGCGCAAACTTGAAAGCGTGTTCGAGCATCAGTGCTTTCATCCGCCAATTGAAATCCCCACCCCAATGGGAACGTGCCAGGAAGGTGTAGCCAATCGCCACTTCCTGAGCCTCGGGATTCCACTCATAGAAACGGGAGGAACCGATGACATCACCGCTGCGCCGATCTTCGACGATCAACGCCCCGCTGCCCTGCATCGCCGGCTGGAAGAAGTTGCGTTCGAACACATCCCGTTTGTACCGTTCGGGATCGGGATGCACGGCCCAGATCGCGGGATCCGCAGCCACCGCATAGAGCGCTTCAAAATCAGCGGCGATTGCGGGACGAAGGCGCAGCAGGTCGCCCTCGAGTACGGGCAGGTGTTCGAACACTGCTTGCATACCGGTCACTTCATCAACAGGTCGGATACGAGGCCATGCACTATACGACGTTCGGCAGAACCGGTCTCAAGGTCAGCGTAGCCGGCCTTGGCTGCGGCGGATTCAGCAGGCTGGGGCTCGGAGTCGGCAAGAATGAGGCGGATGCCATCGCAATCGTCCGGGCGGCGATTGAAGCCGGTGTAAACCTTATCGACACCGCTGCTGTGTATGGAACCGAGGGCGTGGTGGGTAAAGGGATCAGCGGTCATCCCCGCGATCAGCTGGTCATCGCCACCAAGGCGGCTTTTGGGCGGGGTTCAAAAATCGCCACGTCAGACCAGTTGATCGCCAGTCTCGATAACTCGCTGAAGGAACTGCGTACCGACTACATCGATATCTTCCAGTTGCATGCCGTCGCACCGGACAACTATGCACGCGTGCGCGACGAGCTGGTGCCGACGCTCTTGCGCGAACGTGACAAGGGCAAGTTCCGCTTTCTCGGCATCACCGAGACACCACCGTTCGATCCGGAACACCACATGCTCCAAGGAGCGCTGCGGGATGGCCTGTGGGATTCGGTCATGGTGGCGCAGCACATGCTCCATCAACACGCGTGCGACCGGGTCTATCCACTGACGCGCCAGTACGGCGCCGGAACCCTGTTGATGTTTGTGGTGCGCGGCATTTTTGCGCAGCCCGAGCGCCTTGCATCAACGGTTGCGGAACTGGGTTTGCCGCCCCTCGACTTTCTCGTTCATCCTGACGGCGCCAGCACGGTGATGGATGCAGCGTACCGGTTCATCCGGCACGAGCCAGGTGTAGACGTGGTGCTATTCGGCACCAGTGACCTTGAACACCTGCACGCCAATATCAAATCGATCAACAAGCCAGCATTACCGGTGAGTGACGTGGCGCGGTTGCGGGCTGTCTATGGACACGTGTCCGGCGTCGGGCTCGACGTACCAGCACGACCCGCACGATAAACCACGCGGCAAACGGCTCTCTTCAGTCCCGAAGCAACGCCTCATACAGCGCGTGGTCGCTTGCACTGAAACAGCAGAAGATCACCGATTCGATGGACGACGTTGCCCGCAGCGCATCCTTGACCGTGGCGATAGCCGTTTCAGCGGCAAGATCGAAGGGATAACCATAGACGCCCGTACTGATGCACGAAAACGCCACCGATTGCAGCATGTGGGTCTGCGCAATCTCAATGGAACGGCGATAACATGACGCGAGCAGCGCTGGTTCACCCCGGGCGCCATTGCGCCAGACAGGCCCGACGGCGTGGATGACAAATCGTGCCGGCAACTCGAAACCCGGTGTTATGCAGGCCTGTCCCGTCGAGCAACCGCCGATGGCCTTGCACGCGGCGAGCAAGGCGGGCCCGGCTGCACGATGGATCGCACCGTCTACACCACCGCCACCGGCGAGCTGTGCATTGGCGGCGTTGACGATCGCATCCACCTGCAGCGTCGTGATGTCTGCCTTGACGCTCGAGAGAGTCGCCAACACTCACGGTGCTCCGGTATCAGGGATCAGGCGCTTGCCAAAACTCACCGTCTCATCTTCGACAAACCCGATGCGGCGATAGAACGCCATGGCTGAGTCATTGCCGGTGCGGACCTGCAGATTGATTTTCGGACAACCGAGTGCGAGCAGTCTCACCTCAACCTCCCGCATCAACTGTTCGCCGAGACGATTCCGCTGCAACCCGGGCGATACCGCGAGGTAGTTCACCCAGCCACGATGACCTTCGTAGCCCGCCATCACTGAACCCACGATCACTCCGTCTTCTGTACCCACAAGAAAGAGTTCAGGCTGAACGGTGAGTTTGCGTTCGATATCAAGACGCGGGTTGTTCCAGGGGCGAGTCAAGCCGCAGGCTTCCCACAGCGCGATCACCGCGTGGGTGTCGGCACGTTCAAATGCGCGAATATTCATGTTATTCATGATCGCCCAAAGGCAGACATCAATGAACACCCATCTTTCCAGTCGCGAACAAGCGAAGCGCTATTTCGGTCTGCGTCGTCACACCGGGTTTCCCCAAGGGCCGGTGCAAACGCCTGCCGCCTGGACAGGAGAGCAGATTCGATGGGCCCTCGAGCAACCAGGCCAGGAGATCTGTTATCGGCTGACGGCTCATGATGTGGCCATCTTCGATTCCGCACTGGACTACGCGCTTGGTTTGAAGAAACCGGTCCTTGAGCTTTCTCCAGAGGACTTTCCAATTGGAGATCTTGCCGCAAAGTTTGAGGATTGGCGCAACGTGCTGCGCGATGGCCGCGGCTTCGTCCTCATCAAAGGGGTCCCCGTCGATCGCTGGGGCACAACTCGCGCCGAGACTTTTTTCTGGTGTTTCGGCCAGCATCTGGGCATCCCGGGTTTGCAGAACCCACAAGGTGATCTGCTCGGACATGTGACCGACACCGGTGATGCGGCAAAAGATCCGATGGTTCGCCTCTATCGCACTGCGGCCAACATCAACTACCACTGTGATGGTTCCGACGTTGTAGGCCTACTGTGCCTGCGAACCGCAGATCGTGGTGGCGCCAGTCGCATCGCGAGCTCAGTCACCGTCTTCAATGAACTCCTCAGACAAGAGCCTGAACTGGCGCGGCGCCTGTGTGCGGAGATCCGCATGGATCGCCGCAATGAAGAACGGGAAGGCGAATTACCCTGGTCACTGCTGCAGCCAGCCTGTTATGACGGCAGACACCTTCGCACCTTCTATCACTCCGACTATTTCCGTTCGGTGGTGAGGCTGGTCGGGCCACTGCCGGAAGAAGAACAGGCGTTGCTCGATGCCTATGAAGAAATCGCGGAGCGCCCGGACATCCGTTTTGAAATGCAATTCGAACCTGGCGACATCCAGCTGTTATCGAATCACACCGTCGTACACGCCCGCACTGCCTACGAAGACGGGGCGCGGGGACAACGACATCTGCTGCGGCTGTGGATCACGCTTCAGTGAATAACGTCCATGGTCACTGGTGCTACTGATCGGACTTGAGAAAGATCTCGGGGCCGAGGCTGCCTCGAAGCAGTGCCAGCTGCTTCTTCTCCGAGAAATCCGCCGGAACGTATTCGTTTGAAGGCATGTCAGGATCGAGCAGTCCGAGACGCTGATACGCCTCCGCCACCAACTCGCTGCAAAAAAGGCTCGACAGGTCTTCGGTGTTGCGTCCGAAGGTGTAGTCCCAGGCGGCTTTGAGGAGCTGGATCTTCTCTTCTTCGTACTTGCGACCGGCCAGTTCCCTCCGTAATTGCATGAGTGAGCGGATGTCATCCGTCGAAAACTCGACGTTTTGCAACTGCCGGACGGCGATGTCTCCGTCGTACTGATCCAGCCTCGCGCTCAGTGGCACCAGCTGCACGCCCTTGTTGGGAGTATTGGTATCGAGATCGGGCAACGTTGCGATAGTGCTCGACTCCCAGACGGTGACCAGGTCGTACTCCGGCAAGACAACCACCATACCGACATGTGACCAACGACTGAAAGTCGCCCATTTGATTCCCGCACTGGCGCCACCCTTGCCGGAGAACAACACGATGTCGCCGGTTTTGAGCAAGGCACGCAAATCTTGATTGTAGGCATGCAGAGTGGCCATGGTGGCCGCATGGCCTCCGATTCAGGAATTGGCACGAGATATACCCCGAAACCAGATGATTGCCAATCGCCGCTGAATCACAACAGACAGGCGCCCTGGGTGCAGCCATGCCGTGTATCCACGTCGTACTGACGCTCGACCCTGCGGGTTTCTTCGAGGACGGCATGCCCGAGCGCGTTGGCGGCTCGTTCGAGCGCGTCACAGCTCGCCATGGTTGCGAGGTTGCGGATGCCCTTGTCGATCCGTTCCGCCGCCTGGCGGGCAAGGTCCTGATGTCCGTCTTCATGCCGCCGAAGATTCGAAGCGTAACGACGGAACTCCGCCGCACCGGAAGGTGTAGCTTCATCCAGTTCAGGCAGCGTCATATCAACATCGAGCGACACCTGTACTGAAGTGATGCGGCACTGGCCATCAGCCTCCTCCCACCATCGATAGTTCCAGGTGATGAACCACTTCGTATAGCCATGAAAGACGCGCCCTTTCGCCCGGATGGGAGAGACCAGGTTGATGGCTTGCAGCAGCGTTTGATTCGTCTCCTGGTCCACCTCGTAGGTTTCGAGATCGAAGGACTCAACCACTTCCGCATGAGTGATTGCAGACACCAGCAGCAGCGCCCATACACCAAAAACCGAGAGCTTCGAACGAACCATCACATCTCCCTGCCTCAGCCGGATCTTCCCGGATGCAGAGCTTTCACGAGCAGAACGTTGCTGTGGCCACGCGGCCGACCTTCAACCACACCGATGCGGATATACCCGCGCTTCATGTAGAAGCCCGGCGCCTGAAAATCATGAGAGGAAAGCACCAGCTGATCGCAGCCACGGCTGCGAGCTTCTGTTTCTGCCGAATCCATCAGTCTTGAACCGATCCCCTGACCACGCAGGGATTCGTGCACCCACACATGATCAATCTGACAACAACCGCCCCACGTATGACCATTGAACCCGGCGACAACCTCGCCTTCTTCATTGGTCATGACCCCGCCGATCCAGCGACCATCCCGATAGCCGGTAACGGCTTCGTTGTACTCGATGATGCGCGCCTCCAGGAGCGCTGCAACCTGCGCGTATTCGTCGTCATCCACCAATCGAACCGGTGAGAGTGTCATATTGCTCGAGCCATGGCGTGCCTTGCTTACTCTGACTTCAGTGAAGCATCTGTCGAGGGCATTATGGTGACAATCATCCATTCAGACATGAATCCGCATCACGAGGATCCGCATGAGCACCGAGCCTGAATCGCAGGTTTATTCCTCACGGCTTGGCCCAATCAGCGACGAGCAGTTTCAGGCGGTTGCGCAGCGGCACGCCCTGGGGCGATTCGTGCGTGCAGAAGCGATTGCCCAAGGTCTCTTCGGGCAGAACGTCTTTCTCAGCACCACTGAAGGTGAATATGTTCTGAGAGGAGCGCCACACTGGGTGAGACGACCCGGAGAAAAAGACTGGCGCCGTCAGGACCAATGGCAGTTTCACAAGGAACGGTTCTTCGCATCAACCCTCGCGCGAACTACACGGGTACCCGTGCCTTGGCCGATGATCCACGAGACGCGGACGGATATCTTTGGCTGGCCATACCTGATCATGCCGAAGATGCCGGGGATCTCCCTTGAGGACAGGTCGCTGCGCAAGCTTTCCCCGGAAAGACGCTTCAGCATCGCAACTGCGCTGGGATCATGTCTGGCAGAGATGCAACAGCTGACGGCAGCTGCGGCTGCCGAGATCGACGTCGACTCCCTGCAGCTGACCCCCTTTCCCGGTGGTGATACCCGTTTTGTGATCGCACAGACCCGGGAGATCGCCGAGCGCGCGGCGATGCGAGGCGCGATCGATCACAGTGAAGCCGAGTGGATCGAGATGACCTGTCGCGCCGCTGAAACTCTGCAAGCTCCTCGAATCACCTATGTTCACGTCGACTACAAAACCGGCAATCTCTGTCTCACGGAAACCACAAACGGCTATCGGGTCAGCGGCCTTTTCGATTTCCACGAAGCGCGCTTTGGCAACGGCACCCAGGACCTTGTGCGGCAAGCCTGCAGCTTCATCGACTTCGATTTGAATTGTGCCCACGAGTTCTTGCGCAGCACCCTCGCGCATGGCGGACTGCAATTTCGCATCGATGAGCTGATGCGCCTCTTTGTCATCAATGATCGCATCAAGATCTGGGAATACTTCACGCATCCCGAAGTAGCGCCTGTGATGCCGGAAGGTATGAGGTTCAGCGACTGGGCGAAACGTTATCTCGAATCAGGCGTGTTCACACCCTGAGCGCTGCCAGTCATCCGTGGCAGAATCAGCCATCCATCCAATCGCCATCCGGAGCCACGCATGAAAGCGGTGTACTGCGAAAAACTGACCGGCATTCACGATCTGGTAGTTCGGGACGTGCCCGAACCGCCCAAACCCGGCCCGGGAGAACTGCGCATCAACATCAAGGCCCGTGGGGTGGCGTTCACCGACGTACTGATGGCCAAGGGGGAGTACCAGGTCAAACCGCCCCTGCCCTTTGTTGTTGGCGGAGAAGGGGCAGGTGTGGTCACGGATGTGGGGGAAGGCGTTTCCGGATTCACGGCGGGTGACCTCGTACTCACCGGTGGTGGCTGCGTTGAATACGTTCTGCAGCCGGCGAACCGGGTGACGAAGTTGCCTGCCGGTGTGGATCTGGTGGCAGCCGCTTCTTTTCGAGCCAACTACCACACCGCCTACTACGGACTGCAGCGTGCCCGTATCCAACCCGGCGAAACGTTGCTCGTTCACGGTGCGGCCGGCGGCGTCGGGCTTGCCGCCGTTGATGTGGGCAAGCTCATGGGTGCCCGTGTCATCGCCACGGCAAGCACCGAAGCGAAGCTCGCGGTGGCGAAGGCTCTGGGTGCAGACCACGTCATCAACTACACCAGCGGCTTTCGCGACGAGGTGAAGGCACTGACCAACGACCGAGGTGCGGATGTCATCTACGATCCTGTGGGCGCCGAAGTTTTCGAGGAATCGATGCGCTGCATCGCGCCCTTTGGTCGTATCCTCATCGTCGGCTTCGTCGGCGGCAGACCCGGCAATGCGAAGATGAACCACCTGCTGATCAAGGACGCTGAACTGATCGGCTACACCGTAGGCGCCCTGCAACGCCTTGATCCGGAGTGGGCAGCGCGCAACAACCGCGTGCTGGTGGACTGGCTCGCGACCGGCAAGATCAGGCCGTACGTTTCACACCAACTGCCCCTCGAGGAAACCGTCAGAGCACTCGAAGCCATCGTCAACCGTGAAGTAATCGGCAAGGCGGTTCTGGTGTCCTGAACCGCCTGTCTTTAGTCCGGAAGAACCAGGACGCGCTTGGCGAGAATGTTGCGCTGCACCTCGTTGCTGCCGCTGTAAATACTGGCCGCGCGGTGGAACAACCACTGTTTGACGTCCGGATCACCTGGCACGTAGGCCAGTGGCCCGCGCATTTCGAGTTGCAGGTCATGATGCAGCTGCTGCAGTTCGCTGCCGACCACCTTGAAGATCGAGGTCACCGCGCCCGGGGTGCCGCCATCGGACTCCTGTACGGCGCGCCGCTGGGAGAGCCGATAAGCACGGCTGTGCATTTCGTACTTGAGCAATCGTTCGCGAAACGCCGCATCCGCCACCTGACCGCCGGCGAGGCCAAAAGATCTCTTGGCTTCGTTCACGAGGCTGTCTGACTCTGTACCCGCTCCACCGGAGACGAGCGCCTCCATGCCGCTGCGTTCATGCTGCAGAAGGCGTTTACCCACCGTCCAGCCATCGTTGAGCCTGCCCACCAGATCCGTCTTGCTGGCGGTGGCGTTGTCGAGGAACACCTGGTTGAACGGTGATTCGCCGGAGAGCATGCGAATCGGCTTGATGGTTACACCCGGCTGATTCATCGGCAGCAGGACGAAGCTGATGCCCTTCTGTTTGTCGGCCGTGTGGTCCGTGCGTACCAGACAGAACATCCAGTCAGCGTTGTGGGCACCTGAGGTCCAGATCTTCGACCCGTTGATGACGAAGTGATCGCCGTTGTCGTCGGCGCGGGTTCGCAGGCTGGCGAGGTCACTGCCAGAGCCCGGTTCGCTGTATCCCTGACACCATTCCACTTCCGCGCGGGCGATGCGCGGCAGGTGGCGCAGCTTCTGGTCTTCCGTACCAAACTCAAGCAGCGTCGGCCCGATCATGCTGGTGCCAAACGACGACAGTGCCGGCCGCGCCTTGATCGCCCGCATCTCTTCGAGCAGCACCACATACTCTTCCTTGGAAAGACCGCCACCGCCGTAGGCCTTCGGCCAGTTGGGAACGGTCCAACCTCTGGCAATCATCCGCTCGAGCCAAAGGAGCGTATCGGGATCGGTGATCCTGATCTTTGTGCTGCCGTTGGATACCGGGCCGGGGCCCCGCGCACCGGGTGGGCAATTCGCGGCAAGCCAGGCACGGGTTTCGAGGCGGAACGCTTCTGTTGCAGATGCTGCTGTCGACATGTGTCTCTCCCTCAAGACACCGCCAGTATAACGAGCTTCTTCTGGCCCTCCGCAAGCCGCCCGACCCGGAGCTTACCGGGACGGCAGCTCACAACCCCAGAACGCCACTTTGTGTTTTTTGGCGAAGGCCTCAAGGGAGGCGCAGTCGATGCGCTTGTTCTTGGGCACGCTTCGAATCCAGGCGTCGAGCCCGCCGGGAAGACGGCGATCCAGGTCAGCAAGTTTGATCGTGGCCCGGGCAGTATCTGCACCTCGCGACGGATTCGCGAGTTTCCCACCTTCTTCATCGGCAACCAGTTTGATCGCCGTGAGGGACTTATCGAGCCGGTCTTCGGTGATGCCACCGCTGCGTCTGAGAAACAGCAACGAGTAGTACTCCGCGAGGCCTTCCACCAACCAGTCCTCGTTATCCGCCATACGGTAACGGCTGGCCACATGAATGAGTTCGTGCAACACCGGGCTCGTGCCGTTTTCCGTAATCAGGGGGCGATCCGAATGCAGGTAGTAGGAGCCCGGGCCAGAGAGCCCTCCCCGCCACATGGGATCGCCAGCAGAAAGGATCAACAGATTGGCCGGCATCTCCGGAAAGACCTTCACCAGTTCTGGCAGCGTCCAGGCGAGGAAAGCCAGCAGATCCTGTCTGCGCACCGCATGGCCTCTGGGACCTGCAACTGACACATAGACCCCGGAAAGAACATCACGGCGAACGCCGATCTCACCAGCGATCATCCAACCGGTCGGTCGCCGGTAACGCGAACCTGATTCAGCCGGGAGGGTGTGGGTCACTCCAGCCCATCGGCCGTACCGTGTGTGAGCCGCCCAGTCTTTAGCTACCCAGTCTTTTGATCCTGAAAGCCGCAGGGTCGAGGTGACACGCGCGTCCTTGCTGATACGCACGCGGGCACCCGGAAAAAGCCGGTCGAGTCGCAGGAGCGCCCAGTCCTCTGTGAACCGGGCGTCGTACTCTCCGTCCCCGCTTTTGGGATCGCGCTTGCGATCAACGAAATAGCGGTAGCGGAGCTTTCCGCCTTTTCGCGGCGGCTGCCAACGGATCCGCTCGCCGGTGCGCTCGAACTTCCCTTCCGCCCGGAAGTCACGGAAATGCGCCTCTGGTGCATCGAAATCGATGAAGTCGAGCACTGATCGCGACTGATCCACTTCGATCGTGGCTTCGATCAATCGAGCCTTGTTGTCGAAGTGAACCTGGAAGTGCAGCGCCACATCATCGTCGCTGGCTCGGGCCACTTGGGCCACCAGGGAGCACAAGGCAGCACTGCTCAAGAGGAAAAATAACTGCACCACTCTGCGAAACACGAAGCCACCGGAGGCTGAAGTTGAAGGCGCGTATTATGCTTCACCCATCATGCACCCTGACCAGATTCCCGACGCAGCCCTGCGTTTTGATTTCGTGCGCGCCCGCGGACCGGGAGGGCAGAACGTCAACAAGGTTTCAACCGCCGTCCAACTTTCCGTTGACGTCGCCCGGCTCGGTGAGCCTCCTGCGGTTCAGGAGCGACTGCTGGCACTGGCTGGCCAGAAAGCGACCACGGACGGACGGATTGTGTTTTTTGTTGATACGGCACGCACCCAGTCGCAAAACCGCGAGCTCGCGCTTGCGCGTCTGATCGATCTCATCACCCGCGCGCGGCACACACCGCGGAGGCGCATCGCCACGCGGCCAACCCTGTCGTCCGTAAAGGAACGCCTCAACACTAAAAAGAAAGACAGTCACCTCAAGCGGCTGCGCCGCTCACCGGCCAGCCAAGACGATTAAAAAAAGAATGACTGACAAGAAGAACATCCGTCATTCCACCTTTGCGTCGCTGAAGGTTCGCGACTACGCCTATCTATGGATCGGCATGCTCGCCTCAGCCTTTGCTCTCAACATGCAGCTCGTGGCGCAAGGCTGGCTCGTCTACGAGATGACGGTGTCGAAGATGAACCTTGCCTGGGTCACCATCGCCTTCATGTTGCCGCAGGTTGTGTTCTCGCTGCTCGGTGGAGTGCTCGGCGATCGCTTCCGGAAAAAACCGATCCTCTTCTGGTGCCAGTTTTTCAACGGTGTGAGCACGTTGTTCATGGCAGCGATCGTCGTGCTCGGTCATGTCACGTTCTTCGACTTTCTCTGGGTAGGTTTCATCAACGGTACCCTGCTCGCGTTGTCCATCCCGGCACGTACTGCGTTCATTCCGGAGCTGGTGGGCGAACCGCTGATGTTCAACGCCATGGCCTTCAACACGGCAGCCTGGAATCTCTCGCGCATTCTTGGACCTGCACTCGCCGGTTACATGATCGCTTTGCTTGCCGGTGGCGATACCACCAGCGAGTTTGGCGTCGGCATGGTCTACGTGGTGCTGTCGATCCTCTACTTCGTTGCAGCCTTCAGTGTGTTCGGTATCAAACACGATGGACATCCGCCCAAGGCGAGCGGCATGTCGGCGATGCGGGACATCCAGCATGCGCTTCGATATGTGGTGGACTCTCCGGTGGTGGGCGGCCTGATCCTGCTCTCGATCATGCCTTTCCTTTTTGGTCTCACCATCAACAGCCTGTTGCCCGCATTCAACACCGACATCCTCAATGGCGGCCCGGAAACTTTGGGCACGCTCATGACCGGAATGGGCGCAGGCGCAATTATCGGCTCTCTCTTGCTCGCAAGGCTTGGACGTTTGCGTCACAAGGGCTTCTGGATCTTTGCAACCGAAGCCGCGTGGGGTGCATCGCTGGTGGCGTTCGCGTTATCCAGTTCATTAACCGCGGCGATGTTCGCCATCGCGGCACTCGGCCTCGTGAGTGCGATCAACATGTCGATGAACCGCAGCCTCGTACAGCTGCAGGTGGATCAAGCCATGCGCGGGCGGGTGATGAGCATCGACCTCATGTCACACGGGCTCATGCCACTGGGCCTCCTGCCCATCAGCTGGGTGGCGCAGCAGTGGGGCGTACAGACGGGGCTCGCGGTCAGCGGTTTGATCCTCGTGCTGATCACTGCGGCACTGTGGACACGCATGCCCGCAGTACGTGCGATCGATCGCGGCTTTGCGGACTGACTTTCGGTCGCTTGTGGCGTTCTAGAACTGTTCGCCTTTCGCGCGCCTTTGCATCATCTCGTTGAGGTCGATCACCGCAGGTCCCTTGCGCGTGAGAATCGCATCAAATCGGCGCTTCAGAAAATCGTCCCACGCCGGATGCGGCAGGATGTAGACGTTGTTCTCTTCGATGGCCCGGAACACGATCTCGGCAATTTCAGAAGGCGCTTTGCCTGCAGCGAGGGCCGCACGGCCCATTGCACGCAACTCTTCCGCACGCATCTCTTCCGACAGCGCTCCACGCTCGTGCTTGAGTTCAACGGGACGGTTTCGTTCGGCATCAATAATGTTGGTGCTGACCATGCCCGGACACAAAACCGACGCACCGAGTTTGGCGTTTCGTACGCGAAGGTCATTGCAGAGCGTCTCGGTGAGCGCCACCACACCGTGTTTGGAAACGCCGTAGGTACCGCCACCGGGCAGGAGTCCCGCCAACGACGCGGTGTTGACGATGTGCCCTTCTTCACCGTGCGCCAGCATGTGCGGTACAAAAGCCTGCAGGCCATGCACCACGCCGTGGAGATTGACACCGAGCACCCAGCGCCAGTCCTCATCCGGAACTTCCCAGATGCCGGTGCCAACGGCATTGCGCGTCGAGGCAACACCCGCGTTGTTGCAGAGAATGTGGATTTTGCCGAAGGCGCTGATGGCGCGTTCGGCGAGTGCCTGAACAGAAGCTTTCTGCATGGTGTCTGCGACCACGCCGATCACACCTGCCTGCTTCGCCTCGAGCTTTTCAACGGCACGATCGAGTGCATCTTTCTGAATGTCCGCCAGCACCACCTGCATTCGCGCCGCGGCAAAACGCTCCGCAAGTGCAAACCCGATACCGCTGGCGGCGCCTGTAACCACCGCCGTCTTGCCTGCAAAATCTCTCATAAAAAGAACTCCAACGCTGCTGTTGATCCAGTCGGTCTCAGCGCTCTGTAGAACAGCCTCCGAGCGCCGATCGCATGAGACCAGGATGATCGGTAAAGATGCCATCCACTCCTGCAGTCACGAGCTGGCTCAACAAGTTTTCAAACGTTACACCCGGCGGCAGGAACTGCGCTTCGTTTCGAAGCGTGAAGGGGTGCACCTTGAGGCCCTCCTCATGGAGCCGCTCGATCAGATCAGGCGCCGACAGTATTGCCTGGTAAGCGGGCCCTATCGCATCGGCATACTTCGCCTTCAGCGCCGAAGGATCCGACAGCAACTGACCATAGGTGGTGGATATCTTCCTCACCTGAAAGTCATAGGGCACGGCCTCTGGCGGCCCTACGAGCTGCACGAGTGGCCATGCGGGAGAATCACCTTCTGCTGCAATAGTCCACAATCGGTCC
>Ga0169931_10010959_pt1 | contig 12856 bp, 11 predicted proteins | sample Kivu_15m_20L_FD_129675 | JGI IMG/M metagenome (GOLD analysis project Ga0169931, IMG submission 129675) | Freshwater microbial communities from Lake Kivu, Western Province, Rwanda to study Microbial Dark Matter (Phase II) - Kivu_15m_20L... | ecosystem: Environmental > Aquatic > Freshwater > Lake...
AAGAGAAAAAAATGGACGATGAGGATGTATTGGACTCATGGGCAAAGCATGAGAAATCAACGCGGGACGTGAAGGAGCAGAGTGATGAACGTGTAATTGGAGATGACTGGAGTTCATCTCGCGTTCGTGTTGGAGCAGAAATATTACGGGTTAATACAGGTCCTAGATGTGCTATCTTGATGTACTTTTTCTTGCTTGTTCGCTTTCTGACCTTCTCTACTGCGATTATGATTGGAGTGGGTGAATTCTTTGTGAGTTATTAATCTATAAATAAGCACCATGGAGCACCGTGCAATGCATCCCGCTCATGAATCCAAATGTTTCTTTCCGTTTGCTCGGCAATATTTTATGCATCACATAGACTTTCAAAGTCTTGCAGAATTCAACAACTAATGTTTCAATTTGGATTAGATATATTTCACTATTCTATATCGTCATTCAATCATTTCTGGTAGCAACCAATGAAATAGCAGCGGTCCCATTTTTGACCGATTCCAGAATTCTTCGAAATTGGTTTACACGTGGCATATTATATATTTATTTAGGCGTATTGACACTACAACAAACTCAGATTATTTATTCTGGCTCAGCATCAACGAAAAAAGTAAAAGGAGTGAGTTTGAAGAATTTCTTACAAGCCGTTTCGTACATGATGATTTCTTGGGGAATCCTATACTCTCTCATGTGGTCATTATGTCTGCAACGTTTGGAAAATAATATACGAGAAGAAGCGAAAGCAAGTGCAGCTCAGGAAATACAAGATGAAAAAGAACGTCGAGCTGAGCGAAGAGCCAAACGAGAGGTTGCATGAATCCAGTAATCCGTATTGACATTACTTTTTCAAGTAATAACGTGTTTTACATGCATCCTCATTGTTGTGTGATAGATTCTAAAAGATTACTAGACTAGTAGACTCAAATGTCGATATCACATTAAAATCTTACACACGGAGCCAACAGATGGCTACGATAATCATTATTCAACCTGCGATGTGGTCATAATAAGAACGGCCTTATCCCGGAAGCAAATGAAGAGCTCCTTGCATTTCGATATAATGAAGATTCAAGAATAATTTGTACAGCGAAGAAAAATACTGTCACAAGATGTATCAAGACTAAAAACTGCATGCCGTTTTGTAGTCAAACAGAGATGATGCTACATCAGTCGGAAAGCGATAAGCAAACAAACTGACTACGGAATATTAGCACTCCAACATCGTATGGTGCAATCAAAATCCATGTACAAATTTATCAACGACAGAACATCGCTTTTTTTTGAAAACAGTGCTTCTTGTACAGTAATTACATTATATAATAGGACCTACGGGGTAGGGTTGGGCAAGTAGGTACATAGGACGCATCAAGCCAATTACGGTAGTGACCTACCGTAGCCAATAATACTGTGTACTTTACGTACAGGTACGCTCTGTATCACGGGATGTCGCTATAAAACTGGATGCAGAAAGATCAATTCATTAACACTCAACCATCACAAATTAAAGCCCGGCTATTTCTCGGACGATACAAATAATATCATAGCTTAAGAGAAAAATAACCCATTAGAATGAGAATCGGGGAAAGTGGCACGATATTTGTTATAAAGATACTCCTTCTTTCTAGCGGTGTCTTCAGCTGGATTCCATTCATTTCCTCTGTAAGAAAATCACAACTAAACATGGCTGCAACTGCTACTCCGAATTTACATGGTCAAAACTCTTGCTTTTTACCAATGCAATCATCGGATGATGATTTCCATTTTCCTCGAATTGTACAGGTTCGTATTATTTACGCAGCAGTCTCATATGAGAGGAACTAATTGTAGCTAAATTACACTCCTCATTTTATAGATTGCTGGGACATATCCTGGATTATCAAAAGAAGATTTCTTTGCAGTTACATCAGAGCCAGCTCCGCCAGTTGGGCAATGGACGTATGATTTTTCAGATCCAGAGGGACCGCAGATTGGAACAGTTGCCTTACCAGGAAGTGAGTTACTGACAGCTGCTGAAGATCCAATAGTTATAATTGCAGAACATCCATCGATCGGGTTATCACTTCCAAGTACTATTGAAGATCCTGTGGATATTATTGTACTTGTTGATAGAGCTATCCAAACATTTTCAGAACGAAAGTTTCTTGTCTATGATACAGCTGGAAAGGGGCTTCAAATAGGCGCATTCCTTGAAAAGAAAGATATACCCCATGGATCATCCATCTTAGGAAGAGTTATTACAGTATTTGTTCCATTCTTACCGAGTATGAAATCATCAAAGACTGGATTCATGGAGGCGGATGAATACTTTTAGGTAGACCTCGTTCCTTTTGCAATAATGCTACCCTACATTATATGAACTGTTAGAGAGATCATATAAAACAGGGTTGACGAATTTATATAAGTCTATAGAATTGAAATGATTCCACTATTTATTACGACATACATTTGATTTATTATGATACGTTAATGTTGTATATCGCCTTTCAGTTTATGCGGTACATCCCTTTCAAAAAATTCAAGACACTACTTCACAAATAATACACTGATATTCAGACGTCTACAATTTAGAGCAATAGAAAGGACAGCTTCAGGTCCCTGTAGGCATAGCTAGATCATGGTGTGGCGAGATGCTGTGACAGTCGAACTTTCATTGCAATCGAAATCTCGTCGTAAGTTTAAAAAGATCTTGATTGTCGTCGAGGTATTTACATATTTAGGACTTCTGTACTGTACTTACCTACTGCATGTCTACGAAATAAATGCCATGCGGCATACCGTACTGTATCGTCGTAGCCGACATTTTTACGAAGCACCTCAACCTACAGTATCATAAATAGTCGTTCCTCCATAAGAGCAAGCAGATATATCAACCTTCCATAAACAAGATTATCGTTATGTCTCAAGAGGAATTACCACCCGCGTGGGTTGTACCTTCTCAGCAGCAAGTGCCCTATTCTAATCCCCATGTTCAACAAGGATATAATACCCAATATTACGGGCAGCAACCACAGCCGTCGCAGTATTCTCAGACCATACCATACACTGCACAGGGGTCCCACACGAATCAGAGTCCATTCGTCTCCCAGGGATATCAAACACCTTTAGCCGTAACTCAATTCAATCAGCAGGTTCCACAATATTCGCCATATCCGAGTATGACACAGTCTCCAGTCCCCGTTGGCAACGGTCAATTTACTTATACATCGCCAGCTGTTCAAAGCGCTCCAACTTTGTCTGCAAATACAACTAATGCGAGCTCGACTTATCCACCCAATCAGTATCTTTCTCAAAGTATCCACATGCCACAAGTGGCGACTCCCATCGATAAACCCGTATTTACTCGTAGTTTGTCAGCGTCGGCGGTACCGACGCCTGATGAAATTAACAAACGCAACTTGTCCGCATTAACTATAAAATCACAAGATGTCGAATACGAAGACGGTCGAGTCTATAATACGGAGGCTATGAGCAAAATTCGCGATGCATGGATGTACAAGCAATTGAGAACGAGAGCTTCAGAGTTTACGCAGTATAAGCAGGTACGGCCACGACGATAAGTTGCTCTATCAATAATCGGCATTTTTTAACTTCCAATTTATTAGGCACGCATTTTCTTGGGAACGTGGAATGTTAATGCTAAAGGTAAAGATGAGAACCTTCATTCATGGCTATGTTCTGATTGGGGTCCGAATATGGAATATGCTCCAGATATTGTTGCGGTTGGTTTTCAAGAAATGGTAGATTTAAACGCTGTGAATGTCGCGATGGAAAACAAATCTGCTCAAAAATCCCAGCAATGGGCGGATAGAATCCAAGCCACACTCGATGATCGTTTAGGAGGATACAAACTGATCTGTGAACCTAAGTACCTCGTTGGCCTCATGTTATGTGTTTTTGTTAGAGACATTCATGTAGCTAGGGTTCGATGTGTATTCTCAGATGCAGTTGGTGTTGGCGTTATGGGTATGCTTGGGAACAAGGGTGGAGTGAGTATAAGAATGAGGTTTTATGATTCGACTATCTGCATTGTCAATTCGCATCTTGCCGCTCACAGAGAAAATGTGAAAGGTCGAAACTCTGACTTCAACAATATTGCGACAAAATTAAGTTTTAAGATTGGTCCTGTGGAGATAGGTTCTGAGATAATGAATGTGTCATTGTCACATTGGCTTGCGGAGAATTCAAGCATCGGTACATTGGATCATGATATAACCTTTTGGATGGGTGATTTAAATTATCGTATAGTTGAAGCGATTGACACTGATAAGATTATCGCATTATGTCAAAACGGGACTATTGAACCACTCAGAGCCCTCGATCAACTGAACATAGAACGAGCAGCTGGAAGGGTATTTCAAGGTTTTGAGGAGGGCACGCTGGCCTTTCCTCCAACGTACAAGTATCAACCAGGAACTGACCTATACGAGCAACGCCCAGAAAAGAAAATTCGAGCTCCAGCTTGGTGTGATAGAGTTCTATGGTATGCTCAAGATCCCAGGCATGCAAATCAACTGAACTACAAACGAAGTGAACTGAATGTATCAGATCATAAGCCAGTGATGTCGACATTCGGCATCACCTTTAAAGATATTGTTCAATCTCAGCGGAAGGCTGTAATGGTCGAGCTACAAAATACTCTAAAACGCTTTGAGTCTAAGAATCCACCAAGCATCTCTTTAGAGTCACTGGAAGTCAACTTTTCTGAAGTTCGGTATAATGAGACTTTGACCAAGCAAGTCAAGATCAAAAATATCGGCAATGCTGTAGCCATGTTTCGTTTTGTTCCAAAGTCCGATGAGGTTCGTCTTATCTTCTTCTTATTTTATTGGCCTTTTAGAAGAAAAATGTTTGCAATTTTTCGTTCTTTTTAGAAAACTATTTGCCATCCTTGGATGTCAATTTATCCTTCCTATGGTATGATTGTTCCTGGTGAAAGTGACCTAATTATCAATTTTACCCTTACTATCAATAATGAGGTAGCCCAATCTTTGAATGATGGCACAGCAGTATTGGACGATGATATTATTCTTCGCCTTGAAAATGGACGTGATTTCTACATCAAAATTACAGGCTCCTATGCAAGATCTTGCTTTGGTGTGCCGTTGGATGAGCTCGTTCTCTACTCTCAACCGATACGAAACTATCCACTAGATCCGATTAAACGACATGAGATGGCTGGAGATGTATCATCAATCTTGTGTATACCGAAAGAGTTGTGGCGTATGATCGACGCGCTCTATGAGCAAGGTCTAAAGTCGCCTGATTTGTTTTTCCATGGAGGTTCCACAGAAGAAGTGAATCAGATTCGTGAATGTCTAGATACGGGAGCACCCTTTAAGAAATTTCAAGTCGGGTCGATGGCTGAGGCCTTAATGGCATTCCTTTCCAACTTGAGCTCAAATGTAATCCCTATGTACTTATTTCCCACTGTGGAAATAGATGCACAAAATATTCAAGCATTCGCAAGGAGAATTCTTGAAGAGATACCTCCGGTTCACTACAATGTCTTGATTTATCTCCTGTCATTTTTCCGTGAGTGTCTTCAGAATAAGAACTTTAACCATCTATCTTCCACTAAGCTTGCAGAGATATGTGTCAACACGCTTATTCTTGGAAACTCTAATCAATCCGATCCAGATTCTGTACGCGAAAGGGGGATGATGATTTTAATAAAGCATTTTCTAGAAACAAGCTCTATCTAAATCTTTAATTGTCAATTTTATTCATTAACCACGCGATATTTTCCTGTTTTACTTCTCTCTGCTGCCTTATTCATGAGTGATGTGACATCAATAGGATAATCATTTCTTAGTTTCGCCTCTGCGATCAGTTGTTGTCTAGCAAGTTCATGTGCTGAGCGTAGTGTTGCGTATTTTTCTGCAGTGGCATTCTCTAAGACTTTTAATTGTTGTAAAAATATCGGATCTTCCAGAAGAAGTGGATCTATATCGGAATGACGAGCGAAGTATATTTCACTGAGAGCCGACGAGCTTTGACTTGAGCTCACAGAGTCCATTGTGTTAAACCATTCAGCTGAACTTGAACGGACGTTTCTGTTAATGACAACGCCGACGTCGATAGCGTCTACATTCGTTTCGTGTCCTGAGTCACTTCTAGACCATTCGAGTGAACTTAAACGAGCCGTTTGAGGTGTAGGAATGAGGGCTAAGTCGGCATCAACATGCGACTCCCGCTGTACGACTTTGAATGAACTAGATTTCTTTTTTGCATGGTGATCTCCACCCCCATTTTCATTCGAACCATCGATACCTCTATCTAGCGATGAAACAGAATCCTTCCTATGTATCCTTTTAGTCTGTTGCTCCTGTGGTAAATTTAGTTTGCTCTTGCTATCTACTCGAACTAAGTTTCCAGTATTTCCTTTGCCTTCAGGATCAACGTAGACGACTCCGTGCAACGACGAATTACTCTCATCTATTTTGGAGCTACTTTGGACGCTACGTCTCGAGGACCGACAATATTCCATAAAGCGTTGCAGAATTCGTAGGCCAGGACGCCGAGTGGTGTGATTCAAGTAAGTACCATCTTCAATAGAATTTTCGTGTAATTTCCTAAGCTCAGTGACTTCGCATTTGATGAATGAGTGTGAAGCGAGTTGTGCAGAATCGAATCGTTGAAGAGGTTCCTTCTTGCAACAGCATCGAATAAAGTCGAGCATTTCGGGGCTCCATGCATCAGGATCAGCCAAAGTAGGCGCTGGTTTACTTGGAATCACAAATATTGCTCGTAATGGATTTAAGTTTGCGTATGGAGGTTGGCCTAGTAAGGACGCATCGGGCATTGAGAATCGGTTGTAAATATATCAATCAGTATTTAGATGAGAGATTTACCTTCTGCCATCTCTATAGTGGTAATACCTAGTAACGTGATTCGATAAGGCAAGAATAGAATGATCTTTTTTAAGGGACTTTCGGGGGTATGCTCGCAAAAGATCGAAGTGTTAAACAATACGAACCTAGCGACCAAACATCTGCTCGGCCATCGTAATGACTTTGGGATATTACCTCGGGTGCCATCCAAAACTATAAGTGGAAGAGGACAAAAACTTACGTCTTGTCTTATTCATCATGCGTTGAAGTACATGTATAAAATAATAATAATATTACTTACTGGGCTACCGACTACTGTTTTTCTTTTATTAAGCGTATTTGAAAGTTCTGCGCTCACACCAAAATCAGCGAGTTTAACATGACCGTCGTGTGTTAGTAAAACTGCAATCCATATGCAAGTCGATGAGATAAAAGGATATCATAAGTAGCACTAGATGATCATCAAAAACTAATCATTTATTCGCAATTCGTACCATTACCGCATTTTATATCACGATGGCAGACGTTTGCTGCACCATGAAGATACTCTAGACCTAGAACGATTGATGCGCAGACAGCTCGTATGACTTCTTCTCCTTCTGGGTAAGAGTGTAGGCCTCTGTGATCAACTAGATCCGACATACTTCCCGATTCACAGTACTCCATAACAATCCACATCTCTCGTGAATCTATTCTTCTCGATATCTCTTTAAGGAAACATTCATAATATCCCACAATGTATGGAGATTTGCATTTAGATAAAATGTCTATTTCAGACATAATCTTATTTGTTTCCACATCATCCCCTTCCATCCCATTCGAGGCTGAATAAGGTATCACTTTTACAGCAACGATTGCACCGGAGCTCTTCTGTTTAGCCTTGTATACTGCACCAAAAGATCCTTCACCCAGTAAGGCGAGAAGTTCGAGCTCTGAAGATCGATCTATTATACTTGTTGATGTAGCCATGAAAGAAAGAATATGAAATCAATAATCAAACAATTTTTAAAGCCAGTTCGTAGTTCGTATGTAGTTCGTAGCCCCATAGGCATCCCTTTACTCATTCGTGCTACTTAAATTAATAAAAGATGCTCTAGAGGTAGGTCCACGGATAACGGATAAACGATAACGGACACCTTCGATTTGATTCGGATGGGGCAGAAGAGTCAGCGTCCTAATTCTTTTCCCTTCACAAACATCGATACAATACTACAATTGTTTCCTGAGTTTTGAGAAAGAATCCGTTTAAGTAGCCTCCGATCATTACTCGCGACAAGACTCAAAATGAAAAAATCATTATTTACAAAGGAAAATCTTACCATTCATCACTTTTTCGCTCCAAAGTTTGCAAGTATTCCCAAGATGGAGAAGAGTCCACTAACTAATTCTCTTCGTCGCGGTCGGAATGATTCTGAAACGCCGCCATCATCAACTTCGTCGGCTTCGGTTGTTGAAACTCCGCCCACTCCTCGAGAGCATTGTGGAATTTCCGCATCTACCCCTCCATCGCCAACTTCCGAAAAAAGGACAGATTGCGAGTGCAGTACTCAGCCTATGAGGGATGAGTCACCGATTACATTCTCATACAATCACCGAAATTTGGCAAAGGCAACAAGTCAAAGCAGGAAACGGAAATATGAGCAACTCTATCTGGACTTTGGGCAGTCTTCATTTGGTGCGCGAACCATTTGCCCGATTTGTAACACACTCTTCGTACACGGTGTACAGGAGGATGAAGCCAATCATCGAAAAAAATGCGATGAATATCTTCATGGAGTATTATTTCATGGATTCAAATCATTACGTACGCATATTGTTGTAGGAATAAACACGGCTTGTGTCGTAGAAGTAAAACAAAGTGATACAAATCAAATACTCCTTGACAAAGTGATGGCTGTCAAAAATATAGCAGACCAAGAGATGGGCTTCGTTTCATCCTCGAGAGTCATTCTAGAGAATAAAGTTGCTTTCATGTATGTTCGGGACAAGAGAATTCTCGGTTTTTGTCTCGTTGAAGTGATTACTAGAGCTTTTCAAATTGTATCATCGGAGGACAAATATCAAGGTGGTACTTCTACATCTACTGCTGACTCTGATTATAGCAACACGAATCCGAATAATTGTATTGATAATCATGAGCGAACAATGAAATCGGATAAAAGTATCACTCGTGAGGCCAAGTCATCCTACAATGTTGACGCAAGCCGATTCGGTCGGTCCCTTAGCGCTACGAAGGCCTTAATGGGTGTACATCAAATATGGTGTCACAGAAGCTTTCGAAGACAAGGTATATCAACCCTTTTACTTGATGTTGCTAGAGAGAAACTCATTTTCGGTATGGTGGTTCCTCGCGAGCTAATAGCAATTAGCAGTCCCACAATCGACGGATTTCGGCTCGCATGCAATTACACGGATACTCAGTATCCACTGGTGTATTAATGTTTCAGTGATCGTAACTATCAGCGTATAGTCATAAAAATACAGATTAATGCGCCTCATCTTTCTATAGAGAGTTATACTGTACGCGATCAACACTTAAAAGTTTAGAAATAGCAGTGTAAAAGTAACAAGAACAACATATTTATAAAACCGTTTATCCAGCAAAGGCGTTTTACTGTCATCGGATGAAATACTGTAAACGCAAGGAACCCCATGAATACGACGACTTCAATTCTTCTATGGATGACATAACAGTAACTGATGACGAAACTTACATACAGATAAACATCGTTCAATGCATCATGAAAAGCTAGCAAAACGGCTAAAAACTATAAACGCGACACTGACCGCAGAAGACGACGAAATACTGCATCAAACGTAATTTTCTGTACGCTTTCGATCCAAACTACACTACAACGAATGCTATTACCGATACCCTCATTCGTTCAGCGTTCGATATTTAAACCTATCCTATTAGTGGACCAACTTAGACTAAGTTTTCCCTTGTGCAAACCATGTCATAGATCAACAGCTTTGTTGTCAACCTTCGAAAACGAAGGAAGTAACAGTAATAATTCATCATTTGGGCCATCATTCGATTGGTCCAGTGCCAAACCTGAGAAACCTTTGTCCAAAGCTGATTTGTATGAAAATGATGATCTATTGCGCCTCATATCCATCCACAACTTATTTTCAGATGAGTATACTCTTGAAACACCTTTTAGTAAGCCAATGTTTGAACCTACGACAAGCACACCAACGTCACTTCTTCAGAGCAACATATCGTTTTTTGATGAAGATACCAAAATAAAAGTTCAATCTATACGGGCTATCGCATCTGATGTGGATGGAACATTACTTAGCTCCAGACAAACGTTACATCCAAGAACAAAATTAGCCATCAAACATGCTATCGACTTGGCTTCGAGGAAGCAATCGTTGGATTACTTTTTCCTAGCAACTGGTAAATCCAGAAGGGGGGCCTTGAATAGTCTAGGATATGAAGTCGAAAACTGGATTAACATCAATCATATGCCCGGTGTATATTTACAAGGCTTATACTGTGTTGATGGGAACGGTAACGTCGTCTTTGAGAAGAAATTATCTTCTCAAGCCATTGCTGCAGCGGAAGTTTTAGTGTCAACTCATGGTATTTCAATAGTTGCATATAATGGAGATGCTCTTTTTACTACAAAGGCAACGGAGATTGTTCGGCATTTACATGACCATTATGGAGAACCCATGCCTTTGGAACTTTCAACGCTAGAAAAGTCATGTACCAAGCTCATTGATTATAAGTCAGGTTTTCACAAAATCTTACTTATGGATGATAATATTGTACGATTGAGGGAAGTAATACGTCCTCAATTAGAAGATCTCGCAAAACAGCATGATGCTTGTGTCACTCAAGCCATACCGACGATGCTTGAACTTTTACCAGAGGGATGTTCCAAAGCTTTGGGTGTTTCCAAGGTTTGTGAAGCCTTGAAGATAGATATGTCTCGGGAATTGTTAGCCATGGGAGATGCTGAAAATGATGTAGGCATGCTTACAAATGCAGCAATTGGTGTGGCTGTAGGAAACGCTTGTCCGAAAGCTAAAGAAGCTGCTGATTTTGTTATGACAGAAACAAATGATGAAGGCGGTGCTGGTGCAGCGATGGAGTTATTTGGTTTTAAACAAACATAGTATTCGTTTTATGATATTATGTTAGGAGTCAACATTTTCCATTTCCTTTAGTTTCCTCACGACATCTTCCATGGAGCTTCGAAGTTTAATTATTGTATCCATGGAATTTTGGTTGTATTTATACAAGCCAAAGAACAGATCAAAACTATCAGCTGTTGTTGTGCCCACTAGTTTTAGCACGCTTTCAAAACCCTTGGTATCAATAGGAGTTGATTGAAGGCCTTGCTCTCCTAATATTCGGCCCATCAAGTGTGTAATAAATTGAGAATTGGCTGCGTAGGCATCGTGTTCTTTACAGGATAGCTCCACCATACGACAACCCTCTTCTTCCCATATAGATAAAAACCGTTCTAAACGGTCTAGTCTTTCAATATATTCTAAGGATGATTTTCTAGATGCATAAAGAGATTCATTCGTTGGGTCGGAACTTCCATCAAAGACGATTCCGTGTACTCGTGTCCGCTCATAAACGAAATTCAATCCCTCCCATGAAAACTTTCCAGAGTCTGGTCCAAACATAGGATGTGTACATAATATATCACACTCTTCTGGGAGAACATTAAGCATAATCTCACGTGGATGTTCCTTAACTGATAATACATCTACAATCAAGGGTAAACGAACTCTATGATGTAGTGATAAATCCTCCGGTAGGTGTTTGATGTCCTTTTCATCTTCAACTTTACGCATGCTTGTCAAGAAGTTATGTAGATCGGATGCAAATGTAGTAAGTGTTTCTTCAAAACTAACAATACTTGTAGCCATGATAACAACATCCAAATTTTCTTTTAAGAATGCTGTTGGGTTGGAGAGGGGAATATAAGTAACACCCATACCTTGTGCTATATCGGAGTAATCAGTTCTTGATGTCACAACGACACGACCATGTTTGACAAAAGTTCTAGCCATAAATTGTCCGAATCTCCCAAAGCCTATAATACCAATATTTAGTGGTTTCGATAATAGAGCCTCTCGTTTCTCCTCCCGGACAGCATCCAGCAACCGGTTTAAGGCTTGCTCACGTTGTTTGATTTCTTCTAACCGAACTGTCTGACGAGGTACAGATTCTATGCCTCCTCCATTCTTGTTGAGTTCACCCGCATTCATATCCGTCGATGATGTCATACAAGTGTAATTAAGATTTTTGGGTTGATTATTGTGAGGGATAAAAGTACTCGACGAATGAACCACGATAAACAGTATTATTGTTATGACAATCGATCCTGTACAGCCTCTTGAATAGCCCGGCATGATTCAGTTCATAGAGAAAGGACTGGTCTCAGTGATAACTAGCCAGCTTTAGATTTGCCTCTACAGGAAACAGCAAACCCCTTAAGCTCTTGACATTGGCTTTCTGCTTAAGACAAATATAGATTAAACGATAACGATCGACAGCGGATTAAATCGAGATTGATCTGTACGACGTACGTATCCTCGTCGTGCTACGCTGTATATTATGGCTGCGATGATTGCAATTGCTGGTGAGAGCTTCGTCGGCGTGTTCATTTTGTGAAAGACCGCGACTTCATGTCTTTTTACTGAGGATAACTTTCATTTTCCATCGGTTGAACGTATACAAGCCATACTGTAGGGGGTGTATGCCTTGCTTTTGTGTGATAAGATGTATCTCTGTATGATCCATTGATTTTCAACAAATGTCATGCTACATTAAAAACCATTCTATGATACATATTATGATATTTGTAGTTAAAGATGATAATGTTTACTTTGTCTTACTATTTGTAATTAGTTTGGACATGAGACTAAAGATCAAATCACCGCCAATTCTCAAGGCTGAATAATCCAAATATACAATTTTCAATGCCGAAACAATCTTCTCATTTCTAGCACCCACGAAGCAGCCACGCAAGACATCTAGCATTCTTGATTCACCACCAGGCACT
>Ga0169931_10010960_pt1 | contig 12855 bp, 11 predicted proteins | sample Kivu_15m_20L_FD_129675 | JGI IMG/M metagenome (GOLD analysis project Ga0169931, IMG submission 129675) | Freshwater microbial communities from Lake Kivu, Western Province, Rwanda to study Microbial Dark Matter (Phase II) - Kivu_15m_20L... | ecosystem: Environmental > Aquatic > Freshwater > Lake...
GAATACTACACTTTCGTTATTTGTTGCATTTGTTATATTGCTTAGTCTTAATTGAACAGATTTGGTTTTGGCTTTTTGAAATTTGCTTGTGAAAAAGTTATTTTGTAAATTTGTGTTATTGTTGTCTTTCATTGATTTTTATAAGAGATTATTTATTATTTATTAAAAAAATTTATAAACAAAATAAATACTAAGGAAAGTATCAACTGTTAAATTTTAGTAACAACATTTTGTTATCTAAGGAGAATTTATTAAACTCTTTAATAAGAATGTTTTTTATATATATAAAGTTATAAATAATTCAAAAATTTCTAAGAATCTCTTAATATAATATGGAACAGATAAAAAATAAATTCTTTTTATTTAAAAAGATAATTAGCTTATCTTATCAAATATCTAAAGTCTGTAAGAGGTTTATTAAAAAAATTCATTAAAAAATTAAAATTTATTATATTAAAAGTTTTTTATAACTTACACTGTTAATTCCTACCGACCTATGATCAAATTAAATAATTATTTTAAAATTTCACTTTATATTAATTTCAACAATATAATTAATAAATTTTATGATAGACATTAAAAAGAGAAAAAGAAATGAATATTTCAACGCACCAGTGGGACTCAACCTGACTATTCCTCCAATTACTCAAAAAGAACTCAAAGGTCTGGTAGTAAATATCTTTTTGAAGGAATTAATCCGCACACCAGTAGATTCTATTTCGCTTTTGAAATACATCAAGAAAAGCTTCAGAAATGTAGATTACTCGTCCTATGTTTTCTCAAAACTCAAAATTAACGATGTTGTTAGAGAACTGATTGAGAATAAAATAATTACAACTGAAGAGATGTTTGTTAACATGAGAAGGTGCTATTATATAAAAAGCGTCGATTACGATAAATTAAAAAGCTTTTCTCAAAATTTGACCGACTGTGAAATAGGAACGGACTTTGAAAAATACGCTGAAAAAGCAAAAACTATTATGCTAGAGTGTCAAAGGGAGAATAAAATAGAATACGACAACGATGATGTGATTTATAATTCAATGTACCACGACGGAGATCATCAAAACCACAGGTATTTAAATAAAAACAAAAAATTCAGAGTCGATGATTACAAGATTGACATAAGCACCATAAACACTCAGCTCCAGATTCAAAAAGAAAATTTGGATGATTTTAATTCAAACTTAGACAATAAGAATAATGATAGCAACCACGATGACCAGAATTTTATAAATAACATGCTTTATGCCCCTACCGCGAAGGTTATGATGAACAGCTCCCAGTTTTCTGATATTATCAATAGCGGAAGCGCCTCCTACATTACAGTACTGGAGAAGATGAAATCTAAATATGGCTCTAGTCTAAGGCCTTTCTGTACTCATGGTACTCTTCGCGAATGCCAGAAAAAGACCAAGGGCGTTTGTAAAAACGTTCATTTCAGACCAATGATCGAGCCACATACTGACATCTCTTTGGGGGATTGCTCATATTTAGATACTTGCAGGCACATGGAAATCTGTAAATTTGTGCATTATAAAATTGAAGACGAAGAGGAAATACCATCAAATAGAAAAGAACTGGTATTGTCAGGGGATGGGGACATACTTGATGCTCAATGGGCGAATTGTGATATACGCTACTTCGATTTTAACATTTTAGGAAAATTCGATGTAATAATGGCAGATCCTCCTTGGGATATTCACATGGATCTTCCATACGGAACTTTATCTGATGAAGAAATGAAATCGCTTAAGGTCAAAGATTTACAAGATGATGGAATAATTTTCTTATGGGTAACCGGAAGAGCTACGGAATTAGCTAGAGAATGTTTAGAAATTTGGGGCTATGAAAGAAAAGAAGAGTTAGTATGGATTAAAACTAATCAACTCCAAAGACTAATCAGAACAGGTAGAACTGGTCATTGGTTAAATCACTCCAAAGAACATTGTTTGATTGGGTACAAGGGAAATCCCAAGTTAAATAGAAACATTGACTGTGACGTTCTTGTTTCAGAAGTAAGAGAGACTTCAAGAAAGCCGGATGAAATTTATGAATTAATTGAAAGGCTAAAACCTGGTGGAAGAAAATTAGAACTGTTTGCAAGGCCACACAATAGAAGAAAAGGATGGATTTCTCTTGGAAATCAACTTCCAGGTGTTTATTTTGTAGAAAACGAGCCAATTGAAAAGTTTAATGAAAGTTACCCAGATGCAAAATTAACTAAAGAAATAATGGAAAAAAATAAAGAAAATTCTATTATTAAAAAAGCATTATAAAAATATTTTAATTGTTTCTATTTCAATTAATTACTAGTCAATAAAATTAATCATTTATAGGTATTATATCATAATTTACGCTATTAAATAATTTAAAGCAATAAATCGATTGATGTGAAAAGAAATTATGATATTCTATTTTTTGAAAAATTATATTAAAAACAAAATTTACATTCTTATTAATAATTCCTACCTATTAACATATGAAAGCTTAGAGAAAATTATAAAATTTCATCCCAATCTAATTTAATTTTAACTTTATCTCCTAACTTAAATATAATCAACTAATAAATTTTTATAATAAAAAACAATCATGGTATCTCAATTCCCCGAATGCCAACATCAAACACAAATTCTGAAGATTCTAACAAAAACATGGGCTAGAGATTCACACGGGTTATTCGATTACGAAGCACAAAATACAAAGAACAATATACTTTTGATAAACGGGAAATTCAAAGTAGTCAGAAAGAAAAATGATGTCAGACAGGTCCCAGAAAACACAGAATTAGACATGGAAGACAGAGAACTTGCAAGAGTAAAATTAGACGGGGGTAAGTTTCTCCATATAATCACACATAGGTAAATACCTTCTAAGCAATCCCATCAATTTTAATATGGCTACCAGCGAACAAAATATCAACGAAATGCAGAACAAAATTTGGTATGTAGTTAAACAAGAGGAAGTCGGTCCTAATGCGAACAACACAACCTCTTCTTCGAATGAAATATATGACATTAAAATAAACGACATAATCAAATTAGGAAGAGTAAAGTATGCCATAACAGAAATGAAATTAAATAATTCTTTTTTAACAATCGATAAGGATGTTGAAAAACCCGTCTTCAATTTAATTTGCGACTATAAGTAATTATATTTATTAATTTAATATTAAAATAATTTAGCAAAAAATTGGCTGAGTTAAATACGGACATCCTCTGCAAAATTTGCCTTTCACACCAGGAAGAAGATTCCAATCCTTTGATAAATCTATGCAGGTGCACTGGTACGATTTCATGGGTGCATTTTTTCTGCTTAAGGAGTTGGATGAGTACCAAATTAAGCATAAAGGAAAATGAAAAAAAGACAGTTACTTCTTATAATATGAAGTCATTTAATTGCGAGATTTGCAAAACTCCTTATCCACGTAAGAAATTTTAATTATAATGTAATACAGTCAGATTTCGGTCTGAGAACACATTTTTTGACTTGATTGACTATACAAGACCTAAAGACAAAAATTATATAATCCTAGAAAGTCTTAATCAATTAAAGGATAACAATAATTATAAATCCATCCAGGTGGTGAGCATAGAAGAAAACGAAAAAATTATAATGGTAAGTCAGATAGTTGATAATTCATAAATATTTTTAGGGAAGAGGCCATGAAACAGATGTTAGAATCAATGATATTTCGGTGTCAAGGACACATGCTTTACTAACCTTAAGCAATAATAAGATATATATAAAAGATTTAAAATCTAAATTCGGTACACTTATATTAGTTCAGGGAGATTTGGAAATGTCTGATAAGCCTTTGTATTTACAAATAGGCAGGACATGTGGGGAATTTGTGATGATAGGACATAAAGAATATCAGAAGCTCAAAAAAGAGTAATATCATTTATTTTTAAATTTCTATTTAGTTTGATGGCAAAAACTGAAGAAAAAGAAAAAATACTCCAATTGAAAAATAAACTGCTTTTCCGTAATCATTAATTTAAATTAAATCGTTTTTTTTATTTTAGAGGTTGAAAAACCTGGTGATAAAAAAGATTCTGCAAAAATGAACCCCAGTAATTATACGAGTGGAATGGAAATAGACAGTTTACATAATACCCTAAACCACAACTCCAACAATAACAGTAATAACCAAAATACTATTTATCAGAATTATAATGTTAACATTTTCGTTAATAAAATGATCTGACATTGGAATTTGAATGAGATTGGGGTTAAGCTACCCTCCTTAATATGGAATATATTTTTATATTAATATCTAGCTATAACCTTATTAATTCCAAAAAACAAATATTATGCTTATAAATATAATTTGTATATTTATATAACTTTTATAATATTACTCGTAAATGTAAAAATTAATAATTTATTTTTATATTTACCTATCTTTTGATTAAATAATTGAGTAATTTATTTAAAATTTTTATAAAATTATCTTTTATTTATATACAAATAAAATAATTTTTGGTGTTAAAAAGTGTAATTTTTAATCATTTGTACAACTTTACAATTAATCCAAATAAAGGAATTAACTACTCATCTCTCTAATTTAGAAATTTTGTTTAAAAGTTCTCTAAAATATGTTGACTCCTAATTACAAATTTATATGAATTATTTTTATTAATTTACCGGATTTAAATAATTCTTAACCACATTTTCAACAAAACTATTTTTTATAAAATAGAAATCCAAATTTAAGCTATACATAAATAACACAACATTAAGAATCGTAGTGAAATAGAAATCTTCAACAGTTTCAAAATCGGAGCTGAAATAACTCCCTATTTCCGTTAACTCAGAATCAACATAAAATCTCCAGAAATCTAAATGCTTCCATACAAGAAAACTTCTCTTTTTCTTTGAAAATTCTTCATTTAGAAAACAATTACTTCCTGTATTGGAGTCACTCAGTCTATAATAGTATAAAGTAGATTTCGTTATTAGCCTTATATCTTCAAACTGTGAAATTTCTCTTTCGCAAAGTTGTAAGGCATTACAAATAATTTTAAATAACTCATCGAATGAAATTTTATTGAGACAATGAGGATTATTTTCTTTGAATTTATCTTGGTATAAAATTTTTGCGAATTTTGAGCGAGCGTAGCGAGAATGAAACAAGCTCGAAATATCATCGAAGCTATCGTGAGTAGATTCTGATGTGAGAAGAAGCTCCATATAGTCTTTGATCATGTCATTTATCTGAATTTGGAATGCATCAGCATCTGTTTGTGTATTTGGATTTAGCATAGCCTTTAAAATGCTTTGTTTTCTTCTTACTAAATTTATATAGTGTAATGAGCAGAAATTATTTAAAATATTTTACTTGATGTTGACATATAGGACATTGGTTTTTCTTTTAATTCGGATTCATGAAGGATTTTCTCTCGTTTTTCTTTAATTGAATTTAGCTCTTTTGTTATTTTCGTTTTATTAAGGATATTTGCTATTTGGTCAGATGTATTACAAGTATTATATGATTCTTGTAAAAAGCAAATTGTGTGTGTTTTGGAGTTAGTACGAATGTTGGAGTTATCATTTACTGAATCTGGTAAATGATTATATCTTCCTTTCTGAATCAGAGCTTTTTCGGAGTTTAATTTCCTCGTAGGGTAACATAAATTTTCAGACGAAAATAAGAGAGCTAGATCCTTCTCTTTCTTATTAAAATTATGATTACTATTTTGTTTGTGAATAATATGATTTATTTTATCCTCAAAATACTCCTTCAGATCGTATTTTCTTATGATGATCAAATTATTTTTTTCCTCATCTTCTTCCAACAAAATTTTTTCAAAAATTTGAATATCAAAATTCTTATTTTTTATACTTTTGATAGTTTCATTTTCGTAAGTTGAATTTAAATATTCTATATCAAACTCTGACTCGTTTATTGTTCTCTTTTCCTTAAAAGGATTCATTTTGTCATATAATTTTTGGCATATATTACTAAAAATCTTTTCTGAATTTACAGATTCAATGTTCTGATTAATTTTAGAAATCAATGCTTTTTCAGAGTCTTTATAACATTCAAATTCATCAGTGTAATATTTTGTAAAAAAGAAGGGAACGAGAAGGAAATTTTTACAGGTGCTTTCGTTTTCTATATTAGAATAAAATATCTTATCAAAGATATTAAGAAGTTTTGGTTGTACACCCCTGGTCAAATTTTCCTTCGTATCGATAGGATCAGATTTAAAAGCTTCTATTATGAATTTGATTCGTTTATCCTGCTGATTATTCCCTCTGTTTAATTTGAAAAAAGTCCCAAAGGTATCGATTAAACTGTGATTGTTGTTGTTATTGTTCGCGTTATGACTAATGTAAAATCTATATTTCTGACAAAGTTGGTCAAAATAAAAATAAAAAATTTTGTCTGTATGATTCATTGAGGCTTGCAAAAACTGTTTGAAATTTTGTGTTTGCAAAAATTCTTCAAAAAACTTGATATCTCCTGAGCTTCTACAAGCTACAAATGAATTTTGATTGAAATATGTGACACCATCGATATTGGAGGTAAAAGGAATAAAGTCTCCATAAAGAATAGCCATAGATTTTATAAAAGCTCGTCTGAATTCCGTTTCTACAAGCTCAGTCAATAAGAGTAAAGTTTTTTTATCACTTTTTAATCTAAATTTTTTAATTGAGTTTTTCAAATCGTCAAATTCATTCTTTAGATTTTTCAATTCAAAACTAAGAAATTCGAAATTTTCCATCGGTAATTTGGGGATATATTTCCTAAATTAATTTAATTTTAATATCATCATATACAGTATATACCATAAAGTTTTTAAATCTATTTTCTTCACTTTTTTTTCTGCTGTTAATGTAACTGTGTTCTTATAAATATCCACAATATAAACACAGTTATTTTCTATAAATTTCAAAGCATCCGGTATTAGATCACAATCTATTCCTATAAGAAAAGGCATAAATGATTGAAGAAAAATCAGGGAATCCTGAGGTAAGACCGGGATGTAGACATGTACCCATTTTAGGGGGTACAGTAAGGAAACAAAAGATTCAATTATAGGTAGAAGAATTGAATAATCTTTTTTATTTGTGATAAATAATACTTTTTGTTCAAATAGCATCAAGCTATGGATAAGAATTATATTCTCTACAGAAAAGTAGTTAAAAAGAATATCAGCATCGTAATTTAATTTCGGAATATTTTTAAAAATAGATGATTTTATTTGAATAGGATATGTTGAATTATAAGGAAGATAGAAATTTACAACACTATTTGGGGTAGGTTCCGGTACTTCGTATAAAGTGTGGATAAGAATATCTTCCAATAATTTTTTAATTTTTGGTGATTGAAAATTATCTTGCTTATTAGATTCGATTAATTTGATGATGACCTCTAAAATTTTTTCAAATTCTTTAGAATTTGGTAATTTAGAAATCATACTAAAACAATAAGGTATGTAGACATATTCGTTATTTAATAAATTGTAACAAATGTCTAATTCTCGGGTATACTTTTTCTCAAGATCCAAATTCTTCTTGCTTTGTTTACTTCTAGAGCTCTCCTGAGTTATTATTAAACTTCTTGATTTAATAAACTCCCTAATTGGATCTGAATTGACAAAATGCTTTTGGTACTCCACAAAATCATATTTTTTATAGAAATGATAGTTTATGATATACATCCTTTCGCCGTACAGGTTTGTTATTAAATTTTGAAAATTTTTTATAGATGATATCTTTGTTTCGTTTTGCTCGTAGCATAATTTTAATCCGTCCGGAAAGCAAAAGGATGTTATATTATCATTTAATTCAAACGATTTGTAATCCTTCTTTGCGAAACGATATAAGATGCTAGGTTTTAATCCAGGGAGCATGGAACACTCAGGATGATCGCAAGGAGCTTTGAGATTTTCAGAATTTGCGACAATTTTCGAATTTGAAAAGGAAGGACCAGATACAAAAAAGCTTTCGCAAATATGTTTCATATTTTCTTTGAAATCATTGAGTTTTGAAGGATTGCAAAGTTGCTCCTCGAAATTTGAGATAATTTTAAAATCTTCGAAATCAGGTACTTTCAATTCGTTAGTAGAGTGAATTTGTTTGGTTGGTATAATTTTATTGTCATAGAAACTGTTTGTATCATTTGTACTTAAAAATTTAGAATGTTTAAAATCTTCATCATTTTTGTTATTGCTATTATAAATCCCCCTCTTATCATCAAAATGTGAAATGCACATAGTTTTTTCTGAACTTATCTGTTTAGAAGTATTTTCTATTGAAAATTCGTTTTTTGTGATTGAAAATTTTATATTAATTGAATTCGAGGGTGGGTTTCTATCTATGTCATTAATTTTAGAAGAACTATTAAATCCACTGATTAATTCGTTGACCTGTAGTGATCTTGCTAATTGCGAAGTAAGGTTTTCTTCTTTAGTGTTCAATAGGTTGCTTAAATTGTATTCATTTATCGTGGAGGTATTCAAAGAACCATCTGACACTGATTGACTGATATTAGATAAAGAATCATTTTCATCGATTACTTCCATCGATTTGCCTTTTAAATTTCCGTTTATGTTCTCGCTGAATTTGTCAATCTTGTTCAAATTAATGGTACTGTTTTCTTTTATATTTGAGTTCTCAGCATTTGTTTTTTCTACCTCATAACTCAATGTAATTTGAGAATTTGTGCTGATATAAGAAACCGATGTTCTGGATTCGAATAGTCGGTATTTGTTCGAAGTAAAGTTAATTTCTATAGGGTGCTCTTCTAAGACAGGTTTGGATTGGTTGATAAAATGCAGTGGTTTTATTTTTAAGAGTGCCATTCTGTTAATCATATTTCTGCTACTTTTGTGTTTTTTCAAACTTCGTGTGTGTGAATATAATTCAGATGCTAAAGTAGATTTTGAATTCTGTTTAATTTGAGAACAAGAAAGGAATCTACTTGAGTTTGCCTCACTAAAAATGCTGAATTTGAAACAATTAGCACTTAATATGTAACTGAATTTTATTTTAATCATTTCTTTAGATTCCTTGATATTAACAGTTCTCTCAATATTGCTAAAAGTATTCAGCTTTAAATCTTTAAATGCAATCATAAACGTTTCTGTTTTAAATGTAAATTTACAATCCTTGTGGTAAAAAAATTGAATTTTTATTTCTATTATGTCTTCATCTAAATTTATATTAGTTCTGAAAATTTTAGAAAAAATTTACCCGTATATAGTATCTCCTTCATCTGAATTATCTTCAAATATAATATTTCCTGTGTTGTAAATCTCTGATAGTCTATTGTAAGATTTTTCTTTATTTGCAATTTTTCTGAATAAATAGAAAACTTTATAGTAACCAGAACATTCGTTTCTCCATAACTCCCTGTGTTCTTTATCACAAATGTGTTTGAATGATATTTCATCAACTAAAATTAAATCATAAATATGTTACTTTTCATTTCGAATTTTATATCATGCGAAGTTTTCATTTGATTAAATTAAATTTAATTTTATAATTAAAAATTTATTCCATAGGTTGAAATTATTACTAAAAATTGCAGTGATAAATTCGTAAATCACACATATGATATTTATGCACAAATGAAAAAACATACTGATAACAAATAATTTTTTGAATTAAGAAGAGATTAAAAGTACTTAAAATAAATATTTCCATAAGTATTTAACATAAAACCTTTTTTAATTTTCTATCTCACCTTTTTACTTAATCATGCATATATTCGAAAATATGATAATTTTAATTATTTTAAATGAAAAATAAAAAGGAAGGTCATGGAGGAAATTGTGACTGTGGGTATATATATTTTAACTTGATTTATCTAATTTTTAAGTGAATGCATCGCAACAGAAGAAGAGTATCTAGTTGACTTAACAGACGCTGTTAATGTCCAGGGTGTATACTGTCTTAACGAAAAAACACAAGGCAGTGGAAAAAAGATTTTCAAAAGCAAAGAACGAATGACAGATAAAGCCGAATTCCTCGAAAGCAATGAAGGAGATCCTGAATTACTAATCTACATTCCTTTCAAATCTGCAGTTAAAATGAAATCGATGACTATGATAGGTGGAGAAGAAGGCACGTCACCTTCTGTCGTCAAGTTGTATGTAAATGTTGAGAACCCAGATTTTGACTTGATTGATGGTTCTACACCTAGTCAGGTAGGAAAATATTTAATCTTTAGGAATTCGAATGTATAGAAAACTCAGATGGTGAATTGTCCTATACACTGAGACCTAATAAGTTTAATAATGTCTATTCCCTTACTTTAATCGTCACCAGAAATTATTCGGCAAACACCTCTAAAATATACTATCTTGGATTTACTGGAGTAAGGACTAACAAGAAAAAAATGATCCTTCTTGGGAATTTCGAATTAAAACCATTAGTAGATGGAACAAAGACAAAAGAGAAGGCAGTTAATATGGATCTGATATATGGATAAACAAATAAATAGATATAGATATAGATAAATATTTAGATCGTATTAATTAACATAATTTTCTATCATGGTATAGTATCGTATCAATACTAATATCAAATATTAAATTGAAAAGTATTTTAAAATTTCTAAAGATTATTATAAATTCCTAAGAAATTTCTTCACATAAAAGCGAATTAAAATATAATTTTATTTTTCACTATAATCTTAGATTGTCTAATCCTGAATTAGAAATAGAATGTCCATATTTTATTTCATTTATTTATATCCCTTGTCATATTCATTTATCATTTTTTGTATCCTCTTCAGTTCATCTATTCGATCTTTAATTTCACTCATAATTTTCATATCCATATCTTTTCTCCCCAGTTTTTTCAGCTCTTCCATATATTCATATCTTTCATCTATTTCTTTCATTATTTGATCATATAAATAATCCAATTCTTCTCTGTGGGTGTCGTGATCAAATTTAGGTTCCGAAGGCTTTTTATCTTGTGTATCCAATTGAGCAGAATCTTCTGCTAATTTCAGACCGGGAAGTCTGGCACCTTTTGGCATAACTGTTCTTTCTTGAAACATAAATTTCTCTTGTAACTTTTCAATTTTCATCTTACGATTCGATATCGGATCATTTGTAAAAAACTTATTGTTTTTATTTTCTCTTTCGATTGTCAATTTTATTTCGTAAATCTCTTTCTTTATTTCGTTTTCTTTTTTTCTTTTAGGAATTAGATCTATTTTATTAAATTTGTAGGTTGAACGATTTCTTTTCATGTCAGGGTAATCTATTTTGTGAACTGCGTCACTGATTTTTTTAGAGGAATTTTGTCTTTTTTTATTTATTTCTTCTTTCTGTTTTTCCTCATTTGTTTTAACTTTTAATTTAGGATAATTTATTAATTTATCAGGTCTATATCTAACTCCGTATAGTTGATATAAAAGTTTGCCAGCTTCTGTTTGCTTTCCGAATTCTTTCCAGGCTTTATTTAAGGAATCGTCCATTAATTTAAATTATAAACACTAAAGTTATTTATAAAATCATAAATAATAAGATAGAAATAGAATTAATTAAATTATTTACTCATGATTCAAATAAAATTTTAAAAGTAAAAATTTTATAACAAATCTAATAAGAAATAAATCCATTGGTGTGATTTATAAGGAATATTTTTATTTTGAATAACCTATATAGGATATAGATAATTTCTGCATGAGACTTTCTATCGGGCCTAGTAACCTTTTAAATGATCTCCTGTCTAAAGTTAGTAATTTGCAGTCAGTCTTATTGTTAAATATATGAAATAATTTAGTTTACCTTGGCTATTACATTCGCAGCTCTCAATTCGTTTTTAATTAAAGCTAATTCACCAAAGTAATCTCCTGTGTTATATTCTTTTACAATTTCTTCTTGAGAATTGTCTAAATTTAAGTTTCTTTAATTTATTTTACCAATTAGTTTTTTACTGGCATAAGCCTCACCCTCTTCTAGGATATAAAATTTATCCCCTTCTTCTTTCATTCTAATTATATATTCCCCTGCCTTTACTTTTTCGATTTTTAGTGCATCGGCAATTTGAGAAATTTCATACGATTCGATTGTGGACAAGATATTAACAGATTTTAAAAATTTCTCGTATCTTTCTCTTTTTTTGATGCTAGATTCTTTTACTATGTGATTGAATGTCTCTCTGTCGAGTGAGCATAATACGCAGTTTTCCTTTGCAATTATAGTAGCTGCCCTAGGACAATTATAGAGTAAGGCCAACTCTCCAAAAACTTCGCCGGGGCCATAGGTTTTTAAAAATATTTGATGCTGCCCCCCTCTGTGTGTGTCTGTATTATAGGATTTGAAACAATCCAATCTTCCCTTTTCAACAAGGTACAGAACATCTCCATCTTCCCCTTGCTTGACTACAGTATGATCTTTCTTGAAATATACTTCTTCCATCGCATCAATTACATTATTTAAATCTTTTTCGTCTAAACTGTTGAATATAAATGATTGAGTTATAATTTCGCTTATTCTAAGTCTTTGATCATTAGATTTAGGAATAACTCTAGGCTTGAAATTTTCTTTTTTGTTAAATATTCCGTAAACTTCTGCGCTTATCGATGTTCTTTGTGCCTTAGTCTGAATTAAGCTTCTTCTTTCTGCAATTATATCATCGAAAGTGTCTTGATCTTCAGTATTGTCATCCTATAGGAGATTTTAAATTTATATTGGTTATTTATTATTCATTACTTCAGATTCGTGATCGGAGTTTACTTCTGCTTCGTGATCTTTTTGTATCTAATATTATAGTTATAAATATTTATTTACTATTTTATTCAATTTTTCGACCTCTTTCCTTAGTTCGTTCAGCTCTTCTTTTTCAATGTTTAAACTCTTGTTTCTTCCAGAAATTTTTTCC
>Ga0169931_10010961_pt1 | contig 12855 bp, 23 predicted proteins | sample Kivu_15m_20L_FD_129675 | JGI IMG/M metagenome (GOLD analysis project Ga0169931, IMG submission 129675) | Freshwater microbial communities from Lake Kivu, Western Province, Rwanda to study Microbial Dark Matter (Phase II) - Kivu_15m_20L... | ecosystem: Environmental > Aquatic > Freshwater > Lake...
AAAAAGGGTGAGTGTTTAAAGTTTGAATTTATATTGGTTCATTTTGTAACGGGCCTTTAAAAGGTTCCCGCCGAGCAGTGGTTATAATTATTAATATGTTTGGAAAGCAAATCCCCAAGTAAAGGGGTATCTATTCCGAAGTCTTAACGACCGAAGACACTAGCAACATCAAGGTAGCTCACATTCTCACTAACCATCTTCAGGCTGTCTCAACCTTTGGACCGCAAAAGGATGCCGTCCTCTAAGTCAATGAGAAACAGCGTATGCCAAGGGCTTTCCGTAAGTTTTTTCATTTTTCTAACCGTCCTAGGCATCACGCGTCCGCCTCAGGCCTTAGTAAAGTAGCCGTTTGGCAAGCCAGAAGGCGAGGGAATTATCGTTGGCAAGAATTACTTCCGAGACGCTGATGTAAATCTCGGCCATTACTCCAAAAAGCGTGAAGGTGTCGCAGACGTCGACCCCAAGGTAAGCCTTTCATTACTTATTGACGCGTTTTTAGGTTATGGAGCCGTTTGAGCCTATTCCAGGCAAGCCTCCACGAAAAGTGGTGGTCGATCGCCAGCGTAAACTTTTCGCATCGCTCGATATCTCTGACCTATTGGCTGAGCTTGTAAGAAATTCAAATTTTTAATTTAATTTAAAGGGCATCGATTATTCAAATCCAGAGAAGCGCCAAGAAGAATGGCTGCCTCTTGAGGCGTTTGATGACGCTGAGTACGACTGCAGGGAGCCATCTGAGTGGATTTCTTATGGTGAGCAGCAGGACGGAACTTTCTGCCCGATTCCAGGCAAAGGTCTACACATCAACAAAGACGGTGTCGGTGATTGGAGACCTGTGCTAATCCACAGCTACGACAAAGAGCGTGAGAAGTACATGGGCTACTGGGATGGCACGACCGAATTCGTGGAACTTTTCAGAATTAATCTGCTATTTGACTCCGAGGACCCACGCATCTTTGCCTAACGCGTAGCCCAGGCGCACAGTGAGCGGATCTACGCTGACTCGCAAATCAGGTACCATTTCTACGTAGACTGCATGCCCCAGCAGGGTCTTCACGAGCTAGACACCGAGCAGCAGTTCAGAATTTTGCAAAAAGTCACCGAATCCAGGCCGCTTAAAGGCAAAAACATTGATAAGACTGGTATAATGAACGAAGTCTAGATGGACTTCGGACGCACTATGAACCAGATCGTGATGGAGAAATTCATGGAGCTTCCCCCGGAGGAAAGCAAGGACATGATCCCCCACGGTCTAACCATGCCGCCAAAGATGCCATCCAGAAAAGTCCCTTACTTCGGGTAGATCACAATTCCACCGCATGACTTTGCCACCCAGTTCAGTAACTTCTGCTTCAACTCTCTCTACATCAAAGAGGAAGTAATCAACGCCACAAACGAGATCAGGCACGAATGCAACTAACTCCTGAAGGGAAACCAGATCTGGAACACCAAATTCGACGATAATGGCCGCGAGAAAAAAGTCCTTCGTGTCGAAGAATTCAAATAACTTTAGACCTCCGCAATACAAATTATGAAGTTCAACACCGGCAAAGAAGGCTGGGTCGGCAAGCTTGAAAAAAGCATCAAGCAGCACTTCAGCAAAGTCGGCAAGGGCTGGTTCAACATTGAGGAGAATTCCAAGGAGACCTACGAGTTCGGCAAGCTTAAAAAGTTCCTTATGATGGTTAACTTCATGATGCAAGATACTGTCCTGAATCTCTGCAAGAACTCTGTCCATGAGTTCCTTGAGTTCATGCTGGACTACATCCCCGACGAGACTTTGATTGCTAACACTGCCAACGTTAAGAATGTCTTTAAAAATCGCAAGCTCGAGAAGGAAGAAAGCGATGATGAGATTCCGATCTTAGACAGCGATTTGGAAGGCATCAAGGCATGCAAACAGTGGGTCAATAAAAGCTTCAAGAAAAACAAAGATCCAGAGCCTCTTTTCCAGCTTGATCTGATCCCGCCAAAATAAGGCCAGCTGATTCCTCAATTCACTAATGGCCCAGAAACTGTTGTAAAAAAAGTCCAGGAGATTTTTGAGGAAGGTGTCAAGAGTCTGCAGGAAATCCCTCAGCTAGAGCCCATCTTGCTCCACCGACTTTTCCGTAACAAATCCAAGAAAAATATCAAGGCCCCGACTATCCCAGTTGAAGAGCCAAAAGAGCCTGAGAATGAAAAGGGCAAGCAAAGGTAGCTTATCGATGAAAACGTGTGGCTATGGCATTCTTTTGCAAATTTGATCAAACACATGAATCGTGCAATCAAGCCTCTTGAAGAGTACGTCAAAACCTTCGAAAACTTCCAGGCTGAGAACGAACTAAGCGCGGATGCATGGATTCAAAAAATCGAGGACATGCCCGAAAACGAACGTTGGACTCCTGAAAAAATCAAGGAAGACATCTATGAGCACAAGCGCCTCGAGCAGATATTGCTGGCTCGAATTCCCGAATCAATTACGGTCTCGATGTTCAAGATCAACTGCAATGACATCCGTAATATGTATGCCCAGAAGTACCGTGATATCGTCGAAAAGGAGATCCACATGATCGCCGGCCTCGCGAAGTCTCGCAACACCCAGCTAACCGAGGAATTCAGGGAAATCACCAAAAGAGTGACTGAGCCCCCTGAAAACATAGACCAACTTGACCAAATCAAGAATTTCATCAACGAGTGCGGAGTTAAGATCAAGAAAAAGCAAAACGAAATTTATGAATGCATGGAGATCTACAAAATTCTTGACGAGTTTAACTTCCAGTTCACCAATACTGAGCAGAATGCTAAGTGGGACCTATTCGGAGCCCCTTAGCGACTCGTGAAGGTCATTGAAGCTCAATCGTTGATTCTTGATAAGGAGAAGGACCGTATGACCAAGTAGATGGAGTAGGAGTAAGAGGCTTTTGAAGAAGAGCTCGATGGCCTTATCTCTACAGTAGGCGATTTCCACAAAAACAACAAGATGGAGAAGTACATGGAGATCGCTAAGGAAGTTGAAAGCTATGACAATAAGATTGCACAACTAATTGAGCAGGCACGAGTCTATAACACTCGTGAGTTCATCGTTGGCAAAGAGTAAAGGGACTACTCAAGACTTCAGAAGATGGCGAAAGATTTCCAGCCGTACTCTAACTTGTGGAAGACTACAATGACGTGGAAAACATAGCACAATGAGTGGATGAATGGTAAATGGGAAAACTTAAAGGCCGATGAATTGGTAAACACGTTTGAAATGTGTCTTAAGAACATTTCTTAATGTGTCAGGTTCTTCAGTCAGGACACAGAGGACTTTAAGGTCAAGTTCAAGGACATCGTGCCTATCGCAAAGGTCATCAAGGATTAAATCGATGAGTTTAAGCCTATCGTTCCACTTGCCGAAGCCCTCAGAAAAGATGGTATGCTCGAACGCCATTGGGATCAGCTATCAGCAACTGTTGGCTTTGACATTTACCCCGATGAGAACTTCACCCTAACCAAAGTTATCGATCTCGGCATGAAGAAGCACGTCGCTGCAGCTGAAGAAATCGGTGAAAAGGCTTTCAAAGAGTACCACATCCGCAAGTCTCTAGACCAAATGAAAGCTGCCTGGGAGACTCAGGTCTTCAAGCTCCCGAAATTCAAAAACACAGCAACATGCACGATCGCTGGATTCGATGAAGCTCTAGCTCTGCTAGATGAGCACATCGTTAACTCACAGGCCATGTAGTTTTCTCCTTTCAAGAAACCCTACGAAGAGGAAATCAACACATGGTGCAACCAGCTCTTGCTCTGCTCAAATACTCTGGAAGAGTGGATTAAATGCCAAGCTGCATGGACTTATCTGCAGCCAATCTTCGACTCGGCTGACATCATGAAGCAACTACCCATGGAGACTAAGCGCTTTAAGAGCGTTGACACAAAGTGGAAGCTGATCCTCAGTCAGGCGAATGACAAACCAGGCATCATGCACAACTGCACGAAGGATGGCCTTATGGAAAGCTTCATTGAGGCAAACAAAAATCTGGACACTGTCCAAAAAGGCCTGAATGAGTACCTAGAAAGAAAGCGTGGCAATTTTGCACGTTTCTACTTCCTCTCAGATGGTGAGCTCCTTGAAATTCTGTCGCAGACCAAAGAGGTCCGTCGTGTCCGAAGCCATTTGCGCAAGGTCTTCGAGGCTATTGCAGACCTTGAATTCAAGCCCAACGATGATATGGTCGCCATGATGTCCGTCGAGGGTGAGAAAATAGAGTTTACCAAAAAGGTGTCGCCTACTGACAGAAACGTAGAGTTCTGGATGGGCGATGTAGAGAAGCAAATGATCGCCTCAGTGCGCCATGTCTTCGAAGAAGGCGTCAATGACTATGCTGTACAACCAAGAAACGATTGGGTTATCTCACACCCAGGACAGATCGTGCTGAATGCATCCCAAGTTTATTGGACTAATGAGGTCGAAGATGCACTAAACTCTGGCGCTAAAGGCGGCATTAAGGCTTATTACCAAGGCCTGATTAAACAGCTAGAGTCTACTGTTATGCTCGTGCGCTAAAAGCTCACTAAGCTCGCCAAGATTTCTGTGAATGCACTGATCGTCATTGATGTACATGCACGAACAGTCATTGAAGAAGTTATCGAAGCAGGCTGCCAAGACTCGGCTGCTTTCGAGTGGATCAAACAGCTTCGCTATTACTGGCAGGTTGACCCCCTAGATCCTGAGAGATTCGACGTCCAAACTAAGTGCGTTGCCACTGTTTTCCCTTATGGTTACGAATACTTGGGCAATACAGGCCGCTTGGTTATTACACCACTTACTGATAAGTGCTATATGACGTTGATGGGTGCTCTCTAACTGAACCTCGGAGGTGCCCCTGCAGGCCCAGCCGGCACGGGAAAGACTGAGTCAACCAAAGATCTGGCTAAGGCTCTAGCTAAGCATTGCGTCGTCTTCAACTGTTCAGGCGATATGACTCACACTATGGTTGCTACCTTCTTCAAAGGTCTTGCTGCTTCGGGCGCCTGGTGCTGTTTCGACGAGTTTAACAGAATCAACATTGAGGTGCTTTCAGTCATTGCTCAGTACCTGCTCACGCTATTCGAAGCCAAAGCAAAGGGTGACCCTGAAATTTTGTTCCAAGGATCAAAGATCAAGATGAAGCCAACTTTTTGTGTGTTCATTACGATGAATCCAGGTTACGCAGGCCGTACGGAACTGCCCGACAACCTCAAGGCTTTGTTCAGAGGTGTCGCAATGATGGTTCCTGACTATGCCCTTATTGGCGAGATCATGCTTTATTCATTCGGTTTCCTCCAAGGTATGCCCCTATCTAAAAAGATGGTCACTACATTCAAGCTATCTTCAGAGCAGCTGTCTACCCAAGATCACTACGATTACGGCATGAGAGCAGTCAGATCAGTCATTAACGCTGCTGGTCTGCTAAAGAACGATTATCCCGATATGGATGAACAGCAACTACTTCTCAGAGCTCTCAGAGACGTCAACGTGCCTAAGTTCTTAAAAGACGATCTTCCATTGTTCGAAAACATTATTCTAGATCTGTTCCCAGGAGTTGAGCGCCCGAAGCAAGAGTATCACGGGTTGATTGAATCTATCGAAAAGCAGTGCACGATCCAAAATATTCAGGCGCACGAGAAGTTCAAGATGAAAATCATCCAACTCTACGATACTATCCAGGTGCGTCACGGTATGATGCTTGTCGGCCCAACTGGTGGTGGCAAAACCAAGAATTACTAAATCCTGGCAAAGGCTATTACGGCGCTCAGAGGTGATGTTAACGAGATCTTCCAGAAGGTCAGAGTTGATGTCCTCAACCCCAAGTCTATCACCCTCGGCCAACTTTATGGTTTCGTCGAAAACAGTGAATGGCAGGATGGCGTCCTAGCCAAGCTGGTTAGTGAGTGCGCAAAGGACGAGTCTCCTGACCTTCGCTGGATCCAGTTCGACGGCCCTGTCGATGCAATTTGGATCGAGAATATGAACACTGTGCTTGATGACAACAAAAAGCTCTGCCTTAACTCCGGACAGATCATTTAACTAACGCCCCGCATGAGGATGATGTTCGAAGTCGAGGACCTCGCTGTCGCTTCACCTGCAACTGTATCCCGTTGCGGCATGGTCTATATGGAGCCTGAAGACTACACCCTTACCCTACTGGTCAAGAGCTGGATCAACACTCTGCCTGAAAAAGTTGGTCAGAATTCGTTCATTAAGACAACTTTGCAAAGTTTATTTGATTCTTATCTAACCGACGGTTGCTATTTCGTGCGCAAGAACTGCCCTGAGTTGGTGATCACAGTCGACAACAATCTGGCTCAATCCTGTATGAGAATTCTTGACTGTTTCTTGACACCTTACATCGAGGATGATATAAAGAAAGTTACTAAGGAAATGATCGAAACCCTTAGTGCTCAGATCAAGCAGATCTTCTTCTTTGCTTTCAACTGGTCCATCGGAGCCACTACTACAATGCTTGGTAGAGATAGGTTCTCAAACTGGATTAGAGAAAAGATCTACATTGAAAAAGTTAACTTCCCAGAAGGAAAGTCTCTTTACGATTTGAACTTCAATACCAAGACTGGCGAATGGGAGAGCTGGTTTGACACAATTGACAAATACACCGTTGATACAAAAATCTCATTTAATGAAATTGTCGTACCTACCCAGGACTCAATTAGAATGAAGGCTCTCGCAAAGATGCTGATCCTAAACGGAAAGCACATTCTTATGCCTGGCCCAATCGGAACAGGAAAGTCAGTCTACATCAACCAGTTGAGCTTTTATGAGATGCCTGAAGAATACCAGACTCTAAAGATGACCTTCTCGGCCTAGACCTCTGCCAACCAAGTCCAGGACTTTATGGACAGCAAATTTGACAAGCATAGAAAGGGTGTTTACGGGCCGCCAATCGGCAAAAAGTTCATCGTGTTTATTGATGACCTCAACATGCCGCTGAAAGAAGAGTTCTTCGCGATGCCTCCAATCGAGCTGATCAGACAGTTCATGGACCATGAGGGCTGGTATGACCGCCTTGACAAGGAAAAACCATTCAAAACTCTTAAGAACCTTATTTTTGTATCGGCTATGGGCCCCCCAGGTGGTGGTCGACAGTCGATCACGCAGAGGCTGCAACGTCATTACAATTTCTTAGTGTATACAGAAATGCTCTAAGAGTCAATGAACACAATTTTCACAACTATCCTGACAGCCTTTTACACCAGCTTTACTGATCAAGTTTAGAATTGCATTCCTATTCTGGTTTAGACATCACTCAATGTGTACGAGAATATTCTTACGGGCCCATTAAAGCCTATCCCAAGCAAGTCGCACTATACCTTCAACCTGCGCGATATCTCAAAGATCTTTCAAGGTCTGAGCACAGCAAACGTGAAGCAGTGCACTCAGCCCGTACATGTTGTAAGGATGTGGATCCATGAAAACAAGCGTGTGTTTGGCGATCGATTGACAGACAACAAGGACAGAACTTACCTTGATGACATGTTGATTGAACAGTCAGAGCAGAAGTTCAACTTGCAAAAGAAGTAGATTATGAACTCTGACCGTCTTATTTATGGAGACTTCATGGAAGGAGTTGAACAAGAGACCCGTATCTATAAACAGATTGATGATCTTAGAAAGTTCCAAGATACCATTGACGGCTTCCTTGATGACTATAACGGATAGGTCAAGACCCAGATGCATCTAGTCATGTTTTTGGACGCTTGCGAGCATGTTGCACGCATTACGAGAATTATTAGGTAGCCTTTGGGTAACGCCTTTCTGCTTGGAGTCGGTGGTTCAGGGCGTCAAAGTCTGTCCCGACTCGCGACCTACTGTGCCAACTAGAAGCAATTCTAAATCGAAGTCGTCAAAGGATACAGCTTCTAAAATTGGCGTGAGGACGTAAAGCGTGTGTTGATGCAGTGTGGTGTTGACAACAAGCCAACAAGTTTCATTTTTGTAGACACCTAGATTATCAATGAGCAGATGCTTGAAGACGTCAACAACATTTTGAATGGCGGTGATGTCAGTGGCCTTTATCGCAAAGAAGACTTCGAGCCCATTTACAAGATCGGTAAACAGATGTGTATGGAAAAGAACCTTGCAGTCATTCCTCTTAACATGTTCTCCCAGTATCTGACCAGACTGCAGAAAAACATTCACATGATCATTGCGATGTCCCCGCTTGGCAATATCTTCAGACAGAGATTGCGTCAGTTTCCGTCATTGGTGACGTGCTGCACACTAGACTGGTTCAGTGAGTGGCCAGAAGAGGCGCTTCTTGGTGTCGGTAAGGGCTAGATCTAGAATGGTATTGACCTTGGCGTCGATCTTGATAAATGCGTAGAAACATTCAAGTACATTCATCAGAGCGTCGAGAAGATATCTGAAGAATTCAGGGATTCCCTCTAGCGCATAAACTACGTCACACCAACTTCTTACCTCGAGCAACTCAGCATGTATAAGACAATCCTCGCTGAGAAACGTGAGACTACTTCGATTGCAAAGAACCGTCTTGTCAAGGGTCTTGATGTCCTGCAGCAGGCTGCCGTTGAAATCGCGAGTCTGCAAAAGTCCATCAACGAGATGGCACCCAAGCTCGAAGCAACCAAAAAAGACCTTGCTGCTACTCTCGAAATTGTCTCTAAAGAGAAAGCTGAAGCAGACGTTGAACGAGCTTAAGTGTCCGTTGAGGAAGAAGAGGCTAGAGTCCAAGAGGAGGAAGCATCAACCCTCAAGAAAGAGGCCCAGGCGCAACTCGATGAAGCCCTGCCTATGCTTGAGGAGGCAACCAAGGTCCTGAAAGAGCTCAAGAAGGATGATCTGTTCTTCCTGAACTCGATCAATACGCCAACGCCAAATGTCATCAAGGTGATGGAGCTGTCATGCTATATGTTCCAACTGAGGCCCGGAAAAACAAACATTGGCAAGGTCTAGAACGACACCCATGGTTTCTTCCATCTTTCTAAGCAAAACCTGCTTAGCAATCCCAACCAGTTCATCAAGTAGATGATTGAGTATGATAAGGAGCATATCGAACCTTCAGTGGTCAAGAACGTTAAGAAAATCATTGAAGACCCATCGTTTTCTCTTGAAGCTATTAGAGGCTCTTCGGAAGCTCTTCTTGGTATTTGCAAGTGGGCTATGGCCATGATTAAGTACTATGAGCTGCTTAAGATTGTCAACCCTAAGAGAGAGAAGGTCAAGGAAATGACTGTGCAGCTGGCTAAAGTGCAGGCTGAGCTCGACAAGAAGCGCAAAAAGCTTGCATAAGTCCAGGAAAAGCTCGATAGGCTTGAAGCATAAATGGCTGAAATGCAAGACAACGAACGCCGCCTCACACAACAGATTGATGACAGTAATAAAAAGCTGGAACGTGCCAACAAGATCATTGAAGGTCTATCTGGCGAAAAGAGTCGCTGGACAGACACAGTGCACAAGCTTTCAACTGAGTACGACTTGCTGATTGGTAACTGCCTGGTCGCAGCTGGCATGGTCGCTTATTCCGGCTCTTTCACTGCCTTCTTCAGAGACAAGATGGAGAAGCAATGGGGCTAGTACATCACCTAAATCGGAATAAAGATAACGCCCAGCATCAAGATGCAACAAATTCTTGAAGACCCAGTCATCACCAAGACCTGGACTGCCGCGTAACTCCCAAGTGACAACCTTTCGATTGAAAATGCAATCATCATGTTCAAGTCTAGAAGATGGCCTTTGATGATTGATCCTCAGAACCAAGCCAACCGATTTATCAAGAATTTGGCAAAACAGGAAGAATTTTCACCCTATGGAATCGAATCACTTAAGGCTTCTGACCCTCGTCTCATGAAACTGCTAGAACGTGCTGTCAGAGACGGTAAATGGTTCTTGATCGAAAATATCGGTGAGGAACTGGACCCGTCTCTTGAACCTATATTGCTAAAGCAGGTTGACAAGAGTGGTAATCTGCGTCTGGGTGACAAGCCAATTCAATACGATAAATCGTTTAAGTTCTTCATGACCACAACTATTCCCAACCCTCACTACTCTCCAGAGACTTAAGTGAAGGTGACATTGCTAAACTTCGCTATTACTCCGGCGGGTCTGGAAGAGCAACTGCTAAATCAGTTCATATCACTTGAGCTCCCTGAATAGATGAAGAAAAAGGAATTCATCATCACGCAGAATGCATTGTCTGCGAAGACCCTCCGTGATATTGAAGACAGAATTCTGACAAGCTTGTCAAAGCATGCTAAGATCGATATGATTCTTGAAGATGACCAAGTTATCAATATCCTGGCAGAGTCCAAGGTCACAACCGACGATATCAACGTGAGACAAAAAGAGTCCGCTAAAGAAGAGAAAAACATCAACAAGATCCGCGAAGACTTCAGACCCGTTGCCTTCCGCGCGCAAACCCTCTTCTTCTCAATCGTCGACCTTGCTCTGATTGATCCTATGTACCAGTACTCGCTGCAGTGGTTCGCGAACCTGTATGCCGGTTCAATCGACAACTCTCAAAAGAGCCCTGACGCGCAGACGCGTATCAAGTTGCTAAATGATCACTTCACGTTGAATCTGTATGAGAATATTTGTCGCAGTCTGTTCGAACGGCACAAGTTGATGTTTTCATTCAAGATAACGCTAAACATTCTGGCAGGTTATGATAGGATGGACCCCACTGAGCTTCGTTTCTTACTAGCTGGACCCTCCGGAGAGGTCAAGATTTTGGCCAACCCGACGGACTGGCTTGGTGATCTTGAGTGGGCTGAATGCTACAAACAAGTCTGGTCGATGTCCTAGCTCGATGCTTTCAAGGGTTTTGATTAATTTTTCATTCAGAAAAACAAACAGTTCTAGGTTATCTTCGACTCCAAAGACCCCGACAAGGAACCAATGCCCGGTGAATGGGACAAGAAGCTAAACTCCTTCCAAAAGATGATCGTCCTGAAGGCAATCAGGCCCGATAAGGTGACAAACGCTGTTCAGCGATTCATCATCGAAAACCTGGGCTAGCAGTTCGTAGAGCCACCTGTGATCAATCTGGCAAAGTCATACAAGGATAGCTCGATCACGACGCCTCTCATATTCGTTCTATCCACTGGTTCTGATCCAGTTGCCGACTTCAAGAGGTTCGCTGAAAAGATGAATATGACGAAGAAATGCGAAAGCTGCTCGCTTGGCAGAGGTATGGGTCCTACTGCTGAGAAGTTCATCGAAGAGGGACTCAATCGAGGAGGCTGGGTCTTACTTATGAACTGCCATCTTTCGACCTCATGGATGCCAAAACTTGAAGAGCTCGTCGAAAACATGGACGACACCAAGCACCGCGACTTCCGCCTCTGGCTGACAAGTATGCCCAACAAGTCCTTCCCAGTTTCGATCCTCCAGAACTCAGTCAAGATGACCCTCGAGCCGCCCTCTGGCCTCAAGCAAAACGTCCTCTCCACCTACGAGTCACTTGATGTCGAGGAGTTTGAAAGCTGTTCAAAGCCACAGGTCTTCAAAAAACTTCTTTTCGGTTTTGCATTCTTCCACGCTATTGTCCAGGACCGCAGAAAGTTCGGTCCAATTGGCTGGAACATCCCGTACGCCTTCACGAATGAGGACCTCACCGTGTCGCGCCGACAGCTCAAGATCTTTATTGAGACGTATGAAGAGGTGCCTTACAAGGTGCTCAACTACATTGGTGCAGAAATCAACTACGGTGGTCGTGTGACTGACGATAAGGATGTGCGCCTGATCAAGGTCATTCTGCAAGGTTATATGAACGAAAAGATGCTGGAAGACGATTATTTCATGTCGAAGTCAGGCACCTATAAGTCTATTCCAGTTGGTGAAATCTCAGACTATGTTGAATACATTAAGCAGCTACCACTTAACCCAGACCCAGAGGCGTTTGGCTTGCATGACAACGCCGAAATCACGACCAACCAGATCAATACCAGTACCTTGCTTGGTGACATCATCTCCATGCAGCCAAAGGCACAGAAAGGTAAGGGCAAGACGCGTGAGGAGATTATTGGTGAACAGTCGAAGTTCCTGCAAGACAAGACCCCGCCAGTCTTCGACCTTGAGATGGTCGGCAAAAACTACCCCACCTCCTATGAGGAGTCAATGAACACTGTGCTCTTCTAGGAGTGCGTACGTTACAACGGCTTGCTCAGAGACATGAAAGATCAGCTCATCTCTGTGCAAAAGGCGCTTGTCGGTGAGGTCGTGATGTCTGAGGAACTCGAAAAGATGGCGACGTCGATCTACAACAACTAAGTGCCTGCCATGTGGGCTGAAAACGGTTTCCTGTCGATGAAGCCACTCGCATCGTGGATCATTGACTGCAATGAAAGAGTCGATTTCCTTACCAAATGGATTAGGAACGGAACGCCCATTGTTTACTGGATTTCCGGATTCTTCTTCCCATAGGCTTTCTTGACTGGCACTATGCAGAACTACGCCAGAAAGAAGATCATCGCTGTCGATCGTGTCACTTTCAGGTACGATATCAAGGATCACCTTACTAAAGATAAGATCAAGGAGAAGCCCGAAATAGGCTGCTTCGTGTACGGCTGCTACATCGAAGGATGCAAGTGGAACTATTCCACCCACATGCTGGACGATAGCGATCCAAAGAAGCTCTTCGTCGAGATGCCGATGATCCACATGGTCCCAGTCGAGGACCGGGTCGTTCCGAAGACTGGGCTCTATTACGCACCGCTGTATAAGGTGCTGTCGAGAACGGGCACGCTGTCCACGACGGGTCACTCTACCAACTTCGTGACGTTCCTGGAGCTGCCGACGGACAAGGAAGAAGACTACTGGATCCGCGCAGGTGTCGCGGTCTTCTTGGCTCTCAAGTTCTGAGTTCAAGACAAAAGTAA
>Ga0169931_10010962_pt1 | contig 12852 bp, 13 predicted proteins | sample Kivu_15m_20L_FD_129675 | JGI IMG/M metagenome (GOLD analysis project Ga0169931, IMG submission 129675) | Freshwater microbial communities from Lake Kivu, Western Province, Rwanda to study Microbial Dark Matter (Phase II) - Kivu_15m_20L... | ecosystem: Environmental > Aquatic > Freshwater > Lake...
GGCCCGGGCTTCAGCAGCAAACGATCGGGCGCCCCGATTTTGCCCAGGTCGTGCAGGAGTGCAGTTCATCGCGCTCCCGGTTGGGCAGTCCTACGGAGAACGCCCACGACGAACAGCCCAGGGCCACACGCAGCGAGTGCGAAGCCGCCGGGGAATGTTTCTGCCGCAACGCCGCGACCAGGCTGCTCGCAATCCCCAGACGGACCTCAATCAAGCGGTTCTCATACGTGGCCACCGCCAGTTGCGGGGTCAGTTCTGCCGCGCCAGACTCTTGCTCCATGGTGCTCAACGGGCTGCTCCGGCTGCTCGGTCAATCGCGTGCCCCCACGACATCGAAGCTGAGGGGCGAAGAGCTGCTCAGGGTGCCTGCGCACTGCCGGCCTCCTGCATCTTGTGCCGGCGATCGACCCCGCCGATCACCCGCTCCGCGGTGACAGGGTTGCGGCAAACATCCAGAGCATCGAAGGAAACCTAGCTTGCGAACCGCTGACCGTCAAAACGAGGAATTCAATTGGTCAACGTGTAGCGGTTCGGGCGATTTTGCCGCTGCCAGCGGACAAGTGCTTGCGCAAGCGCGACTTCCCGGCTACGCGCCGCTTGCGTGCTTGCCGTTGGAGCCGGGCGCCCGAAAGTGCCGAATCTCTCAAGGAGGCCCTGCCCGCCTTTGGCGGCCGCCAAAGGCATTGGCGCCGCAAGTACCTGCCGGTCACCCACCCCGTTCCACCCCACTCACGTTCTCGCGGCGGCATCAGCTCCGCGGAAGAATTCCCTGCGTATCCTATGCGCGATCGTCGCCGACGTTTGCTTCCCGAAGATGCCGCTCGCTCCGCGGCCGCGCCCGACATGCGCGTGACCGATGGTGGCGATGCGCAGCAGCTCTACTCCGACGCGGCCCGCGCTGCCCGACAGCGCGGCATCCATTCACTGGTGCCGCTACGCGGTTGGATGCTCGCGCTCGCGATCAGCGGCATGCTGCTCGCAGTCGGCGGATTGTTCGGGCTGCACCTGGCGGCCGATCGCATGCAAGCGACACTCGGACGAGCGGCTGCCGGCAGCCTGCGAATCGATCGGCCGGCGTCGCTTTCGGCATGGCTGGCGTCGACGCTGCTCGCCGCCGCGGCCGGCTTGTCGCTGTTTATTTTTTCGCTACGCCGCCATCGGATCGACGACTACCACGGGCGCTACCGAATGTGGATCCTGGTGGCGATGGCCTGTGCCGTCGGCAATCTGTTCGAAGCCAGTTCGCTTGCGGCAATCGTGCATTCGCTGTGCAGCGCCGCGTGCGGTGCAACGGGCCTCAGAGCGGATCTCATTGGTCCCGCTGCCATGACAACCCTCGTCGCCGGGCTGGTGCTTCGCCTGGGGATTGAAATTCGCCGCTGCGCTCCGGCGATGACGACGCTTGTGCTGGCGTGCCTTGCGTTCGGCGTAGCCGCTGCGACGAACTTCGGCTGGCCGGTCGCTCACAGCCCTGCAATGTTTCCGCTGTGGCTCCGCGGAAGCTGGCTGCTGGGTTACGTGCTCCTCGTCACCACCCTGCTGCTCTACAGCCGCCGCGTGCAGCTCGAGGTAGCCGGCGCCGTGGCTCTGCCGGTCCGTGTGAAACGCAAGAAGCCAGCGTCGAAGACCGCCGACGCGGACGACGAAGAGAGTCGGATCGCGGAACGCCCCGCGCGCAAGCTCAAGCTCCGCACCGATCTCGACCCGGTCGATCGCTCGGCCGACGCGGACGAGCAAACCGCCGCGCCCGCGCCGAAGCTGGCTCTGGGTGGCAAGTCTCCGGCAGCGAGTTCATCCGGCGACCACTCCAACGACGCGAAACGTCTCTCGCGTGCCGATCGCCGCAAGCTGCGCCACGAGCAACACCGGATGGCGTCCTAGTTACTTCCCCGCGCCTTGCTCGCCCAGTAACTTGCTCGCGTATTTCATCGAATCGGCGTTCATGGCATTCGTTTCCCTGGCGATCGCCTTGTCCAGCACTTCCGAGAGTCGAGCTTCCACTCCGCCTGGCATGGAGCCGTCCTGGATTCGCTGGATGATGGCCTCGGCCGACCGATAGCGCACGCGTTCGATGGGGCTTCCTAGCAACTCCGCCAGTAAATCAGCGACAAGCTCCGGCGGATCGCTCGGGCTCCCTTCGCCCAGGCAAACCGCGACGGCCGTCGAGATTTCCATGTTACCGGGGCTGGCATCCAGCCGCGCGGCCAAATACCCGGGCGGCAGCTTGCCGGCCGCGCGAAGCAGGCGGCGATCGATCCCTACGCGCACCCGCCAGTCGTCGATCTGCCGATGCTGAAGATATTCGTTCGCCGCCAGGTTGAACGCCTCCTCGCGCGCGTGGTGAGCTGCCAGCTCCCCTTCCGTCAGCATAGGTTCCTTGGCCGCAGCGTCTGTTGCCGGTGCGTCATTCGTAGCTTCCTGGGCCGCTGCATCCTGGGCGCAGGCGTACCTGCTGTTCACCAGCACTGCCAGCAGCGCGAGATGCAGCACCACGAAGTGCAGCAACCGACTGCCTCGCTTCCGCGGAATCGTCATCACTCGTCCTCAACAGAATCCCGGTATCGTGAGTTGCGCCTCGCTTTCGCATCTTACCATGACGGCGTCGATCCTTAGCCGTGCCAGCACGCGCGACGACTATCGCCCTTCGCGCGGCGGACGCCCGATGTTGTCGCACGTTAAATAATGCAATTCCATGTGCAGACCCTGAAAGGCCGTGCGCGCTGCACGTACCAGCACCAACAGCCGATCGTCCTCCGGAAAGTTTTGCTCCAGGATGCGGTTCTCCAGCTTCGATAAATATCGCAGCATCGGCCGGATCTTTTCCGCAATCATCCCACCTTGAGCATCGGTCAACTGGTCGCTTCGCATGCCGTAAGTGTACATGCGAACACCATCGGCTGTCAACCTTCGCGGATCTTTCCTGAGGAGCAATCGCCATGTTCATTCGTGTCTCGAAGTTGCGCGTCGCGGTTGCCTCGCTCTTGTTCGTTGGCCTCGTAGCGCCTGGCACTTCCGCCCGCGCGAGCAGCATTGCCAGTCGCGACGCCGGCGCCATCGCCGCACCTCCGGCAATTCTCACGCTCGCAGCGGGCTCCACGTTGGCACCACTCGATGACAATCTCTCGCAGGCTCCGCAGCTCGCGTCCGAGCTCGTCGCCGATGTGGGACTCACGGGGACTCAGCCCCAATTGGCTCTGCTTCTCCAGCACTCAACGGAAACGGCCGTTGCGTCGAAAACCAGCCCCGCCGCTCCGACATTTTTGACCGAGCTCGCGCTGCCGCTGAATCTTTCCGACGTGCCCGAACCGACCGCATTCGGACTGTTACTGTTGGGTCTGGCGGGGCTGTTTGCCGCACGACGAATTACCCGGAAAGCCTGTTAACTGCAGGTTCCGTCCGACCGCGCTCGCCGACTTGCCGTCTGCCACGGTGAAATCGCCCTGCCCCCGCCCTTCAGCGCCCCGGTGCAACCGTACTGCGCGCGATTGATTGACGCCATTGCTCAGGCGAGTATGGTAGGGGCGGAACAAGAAAGGCGGCCCTGACGGTTTTCCGGAGTTCTCGGGATGGCAGGCGATTCCGAAGGTCACCAGGATGGCCTGCATCAGCTTGATCAGCACTTCAGCAACCTCGTGGCCGAAGTCCGCGACTACGCCATCTTGCTGCTCGGCCCGGCCAGCGACATTCGCAGTTGGAATGCCGGTGCCGCGCACATCAAGGGCTATACCGCCGGCGAAATCATCGGGCGGCACTTCTCCACCTTTTACACGCCCGAGGCGATTGCCACGGGTTGACCGGAGGAAGAGCTGCGCCGCGCCACGGCCGAAGGTCGCTTCGAGGACGAAGGCTGGCGCCTTCGCAAAGATGGCACCCAGTTCTGGGCCAACGTCGTCATCACCCCGCTGTTTGACGACGATCGCAAGCTGCGTGGCTTCCTCAAGATCACGCGCGACGTGACCGAGCGCAAACGCGCCGAGGCCGAACTGCGTCAAAGCGAGGAGCGGTTCCGGCTGCTGGTCGACAGCGTGCAGGACTACGCGATCTTTCGCCTCGACACGGACGGTCGCGTCGCTACCTGGAATGCCGGAGCCGAGCGAATCAAAGGCTACACGGCTGCCGAAATCATCGGTCGGCACTTCTCGGCGTTCTTCAACTCCGAAGACCTCGTCGCCGGCAAGCCCGCCAAGGAGCTCGAAATCGCCCAGCGCGAAGGCCGTGCCGAAGACGAAGGCTGGCGCGTTCGCAAAGACGGCTCGCTGTTTTGGGCCAACGTCGTGATTACGGCCCTCCGCAACGAAGCAGGCGAGCTCGTCGGCTATGCCAAAATCACGCGCGACATGACCGACAAACGCAAAGCCGACGCCCTGGTGCTGGCCGACCGCCAGAAGAACGAATTCCTGGCGATGCTGGCCCACGAGCTGCGCAATCCGCTCGCTCCGATCAGCAACGGGCTGCAACTGCTCAAGCTGCCCGGCATCGAGCAGGCCGTCGTTCGCGAGGCCACCGAAATGATGGAGCGCCAGCTCTATCACCTGGTCCGGCTGGTCGACGATCTACTCGACGTTTCGCGCATCGTTACCGGCAAGATGCAGTATCAGAAGGAGCCCTTGGAGCTGGCCACGATTGTGCGCCGCGCGGTCGAAGAATCGCAGCCCATGATCGACGCTCGGGGGCACGAATTGATGCTCTCGCTGCCGGCCAAGTCGATCATCATCGATGCCGACATCCACCGGCTGTCGCAGGTCTTCAGCAACCTGCTGCTGAATGCCGCCAAGTACACCGACCAGCCGAATCAGATCTGGCTGCACGTCGAGCGCGACGACGCCGAAGCCGTGATCCGCGTGCGCGACGCCGGCATCGGCATCGCGCCGGAACTGCTCCCCCATGTCTTCAACTTGTTCGTGCAGGCCGATCACTCATTGGACCACGCCCGGGGCGGCCTCGGCATCGGTCTGAGTATTGTCAAGCGCATCGTCGAGATGCACCACGGAACGGTCAGCGCGTTCAGTGCCGGGCCCGGCCAAGGGAGCGAATTCGTCGTCCGCCTGCCCGTGTCGCACGCATTGGCCGCAACTGTCGAAACCACGCCGCAAGCACATCACACCAAGGGACCGCGGCGCAGGATTCTGGTCGTCGACGACAACGCCGATGCCGCGCTCACCGTCGGCACGCTACTCCGCGCCTGGGGCCACGACGTGCACACCGTGTTCAACGGACCGGCCGCGCTGGCAGAAGCCCAGAGCTTTCGGCCAGAGGTCGTGCTCCTCGACATCGGCATGCCCGGCATGAGCGGTTACGACGTCGCGCGCGCGCTGCGGGCCCACCCCATCGATCCTGGCACGATCATCATCGCGCTCACCGGTTACGGCCGCGAGAGCGATCGCGAGCGTTCGTTCGAGGCCGGCTTCGACTACCACCTGACCAAACCGCCGGACCCAAACATGCTCGAGTCGCTGCTCACCCTGCCAAGCGGCTCCGGCCGCCAGGCCGAGGATAATTGAATTAGTGGCGACGCGCCTGCCGGGCACGTTAGACTGGGACACATCCTTGTGACGCTCCCCCTGCCCCGGTGCCACGATGTTCAAGATCGCTCTCGCCTGCCTCGCCGCGCTCGTTACGCTCTCCACGGCACTTCACGCCGCGGACGACATCCGAATCGAACGCCTCTTCGGTCCCGAGGTGCCCGGCCGCTACAAGCATCCGCCGGCTATTTGCGAACTCGCCAACGGCGACTTGTTCGTCGTCTACTACGGCGGCGAAGGTGAGTACGAGGGAGACACCGCCGTCTTCGGCTCGCGCCTGGCCAAGGGTTCGAGCACCTGGACGAAGCCGGCGATCATTGCTGACACGCCGGGTCGCTCGGAGGGCAACGCCGCGGCCTGGCAGGCGCCCGATGGCGTCGTGTGGCTGTTCTACGTCACGAACTATGGCCCGACCTGGTCCACTTCGCGCATCAAGTACAAGCTCTCGCACGACAATGCCCAAAACTGGACCGACTCCGACGTGCTCGCGTTCGAACTCGGCTCGATGGTCCGCGGTCTGCCGATCCTGCTCAACGACGGTGACTACCTGCTGCCCGTCTACAACGAGACTGGCGAAGACCGCGAGCTCACCGCTTCGGACACCGAGAGCTACTTCCTGCGCTATAGTCCCAAGACCAAGACCTGGAGCGAGTCTTCGCGCATTAAGTCGACGAACGGCAACCTGCAGCCGGCGCCGGCCCAGCTCACCGACGGTTACCTCGTCGCCTATCTCCGACCGGGCGGAGACTTCGAGCCGAACCCCAAGCGGTTCGTGCTTCGCAGCGAATCGCGCGACGGCGGCCGCACCTGGACGGACGCGAAAGACACTCAGTTTCCCAACCCGAACTCAGCCGTCGACTTCATCAAATTGCAAAACGGCCACTTATTGCTCGTCTACAACGACACCAACATCGACGACCGGATGCCGCTGACCGTGGCCATCTCGACCGACGGCGACAAGACCTATCCGCACCGCCGCGACATCGTGAACATTCCCGGCGACACGGCCGCCTATCCCGTCGCCATCCAGACGCGCGACGGCAAGATTCACGTGGTCCTCACCTCCCAGGAGCGCCAGGTCGTCAACCGCGCCATCTTCGACGAGTCCGCAATCCTCGGGCACACGAAGTAAGTTGCCGATTTCCTCGTGCGTTCTCGTGATCAGTCGCGCTTGGTGTGCGTACCGGCGCGATCCGCCGCGCTCGCTCTCCAAATGCGCGACACCAACACTCCTGAAACCCTTGACGCGCAAACCCGGTATAATTATTACAGACGATGACGAGGAACGGGCTGCATGGCCAAGCACAGGCCGATGAGTCCAAGCTGCAAACGAAATCCACTGCGCCTCTCGCTACGACGCATCCTCGTCGGGCTGTGCGTTGTCGCGCACCTCACCGTGACGACAGGCCTGCCGGTTCCCCGCGCGGTTGAGATCGAAGCCGCGTCCGCCCCTTTCCCCTGTCAGCACCACCACTGCGGTTGTCGAACCGCCGATCATTGCTGGCGCTCTTGCTGCTGCATGTCCACGCAGGAAAAATTGGCCTGGGCGAAACAGCACGGTGTCACTCCGCCCGAGTATGTGCTCGCCGCGGCGGAGTCCGACGACAGCGCCGGTGAACCCACGAGCTGCTGTGCCTCGAAGCAATCGCCCCCGGACAGCACTTGCTGTTCCTCCGCTGCCCAGGATGACCGGGAAGAAACAACGCACACGGCTTGCGCCAGCTCGCCAGCCACGCAGAACTCGCCTCGTCAACTCGGCTGGATCCCCGGCATCCAGGCTCAAAAATGCCAGGGCGTGTCCCTGCTCTGGCTCGCCAGCGGCGCCGTTCTGCCCCCACCGCCACCGCCGAAGCCGCCGGTCAATTCCGCTCCGCCGCAGTGGTGTAGTCACGCTCTCGTTTGTCGCTGGCAAGGCATTGCCGCCCAGCCGGATGTGCCCCCGCCGCAATCGCGCCCCGGCGATTGTTTCGGCCAGGCGTCATGATCTCGGACGCCGGTGCCTAATCGGCGCCGGCGATCGATACCTTTCGCGCCGCTGCCGTCGCTCCACATGGTTCGCGTCCGGTGCTGCCGGTCTCCTCTGATGGGTGACCTCGCGCGCCCGCGTCCGCGTTCTGCAGCACCGTTCCTCGTCAGAACTGGCCTGCGGATCAGGGGCGGGCGCGCCAGGGTGCCCGTCAGCGGAACTCTGGCAGCTGCCTTCGCCGACCCATGTTCAAGCTCACGACAGTACGCGAAGGGTTTCCGTCACGCGGAGCACTGCGGAGATGACTCGAACCTCGATGGGACGAATCGGCCCTCGTGAAATTTCGCGCCGCGGTTGCGCCCTGCGCAGCCACCTCGCATTCACGCTGGTCGAATTGTTGGTCGTCATCGCGATCATCGGGCTGCTGGTGGGTTTGCTCCTGCCCGCGATACAGGCGAGTCGCGCTGCCGCGCGCCAGGCTCAATGCGCCAGCCGGCTGAAACAAATCGGTTTGGCGTTTCTGCAATTCGCCGAGCTCAATCACGGACGCCTTCCGCGCAGTTCCCATTCGGCGCTCGCTCACAACGAACCGCCCTGGGGCTACGCGATCCTGCCTTACATGGAAGGTCCTTCGCTCGACGAGGTCAACAAAACTCTTACCGGAGGACTGCTAGACAGCAACTACCGATGTCCTGACGATCTGCGCGACGCGCGCCTGTGGAGCTATGGCAAGAACGTCTGGTTCGAGTTGGAACCCGTGGAAACGGGCGAAGTCCTGGGAGTCGCGCGGGGGCCGGTGTATCACTACCTCCGCCAAATTCCCAGTCTCTCTCGCACGATTCTGATGGGTGAGCTCGAATCTGGCTCCATGGGCGATCACATCATGGCCCACTACTGGCCGCAGGGTGGCGCCGTGGAGGTCGCGGCGACGCGACACCGCGAGTCCGCAAACTACTTGTGGCTCGATGGCCACGTTTCGCTCGAAGTGTTCGCAGACACCTTCGATCCAACGCGGAACCTCGACCGCTGGAATCCGGGAAGCGCGGCCTTCCCTTGAACCTTTATCAGCAACTTTGGAGATAACACAGATGACGATAACTCGAATCGCTTTGCTCGCCCTGCTCGCCGCGTGCGGAATCATCCGTTCCGCACAGGCAGCCTATGTCATGCCGCAGATGGGCGGCGGCCAGACGGGCATGATGGGTGCGCCGATGAAGCACACCGACATCCTGTTCGACGGCACGAACATCTCGCTGCACGTCGACGACACGGTCGCCACGCCCGAGCTGCGGCCACTCACTCCGCCCGACCAGTTCGATCCGGCCCAGCCCTGGAGCGTGCTGATCGACAAGGCCTACAACTTCCAGCACGCCTGGAATCCTGGCGGCTTTATCACCCTGCCCAGTGGCACGGGGATGTGGATCGAAAGGCTTTCCGCGCACGAAGATCTGGAAGCCTTCCTGCGTCCGCCGGCATTTAGCGGCGGCGCCCAGTGGCCAGAGATTCTCGCCGCCGACGGCGATCGCTGGAAATGGAGCGGCGCGATGCAGCACAACGCCTACGCCGTGCTGAACCCCACCGAGTCTCTCTACTCGGCGACCTACCTGGTCTACATCGGCGATGCCGTCACCGGCGCACCGGTCCCCGGCTACGGCAGCGCTGAAGTGACCTGGGAGTGGACCGCCACGCCCGTGCCCGAGCCGTCGAGCCTCGTGCTCCTGGGCCTCGGCGCGCTGGCGATCGCCTGGGCCGGCAAGCGCCGTGCATCGAAGTCCTAAGTGACTTCACATGGCGACTGCCTGTAATTCTCAAACCCACACTGCCGGGCGAACGGCGCCTGCTGTTCGCCCGGCGGCATTTTTTACAGCCCCCAGCTTCGCCTGCGGGGTATCTCGCGCTGCACGCGCTCGCTATCGGGTGCCGCAGGTGGCCGCCGTTGCGGCTCACCTGTGCTGGCCAGTTCCCACAAGGCCTGGCCACGATAGGCCATCTGGCCCCGATAGTTTTTGCAAACTTGCAGCTGCTCTGCGGGGGTGATAGTCTCGGGTTCGGGAGTCACCTCTGCTCCGGCTGCGAATCGTCGCTCGCTCACGACTCACCGAACCGCGGGCTTCCAGGAAGTTATCGATGATGGGTGCCGCAATGGAGTCTGGCCAAATGACCCGCAGGCAGCGAGAACTGGCAGCGCGACCCTATTGCGTCAAATGTGGAGTGAAGGTCGTTCGCAACACCTCCGATTTGATCGATGGCCAGTTGTGGTGTCTGACCTGCTGCCGAAAACCTTATGGAAACCAGCCCAAACGCAGGAAGCTCCGACAACAACGCCGCCAGTTGTTCGACGCACATCCCTTCTGCGTTTACTGCAACTGCGAACTGCAATGGGAGTCGTCGACCGTGGATCATGTGGTGCCGCTTTCCAAGGGGGGCACGCACGACCTCGAGAATCTGGTCCTGGCCTGCGAACTTTGTAATTCACGCAAAGGGAGCAAGCTGTTAGTCGAGGGTTTGGAGCCGGGCGTTCGCTTTTCGGACCACTGGGCTCGAGCCCAACTCGCCATGCAAATGCGCGCTCAGCGCTCCGCAGACTTTCGGGAAGAATCAGACACTCTCGTCCCCCAGCATTTCTCGAACGCGACCTCGTGAAGGCCAGCGTCCGGTCGCCCGTGCCGGGCCGATCGCGTTCGCGCGCCCCCAAGTCCGCTCGGCGTGACGCGGCCTCGCTCCTCGCATCCTTTCCGGTTCCCTCCGCCGGCGTGGCCCGGCTCCTCATCCCCTTCCGGTTCCCTCCGCCCGGCGTGGGAAGCGTCGCTGCGTGGAGAGGGTTCGCGAGGGGGGGCTTTCAATCGCCCTGTTTCCTGTTCTGCTTCGGTTACACTATTGCCATGTCTTCTCGCTGGCGATTCAGTCTGGCCGCAGCATTACTGGCAATCGCCATCGTCGGAATCGCCATTCAGTGGTGGATCCTCTCGCATCGCGCCCGCCTCGCCACGGCCGCCGCCGACGAAGCGATCACCAGATACGATGCCGGGCTCTTGGCGGGGATTGACGTGATCGAGGCTTTCCAGCGTTCTTTGGAGGCCGACCTGGCCTTGCCCCTGCACAGCAATCGGACGGCGTACGAGACGCACCTGCGCCGACTGGGCCAGATGCGTTTGAAGGTTGAAAACCAGTATCCGGCAACCGGCAACTGGCGTCCGATCGTCGAGTTCACGACCCACTACGAATTGTCGCGTCGCAAGTTCACCGACATCGCGGGCAAGCGGCGAGCCGAAGCCGTCGACGCCGAATTTGACTTTCCCTACCGCGACCAAGTCGACGGCCACCCGGCCGCGTTTCGGAGTCTGTAGATCGCGGAGTGCTCGAGCTCGCCACGTCGTTCCAGTTCCCTCGGCGCCAACGCGGTCTCGCTCCTCATTCCTTTCCGGTTCCCTCCGCCCGGCGTGGGGAGGGTTAGGGAGGGGGGCTTTCTTCTCCCACGTTATTCTCATCGCTGCGAACTCGCGCCGCCGCACACGCGCCGCAACCCCCGGCTCTGCCGGCGGGGTTCTTCGGTTGCAAAGCGAAGTCGGCTTCCACTTTCATTCCGTCCGGCTCACGCGTTCTTCGCCCAGGAGGGGCCGAGCGTCAATAGCCGCTCTTGGCGGAAGTCCCCGGAAACGAAAGCCGCACCGATGTAATTTCTTTTGGATTCGCAGCTCCGGACGAGCGAAAGATAGCCAACGCTGCACAAACTTACCTTCTTCGAAGTCGTGTCATCGCTGGAAACGACCAGCAAGTTTTCGTTGAGATCGCTGTAAAGCTTTCACGCACCATAAATTAGCAGTCGACAGTCGCGTGATACACCGCGTCGCGTGCGGGCTTGCGATTGCATGTAAACAATGCGATGCTATTACCCGGCGAACGGGTGGGGCCGGGGCGTCCTGCCCTGAGTTACAGCAAAGGGTTATTGATAACGCAGGAGGTACGCTCCAATGCTCGCAGCATGTCCGCATTGTGGTGCGCCGGTCGCCATTGAAAAAGGGCCCCACTGTCCGACTTGCGGCGGTCAGGTTCTGCGAGCGTATGGCCAGGGCTCTCCTGCGCCGGCTGGTCTACCAGCACATGATCCAGCGCCAGTATTTGTTGCGCCGCGAAGCGTTGGCAGGAAGATCGGCCGCAAACGCTCCAGTTCGTCCCGAGCGCTCGCGATGCTCATTACCGTAATCGTCGCTGGTTCCTCTATTGCCAGTACGATGATTATGTTGTCAATCGTATCCAACCGGGAGAACCAGCAGAATGTTCCTCCTGCCGTTGCTGAGCTTCCCAAAGAGCGCGCACCTACCCGCCCCCTCCCAAGCGTGCCAGTGACATCGACCAGAAAGCTGGAGCCCACGCCAAATCGCTCGGCAAGCGATAAATTCGCGGTTCCTACGGATGCTCAGCTTGACGAAGAAAAGAACGGGCTAACGCTTGTGGGCGAGTTCTCCGCAAGCGAATTGTTGGAGCAAGCGAGCAAGGACACGCACCATCCCTCAATGAGATACTTGCTCTACAGAATGTCCATTGACCAGGGCATCAAAGAGGGCAACCTGCCAATTGCCATGCGAGCTGTCGACAGCATCGTCGCACGATGGGACGTATTGGACCCGGATGCTTATCGAAGCGAGGTTCAATCGCAGTTTGCCGCCTCCAAACCAGCCCAGCCTAGCGTATCCGAGACATTAATTGCCGCGACCGAAGCCCCCGACAACTCACCGCAGCCACCACCAGTTGACCGTCAAAACTCTCTGATCCTCAAAGGGGTCGCTATCGACCTAACGCGAAAGAAAACGTCCATCCCGATTACATTGTCCCACGTCGACATAGAGGATTCGCGGTCCTTGCGCGTCGAGGTTTCGAGTGTCGCCGGGGCAACGGCCCAAAAATTCTATCCAGCCGAACGAGTTGCTAAGTTAGGCTCTAAGCTGCGAATTGCATTTCGCGAAATTCAGCCGATGGCCGGTATCCAAGTGTCCCTTTCGCCGGGGACATCCATTACGCAGGTGCAATTCGAACCGATAATGATTGCCTTCGACAATAAAGAGCACCCGTGGGCAATCGACAGAGTGAAGGCAATGCTTAAGCTGCAAGATTCGATTGTTGCCAAGCAATCCACCGGCATACCAGCCGCACAAGCCGAGATCACAAACGCTACGAACGACTGGAACGCGCTTATAGCCCGCTATGGCGATAACATGACGGCACCTCAGGTGGTTGCATTAACGCGAATCGCTCGCGAACGAGTGTCTGGCAGCGAGGTCTCCGGCGGATGCGCGGGCGACGTCGTCTCGCGAGCTGCTCGCCACTCGGCCAGGCACGCATCACACAGTGGTCCAAGCATTCTGA
>Ga0169931_10010963_pt1 | contig 12852 bp, 9 predicted proteins | sample Kivu_15m_20L_FD_129675 | JGI IMG/M metagenome (GOLD analysis project Ga0169931, IMG submission 129675) | Freshwater microbial communities from Lake Kivu, Western Province, Rwanda to study Microbial Dark Matter (Phase II) - Kivu_15m_20L... | ecosystem: Environmental > Aquatic > Freshwater > Lake ...
GCGCGCGCGCTCAAGCTCTACAAGGAGCTGCTCGAGACCGTCGAGCACTCGAGCGTGTACCTCGAGGAGTTCGCGCGCACCCAGATCGCCGCCGAGGAGATGCACTCGCTGGAGCTGCGCAAGATGATGCGCGACATCGGGGTCGGCGGCGGTCACGACGACCATGGGCACAAGAAGCCGTCGAAGAAGGCCAAGAAGCGCAAGCGCTAGGTCGGACGCGCCGACTGCCGGGCCGCGCGGCCTACTGGCCGAGGCGCGGCAGCGGGAGCCAGCGCGGCTCGCTGACGGGAGCCGTTGCGCCGTCGACGTAGCCCAGCATGCGCAGCTCGCGCTCCGTCTCGGCATCGAGCTGGTAGCGCTGCGGCGGGCCCGAGGCGCGCTCGCGGAAGGCCTGATCGACGTCGCGCTGCGCGCGCAGCAACCCGAGCATGCGCTCGGCGATCTTGGGGTTGTCGGCGGCGACGTCCGCGAGCTCGCGCGGATCGCTCTCGAGGTCGAAGAGCCCGCCCTGCTGTCGCTCCTCGTCCCACACGAAGCGCCAGCGACCCTCGCGCACCGACCACTGGCGCGACTCGCGATCCTTGCGCGAGAGCGAGTGGGTGAAGACCGGCGCGATCGGCAGCTTCTCTCCGCGCAGCGCCGGCACGAGCGAGCGTCCCTGCAGCAACAGCGCGGTGCGCGGCACGGCCGCGAGGTCGAGCACGGTCGGCATCACGTCGAGCGAGTGGACGACGTCCCCGATGCGGCGCGGGGCGACCCCCGGAGCGCGCAGCATGAGCACGACGCGCAGAGCCTCGTCGTGCAGCGCATTGCCGTGGCCGACGTAGCCGTGCTCACCGAAGCCTTCGCCGTGATCCGACACGATCACGACGATCGTGTTGGGAGCGAGGTCCGCGCGCTCGAGCCGCTCGAGCAGCCGCGCGAGCTCGCGGTCCGTGTGGCGAATCTCGGCGTCGTACAAGTCGCGCCAGAAATCCATGATGTCGGGATCCGAGGTGCGGATGCCGAACTCGTTGAGCTTGGCGTAGAGCCCTTCCTGTTCGGGGCCGTTGCCCGCGTTGCAGTGCTCCTTGTGCTTGAGGATCAGGCGCACGCCGTCGGCGTCGATCTCACGCTTCTCGAGCCAGCGGTCGATCACCGCCACGAGCCGGTCGTGCTCCTCCTGCTCGCGATACTCGGGTCGATACGCCTGCAGGTCCGACTCCGGCGGCCGGTAGGGGCCGTGCACCTCGTAGGTGTGGAAGAACAGGAAGAAGGGCTCGTTCTTGAACTCTTCGATCCAGCGCAGCGTGCGCTCGAGGTTGGGAGCGAGGCGGCTGGGGTGCAGCACGTTGGAGGCGTGCTCGTCGGGCGTATCGCCTTCGTTGAGCGGATACAGGTCGAAGCCCTGCCCGAGCCCGAACTGCTTCTTCGCGTAGCCGCCGTCGGTGAAGGCCGCGGTGGCGTAGCCGCGCGCATTCAGCACTTCCGCGAGCGTCGTCACGCGCTCATTCATCGCGCCGGGATCGGGGAAGGTCGAGACGCCGTGCACGCTGGGATAGAGCGACGTCATCACCGACACGAGCGAGGGCGCGGTCCAAGGAGCGGCCGACTGCGCCTGCTCGAAGACCACCGACTGCGCCGCCCAGCGATCGAGGTTTGGGCTCGTCTCGCGCGTGTGCCCGTAGCAGCCGAGGTGATCCGGGCGCAGCGTGTCGAGCGCGATCACCACCACGTTGGGCGGGCGCTGGGGCTCGCCGCACTGCGCGAGCGCGAGCGCGAGGGCGGGGAGCAGGACGTTGCGGAGCACGAGACGCATGCATCCGATTCTAGGCGCGTCGCCGCGCGGGATCGTTCCCCGTTTCCTATCTCTTTCACGGCGCCGCGGGGTTGACCCGGTCCGCGTTGGGAGTTTCGATCGCCGCCCATGGAGTGGCTGCGACCTCACGTTCGGCTCGCGCGCGCGTTCGCCGCGACAGCGTGGTGGTACGGGCTGTGGTGGGGCGGCCACCTCGCGCTGTGCTTCGCGCCGCGCGCGCGGCAGCGCTGGCGGCGCTGGATCATGCGCCGCTGGTGTCGCGCCCTGTGCGCCGCCTTTGCCGTGCGCGTCGAGCTCGTCGGCGCGCCACCGCCGCGGGCTTCGCTGCTCGTCGCCAACCACCTGAGCTACCTCGACGTGCTCGTGCTCGGTGCGCACGTCGACGCGGCTTTCGTGTCCAAGGCCGAGATCGCGCACTGGCCGCTGATCGGACGGCTCGCGCGCGACTTCGACACGCTGTTCCTCGTGCGCGAGCGGCGCCGCGACCTGCCCGCGATGAACGCGCAGATCGCGCGAGCGCTCGGCAAGGGCATCGGCGTGGTGATCTTTCCCGAAGGCACGAGCCATCGCGGCGACACGGTGCACGAGTTTCGGCCGTCGCTCCTCGCTCCGGCCGCCGAAGATGGCCTCGAGGTGTGGGCCGCGTGCTTGGGCTATCGAACTGCACCCGGAGATCCGCCGGCCTCCACCCACGTGTGCTGGTGGGGCGACGCGCCCTTCGGGCCGCATGCGCGCGCGCTGGTCCGCCTGCGCGGGATCGAGGCGCGCATCGAGTTCCTGCCGCGGCCCGAGCGGCATCCCGACCGCAAGGAGCTGGCGTCGCGGCTGCGCGCAGCCGTGCTCGAGCGCTTCGTGCCGGTGCCCTGAAGCGACGCCGGGTCACGGCGCTCGCTATCCTGTTCTGCGCCCATGAGCACCAACCGCGTCGCCGTCGTCGAGAAGGCCTTCGACGATTGGCTCGAATCGGCAGCGTCGGCCCCGGCGCTGCTCGGCCCCGATGAACCGCTGCAAGCAGGTTCCAGCCTGACGGCGCGCGCCGCGGTCGAGCTGTTCGAGGATCAGGTCGCGTCGCGCGCGCTCGACATCGCCGCGCGCGAGCTGAAGAAGTCCAACCGCAGCTTCTACACCATTTCGAGCGCGGGCCACGAGAACAACGCCGTGCTCGGCGCGCTGCTGCGCGCGACGGACCCGTGCTTCCTGCACTACCGCTCGGGCGGTCTGATGCAGGCGCGTTCGCGCAAGCTCGACGGCGGCACGCCGGTGTTCGACACGCTGCTGTCGCTCGTTGCTTCCGCCGAGGATCCCACGAGTGGCGGGCGCCACAAGGTGTGGGGCAGCCGGCCGCTGTGGGTGCCGCCGCAGACGAGCACGATCGCTTCGCACCTGCCCAAGGCCGTCGGACTCGCGATTTCTCTCGCGCGTGCGCGGCGCCTCGGCGTCGAGATCGAGCTCCCCAACGACTCGGTCGTGTGCTGCACATTCGGCGATGCTTCGGCGAACCACTGCACCGCGCTCGCGGGCTTCAACTTCGCGCGCTACGCCGCGCGTCAAGGCAGCCCGTGTCCGGTGCTGTTCGTGTGCGAGGACAACGGCATCGGCATCTCGGTGCCGACGCCGCGCGACTGGATCCGCGAGAGCTTCGGTTCGGTCGAGCATCTGCGCTACTTCCGCGCGGCGGGCGAGCTCGATTCCGTCTACGACGTCGCGCGCGAAGCGCTTCTGTGGTGCCGCACCACGCGGCGCCCGGCATTCCTGCACCTCGAGACGACGCGCCTGTGGGGCCACGCAGGCTCCGACGTCGAGACCACGTACCACAACCTCAAGGAGATCGAGGCGCTCGAGGCGCGCGATCCGCTGCTGCGCAACGCGAAGCGGCTCGTGGCGTGCGGCGCGGCGACGCCGGCCAGCTTGCGCGCGCTCGTGCGCGACACGCGCGCCCGCGTGAACGCCGCGGGCGAGGAAGCGACGCGTCGGCCGAGGCTCGTGACGCGCGAGTCGGTCGTGGCGCCGCTCGGGCGCTGGGACGAGGCCGCGGTGCGCGCCGAGGCGCGCGCTGGCATCGATCTCGAGCGTCGCAAGGCGCACTTCGGCACGCTGCCCGAAGAACAGACGAGCGCCACGAAGAAGACGCTCGCCGCGCACGTCAACTCGACCCTGCACGACGAGTTCCTGCGGCGGCCGGACGTGCTGCTCTTCGGCGAGGATTCGGGCAAGAAGGGCGGCGTCTACGGCGTGACCGCGGACCTGCAGAAGCGCTTCGGCGTCGCGCGCTGCTTCGATACGCTGCTCGACGAGACGGCGATCCTCGGACTCGCGCAGGGCGCCGCGCACATCGGGCTCCTGCCGTTGCCGGAGATCCAGTACCTCGCCTACATCCACAACGCGCTCGACCAGCTGCGCGGCGAAGCCTGCTCGCTGCAGTTCTTCTCGAACGGCCAGTTCGCGAATCCGATGGTGGTGCGCGTGCAGGGGCTCGCTTACCAAAAGGGCTTTGGCGGCCACTTCCACAACGACAACTCGTTCGGCGCTCTGCGCGACATTCCCGGCCTGCTGCTGGCGGTTCCCTCGCGCGGGGATGATGCGGCGCGCATGCTGCGCGGTGCGATCGCCACGGCGAAGGCCTGCCAGCGCGTGGTGGTGTTCCTCGAGCCGATCGCGCTGTACCACGAGCGCGACCTGCACGAGGACGGCGACAATCAGTGGCTGTTCCCGTATCCGCCGCCGGAGAGCGACGTGCTGCTGCCCGGCGACGTCGGCGTGTACCACGAAGATGCGCGCGACCTGCTGATCGTGAGCTATGCGAACGGCCTGCGGCTCTCGCTGCGCGCTGCGAAGGTGCTCGCGGAGCGCCACGGCATCCGCGCGCGCGTTCTCGACGTGCGCTGGCTCAATCCGCTGCCCTTCGAGGCCATCGCACGGCATGCGGCGCAGTGCCGGGGCGTGCTCGTGGCCGACGAGTGTCGCGCGACCGGTGGCGGCATCGCCGAGGCGGTGCTTGCGGACCTCGCCGAGCGCGGCGTCGGCGGCAAGCTGCGCTCCGTTCGCGCGGCGGACACGTACGTGCCGCTCGGATCCGCGACGAGCGTGGTGCTCATGCAGGACGGCGAGATCGTCGAAGCAGCGCGGAGGATGGCATGAAGCGCATCGCGATCCTGTGCCCCGGGCGGGGCTCGTACACGGAGAAGACCATGGGCACGCTGCCCGCGGGGCACCCGTGGGTCGCGCGCGCGGACGAGCTACGGGCCGAGTACGGTCTGCCGACGCTGAGCGAGCTCGATCGCGCGCCGAAGTTCAGCGGCGCCGTGCATCTGCGGCCTGCGAACGTGTCCTTGCTCATCTGGCTCGTCACGATGCTCGATGCGGCGGCGGCCATGGAGCAGGACGAGTGCGTGGCCGTGGCCGGCAACTCGATGGGCTGGTACACGGCGCTCGCCGTCGGCGGCGCGCTGTCCTTCGACGACGGCTTCCGGCTCGTTCAGGAGATGGCGCTGCTGCAAGAGCGCCACGCCGGCGGCGGGCAGATCCTGTATCCGCTCGTCGACGATGACTGGCGCCGCGATGCGGCGCGCGCGAGCGCGGTGCGCGCGGCTCTCGAGTCCTCGAACGGCCATGCGCTGCCTTCGATCGAGCTCGGCGGCTTCGCGGTGCTCGCGGGCACCGAGGACGGGATCAAGCACCTGCTCGCAAACCTGCCGCAGGTGAAGCTCGGGGCCAACACCTATCCCTTCCGGCTGATGCAGCACGGGGCCTACCACACGCCGCTCGTGCAGCCCGTCAGCGACGCCGCGCTGGAGACGCTGTCGCGCCTGCGCTTCGGCGCTCCGCGGACGACGCTCATCGACGGCCGCGGCGTGCGCTTCACTCCGTGGAGCACGGATGTGACGGAGCTCGTGCGCTACACGCTCACGACGCAGGTCACCGACCCGTACGACTTCACCAAGTCCGTGCGCATCGCGCTGCGGGAGCACGCGCCCGACCAGGTCGTGCTGCCGGGGCCCGGCAACACCCTCGGCGGCATCTGCGGGCAGATCCTGTGCCACGAGGGCTGGCGCGGCATGGCCTGCAAGGCGGACTTCGAGCGCGAGCAAGCGGGCGAGCGCCCGCTGGTGCGCTCGATGCGGCGCTGAGAGTTTCGTCGAAGACGCGTAACCATCGCGTGGGGCTGCTTGAGACACTCCTTACCATGAAGTACCTCCTCTCCCTGTCGTTGGCCTTCCTCACCCCCGCGTGCGTCGTCGTTGTCGGACCCTGTGAATCGCAGGGTTCGCTGTGGGTGTCCGGCGACGGCTCAGCGAAGTTGCTCGAGGGTTCCGGGATCTCGTCCTCGCAGGCGCGGGAGGTCCCCGAGTTTCGTGCCGTGCGCCTCGAAGGCGGCTTCGATCTCCGCGCTTCGGTCGGGGACACGCGCTCGGTGGTGCTCGAGGGGGACGACAACCTGCTCGAGCACGTGCGCACGCGCGTCGAAGACGGCGTGCTCGTGCTCGACTTCGCGCCCGGCCGCTACCGCACCCGACTGCCGTTGAGCGTGGTGCTCGCAAGCCCGGCGCTCGCTGCGGTCGAGATCGATGGCGCGGGCGATGTGCAGCTCGAGAGCATGAAGGGCGAGCGCCTCAGCATCGCGATCCGCGGCTCGGGCGACGTGTCCGCGAGCGGGGCCGTGGACGTGCTCGAGCTCGCCATTTCCGGCGCCGGAGACGCGCACCTCTTCGGGCTCGATGCCAAGCGCGCCAGCGTGTCGATCTCGGGCGCGGGCGACGTCGACCTCGCGGTCCGCGAGCGACTCGACGCTTCGATCAGCGGTGCTGGCGACGTGGTCTACCGCGGCTCGCCCCAGGTCTCCAAGAGCATCTCCGGCGCTGGCTCCGTCCGGCCCGCGGGCCGCTGACGGCACGGCGGACGGCGGCTTTCGGCTAGACTGCCGCCGGTGGACAAATCGAAGCGCTTCAGCGTCGTGCGCGACCCGGTGCACGGCGACATCTACCTGACCCACGAGGAGCTCGCGCTGCTCGACACGCGCGAGATGCAGCGCCTGCGCGGCATCAAGCAGCTCGGCTCGGCCGACCTCGTCTACCCGGGCGCGCGCCACAGCCGCTTCGAGCACTCGATCGGCACCGTGCACCTCTCGCAGGCGATCATCGACGCGACCAGCCGCGCGGCCGCGGACAGTCCGCGCGAGCAGCTCAAGGTGGGGCCCGAGGAGGCGCGCGTGATCCGCATCGCCGCGCTCGTGCACGACATCACGCACATCCCGTACGGCCACCACGTCGAGGACCAAGCGGGGCTCCTGCACCGCCACGACTCGCCCTACCGCTTCGAGCGCATGCTGGGGGCCCAGACCGAGATCGGCCAGAAGCTCGAGCGCCTCGGGCTCGCGCGCGACGTGCTCTCCGTGCTCTCGCCCGCGGGGCAGGGCGGCGAGCGCGTCCCGGCCTACTGGCGCCAGATCAACTCCGACACGATCTGCTCGGACATCCTCGACTACCTGCAGCGCGACGCCTACTTCACGGGCCTCAAGATCGGCATCGATCCGCGGCTCGTGTCGCACTTCAAGGTCGATCGTGCGAGCGGGAACCTCTACATCGATCTCGCCAAGCACAACCTCCTGCGCGAGGACATCCTGAGCGAGATCGTGCGCATGCTCGAGGCGCGCTACTACTTCTCCGAGCGCGTCTACTACCACCACGCGAAGGTCGCCGCCGGCGCGCTGATCGCGCGCGCGGTCGAGCTGTGCCTGCGCGAGAAGCTGCTCGCGGAGGACGACTTCTACATGACGACGGACGACTCGCTGCTCGACGCGCTCGAGCGCGCGGGCGAGCGCGCGCGTCCGGCGACTGGCCGCCGCATCCGCTCGCTCGTGCAGCGCTACCGCGAGCGCCGGCTGCCCAAGCGCGCGTGCGTGTTCCCGCGCCAGCAGAACGAGGGCGCGCAGGCCGAGCTCGTGTCGAAGTACTTCGCGCTGGAGGGCCACGCCGCGCGCACGGCGGTGGAGGAACGCGTGCAGGACCTCGTGCGCTTCGCGACGGGGCGCGAGATCGAGGTCATGGTCGTGTGTCCGGCGCGTCGCATGCAGCTCAAGGAAGCCGCCACGCATGTGCGCTGGCCCGGCGACGACGCGCTGCGGCCCCTGTCCGAGCACTCGGCCAAGGTCCCGCGCCTCGCGGACCTCGAGCGTTCGTACCGCGACCTGTGGAAGTTCTACGTGTTCGCGGCGACCGACGAGCCCGAGCTGCTCGCCAAGGTGGGGGAGATCGCGGCCGGGGAGTTCCCGCAGGCGCGCAATCTCTACACGGCGAGCCGCGGCGGCTGAGCCCGCCGCGCCGGAAGAAAGTTGCATTTCTTCAAGGTCGCTTCGTGGCGCTCCCGATGACAAGTCCGGGAGAAGTACATGAAGAAGATCACTGCCGTGCACGCCGCCTGCGGCGTGCTGTCCTTGGGTTCCATCCTCTGCGCCGCGAATTCGTGGCCGCTGTCCGCGCCGAACGCTGCGACGGCGGGCGCTCGCGAGCCCTACCGGCTTGAGGCCGCGCTCTCGCCCGACGGCCGCTGGGTCGCCGTGAGCGGCGCGCGTGGCTGGTCGGATGAGGTCCGCTGCTGGATCGTGCCGGTCGAAAACGGCGTGCCGCTCGAGGTCGCCGATGCGCAGCCCAACGGCTCGCAGACGATCGCGTGGGATGCCGCAGGACACGCGCGCGTCGAGATCGTGAATCGCGAGCTCGGCGTGCCCGAGATGCGCTGGCTCGATCCCGCGACGGGCGAGACCGTGCGCCTCACGCGCGACCGCGACGCGATGCGCGAGGAGCTGCGCGCGGCGACCAGCGAGTGGGGCAGCGTCCACGAGCGCCGTGTGCCGGACGGTCGCACTCTGCGCAGCGTGCGCTGGACGGCCGAGGGCACGCACATCGACCTCGAGTCCGTCGGGGATTCGCGCATCACGCTCTCGCCGCAGGCGGGCGCGGGGTTCTTCACCTCGACGCGCGGCGGGGCGACGTACCTGACGCGCTTCGACATCACGGCGGGCACGCAGCGCGACATCGTGCAGAGCGGCGCGCTCGACCTCGACTGGCGCTGCTCCTCGGACGGTCGCAAGCTGCTCGTCAGCGAGGGCGGTCTCGAGCACCGCGTGCGCATCGTCGACGCGCAGGCCGGCACGCTCCTCGACGGTCCGTGGGTCACCACCGAGCCGCGCTGGATCGAAGGCTGCGACGGCCGCTACTTCGCCGGCGTCCGCGGCGGGCAGCGCGTGCTGTTCGATCTGCTGCGCGACCGCGAGGTCTCGATGGGGCGCGACGAGGGCGCATGGCCGGAAGTCACGGCGCTCGAGGACGGCCGCTTCCTCGTCGAGAACGACCGCGAAGTCGCGCTCTACAACGCGGACTTCCGCCGCGAGCGCTGCGTGTTCTACGCGCCGGTCGACACGGCCGTCGTGGCGCGCTGAACGCTCAGGCCCGGTGCGCTGCGGCGAGGGCTGCGGCGCGCCGGGGATGCCGTTCGAGGAAGCGCCCGAGGCGCTCCGCGGCCAGCTGGATGCGCTCGAGCGAGAGCGCGTAGGAGAGGCGCACGTGCGTGTCGACGCCGAAGGCCGTGCCCGGCACGAGCGCGAGGTCGACCTGCTCGAGCACGTCCTCGCAGAAGCCCTTCGTGCCGCGCTCGTCGAGGTAGGCGCGCACGTCGGGGAAGGCATAGAAGGCGCCGCGCGGCCACGGGACGGAGAGTCCCATGCCGCGCAGGGCGTCGATCAGCCAGCGGCGGCGGCGATCGAACTCGGAGCACATGCGCGCGATCTCGACCGGCTCGGGGCCGGAGAGCGCGGCGAGGTAGCCTTCTTGGCTGACCGTGTTCGGGGCGCCCGTGAGGTGCGAGTGCAGGCGCTCGATGCCCGAGACCACCTCGCGCGGTCCGGCGGCGAAGCCGATGCGGTAGCCGGTCATGGCGAGCGACTTCGAAGCGCCATCGAGCACGATCGTGCGCGCGCGCATGGCCGGGCTCAACGTCGCCGGACTCAGGTTCGGCTCGCCTTCGTACACCAGCCGCCGGTAGATCTCATCGGAGAGGATCCACAGCCCGCGGCGCTCGCACAGCTCGGCCAGCCGACGGACCTCGTCGTGGGTCCACACGTAGCCCGTGGGGTTGCTCGGGCTGTTGTAGAGCACCGCCTTCGTGCGCGGCGTGATCGCGCGCTCGATGGCATCGAAGTCCGGGCCGCAGTCGGCGCGCGCGGGCACGTTGACCGGCACGCCGCCGGCGATGCGCACGATCTCGACGTAGCTCACCCAAGCGGGCAGGAACAGCAGCACCTCGTCGCCCGGGTCGATCAGCGCGAGCACCGCGCCCGAGAGCGCGTGCTTGGTGCTGTGGCAGACGGTGACTTCCTCGATGGCGTAGGGCGCGATGCCGCGCACGGTCGCGGCGTTCTCGCCGATCGCCTTGCGCAGGGCGCGCGTGCCCGCCGCCGGCGTGTACTTGACGTCGCCGGAGAGCACCCTGCGCGACGCGGCCTGCTGCACGACCGCCGGAGCCGGGAAGTCGGGCTCGCCCACGGACATGTTGACGATGTCGCGGCCCGACTCGGCCAGGGCCTTGGCGCGGGCGTCGAGCGCCAGCGTCACGGACAGCGAGATCGATTGGGCGCGGTGGGAGAGGGTCATCGCGGTCGAGGAGCAGCGCGGCGTTGGCGACGCTGCTAAGGGGGCTAGAGTCGGGCATCCTCTCGCCGAGGTCAAGGCGCGCCTCGCCGGTCCGGGAAGCCCCGGCCGCCACGGGCGTCCAACCTCAGGCCGCGCACGCTCCGTGTCGAGACAAGTGCGGCCCGGGCCTTGGACCACGCTGGACTCCCGCGCGTACCCCCGTCACGCTCTGACCGCACATCCGCCATGACCCGCCGCCTCCTGCGCTACGCCCTCGTCGCCCTGCTCGTCCTCCTCTTCGCCGGCTACTTCGCCTTCGCCACCTTCGTGTTCAGCCCGACCGAGTCGGACTACGACGCCGACGTGTCGACGCTGGTGCCGCGCGGAGTCGATTTCTTCGCTGCCAAGTCCAACTTGGCCGAGGACTTCGAGCGCGTGCCGCGGCTCGCGGTGCAGGCCGAGCTCGAGCGCACCGCCGGCTGGCGCGCATGGCTCGAGTCGCCCGAGCGCGCGGAGCTCGAGGCGCGCCACCACATCGAGGCGCAGCTCGACGAGCTGAAGGCGCAGATCGATGCGCTCGGCGTCGACCCGCTCGACGTGTTCGGCGGCGAGGAGCTCGCCATCGCGGGCTACTTCAAGGGACCGACGCTCGAGCAGGCCGACTGGGCCGTGTACGGCCGAGCCTCGTGGATGGGCAAGCTCGCCGTGGCGGCGCTCGATCACCCCGGCATCGCGGGCCTCGACCAGCGCGGCCTGTCCGTGAACGCGGAGGAGGGCTACGTGTCGCTCTCGGGCGCCGGGCTGCCGCGTCCGCTGCACGTCGCGCGCCTGCAGGACGTCGTGATCCTCGGAACCTCGCGCGAGCTCGTCGCGAAGGCGAGCGATCTGCGCGCCCGCGGCGGCCAAGAGAGCTTTGGCATGAGCGCGATCTACAACGACGAGATCGCGCAGGCCCGGCGCACGAGCGGCGGCCACGACCTCGAGCTGTACGTCGACTGGCGCACGGCGATCGAGAAGCTGCAGCTCTCGCTGCGGCGCCCCGACCCGGGCTCGGATGTGCCGATCGAAGCGCTCTTGGGCCGCATGTTCCAGCTCGCCAGCGTGCGCACGATGGCCGGCACGATCGGCTTCGATCAGGGCGTGGTGGTCGACCTGCACGGCGAGCTCTCGAGCGAGACGATGACGCCGTTTCAGAAGACGCTCTACCGCCAGCGCGGCCGCGACTCGAAGGTCATCGTCGACGAGCTCGCGCGCATCGCGCGTCCCGACACGCAGGTGCTCGCGCACCTCGAGGTCGAGCTCGGCGAGTTCCTGACCGAGCTGTATTCCTCGCTCGAGCCGGCCCAGCGCCAGCTGATCGACGAGACCCTGCGCAGCACGGGGCAGTACAACGGCGCCGCGGCCGCCATCAAGGAGTTCAACACGCTCTTCAAGGGCCGCATCGGTCTGATCATGCGCCCCAACGACTTCCCGGTGAACGCCGAGAAGGACCCGCCGCACAACGACGTGCCGGTGCCAGCCTTCGCGCTCGTCCTGTGGACCGAGGGCTCCGAGCGCGCGCACAAGCGCATCCTCGAGCTCCAGAAGCTCGTCAACGACAACCAGGGCCGCTTCGGCTTGCAGGGCCGCAACGGCGGCCGCGGCGTGTTCATCAACAACCTCTCCGGCGGCTTCGAGGCCTGGGAGTTCTGGTCGCCGTTCATCGACGGCACCGGCCACATCGCCGTCGCGCGCAACGCCGAGCTGTACTTCCTCTCCAACTCGTTCCAGCTCGTCAGCGACCTGCTCAACCGCTCCAACCCGTTGCTCGACGTCGAGCGCCTCTCGGACCGCCCCGAGTTCAACCAGCTGGTCAGCGAGGCGCTCCCGGCCTCGAACCTGTTCCTGTGGCTCAACCCGCGCACGCTCTCGAAGACCCTGCGCGCCTTCGCCGAGCGCAGCGCCCTCGACGAGGCCAAGGCGCGCATCGACTGGGACCTCGAACGCGCGCGCGAGGAGGACCGCGTCCTGCGCGAGCAGTTCCCCGGCAAGCGCCGCAACCAGCTCGACTCCGAGACCCAGCGCCAGCTCAACGAGATCGTCGGCCCGCTGCTCGCCCTGCGCGAGCGCGAGCTCCTGCGCGAGCAGGTCCCGGCCCTCAAGGCCAACTTCGATCGCCAGATCACCTACCTCGAGGCCTGCTCGGTGGCCCTGCTCACCCTGGCCCTCGACCCCAAGTCCTTCGACCTCACCCTGACCGCCGTCACGCCCCTCGATCCGGCCACCGACTAGGGGCCGCGCACCCTCGGCTCGCGCCCGACTCCAGCTGCAGGCTCCGCCTGCGTAGGTCCACGCGTGGTGGTTCGCGGCAAGGCAGCCAGCGGCGACGCTTCGTAGGCCGTCTCCAGCGTAGGAGAGGTGGTGCCCTCGAGTGGATTCGAACCGGTAAGC
>Ga0169931_10010964_pt1 | contig 12851 bp, 8 predicted proteins | sample Kivu_15m_20L_FD_129675 | JGI IMG/M metagenome (GOLD analysis project Ga0169931, IMG submission 129675) | Freshwater microbial communities from Lake Kivu, Western Province, Rwanda to study Microbial Dark Matter (Phase II) - Kivu_15m_20L... | ecosystem: Environmental > Aquatic > Freshwater > Lake ...
ATATCACTATTTTTCCGGCTATTTATTTTTATCCTAGAAGTTGGCATAATATTAATGATTGTGAGCTTCACACCAAAATGGAATTACCCAAAGAATCATATACATTTCAATATGGTTATTCCTCAAATAATTTATCAGATTCTATTATATGACAACAAAATATATATGTGAATGTTGTTTTTCATGTAAAAAATCACATTATTTTATAAATCATAAATCTATTTGTGAATTGGAAAATAGTAAAAATTTATCACAGGCAATCTCTCAATTGGAAGAATCTGAAATGGAAAGTATCCGGAAATGGTGGAATAAATATTCTGACAGAATTTTCATGCAAAAATTATATCCAAAAATTGGAGACTATTTAAGACATCATCTTCTTCCCAAAATACTCGATATTGGATTTGAGAATTTTAATATTATAAATAAAAACCTATTGAATAATCCCAGTATTATTTATTACCAATTGGAACCATTTATTGGAAATAAAAAATATAAAAATGATGGCTTATTGGAATGTAAAGTTACCGAAATGTTGGATGAAAACTTAGAATTATATAATTATTTTAATATTATTCTGGATTTTGGTGTTTTAGGTGCTCCTTCAGTTAGCAAGGATTGGTCAGAAGAAGAAATAATTAAATATTTAAGAAATATTCACAGTGTTTTACGGGATAATGGTCTCTATTTCTTAAAAATAGATTTGCCCTATTTTGACAGCCCAGATTATAAACTAGATTTTGATAAAATGATTTACCCCTATTTTGAGCCTATATCATTTGAATCCTACGAAAATGGTATTCATATTTTTACAGATAATCCAAGGCGTCCCGATTTTTCCCAAAGAGACCAATATAAATTCTATTTTTTGAAAAAGAGAAAAGAAATAAACCGTCTAATATTTGTAGCACATCCCGATGATGAATCAATATGGTGCGATGAAAAATTGGATAATAAAACCCATGTAGTTGTTGTTTTTGGATTAAGTAAATTGGGACTAGAAATTGCAAAGCTCAGAAAGATTGAATTTAAGAATGCAATGGAAATTGCCGGGTGTTCTTATGAAATTTGGAATTATCCGGAAAAATCTAATAAATTCCAATCCGAATCAGAAGTAGAACATAATATTATGAAGGTTCTGGATAATTTCAAAAATATTCAGGAAATTTACACCCATAATGAATTTGGAGAATATGGACACATCGATCATATCCGACTCCATAATATAGTCAAAAATGTGGTTAAAAAATACTATACAAATGGGCAATCTCCCCAAATTTATAAATTTTACCCAAGCTTAAATTATAATAGTGGAGACAGATTTGAAAATATACCATTTGCCGAAGAAAGTGAAAGAAGGCGAAAATTATTGAATTGCTACAAGTCACAAACAATGCAAAAATATCGTAATATTAAGCTTGATTATATCTTATTATAATATATGGAATATAAACCAAATACTTTAATTATTTATCCATCTCCAATGAAGGAATTAAATATAAATGAAAAGCAGTTTATAACAATTACCAATTATATAAATTCTAACGATATTTTACTTGTTGAAGACACGAAATTGGGCAATTTAGAAAATTACAAAAATATAAAAAATATTATCGTTTTACTGGATAATTACGGCAAATTTATTGAGAAAAATATTAATTTTATAAAAAATAATAGAGCAATAAAATTTTACATACATGAGAACGACCTTAATAAAAATAATTCAAAACCAAATGCATATAATAGATACATGCTATTACGATCATGTTTGAAAGAATTAGAACATGTCTATATTTTAGCATATTATTGGTATTTTTATAAAAATATGTATGATATAAATGAAACAAATTTAATAAAATTTCCTAGATTTGTTATGAAAAATTGTATTCTTCAAATAAAAAAAGATGTAAAATCGAAAATATTATTATCTGGTAGTATCACAAATAGCTATTATCCAATGAGAAAATATGTTTCCGAGTTAAAACATCCATCTATTGATAGATTACCGCGAGGGGCGAATATAACTGGAGAAAATTATATAAATTATTTAAGCGAATATTTATGCTGTTTTACATGCTGTTTAACAAAGGATACACCATATATTATAAATAAATTTTTCGAAATACCGGCAAGTGGTAGCTTATTATTAGCATATGACGAATGGGTGAAAGATGGATTGAAAGAAATTGGATTCATAGATGGTGAAAATTATATTAGTTGCAATAAAGACAATATCCTAGAGAAGATTGAGTGGATATGTGATGCTCAGAATAGGAATGAAGTAGATAGAATTAGAAAAAATGGCAATGAATTAGTGAAAACTCATCATACAGATGAATCCCGATATAAATTTATTCTTAGTATAATATAATATGAATATTGAGAACTTTGTTTTCCTTAATCATAAAATATTATCAAACCACGACAATATCAATAAAATACCTTTTTTACGAAACGCATATGAATTGGCTAAAAAAGAAAATAAGCGTCTTGTGCATCTTTGTGCTGGAAATTTCCCTAATCAAATACTGCCAAATGATAAGCAAATCATTATTTTAAATACAAATATTGTATGGACACCCGAAAAACCTGTGAATCAACATATAATACCACCACCCGATATAACTAATTATTTTTCGCATTTTTTAGAAAATCCTGAATTATCTATCGGCTTTGTATGTCAGAAAAAGCCGATAGATAATTCAGAAAAAATTTCCCAGTTTTTTTCTGATGCAGGATTAGAAATAAATTTTGTCGATGTTCAAGATAATGATAATATTAACAAAAATTTATTCACAATTTGCTACAGAGGTCTCTTTTATGAAACATTAATGAGAGGACGCATTCCAATTCAAATAAATTCATCCAGTATATTTCCTTATGAAGATGAAATAGATTATTCGGAAATTGGAATATTTATAGAAGAAGAAGATTTTGGAAAAATAGATCTTGAAAAATTGGTAAAAGAATACTACTATACAAAATCCGTGGATGAACTACTCCAAATTCAGAAGAATAACCGGAAGATTTATGAAGAATATTTCCATCCAGATGTCTATTTTTCCCAGATATTTCGCATGGTTCACAGAATAATGGAAAACGAAATTATTTTCCCAATTGGGGCTTCCAGTGAAAACTCTATAACTGTCCAATTCACGAACTCAAAGGATTATTCTAAAAAATGGTATATATATCCATTTGGAGACACACGCACTAGATTCCAAAAAGATAATCCATTTGTAATCCAGTATTCCAGTGAAAAGAACACAATAACTATAACAAAAATAAAAAGTAATTCAAAACATCTTTGGGGCAATGGCTGGAGAATTCCACTCCAATTATGGTATCCACATGATGTCAGTGATTTTATCATGCCGCCAAATTATGGGAGACTAGTACGACATAATATAAAAAAAATAAAAAAAAAGTCCTACAAATATGGGCTAGTTGTGCCTTTCTATAGCCGCGCCAATTATGTAAAAGAATTTCTGGAATCTCTCCAAAATGCGGACATGTCAAACTGTCTGGTCGTATTCATGGATGAATCGCTGACAAAGGATGTAAATGAAGATCATATTGCAGTCCACTCGCTAATAAAAAATTTCAAAATTCCCAATTTATTGAAAGTTTTTAAAAACCGACATGGAAATATGTTTGATAGTATATTGACTGGCTGGGATATGATTTATCCATTTTGTGACCATCTTATTACTTTGGATTCAGATACAATTATGCATACCGATTGGATTAATAAAATTAATAAATCATTCCAGGCAATGAAAAATGATTATCCAGAAAATCCATTTATTTTAGCGAGTGGTTTTAATGCAGTAACTGAACGCCACAGTATAATTGAAAAAAAAGCTGAATATATTTTGAAAAATAGCATTGGTGGATGTAATATGTTTTTCCAGAAAGACATTTACCCAGATTATATCAGAAAAACTTTAATAAGTTATAAATGGGACTCAAATATTGTTTCCTATATTCAACAATTAGGTGGAATAATTGGAACAACAACACCAAGTGTTATTCAACATATTGGAGAAGTCAGTTCTGGGCATAGGGATGATTCTGTGGACTCGGGCTTTGATAGGTCAGATTATTTATAGCTATTACCTGATTTAATCAAACTATTTTCACTAGAGAACTTACGCCCTGCATCTACAAATATATCTGGGAAAAAATTTATATAATTCATTGAATTTTTATCAAATTCCTCATTGAATTGTTCAATCGTTATTCGTTTTGAGATTTTTTTTATATTTTGTCGAGAAATATTTGGTATTAGGCTTTCATCTTCATATTCATATAAATATACCGCGTTGTCCTCTATTTTCTCCATAAATCCCAAAAAATATTTTAATTTTATATTTTTATCAAATTTTCTTTTATAATAATATTGATATTGTTTTATATTAATATTTTCTTCAAATAACTCCATTAAAAATATGCAAATTATACCTATAAAACTTTGATAGTCATTCCGTTTTCGTATACGCTTTCCAACTTGATATTCTGGGTCTTTTTCAATAGAAATTGTTTTATGAATATCAAAATACTTTGTAAAAAATCCATAATTCATAATTGGACCTCCACGAAATGAACAAAGTGGGGAATTATTTGTGAATGAAAGCGCTGTATTTTTTATTCCCAAAAATCGGAATAATGGGACAAAATTATAGTCTCTTATGATTGTCCAATCATCTTCTAACCACCATATAATAGACTGTTCATTAATTAATTTTTCTTCATATATTTTCGCGATTACATTGCAATATGCTTTGCAAAAATTAGCTTCATCTGGGAGTATGTAATATTTTTTAACATTCGGATAGTTTACTTGTTCAAATAATTCAATAGTATCATCTCTAGAAAATAAAGCCACTATTTTCTCGGGATAATCAATATTTATAATATGATGAATCGCGTATCCATCAAAATATTTTATAAATTTTTCATAAAATAAATGAATCGAATTTTTATGAAGATCACCTCTTGGTATGGCAGTTGTTAATAATACTAAGTGGGGGGAAGTGCGCTTCCCCCCGCATAGTTCCACCACAAAACTGCCAGCAATCCACCAATAACTTCAGCAAGAATATACACAATCATTGTTGGTAAATTAATCGCCCTCTTAGCCCAAAGTGCAACTGCAACCGCCGGATTAAGAGCTCCTAGAGATAATTTAGAAACAAACAGAATGCCAATTGTTAGTGCTAAGCCAATTGAGAAAGCACCATATACTTGGGAAGCAGTTATTAAAATAACTGCAATGAAAAAGAAGGTTCCGATTAACTCACCAATAAAATTTCCTAAAAGGGACATTATAATATTATTCTATATATTTATTTCAAGTGCTTTTAAATTTTTCTTACTTGTTTGATTTTCTAAATAATTATTTTTAATAAATTTTTTACAATTATTCGACATTTTATTCCATTTCGCAATTGGAATATTATATGCGTCCTTTATGCACTTAAGAATATTTTTTGTATTCTCTTCAAAATGTGCATCAACTTTTTCAAAAACGCTCCAATCCATTCTTATTTTACACTTTTCATATCCCTTCAGTTCAAAAGTAAATCCTCTCTCACCCTCTTCCCCAATTAGTTCATCAGATCCAATAATCCGGCTATATATACATGGTATTCCGATATTCATAGCCTCTAAAATGACAAATGGTAGTCCCTCTGTCATAGATGGAACAACTAAATAATCACACTCCCGCAATTCACAAATAATCTGATCCTTTTGCAAAACCCCTTTCCAAATTATATTTTTATTTTCATCCCCATTCTCATTTTCTCCTCCAATGACAACTAATTCTAATTCAGGAAGTGATCGCATACATGCAATAAGCATACCTAAATTCTTCTCCTTTGTAAATCTACCAATAAATGCAATCCGGTTCTTAAATTTTTTTTGTTTTATTTCACATGTCTCTTTTTCAACATAATTATAATATATTTCCTGAGGTTTTTTTAGACCATAATATTTCAATACTTCTTGATGAAATTTATTTATTGTAAATACTTTCGATATGTGAGTCTGATTTTTTATTATTAATTCATTAAATGGATCCATTGAATTATGACTTATGACATACAATTTTGGATTAGTAATTTTGTCACAAATTGTAAAATAATCATTAAACTTATTATTAATTATAAATTGATATTCATTTTTATTTATATGATCAATGATTTCTTCATCCCTCTTTTTTTTAATAATTTTCATATTATGGATTCTAGAATCCAATGAATCGCTAATAAAATTATAATCCTTCTGATTCATATTATTTGAAAAAACTTCAACTATAAAATATTTCTCCAGTAATTCTATGATTTGAATAGCAGTTTTTTGATTTCCACCATGACCAATAATTTTTTTACTAATAACTAAGCATTTTTTAGAAATTATATTATTAGAATATTTTAAAACAAAATCCGAAAAATTGCTCATATCTAATATATCTCCATTTTTACCCAAATCATAGCACCACTTTCTCTTCAATAATTTTACATTATATTTTTTCAGTAATAATCCACTACTGTAGTATTTAAAAATATTAGACAATCCCAATTTTGCCACTATTTCTGAATTATTAATGCATCCATAGATATAATATAAATATTCAACATCTTGTGTTTTTAAACAGATTGGATTATATCCAGCAATTGTATCATTTATTTTCTGCATTTTAATAAATTCAATCTCATCTATCTCCAGATCGCAATCTGCATAATAATAGATAATAAATTCTTTGTCATTCACACCTTCTATAAAATTTATACCAAACTCTAATTTCTCAGTAATTACACAGCCCTCAAATTTGATAATATATTCTTCTCCTTTTTTAAATTTTAGATTAAATTGTTTGTGAAATATTATATTTTTTGGAATATCAATTTTACATCCATTCATTAAAATATCTACTTTTATTTTACTAACCACTTCATATTTTGTTTCATAAATAATATATTTTATATCTGATAATTTTTGAATTATATTGGGCATAGTATCTATTAAAATATTTTTAGAAACTAATTCATCAAGATTATAATTACTACTTTCTTTTACAATCCCATAATCATATTTTCTATTAATATTATTTAATATTTCTTTACCATAATATGGTATGAATTCCCAGTAAAATAATTTACATTGAACCCCATATTTTTTTAATATATTATTTATATGCTGGCTATTTACAAAAGAAACATCATATTTCATAATTTTTTCTATGACATTTTTATTTATACATTTATAGCAACTATTATCCCAGTAAGGAACATCTAATTTCTCAGAGAATAATTCATCAACCAAAAAAATAGAGGGTACATCCCAATATTTATAAATATCAATATCACAGTTTCCTTTTACTATAATAAGATTTGGTGTATGCTCCCTAATTCCATCAATTTCATTATAAATTATAAAATCTATACAAATTTTCTTGTTATTTGTTTTTATAAAGTCCACAATTGTTTTATCATTTTCATTCTGGCTTATAAAAATTATGTTCTTATATTTTCCAATTAATTCACAAATTTCATCCAAATTTTTATATATTGCTGCCAAATTATCATTTTTAATTTTATCTTTCATTAAATCAAATGAATATTGATGTTTATATTGTATAATTGGTGGTCCTTTCTCTAAAATATGCGCCTTAACATCTTCAATTAATTCCCATTTAAGACCATAATCGCTAAAATTATGCACAAGTGGAATATTCATCGCTTTTAATTCACCAACTAGCGGTAAAAATCCATCATATTCCGTTAATCGGAGAACAATAAAACACTTACTATATAATTCTTTCGCTATAATCGGGTCCAGTAAATTATATTTATTAGAAAATATAAATTCATATTCTGGGAGAATTTTAATTAAATCATTATGGTATTTTTGAGAATCACACAATAATATTTTGCTCCCTTTTTTCAGAACAGGTTTAAATATTTCTGGAGGATCTACATTAATTTCGAATAGATTTGCATTTATTTTATAATTTTTTAAAGTTTTCAATATAGATTTTGTTGATGCATAATGAATAATATTGTTCTTTTTTTTGATAAGCTTAATTTTATTTGATTGACCTATTTTTATCCAAATTAGAAAAATAAGATTATTATAATTTAATGTTTTTTTAAAGTCTTCTTCATTAAATTCAGTGAAATATATAATAGGTCCTCCAATTTCTTCTATTAACTCATATTTTTTACAAATTTCATTTTTTATATATGGTTGTATTTTACTGGAAAAATAGCAATTTTTATAAATATCGATAAAATTAATAGATGAATCCCAATAATTATTAATAAATAATCTATATAAAATATTTTCACAACTGTTATGTATAATATATGTTTTATTTATATTTTCAGCAATTCGTGACTCTAATAATTTATTATATTCAGTAGTATTTTTGATATCTATTATACACAATGGTATGTTTCTATTCATGAAATATTCACTATTTTCCGAAAAGTCTAGTTCATATACTTTTTCTAATTCAATAATGGAATTTAGTTTTTTATTTTTATATGATGATAAAATCCCAATAATTTCTTTTTTTCGATTCTTTATCTTATTTATTGCCATCTGAATATCACCATCAAATGAAATAATATTTATTTTCATTCGAAATATTTTCCTTATTCGATCTAAATTGCTAAAAAATAATTGCTTACAGTCATATAATATTGTTTTATTCAAATAATTTTTGATAATATTTAAATGTTCTTCTGTATAATAATTCACAAATAAAATATTGTCTTTTTCATTATATTCTTTATCTGAATAATATAATTTATATTTCGGCATTTAATATTCTTAAATAATATTATTTAAGAATTATAACATATAATATTTATAATAGATAGAAATTGTCCAATAATTTTATTCCTTCTTCTTCAAGAGTCTGTCTGGCAATTAAACGAATATTATTTAATGATTTAAAATATTCTGCACTATTAATTTTAGCTTTAATTGATACTTTTGTTCCTGGTCCTGACATATCCGTCACATTAACAGATATTTCATCCTTATCAATAATAAATTTCGATAAACTTACTTTATTCTTTAATTTTTCTAATAATAATGGATAATTAATCTTGTTATTTGATGATAATGTCATTTCAACTACACCAAATATAACATCATTCTTAGTAAAATTGAGGAAGAAATCAGTTGTTATCATATTATTGGGAATAATTATTTCTTCACCTTTATTTGTCATTATAGTGGTGTTAATTAAATTAAATTGTTTTACATATCCTATATCAGATTTTACTTTAATTAAATCTCCCAAATTGAAATACTTGAATACTAAAATTGTAATCCCAGAAATAATTTGTTGGATAAAATTTTGTAATCCAAAAGCTATTGCAAAACCAATTGTTCCTAAAATAACTAGAAGAGTGCTAACATTAAAACCAATTTTTGAAAGAGCAAAAAAAACTCCAATTAATATTACAATATAAAATACCATTTCTGCAATAAATTTTTTGTGTATTTTAGAAAATTTTTCATCATCGCTTGGATTTGGTTGTGGTATATTTAAATTATTATTTTTTTTTGTAGAAGAATTAAAGTTTATTTTTTCTATATTTTTAACACTAATTTTTGCAATTGTGTAAAATATTAAAAATATCACAATTGCAAAAAATATATTTACAATAACAGTAATAATTTTTTCTTTACTAATTGCACTAAAATATTCTGAAATTTGTTTCATAATATTCGACATGTATATATAAATATTAAAAGATAATTATTTCTAAAAAAATATATATATCTAAAAGATATGACTTCAAAAACTTTTCAACTATTTATTTTCCGCCGAGATTTTAGAATTCAAGATAATACTGCGCTGGAAGCCCTCCATGAATACTCTGAGCCAATTATTCCAGTATTTATTTTCGCCCCGGACCAAGTCGACCCAACTAAAAACCCCTATTTTTCAAATAACTGTGTTCAATTCATGTGTGAATCTTTACTTGATTTAGAAAATATCATAAAAACCAAAGGAGGGCAAATGAATTTTTTTCACGGGGATACTATCACAATATTGGAAAAACTATTGAAATCCCCTAAATATAAAATAGTTCGAATTGGAGTAAATCAGGACTATACACCCTATTCCAGGGCTAGGGATGAAAAAATAGAAGACCTTTGTAAAAAACACGGAGTTGAATTTTTGTCCAGAGAGGATATTTGCATACAGCCCATTGGAAGTGTCAAAACTGGATCCGGCACAATCTACAAAAAATACACGCCTTACTATAATAAAGCCAAGGAGCTTCCTATTCGTAAGCCAGTCAAGCGCACCAATTTTAATTTTGCAAAAATCCAATTAAGTCCCAAAAACTCCACGAATCTTCTAACTAAATTCTACAAGAAAAACCCCAATCTTTTACACCCAGGAGGGCGAGAAAATGCCCTCCGGCAACTGTCTCATTTGCCAGCAGATTACCAGAAAACGAGAAATACGCCGAGTATTCCAACTACGGAATTAAGTGCTTATAATAAATTCGGGTGCATATCTATTCGCGAACTCATGGAGAAATTGGACAAAGAAATTTCGCGGGAATTGTATTTTCGTGATTTCTACTATAACATTATCTACTATTACCCATATATTTTAGGTGGCGCTTTCGAACCCAAATGGGACAAAATAAAATGGGATAAACCCGCTCCCAAAATTCTCAACGCATTCTATGAAGGGCGCACAGGGTTCCCCATTATTGACGCCGGAATTCGGCAAATGACCACCACTGGATTTATGCACAACCGTGTGCGAATGTTGGTCGCCAGTTTTTTCACGAAGGATTTGCTCTATGACTGGAGGATAGGCGAGCGGTTTTTTGCCAATAACCTGTATGATTACGACCCAACGCAGAATAATTGTGGCTGGCAAGTTGTAGCGGGGTTCGGTCCCAGTGCTCTGGATTGGTTCCGTGTGATGAACCCTTGGCTGCAAACAGAGAAATTCGATCCTGAATGCGTTTATATAAAAAAATGGGTGCCCGAATTGACCAATTACTCGGCGAAACAAATAATTAACCAAGAATGGGAAGCGAAAGATTATCCGCGTCCAATTGTGAACCATGAAGAGGCAAAAAAGAAGATGATGGCGGCATATAAAGCCGTTCCTACTTAATTTTTTATCTAATATATTATATGTCGAATCCAGTTACTTATCTGGTCACTTCATTATTAGACAATAATAATGAAGGAACACTTCGTAATGCACTTTGTACGTCAAAAAAAAACTCATATACAATCATCAATTTCGCGGTTAATGGCGCAATTATTTTGCATTGCTCTCTACCAACTATCACCTCTAAAATTCTATTAGATGGGACAACTTCGCCGAATTATGCTGGAAGCCCAACCATAGAAATTGACTGCAATGGATATAGTGGGCTAGTTTTAGACCACAAATCCGGGAAATCTACTATACAAGGTATTAGTATCATCAATGCGGAAAATAGTGGAATCACTATAAAATCCAATGAGAACACAATTATATTGAATTACATTGGAATTGATATAAATGCGGAAGAAAAAGGCAATAAGAAAAATGGAATCTGTCTGTGTAAATCCAATTTTAATGTGATTGGCTCCAATCCAACAAATATTAGTGCATACGCTTCTAACATAATTTCAGGAAATGGTGAAAATGGTATAAAATTATTTAAATCCTCTAAAAATACAATTGTTTCTAATTTTATTGGCGCGGATTATCTTGGAACTGGCAAAATACCCAATAAATCGCACGGCATTCTCATTACTGACGGTTCCAATGAAAATAAAATTGGTGGCGATATTTATACAAATAGTGATGGAGAGACAAATAATCCAACGGGTAGTAAAGGCACTGTTCCAATTGTTTATATATTTCCACCACTTGGCAATCTAATTTCGGGGAATAATGGCAATGGAGTTTCAATTCATAAATCATCGAGAAATTTATTCAATGGAAACTTCATTGGAACAACGAGTTCCGGAATTTCGAATTTAGGAAATAAATTAAATGGTGTACATGTTAATCAATCCAATGGAAATGTTTTTAGAGGTTGTTTAGTTGATGAAAACCCGTTCGTTTATTATAATGTATTATCTGGAAATGGATTAAATGGTATAAGAGTAACGAATTCCAATAACACGGTTATTCAGGGAAATTTCTTTGGAATTGGAGCAAATAATGCTTCAATAGTCGCGAATAAAGAGAATGGTATTTTGGTAGATGGAACGAGCAGTAATACGACAGATGGTGGCATCATTCCATTGGGAAATGTTAGCGCCGGGAATGGAAAAAATGGTATATATGTGACCGATAGCGCATCATCTTATATTTCGTTTAATACATTCGGTGGATTATATGCATTCACAACTGCGGCACCAAATGGAGAAAATGGGGCGAAAGTGGATTCAACTGGTTCCAATATTATTTTTAGAACAAATGTTTTTTCGGGGAATAAGCGTCATGGAATAAAATTATGCGGAAATTCCAATGGTGTAACTGTGGAATCCGCTATAGTGGGAATGGTTACAGATGGCAATGCACCTTTACCAAATGGAGAGTCGGGGCTATTTATTGGGGAAAATTCAAAAAATAATGTTGTTGGCGTGAATGTTCCTTCGGTTATTCCAAGAAGTTGTTTTTCGGGTAATTTGGGAAATGGAATACATATTAGTGGGAATTCTTCGAATAACACAATTGATTTGGGCTTTATTGGATTGAGTGTTTTGGGATTGGATACAAGTAGTTTCAATAATCAAAACGGGATTTTGATTGATGGGAATGCACATAAGAATTATGTTGGGAAAAAATTTCC
>Ga0169931_10010965_pt1 | contig 12849 bp, 12 predicted proteins | sample Kivu_15m_20L_FD_129675 | JGI IMG/M metagenome (GOLD analysis project Ga0169931, IMG submission 129675) | Freshwater microbial communities from Lake Kivu, Western Province, Rwanda to study Microbial Dark Matter (Phase II) - Kivu_15m_20L... | ecosystem: Environmental > Aquatic > Freshwater > Lake...
AGATGCGCCACGTCATCGGACCACAGGCGCTGCGCATCGCGATCGCGCCCACGGTGGGCTTCCTCGTGCAGGTGGTCAAGGGCACGGCGCTGGCATCGGTCATCGGCTTCATCGAGCTCACCAAGGCCGGCACGATGATCGCCAACGCCACCTTCGCCCCCTTCACCGTCTACGCCTGTGTCGCGCTGATGTACTTCCTGCTGTGCTTCCCGATCTCGGCCTGGAGCCGCAAGCTGGAAAGGAGACTGTCCCTTGGCCGCTGACCCCTCTTCCGTTGGCGCCTCGCAGGCCGGCGACACTGCCCAGCCCGTGGTGGCGATCCAGGGCCTGCACAAGCGCTTCAGCGACACCGAGGTGCTGCGCGGCATCGACCTGCAGGTGCAGGCCGGCGAGGTGGTGGCGCTGATCGGCCGCAGCGGCTCGGGCAAGAGCACGCTGCTGCGCTGCATCAACGGGCTCGAGACGGCGCAGGCGGGTGACCTGCGCGTCGAAGGTCGGCGGCTCGAGCCGGACAACCCGCAGGCCATGCGCGCGCTGCGCCAGCGGGTGGGCATGATCTTCCAGAGCTTCAACCTCTTCCCGCACCTGACGGTGGGACGCAACGTGCTGCTCGCGCCCGGCCTGGTCAAGGGTCTGCGCGGGGCGGCCGCCAACGACCGGGCCCGCCACCTGCTGGCGCGCGTGGGCCTGGCCGACAAGTTCGACGCCCGGCCGGACCAGCTCTCGGGCGGGCAGCAGCAGCGCGTGGCCATCGCGCGCGCGCTGGCCATGGAGCCGGCGGTGCTGCTGTGCGACGAGATCACGTCGGCGCTCGACCCCGAACTCGTCGGCGAGGTGCTCAAGGTCGTCGAGGCGCTGGCCGAGGACGGCATGACCCTGCTGATGGTCACGCACGAGATGCAGTTCGCCCGCCGGGTCGCCGACCGCGTGCTCTTCATGCACGCCGGTCGCATCCACGAGCAGGGCGGGCCGCTGCAGATCTTCGAGCAGCCGCGCACGCCGGAGCTGCAACAGTTCCTGTCGGCGCTGGGCTGAGAGTGCACGGGCCCGGATCGCGCTGCGGCCGGACTCGGAAGGTCTCCTGCGTGCAGCCACCACGGTCCAGCACCTCAACGCTTCGCCAGATCCTCGAGGAAGACCGACCATGACCGACCCCCTTCTCCCCCTGGGCAGCGCCGCGGGCAACCGCTGGCGCGTCTCGCGCGCGCACGCCGACCTCGTGAGGCCGGCGCACACCCCCGTGATCGCCCGGCTCGACGCCGAGCCCAAGCCCGTGACGCTGGACCTCGCGCGCACGGCGATGATCGTCATCGACATGCAGAATGATTTCTGCCACCCGCAGGGCTGGCTGGCCTCGATCGGCGTGGACGTGACGCCGGCGCGCGCGCCGATCGCGCCGCTGCAGGCCCTGCTGCCGCGACTGCGCGCCGTCGGCGTGCCGGTGCTCTGGGTCAACTGGGGCAACCGCCCGGACCGGCTGAACCTGAGTCCGGCCCTGCTGCACGTCTACAACCCCGACGGCCGCTCGACCGGCCTGGGCGACCCGCTGCCCGGCCACGGCGCGCCGGTGCTGCAAAAGGACTCCTGGGCTGCGGAAGTGGTGCAGGAACTCCGGCCCGAGGCTGGCGACACCCGCATCGACAAGTACCGCATGAGCGGCTTCTGGGACACACCGCTGGACTCCATCCTGCGCAACCTCGGCGTGACCACCCTGCTGTTCGGCGGCGTCAACGCCGACCAGTGCGTGCTCTGCACCCTCCAGGACGCCAACTTCCTCGGCTACGACTGCATCCTGCTGAGCGACTGCGCAGCCACCACTTCACCGCCTTTCTGCTGGGACGCCACGCTCTACAACGTCAGGCAGTGCTTCGGCTTCGTCGCGCGCAGCACCGGCCTGCAGACCCCGGCCGCCGCCGGGGCCACTGCGGCGGGCCGCTGAGGCACGCCGGCTTCAGGCGCGGGGCATCAGCGCCGGGTCCGGTCCGTCCTGCAGGAACTGCTGCGCGTCGAAGCGGTGCACTTCCTGAAGCAGGGTGGCGAAGGCCTGCGCCGCGTTGTCGATGATCTCGTCGCCCATCGCCGGGTTGGCGAGGCGGGCGTCGCCCACGGCCCCGGAGGGGTGCAGGTCCTGCGTCTCCCAGCCGAAGGCCACGGCACCCTCGGGCACGAGTTGCTCGAATTCGGCCTCGCGCTGCAGCCAGCGCGAGCTGAAGTCGGCGATGGCCTGCGAGCGCACCAGGTCGGGGCGCAGGTGCATCATCATCGCCGTCTCGACGGCGCCGCCGTGGATGCCGTGGACGCGCTCAGCCAGTGGCAGCGTGCCCTCGGCGTCCTTGCGGCCGGCCAGCTTGAACCAGCTCACCGCGAGCGCGAACATGCGATGCTCGATACGCAGACGGCGGCAGACGATGTCCACCACCTGAGGCTGCCCGCCATGACTGTTGAAGAACACGAGCTTGCGCACCCCGGCGCGGGCGACCGAGCGGCCGATGTCGGTCCACAGCGCGAGCACGGTCTCGGGCTGCAGCGTCAGCGTGCCGGGGAAGCGGATGTGCTCCACCGACAGGCCGATCTTCTGGATCGGCAGCACGAGCACCGGCAGTTCGGCCGGCAGCAGCTCCAGAGTGCGCGCGAGGATGCCCTCGTTCAGCGTGGAATCGACCGAGACCGGCAGGTGCGGACCGTGCTGCTCGATCGAAGCCACCGGCAAGATGGCGACGGTGTCTTCGGGCAGGCGCGGGAAGTCGGTCCAGGGCAGGTCCTGCCAGTGGCGGGTGGGTAGGCTCATGTCGAAGGCTCCGGGCTCGGGAGAAAAGGAAAGGCCGGTCCCCGGGCGTCCTCGTTGCTCCGGGGCCGGCGGCGGGCTCTGGCTCTGCCTGCGCGCAAGCTCAGCGACGCCAGGCGTGGTCTAGGCGCACGAAGCGTCCCAGCAGGGCCAGCGTCAGCACGGTGGCGGCGATGATCAGGGTGCTGACGGCATTCACGGTGTTCTCCAGGCTGAAGGTGGCCTCGGCGTAGATGCGCACCGGCAGCGTCTGGGTCTGGGCCGTCACGAGGAAGGCGGTGACGGTCACCTCGCCGAAGGAGATGAGGAAGCCGATCACGCCCGCCGCCACCAGCCCCGGCGCCAGTTGCGGCAGGATGACACGCCACCACGTGGTCGCGGGCCGCCCGCCCAGACCCTGGGACGCCTCCTCGAGGCTGCGGTCCAGCGCGCCCACCGAGGCGCGCAGCATCGCCAGCATGAAGGGCGCCACCATCACCACGTGCACCAGCAGCAGGCCGAGGAAGGGCGGGATCTGGTTGAACCACTGCAGCAGCTTGAGCATGCCCACCGCCTTGGCGATGCCGGGCAGCGCCAGCGGCAGCATCAGCAGGGCGACGACGAGCTCCGGGCGCCACAGACGCTGCCTCGCCAACGCGAACGCGGCCGGCACCGTCAGCAACAGTGCGATCAGCACCGTTGCGCCGGCCAGTTGCACCGAGATCCAAAGCGCCTGGAGGTAACGCTCGTTGTCCAGCACCATCTCGTACCAACGCCAGGTGAAGCCGCGGAAGCCAGCCACGGTGGCCTGCGGCACGTCGTTGAAGGAGGCCACGACCACGAGCACCATCGGGAACAGCAGCAAGCCCAGCGCCAGGGCGAGCAGGCCCCGGTAGAGCCAGGGCCCGAGCCGATCGGCCACGCGCCAGGCGGGAGCCGACAGCGCAGGCCGGCGGCTGCCCCGCGGCAGCCCGGGCGGGCGCAGGGCCAGCCAGGGTGTCAGGCGCCCGACGGACAGGTTGACGACGAGGGTGGCCAGCACCGAGCAAGCCAGCATCACCATCGCCAGCGCCGCGGCGAACGGGTAGTTCAGCAGCGCCATGGCTTCCTGCATCACCAGCATGCCACTGACGACCACCTTCTTGCCGCCCAGCAGCGTGGCCGAGACATAGGCGGTCGAGGACAGCAGGAAGACGACGACGATGCCGCCGCGCAGAGCCGGTAGCGTCAGCGGCAGGGTCACGCCCAGGAAGGCCCGGGTCGGCCCGGCGCCCAGGCCGTTCGCGGCCTCCAGCAGACGCCGATCCTGCCCTTGCAGGCCGTCGTACAGCGCCATGATCATGAAGGGCAGGAAGACCTGCGTCAGGGCGACCCCCACCGCGAACCAGGTGAACAGCAGGCGGACATCCCCCAGCCCCACCAGGGACAGCAGACCCGAGACCGCGCCCCCAGGCGCCAGCAGCAGCATCACGCCCAGCGAGCGGACGACCACGTTGGTCAGCAGCGGCACCAGCACCACGGCGATGGCGACCGACTTCCACCGCCCGGGCACCGCCGCCAGCCACGCCGCCACCGGGTAGCCCAGCAGCACACAGGCGGTGGTCACGCCCAGCGCCAGCAGCAACGTGCGGCCGAGGATGCCCAGGTAGTAGCCGTCGCCCAGGATCTGCTGGAAGTGGGCCGCCGTGAGGTCCAGCCCGATGGGCGCGAAGACCTCGCCCGCCGGCTGCAGCGACAGCAGCGCAACCACCGCCATGGGCAGCGCGAACCCCGCGGCCAGCCACAGCACCAGCGGCGACAGCGACAACAGCGGCCGGCCGCGTGTGGGCTCCCAGGACGCCGCCGCAGCGACGCCCGGCACCGCGGTGCCTGCCGAAGCCTGCGCCCCCGTCACGCGCCCGCCCTTGCCCCGGCCGGACGCATCAACCCGCGATCTCGCGCGCGAAACGCTGCGTCCACTGCGGCTGCATGCGGATCACGTGGTCCCAGTCGAAGTCGATCAGCTTCTTCACCTGATCGTCACCGATGATCAGCTTGGCGCGCAGGTCTGCCGGCAGGTTCACGTTGCGCACCGTGGGGCTGTAGTAGATCTGCTCGGCATAGGCCTTCTGGCAGGCCGGCGACAGGTGCAGGTTGATCCACTCCTCGGCCAGGGCCTGGTTGCGCGTACCCACCGTGATGCAGGCGAAGTTGGCCGCGATCGCCTGCCCCTCGGCCGGGGAGGCCACCACGATGCGCGGATTGCGGCTCTCGGCATAGCTGCGCGTGAAGCTGCCGAACTCTGCCGACGCCGCGGCCACGCGCTGGTCGAACATGCCGAAGAGCTGGTCCTGGCTGGACTGGATGGCGGCGAAGGGCTTGAGCTCGGCGATCTTGCGGAAGGCCACGTCGACGTTGGTCTCGCTGCCGCCGAAGACCTTGGCCGTCATCAGCAGCGCCGCCGTGCCCTGGGCGCCGGGATAGGAAGGCCAGGCGATGCGGCCCTTGACGTCGGGGCGCCAGAAATCGGCCCAGCTGGTCATCGGCCGGGTGATGACCTCCTTGTCGTAGACCACGGTCACGGGGTTGAAGGCGACCCCGTAGCCGCCCACGCGCGCGATGTCATAGAGGTTGGCGAACTGCGGCACGGCCGCGGTCGGCGCCTGGGTCACCCCGTCCTTGACCGCCTGGCGGCTCTCGAAGATGTTGAGGTAGAGGACGTCGAAGCTGGGCCGCCCGCGCTCAGCGTAGGCGCGGGCCCGGCGGTCGGGCGTGCCACCTAGCACGAAGTTGATCTTGACCCCGTACTTGTCCTCGAGCGGCTTGGCGCAGTGCTCGCGCGTGATGCGCTCCTGGGCACCGCCCCAGATGCCCACGGTCAGCGTGTCGCCGCGCTTGATCTGGGCGCGCGCCGAATTCAGCATCAAGGCGGGTGCCGCGCCGACCGCGGCGGCGGACAGCAGGAGCCGTCCCGCGCGCCGGCGCGCGGGATCGGTGATGACGAGGGGGGCGGGGCTGCGCTTCATCGGGGGGCTCCAGGCTGGGTTGGCGGAAAGGGCCGGGGGATCACGGCCCGCGGACTGCGGGGGAGGCCGGCTCGGGGGACGGGCCGGCAGCCACCGCCGCCGAGGGTTCGGCGATCAGGCTGATCGCGTCGGCGTCGGCCAGCAGATGCACGCGCGCGCCGACCGCGGGCAGGCTCTCCGCCGAGGGCCGCACCACGCGGATGCTCGCGCCGCCGTCGAGCACGACGTCGCAGGCCACGTGGTCGCCGAGATAGCTGCAGGACCCCAGTACACCGGGCGCGGCCCATCGGATTCCTGGTGCATCCTCGCCCTGCGCGAGCCGCAGCCGCGTGCTGCGCAGGATCAAGTGGGTCGCATCGGGCGGGTCCTCGGGGCGCAGCGGCAGCCCGGGCAAGCCCTCGAGAACGAAATGCCCCTGCCGGACCTGGCCCGCCAGCACACTGCGCGAGCCCAGGAAGGAGGCACTGAACAGGCGCTGCGGCCGCTCCGACAACTCGCGCGGCGGCGCGGCCTCGATCGCCTCGCCACGCGCCATCACGACCACGCGGTCGGACATCGACAAGGCCTCCTCCTGGTCGTGCGTCACGAACAGCGTGGTGATGCCGAGCCGGCGCTGCACGCGCACGATCTCCTCCCGGACCTCGGCGCGCAGACGTGCGTCCAGGTTGGACAGCGGCTCGTCGAGCAGCAGCAGGCGCGGCTCGATCACCAGGGCCCGCGCCAGCGCCACGCGCTGCTGCTGGCCGCCGGACAGTTGCGACGGGTACCGGTCGCCAAACCCCGAGAGGTCGACCAGCGCCAGGGCATCCCGGACGCGGCGCTGGATCTCGGTACGGTCCACATGCCGCACCTGCAGCCCGAAGGCGACATTGCCGGCGGCGCTGAGGTGGGGAAAGAGGGCGTAGCTCTGGAAGACCATGCCGATCTCACGCTGCCAGGGCGGCAGCGTGTCGATGCGCCGGCCGTCGAGTTCGATGCGGCCCCCCGTGGGCGCCACGTAGCCGGCGATCATGCGCAGCGTCGTTGTCTTGCCACAGCCCGAGGGGCCGAGCAGCGAGACGAACTCGCCCTGACGCAGCGTCAGGTTCAGCCCGCGCACCACGACCGTGCTGTCGTAGCGTTTCTCCAGGTCGCACAGGCGAAGCTCGCTCACCGCGCCCCTCCCGCTGCAGACGCCATGCGCATGACCGGGCGACAGGTCTCGGGCCGTCTCGGCATCGTGGCCATCACCCGCCCCTGCCCACGCCCTCGAGGACGAGCCGGTCGGCCGCGTTCAGGGTGACCGGGATGCCGCGGCGGATCAGCGCCGCGAAGTCGTCGTCGGGCACCATCACGGTCAGACAGTAGAGCTTGCCCGGCCCTGTGTTGCGCACCACGTGCTCGCCCCCGGGACGCACCAGCAGCGCGTCGCCGCGCCGCAGCGCGAGTTCCTGGCCCGCGGCCACGGCCACGCCTTCGCCCTCGAGGACGAAGAACAGCTCGTGCGCGCGCGGGTGGCTGTTCGGCGGTGTCGCGCCGCCGGGCTCGAAGATCTCGACCACCGCGACGAGGTCGCAGCCGTCGGCATGGCCGTCGAAGACGAGCGCGAAGTAGTTGGTGTCGTGCTCGGAGATGCGGAAGGCCTCGCAGCGGCTCATGCGCCGCAGCACTGCGGCGGCCGGCGCCGTCGCGCTCACCGCCGGGCCCCTGCGCCCGTCCTGCCGATGCCGGCGCCGGCAGGGGCAGCGCGACGCGCCAGATCAGGTGAGACAACCGCCATTCATGCTCCTGGAGTGGAGCCGGAGTCTAGGAAGGCGACCCGGGCGGGAGAAGTCCGGATCGCGCATGCCGGACATACCACCTGCGGTATGGACTGGCTACATCGCCTGGCTGACCTCGAGCACCTGGCGCCGCAGCCAGCGGTTGGCCGCGCTCGTGTGGTCCCGCTCGTGCCAGAGCTGGTAGAAGCGCATGGCCGGGAACTCCGGCGGCGCGGGCAGCAGCACCAGCGGCATCAGGGACGCGCAGTGCTCGGCGAAGCGCCTGCCGGTGGTGAACAGCAGATCGGTGCGCGCCAGCACATACGGCACCTGGTTGAACTCGGGCACCGTGGCCACGATCTGCCGACGGTAGCCGGCACGCGCGAGTTCGCCGTCCACCGGGCCGAGTTCGCTCATCGAGCTCGGCTGCGGCGCGAGGTGCCGCGCCTGCAGGTAGCGCCCCAGCGTGATGCGCTTCTCGCACGCCAGCGGGTGCGTGGCGCGCATCAGGCACACCACCTCGTCGGTATACAGAGCGCCGATGCGCAGGTCCTCGCGGGGGCGCGGGCTGTTGTTGACCACGAGGTCGAGGCCCCCTTCCTCCAGCGCCTGCCCGACGTCGTAGGCCGGGTCTATGTGGCGCAGCCGCACCCGGATGCGCGCCCCGGCGGCGGCCAGCCGCTCGATCAGCATGGGCAGGAACACCGGCGGCAGGCAATCGGCGCAGGCGATCGTGAACGTGCGCTCGTCGCGGGCCGGGTCGAAGGCCGTGGAGGCATCGATGCGCGCCACCTGGGCCAGGATCTCGCGCAGCGGAGCGCGCAGCGCGGCAGCCCGCTCGGTGGGCGCCAGCCTGCGGCCGTTGCGCACGAACAGCGGATCATCCAGTACCTCGCGCAGGCGCTTCAGGGTGCGGCTGAGCGCAGGCTGGGACTGGCCCATGCGCTCGGCCGCCTTCGTCACACTGCTCTCCTGCAGCAGCGCGCTGAGGACGCTCAGGTCGTGCAGGTTCAGGGACTGCAGGATCTCGCGCATGCGGACGAATGACAGGGGCGGTGCGCGAGTATGGGGCGAAGCCGCGCCCTTGGCCAGCGATGCGCGCCAGCGGGGCCCCGCGCGCCCTTCAGCCCGCCCGCGCCGCGCGGCCCAGCAGGTAGTCGCCCTTGCCCACCTCCACCCCGTTGTGACGCAGGATGTTGTAGGCCGTGGTGACGTGGAAGAACAGGTTGGGCAGCATCCAGCCGGTCAGGTAGTCGAAGCCCGCCATCGTGCGCGTGGCGTCCTTGCCCACCGGGAAGGTGATCGGCTTGTCCTCGGTGCCGTCCAGCAGTGCGGCGGGCACGGTGTCGATGAAGGCCAGGGTCTTGCGGATGCGCTCGCGCAGTTCCTCGAAGCCCGTCTCGCTGTCCTCGAACTTCGGCGCCTCGACGCCGGCGATGCGCGCCAGGCCGTTCTTGACCGCGTCGCAGGCGATCTGCACCTGGCGCCGCAGCGGGAACATGTCCGGCGCCAGCCGGTCGCCCGCGAGCACGAGCGGGTCGATCTTGCGCGCCGCGGCATGCGCCTGGCCGAGGTCGAGGATGTGGTCCAGGCTGGCCAGCATGCGGCGGCTGGTGCCGAGCGCGGTCGAGGACATCGAGATCTGCATCGGGGGCTCCGGTTCGGAGGGAAGGAATTGCAGTAGGGGCGGGCCGGCGCTGGGGGGTCAATCCGGATGGATGCCGGTGGCGACCAGGAAGCGCGAGACCATGTTGTAGGCGGCGGTGACGGCGATCAGCTCCACGACCTCGCGCTCCGAGAGGTGCTGCCGCAGCGCGGCGAAGGTGGCGTCGGCCACGGCGACGTGGCGCGTCATCTCGATCACCAGACCGAGCGCGGCGCGCTCGCGCGCGTCGAACAGCGCCGCGTCGGCGCGGGCGGCGTCGGGGTCGCGCAGGGCCTGGGCCTGCTGCGGGCTGGCCCCGGCGGCGATGTACAGCGGCGCGTGCTGCACGTACTCGTACTCGGCGCCGTTGATCACTGCCACCGTGCACATGGCCAGCTCGCGCAGCCGGCGGTCGACGAGCAGCCCGTTGCGCACGGCGCCGAGGAAGTTGTTCCAGCCCGCGGCCAGCGGCGGGCTGTGCAGCAGCATGCGGTCCAGCGCGAGCAGCTCGCCACCGCGCCGCGCCCGGATGGCCGCCACCACCTCGGCCGGCTCGGCGATGTCGGCGGGAACGTAGGGGATGCGGGGCGGGGTGGCGCTCATGGGGTCACAGGTCGGGGAGGGCAGCAGGGGCTGGACGGCGGGGAAGCCGACCGACGCCGGATGGTAGCGCCGACGCGGGCACTCCCCCCATCGCTCCGCCCGGGCCGCCACCGCCCGCGGCGCGGCTACCATCGCAGCGATGCCGTCGACCCTGCGCTCGAGCCCCCTCCTGCCGGGACGCCCCTGCGGCGCCAGCGCGGCCGGCCGCCCCGGGCGCGCGGGCGCCTCCGCCGCCCTGGCCGGGTTCGCGATGGCCGCGCTGCTGGGCCTGGCCGGCCCCGCCGCTGCCTGCCCCGGCGGCACCGTGCGCCTGGTCGTGCCGGTGGTCGCCGGCGGGCCGATGGACCGGCTGGCGCGCGCGCTGGCCGAACACCTGGCGCGCGTGAGCGGCCAGCCGCACGTGGTGGAGAACCGCTCCGGCGGCATGACCATCCCGGCCTGGGACGCGGTGGCCAAGGCGCCGGCCGACGGCTGCACGCTGCTGGTGGCCAGCACGAGCGGGCGCACCGTGCTGCCGTGGCAGGCGACGGGCCGCCTGCCCTTCGACGCGGCGCGCGACCTGCTGCCCGTCACGCCGCTGGCGGACGTGCCCCAGCTCTTCGTCGCCCACCCCGGCGCGGGCATCCGCTCGCTGCCCGAGCTGGTGCGGCGCGCGCGCGAGCAGCCCGCGGGGATCTCGATCGCGATCCCGACGCCGGGCGCGATGACGCACCTGGCGGCCGTCGCGCTGCAGCGCGAGGGCGGCATCCGGCTCAACGAGATCCCCTACCGCGGCGGGGCGCCGGCAGCGCTGGCGGTGCGCGCCGGGGAGGTGGCGGTGATGTCGGCCGACGTCGGCGCCGTGCTGCCCCTGGTGCGCAGCGGCGAGCTCGTCGCGCTGGCCACCGCCAGCGCGCGGCGCCTGCCGCAACTGCCCGAGGTGCCCACCGTCGCCGAGGCCGGCTTCGGCACGCTGGAGGCGGCGCACGCCTACGCGCTCTTCGCACCCGCCGGCCTGCCGCCGGCCCTGCTGCAGCGCCTGCACGAACGCGTCGAGGCCGCGCTGCGCCGCCCCGAGATCGCCGAGCCGCTGCGCCAGGCCGGCATGGTGCCGCGCGTCATCCCGCCCGCGGCCTTCGAGACCGAGCTGCGCGAGCAGGAGCGCCGCATGGAACCGCTGGCGCGCGCGGCGGTGCAGATGGGGCAGTGAGCGGCCGAAGGGCGGCCCGACTTCCGAACCATCCTGCAGGCATCGGCCCCTGAGAGGCTTCGCCAGCGCCTGACTTCAGCCGACGCAGGTGCGGTTGCGGCCGGTGCGCTTGGCCTCGTAGAGCGCCTCGTCGGCCCGGGAGAGCGTGGCCTCGAGGCTCTCGCCGTCGCGCCACAGTGTCACGCCGGCCGAGAAGGTGACGAAGACGTCCTCGCCCTCGTGCATGAACAGCGCTTCGCTCAGGCTGCGCTGCAGGCGCACGAGGGCCTGCTGTGCGGCCTGCACGGGGGTGCCGGGCAGGAGCACGACGAACTCCTCGCCGCCGTAGCGCGCCACATGGTCCACGGGGCGCAGGCGTGTGCGGATGGCCGACGCCAGCGAGCGCAGGGTGTGGTCGCCGGCCAGGTGCCCGAGCCGGTCGTTGAGCAGCTTGAAATGGTCGACGTCGATCACGGCCACCGCCAGCGCCGCAGCGCTGCCGGTGGCGCGGCGGCTGCGTGCGACCTCGATCGCGAAGGCCTGCTCGAGCCCGCGCCGGTTAGCGACCTGGGTCAGCGTGTCGGTGACGACCTGGTCGGACAGCTCGCGCAGTTCGGCCTCGAGCGCGCGCACGCGGTCCTCGAGCTCGTGCGCGCGCGCCTGCTGCTCCTGCATCCGCTGCCGGGCCCCGCTGACCGCGCGACCGACCTCACGGCTGTCCTCGAGCATCGACTGCACCACGGCGGCCAGGCTCTCGACGCTGTCAGCGCCGGCCACCACCTCGGCATGGCGCTCGACCGCGAGCTCGAAGACACCGGCGTGGGCGCCCAGGGCGCCGACCTCGTCCATCATCCGCGCCAGGAGCTGCCTCAGGGCCTCACGCGCCGCACTGCGCTCGTCGCGCAGGCGGGCCTGCTGCGCCCGGGTCCGGTCGAGCATCTGGCCCGCGGCGCGCAGCGCGAGCAGGCTCGGCCCGCTGCCGAGGCTGGCCTGGAGCGCGGCGCACTGGCCCTGGGTCCAACTGTCGTCCTCGGCGAGTTCGACCAGGCTGCCGCTCATCTGGCGGCACAGGGACAGAAGCTCGGCCACGACCAGGTGCCGATGACCGAGCCAGCTCGCGGCCTCGGCGCACAGCGCCTCGACCTGGGCCACCGGCAGCGCGGGGGACTCGGGCTGCGCCAGCTCCTGCGCGAGCACGCGCCACCGAGCCGCCAGCCCCGACGCCCGTTCGTCCTCGGCGGCCAGCGCGGCGGTGCAGACCTGGGACAGGGCCGCGACGACACGCAGCGCGTCGGGGCCGGCCTGCGCAGGCACCGCCAACGGCGCCCGGGGCCCGGTGCCGGCCTGCTCGGCCCAGGCCCGCGCGTAATTGTCCGGCGTCGGCTCCAGGCGCCGCTGGGCCAGGGAGCGCAACGCCGCGCGCGCCACGTCGACCGGGGACGGACTCGAAGGCGGAGCGGTCGGGTCCATGCCCTGGATTCAAGATGGGTTCGGTGTGCGACATCGGCCTGCGGGCCTGTGACCGCAAGCGCTGTCGATTGTCCTTCAGCAGCGTCGTGCGCGGCGCGGCGCCTGCGGGGTTCGGGCCGGTCAGTGGACGGACTGCGGCGTGTCTTCGAAAGAACATCCAAAGGGCTGCAGAAGCTGTCCTTCGCGATCGCGGGCGAGTCGCCGGCAGAATTCGCCGCCATCGTGAAGAGCGAGCTCGAGCGCTGGGGCCCGGTCGTCAAGGCCTCGGGCTTCTCGCTGGACGAGTGAACGACACCGCCCCGGCCGAGCGCTAACCTCCCGACGCCACCCCCCCCGACCAAACCCCGCCCATGACGCCACCGACCCAGGACACTCCCGCCGAAGCCGAGGTGCTGTGGCGGCCCACGCCGCAGCAGGTGGCCGCCTCGCGCCTGGCCGCCTACCAGGGCTGGCTG
>Ga0169931_10010966_pt1 | contig 12849 bp, 13 predicted proteins | sample Kivu_15m_20L_FD_129675 | JGI IMG/M metagenome (GOLD analysis project Ga0169931, IMG submission 129675) | Freshwater microbial communities from Lake Kivu, Western Province, Rwanda to study Microbial Dark Matter (Phase II) - Kivu_15m_20L... | ecosystem: Environmental > Aquatic > Freshwater > Lake...
CCCAAGACTGGATTACTTTCAGTGATCCTTTACGACTTACGGGGGGGCTTACCAACAAAAAAGTCCTGGCTCGCTTCGCTCACCCGGCCTTTGTATTTGTGCCCAAGACTGGATGCTGTGTTCAACCGATACTGCCCTACCCACTCATTTTAGCATAGAGCCAAAAAAACCTACAGATAAATTAGTTGTCTATGAGTAAATTTGAATTTAATTCATTTCTGTATTGTCATTCTTTTTTCGTCTGACACTTATGAAATAGAGCATGAAACCCGAAATGATAGCAATTAAACCTAAAGCTGAAAATACCCGTAGTACCCAATTGTTAATGTTGTCTCTTTCTTTATAGTCCATGGTATGGAGCATCCACAAAAAGTCAAACACCCGCCAACGGTTATTACGAAAGCTTTGTACAGTACCCATTTCGGCAGAAACATAAACTGTACTGTTGATATTCCCCTTGAATGTTATGGCGTATGCAGGTAGTGGTTTTTCCCTGTATTCATGATGTCCATTAGTTTCTGAAATAAATTTCACAGATGCCGGCTCCTCCGGATGTTTCAACCGGCTTTTGGCAACAGCGATGGCTTCCGGTTCTGTAAGCGCTTCTTTTAATTCACCAGTGATTGCCTTGGCCAAAACTGTTTTAATCCTTTGAGTGTTATGAAAACTTACCTGGTAGTATGGGTGCCCTAATAAATCAATTAACTGTACAGATTTAAGATATTGTATGGTGTGCTTTTTCTTTACTTCATTTATGACACTGCCTGGCGAAACATAATTACCGGTTAATATCAAAGCAGGCTCTTCTTTACGAACGTCTTCGCCTCTGATTTCCTTAATATTTGTCCAGCTAAAATACAGGCCACCCAGGGTCCAAAATAGAAATTGAATCCCAAATATTACACCCATATAACGGTGTGCCTTTCTGATGAGTTTATGTGCTTTTGCTTTAGTCATTTATGAGGGCCTTTAATTTTTTATTTTTCAAGATTGTAATATTCCTACTTTATTTGTGCAACTTCACCACCAAAATCTTATTATTGCTAACGCAAATAAGTAAATTGATATAATATATTAAACAACAGTTTTGAATGGCACCACTATTTTTACTTTTTCCCAAAGAATTTCTATGCTGCCGCTATTATCAGTTTGATTGTTTACAGCATACGTCAATCTTTGCGTCAGTACATTTTCCTGTGGCTTAACGACAAACCTCAACACATCTTCTTTGTCAGAATAATGATCAGCTAAATGTTGTTCATAATTTTTGTTTAAAATAAAAATCCATTCTTTTTCACCGGGTATGGTGAATATAGCGTAAGTGCCAGCTTCTACTTTCTTATTATCGATGGTGATGGCATTATTCAATGTGATTTTTGTGGCTGCATGAGCACCGGTTACCCAAACGGTATTGTAGGGTACCAAACCTCCCCATATTATACGGCCTTTTACACCCGGCGAAGAGTAGGAAATATGCAGATGCGTATTACCTACGGTTTTCATCGCCACCCTCGGTACACTTTTCTTGATCGTATCTACCGCAATGATCCCATTGTTTACACTGTCTGCGTAGCCAACTCCTGATTTTGCTTCATGCTGCATGTGGCTGTTTTCGTTTTTCATCTGTGCATTGCCAGTTTTATTTTTACAAGCCACAAATAAAGCGGCGGATAAAAAAACAGTAATTATAGCTAACTTCATTATACTTATTTTTAAGATGTTAATACTCAGAAAAGTTTTTATTGTTAATAAATTCTTGATCGGAAAGCGTTTTTAAAAAGGCAATCAGATTTTTCTTTTCTTCCTCCGTTAAGTCAATGCCCAAAGAACCATCATTTTTATGAAAAACAGCATCTATCGTTTCGCTGGGTTTCATCCCATTTGTATAATGGTCTAATACTTCTTCCAGGGTACTCAAACTGCCGTTATGCATATAAGGAGCTGTGTATTCAACGTTACGGAGTGTAGGAACTTTAAATTTCCCTATATCAGTTTCTTGCAAAGAAATTTCCTGTCGTCCTTTATCAAAACGAAAGTCATTTGTTATGCCATTATTTCTGTAACTGCCATCAGTAAATAAATCAGAGCATGGCAACTGCTGCATTTTTGTTTGAAAACGGCTAAGCCATTCAACTCTTTGGCATTTAGGGTTTCACCTTCGTTTCTTACATATTTATCGTACCGGCTGTTGGCCGAAATCATTGCAGCCATAAATTGAGAGAAGGCCTGTAAAAACTCTTTAGAAGTAATGGAGTCAACCTTAAACGCCTGTTTAAAAAGATACCGGTAGTTTGAAGACTGATTGAGTTTTCTAAGCACATTATCCATTTTTTCATCCATCTCAATGCGGTTTTCAATAGGATTCACTGGCACCATATCCAAATGATGTACCCCGCCATCCCAAAAAAATGTTTTGTAAAATAGGGCATTAAAAATAGGAAGGGTATTTCTGCGTCCATGCAAATTGTCTACACCGTGGCTAAAATCATGACCGGCCTGTATAAATGCGGCCGACTGCTGATGACAGGAGCCGCATGAAACATTACTATCCCTTGAAAGTATTGGTTCATAAAAAAGTTTTCTCCCCAGTTCAAACCCTTCCTCTGTTACCGGATTTATAGTCAAGTCATAAACGGGAGAAGGAAAATTAGATGGTATTTGAATTTGCAGTACGCTGGGGTTATGCATCAACACAAATGAAGATGCTACTATTGTCACCAGCATTGCAGTTACAAAAACAAATTTTCTATTCCTCATTGTTCCTGCATTACTTGATACTATCAATACTGCCTAACTTAAATCCGCTCATATAATTTTCTGATATTTTTACCGATAATTCGCCCCACATTACATGTGAGTTTTTAGCTAGTAACACATTCGTTTTTTGCTTGAACAATTCGGCCATATCAACATTTATATTCACAGTTGGTGCATTTTTATTAAGAGAAATTACCTCTTCAAAATCAAATGTCTTGGCTCTGATATTATTGATGGTAGCAGATTTAAAACCACCAAAACCACCAATATGGTAATAGAAATTATTAGACAATGAATCCGGAATTACAGAAGATTTTCCTTAAAACTTTAGAAAGATATAGCCTGAATTCCATGCCCAATACATGCCTTTTGCCGTACCAGCCACATCTAATGTACCAGTTCTTTTACTCACATCCATTGTGTTTCGGGCACTGTCAACTCCAATTAAAAAACTGATGGACTTGTATTTTCCTTTTGGCAAATTGTGTAGCTGAATTCTTTGTGAAGCAGCATCGCTATGCCTGATAAGGAAGTAACTGCTGTCCTGTGGTACTACATATTCGCTGCCATCTTTCAGAGTGAGTTTTATATTACTAATAAAATAGTTGAGTGTTTTTACTATGAATTTTTCGCCATGAGCATTAGTATATTCTTTACCAAAAACCAATGGCTCGTTATAAAATAGATGATTGAATTGCAGCGTGAATGTCCCTCCGTTTTTTTTATCAACCGATGGAATAAAACACATAAACAAAGTTGCAATGAAGAGGCTTGCCGTTATATATTTTACTTTTTTCAATTTAAAATTGATTTTTGAATTAATGTTCCATACATTTTCCCATAATTTCATGAAAGCGGTCATGCAAAGAAAAAATGGCTTCTTTCAGTTTCGCATCCGTTTGTTTTAATTTTACCAATTTTGCTAAAGCAAAAGACTCCTTTTCTAATTTAGCAACCAGTTCTTTCATTCCGAGATTATTGAAACTTTCCGGAATTACAGACTGGCTAAGCAGTTTTGCTTTTTCAGACAATAAAGCTGCATTTGCTTTTGTGGGTTCAATATTTCCTTCTTCTGCCGGATGAAATGTTTTAGACATTACCGAGTGATAATCATCCAACGCAGGCCAGTGTACAAAAACGGGGTTTTTCTTTTTTGTCTGCCTCGCTTTTTTCTCTTTCTCAATGAAGGGCAGCAGTGCCATATCATACATTTCCTTCATCATGTCAGCCACAATAGGTTCAGCCTTTTCAGGAACACCTGCATAGTAAGGTGGCTTGGGGTCATATTCTAAATCCAGCATCACTCCCTCGGTATATCTTCTTCCCATAAGGTCATCAATAATAGCCAGCGACATATCCATACCTGCGGTTACGCCGGCTGAAGTCCAGTATTTACCATCTTTCACCCAACGTTCTTTTTTAAAATTAGCTCCATACATTCCCATCACTTCTTCTGCCCTGTACCAATTACTGGTAGCATTTTTGCCTTTCAACAGACCAGTTGCTCCCAATATCCATGAGCCTGTGCAAACGCTGGTGGTATATTGAGTTGTTTTATCAATTTCCTTAATCCAATTTAGTGTGGCGGTGTCTTGTGTTTGCTTAAATGTTTCTACTGCACCACCAGGAATAACGAGTATGTCAAGACTTTTAACTTCAGCAAAAGATGTGTCCACTTTCATTTGTAAGCCCCGTTGGTTTTTTATCATTCCTTTTTGTTTGGCAATAAAAAAGGTTTTTGTTCCCATTATTTCAGCCAGCGTATGATATGGGCCCATAGCATCTAAGGTGTTGTAGCCATCATATACTAGTATGCCGATAGTTTTGATAGGCACTTTGGGTTGCGTCATGATAATAGCCATCATTTCATCGTGCCTCTTAGAAAGGGAATCGTTTTTTGCAGTTTGAGCATACACGCTGTTAACTAATAATGAAAACCCAATCATATGCTGAATTAAATATCTTGTATTCATAGTTGATAATTTAAAGGCCAAAGACTATTGTCTTTGGCTTTATGAGAAATTATATTTTAGCACTAAATGTAACACCAAATGTACTGGGTGATGCCATCAAAACAGTTCTTCCAAAACTGGTATCGGATGGACCATATAAGAGGTATTTTCGTTGGTGAGATTTTGCCCCCAAAAGAAAATACTGTAATTACTATAAGACAATCCAACCCTTGTATTTACCAGCGTATAGGAAGGTTGCTGAAGGCTGTTCTGCATATCGGCATAATATTTACCAATATTTCTTATTTCGCCACGCACCACTGCCTTTAACTTTTTACTGATGGGCAATTCATACTGAGCTCCAATAAAAATTGTATGACTTGGAGTGTTAGACAAGCTATTTCCGCCCACTTGCGTTTTTGTTTCAACACCTGTTCCGTAGTTCACTCTGGTCAAGGCAAAGTTTTTATACTTAGTTTTATCTAAGCCGACGCTTCCATCTAATTGTAATCCTTTGACCGGTATGGCTGAAATTTCTGCCTCAAAACCCATTGATTGGGCATTTCCCACATTTTCCCTGGCATAGGTAAAGGGCGCTACAAGATTGTACAACTGCATATCCTTCCATTCAATCAGGAAGGCGGATGCGCTGATGCTGACTTTGTTATTGGCAACACTTGTTTTGTAACCTGCTTCAAAATTATCTGAGTATTCAGGGTCAAATGTTTGTTTCACGCCAGACGAAGCCGGAAAACGCTGGACATTAATACCTCCGGAGCGGAAGCCCCTGTTATAAGTGATATAAACATTCGACTTCTCGTTAATTGAATAGCTAAGACTGAGCTTGGGAGAGAGAGAGGAATAATTGCCTTTTGCAGTGGTATCTTTTGCAAAGTTCGTGATCACTCCTCCGGCAAATGCAGCATCACCAAATCCGTTGAATGTAGATTGCTTTTTTTCATAATCGTAACGCAATCCAACCGTAGCTTTTATTTTCTCGGTGAAGGAATAACTCAGTTCACCAAATCCGGCTAACCCATAATTTTTACTTCTATTCCGGTAAATAATGTACGACCCTGCGGGCAGGCCATAGTATGCGGCTTCCCCAGACGATAATTCATAAACAAGGTTTGTTGTGGGTTCAAATCCTTTTTGAGAAAATCCATACAGACCGGCTGTATATTGAATTTTTTTAGCACCGGCAGAACTGATCCTGAATTCCTGACTATAAACTTCCTGTGGGGGCAAAAATTCACCTACCTTTTTATCATAGAAAGTATGATAGTAGCCGGGGAAATCAACGTCCTTATATCCTAGGCGTATATTTTGGTAGGCTGTAATTGAAGTAAAGGTGAAATTGCTTCCAAAGTATTTTGCCACAAGCGAATTGTTAGTGATATTTCTTTGGTGTTCACCAATTCTTCTAAGATATACTTTATCGGGATTGGCAAAAGCAATAGCGTCACTAGGCTGAGAAATCATGAAGCCAGTTTTATTGCTCCAGTCTCTTTGTCCCTTAATATTCAGGGTTAATGAGAAATGGCTAGAGGGAACAAACTTTAAATATAAATTTCCATAAAGGCTCTTTTCGCCTCCAATCAATTTACCATTTACACTACCATCAGTAGCGCCTGTACCTGTAGTATCATTTTTCAAATACCCATCCTTTGTCTGAAATAAGCCAGTTAGTCCAATAAAAAGTTTATCCTTTACTAATGGTGTTTTGAAACCGCCGCTATAACGCTGCAAACCCTGGTTTCCGGCTCCGGCCTCTAAAAATCCTGAAGATTTATTGGAGGGCTTCTTTGTAATAATATTAACTACACCGCCCATTGCATTTCGACCAAATAGCGTACCTTGAGGGCCTCTGAGTACTTCAATTCGTTCTATGTCTGTGAAAGCAAATCCATTGGCTAATATATCCAGGTTGTTTACATCATCAATGTAAGTAGATACAGCGGGGTTTTCGCTAAACGCCTGTATACCCCTGATAGATTGGAGCTGCTGGCTGGCTACGCCTAATTCCTGGTAAGAGTAGTTGGGTACAAGGGCAGTTAGATCTTTTAATCCCCATGTACGGGTATCTTCCACTTTTTTGGACGAAAGTGATGTGATGGAAGTGGCTACTTTTAAGATATCTTCTTCCCGTTTATTGGCTGTAACAACCACTTCTCCTAATTGCTGATTTTGCTCAATCAAAAAAATAGTAATCTCTGTTGTTTTATTGGCAGCAACAATTACCTCTTTTAATTGGGTGGCATAGCCTACTGAGCTAAAACTAACTTGGTAAATACCTGCGTTCAAATTTGAAAGTCCAAACTCCCCCTGCTTATCCGCGACGGTTGATTCATCCGTGTTCAAAATACTGATGGTGACTGCTTCAATGGGGCTACCATCCGATGACTTGATTTTTCCTTTTATAGATTGGGCGTGCAAAGCAGTTATCCCGAATAATAAGAAAATAGTAATTAATACCCTTCTCATATTATTAATGTTTATCTCTTTTAAAACGTTAGTTAGTTAAACTCTAAATAGTTTAGTGATACGGCTTCACAGCAGAGCTAAGAAGTCGCAGAAAAAACTTGTAGAGTAAGTAGAAATTGTAGCTGTTGAAACGCACATCATTAATCTGTGATTCACAGATTAATAAAATGATCAGCTAAGCAATATTTGATGGCGGTCGAAAAACGGAACGGAGATGGCCTGAGTTTAAAAACGTGACAGTCAATATGGGATACGTGAATTGACTGTTCAAAAAGCCATTCCGTGTTTGATGATTTGTATTGTCAAGAAAAAACAGAGTGATTTCTTTCAATTTAAGGTCGGGAAATTTCTGTTGTTGATTCTGATCTTGGTTCAGTTGCTTTTCTAAAAAGCAGGAACCTTTGCATAGAGGAATGGCCTCAAACCGGTTAATACAGAGATTGGCAGCAATATATTCCTGGTTCATTTTATAAGAAACCCAAATCCACAACTGGCTTGTGCTCTGAACAAAAAAAGCTAAAATCAGCAATATGGAGATGAGTTTTTTCAACGCCGCAAAATTAGGCTAAAATTGTTCTTTCAATAGTTTTTTTATATCCATTATTAGTCGTTGGGTTTCCTCTGGCCTAGTGCTATTGTATACACCCCGAATGTGGCGTTTTCTGTCCACCAGCAGCAAGCCGCCGCTATGGGTAAACCCGCCCGGCGAGGTACTGTCTGGGAAGGCAGCCGAAAAATAGGAATATTCGCTCAGTTTCAAAATGCTATCCTGACTACCCGTTACAAAATGCCATTTATTTGAGCTAACCCCCAGGCTCTTTGAATATGCTTTCAGTGCGGCTACGGAGTCACGATCCGGGTCTATGGTGTGTGAAATAAATAAAATCCGGTCGTCATTCATAAAAGGCAGATAGGCATTGTACATCTCTTTTGTCATTTTGGGGCAAATAGTGGGGCAGGATAAGAATATAAAATCTGCCACATAAATTTTATTGACAAAAGTTTGATTGGTAACAATATTGCTATCCTGGTTTGTAAACTGGAAATTTGCAATTACTGGATATATGGTATCCTTTCCCTCAATGGTGGGTGTGCCCAAAACAGGAAGCCTAGGTGAAGGCTCGGTACAGCCTACCAGCAAAAGTACAAATAGAATTGGCAGAATTGTTGTTTTATCTGTTAACATGAGTCCATAATTTTACGAGAGTACTGATAGTACAGACTTTTATTCACATTGCACAAATTTAGATTAATCTTATTAAGTCACTAACCAGCTGTTTCGAACTCAGTCCAGCAAAGGGCCCAAGACTGGATTACTTTCAGTGATCCTTTACGTCTTACGGGGGGGCTTACCAACAAAAAAGTCCTGGCTCGCTTCGCTCACCCGGACTGTGTATTTGTCTGCTTAGGCAAGCAAGCTTGCCACGCCGCCAAATACAAAGTCCCGCACTTCGTGCAGGACTTTTTGTTCGTGCCCAAGACTGGATTCGAACCAGCACAGCCTTTCGGCCACTACCACCTCAAAGTAGCGTGTCTACCAATTTCACCACCTGGGCAACGGTTTGCAAAGATAGGGGAAAGGTCGGAAACAAAGAAATCCCACCGGGGGTTGTCGGGCGGAGCCATGAGGAAATGGTCCGGTCGGCGTAACATTGCCGCAAATCCGGTCACGAGCCATGTCGTTGCGTTCCTTCACCCGCCGTATCCGCATCTGGCACCGTTGGCTGGGCCTCGCGGCCCTCGGGTCGGGCTGTCTCCATTTTTTTCTGACCGGCCGGAGCGGGCGCAGCTTGGCGAGGCCTGTCGGGATCCTCCTGCTGCTGACGGCAGCCGGGCTGTCGTCGGCCGGACAGTCGGAAGGGCGTGTACGTCCGCAGTTCCGCTTCCAGCCGCCCGTTGTCCTGGAGGAGACGTCGGGCATGCTCTTCTGGAAAGGAGGCCTCTGGCAGCATGCGGATGGCGGTGCCGGTCCGCTGCTCTACGAGACCGATACGGCCGACGGCCGCATCCGTCGTTCCGTCCGTGTCCTTGACGTCTGGAACCGCGACTGGGAGGATATCGCCCAGGACGATTCGCACGTCTACGTAGGTGATTTCGGCAACAATGCCGACGGGGCGCGGCGCGACCTGGCCATCTACCGCATCCGCAAGGCGGACCTTGCGGAAGTGTCTGACAGCGGCGGGGTGTCCGCCGATCGGATCGCCTTCCGGTATCCCGACATGCCGGACACGGTGGCTGCGCCCAACCGGACCGACCACGACTGCGAGGCGATGGTATGCCTCGACGGCCGGCTGCTGCTGTTCACCAAACGCTGGGTGTCGAACGGCACGGTCCTCTATACGGTGCCGGCGTTGCCGGGAGAGCATGTGGCGACGAAGGTCGACAGTTTCGATACGGGCGGTCTCGTCACGGGCGCCGACCTCGACCCTGCCACGGGCCGCATCGTGCTGACCGGCTACAGCCGCATGCTGGCGCGCTTCCTGTGGGTCTTCTACGATCATCCCCCGGGGATGCCCTTCCGCGGCCGGAGCCTGCGCATCGGACTGGCGGGGCCTGCGCAGACGGAGGCGGTCGCCTTCGTCGGCAGCGACCTCCTGTTCCTCGGCAGCGAGCGGTTCCGGATGCTGCCCGCGCGGGTAGAGTCCCTCGCCATCGGTGGGGCCCTGCCGGCCGTGGCGACGGTACCCGGGAAGCGGAAGCGGCACCGGGTCAGACCGCCTGCAGGGCGACCCTGAAGGTGGTGCCCCCGCCGGGTTCAGATGCCCATACCGTGAGCCGCCCGCCGTGGTACTGCTGTATGATGCGGCGCGACAGGGTGAGGCCGAGGCCCCAGCCGCGTTTCTTGGTGGTGAAGCCGGGCCGGAAGATGCGCTCCCTGTCGGCCGGGGAGATGCCCCTGCCCGTATCGGCGACGTCGACCCATACCTCGCCACCGCCTTGATGAAGGGTGACGCGCACCTCGCCGGCGCCGTCCATCGCATCCAACGCGTTGCGGAGGAGGTTCTCGAAGACCCATTCCAGCAGCGGCGGCGAGGCCCTCACGGAATAGGCCACACCGGGTGTTGCCAGCACGTGCAGGTGTACCCGGGCGGATGCGCGCTTGCGGACGTAGTCGACGACCTGCGGGACCAGCGCGCCAAGGTCGCAGGGCTCCAGGCGGGGCGCAGCGCCGATGCGACCGAAGCGTTCGGACACGCGTTTCAGTCGCTCCAGGTCCCTGCCCATCTCATCGGCGAGGCCGGGGTCGGAGGGGTTCTCCCTGAGCATCGCCAGCCAGCCCTCCAGTGCCGAGAGGGGCGTGCCGAGCTGGTGGGCCGTCTCGCGGGCCAGGGCCGTCCACAACCTGTCCTGCTCGGCCCGGTGGCGGGCCGCCGCCGACAGGAGTGCCACCGCGATGAAAAGGGCTGCGATGCCCAGCTGTACGAGCGGATAGTAGCGGACCTGCCGGAGGAGGGCCGACTCGCCGAAATAGTAGCGGTTATAGCGGGTGCGCCCGGCGTCGAGGTAGGTGACGATGGGGGGGTGCGCCGCGGCGAAGTCGCGCAGGAGGTGCCGCAGGCGTACGGTGTCGGCGGACGAACCGATGGTGTCGATGTTGTGCAGGCCGGTGATGCTGTCGCGCTCGTCCGTCTCGATGACGGGGATGGAGGTCTGCCCCGCCACCATCAGCGAGGCGAAGAGGATGTCCTGTTCGGGTGAGGCCCTGGCGATGTATTGCTGCGCCTGGGCCCATCCCTCCACCTTGCGGCGTTCTTCGACGGCGATGCGGCCGGCGAGGTAGCGGGAGTAGAAGATGGTGGCCATGACGACGGCCACGGCCAGCAGGGTCAGTAGGGTCTTCCAATCGAAGGCGGGGCGTCTCATCGCATGTCGGCTGCCGAAGATACGAACTGTGCCCCGCGGCGGTGGCGATGCCGGGCGCCGTCCGGCCGGAAGGCCTATTTTTGCCCAAACGCAAGTCCCCTTGAACCGGCTCCCCTCCGTCGCGGTCGTCATCCTCAACTACAACGGAAGGACCTACCTCGAGCGGTTCCTGCCCTCCGTGCTACGGTCCACCTACCCGCGACTCGAGGTGGTGGTGGCCGACAACCGGTCGACCGACGGGTCGCTCGACTTCCTCCGCACGCAACACCCTTCCGTCCGCATCCTGGCAAACCCCTCCAATGAAGGGTTCGCCCAGGGCTATAACACGGCCCTGGCGCAGGTGAGTGCCGAGATCAGCGTGCTGCTGAATTCGGACGTCGAGGTCGAGCCCGGCTGGATAGAGCCAGTGGTGGCGCTGATGGCCGGTGACGAACGCATCGCCGCCTGCCAGCCCAAGATCCTCGACTGGAACGCACCCGACCGCTTCGAATACGCCGGCGCCGCCGGCGGCTGGATCGACAGCTTCGGGTACCCCTTCTCCCGCGGTCGCGTGTTCGACACCTGCGAGCGCGACACCGGACAGTACGACGACCCCGCACCCGTCTTCTGGGCCACGGGGGCGGCCATGTTCGTGCGTACCGCCGTCTTCCTCGCCCATGGAGGCTTCGACCCGTACTTTTTCGCCCACCAGGAAGAGATCGACCTCTGTTGGCGACTCCAACGCGCCGGCTATCGCATCTACGCCTGCCCCGCCTCTGTCGTACGCCACGTGGGCGGTGGCACCCTCCCGCAGGGCAACCCGCGCAAGACATACCTCAACTTCCGCAACAATCTCGTCATGCTTTGGAAGAACCTGCCCCTGCGCGAACGCTGGTGGCGGATACCCGCCCGGCTGGCACTGGATGCCGTCAGCGCCTGGAAGAACCTGCTCACCGGCCATCCCGGTTATTTCACGGCCCTCGCCAAAGCACACGCATCACTGCTCATATGGGCCTTGCGGCACCACAGCCACGCATGGATGCCCATCCGCCGCGAAGGTCCCCTCGACGGACGATACCGGGGCTGCCTGGTATGGGATTACTTCATCCGGGGCCGACGGACCTTCCGCGAAATTGTCGGCCCGATGGAATGAATTATGCCGGACGCACCCTATTTTTGCACGCAAGATCGTACACCATGCATTCAGAAGACATCAACAAGCCGGAGCGGACGGATTTCGGACGTAACTGGGTCTCCTCCTCGCGCTTCCTCTTCCATGTGCAGCTCTTCGCCTTCGTCGCCTTTGTCATGGGCGGCTGCTACGGCCTCTATTCGATGCGCTACCCCGGCAAGCCAAAGGTCGAAGTCCCGGAAAACACCCTCTACACCCCAAAATACAAGTGACCTGAATTTTTTTCCTTCGGGGGATTGACATATCTTTGCCGTCCCCCAATCGAGAAATACGCGGAAGTAGCTCAGCTGGTAGAGCATCACCTTGCCAAGGTGAGGGTCGCGGGTTCGAATCTCGTCTTCCGCTCTGTTAAAAAACCCATCCACACCGGATGGGTTTTTTATTCTGCTTCGATCATACAGCGCGATCCTTGCTTACATTTGGCGCCAGCTGACCTTTAGCAAGGATGACAGCATGCCTCGGTGGTGGAACCGGTAGACACGCAGGACTTAAAATCCTGTTCGCCGAAAAAGCGAGTGCGGGTTCGACACCCGCCCGAGGCACTTCCCCCCCATTCGCCGGATCAGCCCACAGGGGCTTTGCGGGTCCCGACGCATCCCGGCATCGCCGGGATGGTCGGGA
>Ga0169931_10010967_pt1 | contig 12849 bp, 10 predicted proteins | sample Kivu_15m_20L_FD_129675 | JGI IMG/M metagenome (GOLD analysis project Ga0169931, IMG submission 129675) | Freshwater microbial communities from Lake Kivu, Western Province, Rwanda to study Microbial Dark Matter (Phase II) - Kivu_15m_20L... | ecosystem: Environmental > Aquatic > Freshwater > Lake...
CCCCAAAACCCCAAAACCCCAAAACCCCAAAACCCCTGGTTGATGAAATTTGGTTAATATTAAACTAAAATTTTTAAGAATTAATGTTTGTAGACTAACAAAAAGGATTTTAGCCAAGCATTGCCTCCAAAAATGAGAGGATTAGTGTCTTGCTCACTTAGCTCGGAGAACCACCTTCTGAAATCACTAATGTAAGGTTTTTAATAGCTGATTGCATTTGTAGCCGATTTACCGCGATTGCTGGCTGCTTTAAGCGGCTACTGCGCAGGTTGGAAAAGAAATGGCTACCGCGCCAAAGCGTCCGCGAAACCAAAGAGCAAGTTTCCCCCAGTACCCAACACAAGAACTAATCATGGAAATAGCGCTCAAGCTTGAACAAGACTACAGCAGCGTAAAAGCCCTTCTTGAGGCAGACCAGGTGAAATACAGCTTCGTCGACCATCTTGTCAGTATTTTTGCTCGTATTTTGCTGGATTACTGCCCGCCCGTCCTAAAACACGAACTCGTTTTCTTGACCAAAGAGGAGATTAAAGAACGCGAAAAAAATTGGAAACCCCTTATCGAAAAAGACCAAGTTCGAGCCCTTTTACGTCTCTGCGACCTATTCAGCTCCTGCAAGCATTAGATTAGCAACCACTCGCTGAGAGATATCCAAAAGAAAGTAAGTAATTTTTATGCTCAAAAGATTTAGGACTTGATCGATATTGGCTTCTTCTACGAAGATTTACAGATGATAGACAACGCCTGCGGAACATGCTTTAACCTTGACAGCCGCCAGTTCACCGAGGGTAAGCTATTATTTATTAACGCTGGTCTAGAGTTCGAGTCAAAAGTTGCTCCATTAGTCCTCTGTCCTTCTGAGCTGTCCGTAAATCAGAGACTTTATGACTAGATAAGCAGTGAGACGCTAATCAACTGTGACTTACGATTTTCAATCGAACAGAGGCCAGGTAAACCCCCTCTGCCATGTGTCATTTCTGGCGAGATGGTGCGCAACAGCAACCAAACCGCATCAGAATTCGTGAAGGCTCTGCTGGAACAAAAAGGGTTTAGCTAGCATTTTACCAAGTTAGCTAGTATTAAGGCCAAGACAGAGGCTGGTAAACCAATTACTGCTCAGAATTTGCTAGACCGACTAACCAAGGAGCTTGAGATGAAAGTCATCTGGGTCAGGTATGTGACTGACAAGGAGAAGCTCTAAAACGCGATGCGAGCTTATTTCTAGGCTGCTTACTTGCTAGAGACTCATGGCTAGAGCAGGCTGGCTGAGCACGCTCGTAGTAATATCTTCCCTAAGGCTTTTACTGATGCTAGCCTTTTTATCTCTGAATACGAGCAGGCATTCAAGCACTGTACGGAGGAGCGTCCTATTAACCGTGCACTACAGATCTTCAGGCTGCGTATGAACATCCAAAACTCAAGCCTCGTCAAAGAAATGCTAAAGTCGCTTAACGTTGCCTAGCTAAGATGTGAGAATCCGAGGTTCGTCTTCGATGAAAAAGCCGCCACCGAATCCATCTTTGTATGGAAACTCATCAAGCAGTTTTCTAATATTGGATTCACTATTGAATAGCAACTCGACGGCAGTTTTCAATTCACTCAGGTGTGCGAAGATGGGCCAATGAACAGACTGTTTTTGCAGAATACCTCGTTGTAAGAGGAGACAGTCTCATTAATAGCAAGTTTTCAGCAGAATTTGCAATTAAGAAGTTCACAGGCATTTACGCTTTGGGAAGATATTGAACAACACTTTAACAGGCTAAGGCTTGCATTGACAGCATGTATCAAGGATATCTTCTTCAATCCCATAATTGAAGCAACCTGCCACCTCACAGGGGAAAAGCACTACTACTTGAAGCTTCACCCCAGGATTTTCCTAGGCATGATGTTCGCATTCAAACAGAAATGGCTCTACGAAGAGTCAGTAGCCGCCAACGAGAACCCTAACTTCCGACAAATGGAAAAGCTCCTTATTGACTGGGTCAAGGTGTACAACAAGTCTAACCACGTCTACTACTTAAAAGAGAGAAACGGACTTTTTGAACCAGTCAAGCTCGACTAGCAAATCAAAGCCCAAGTGATTAACCGTATACTTGAGGCGTTTACAAACTCTCAAACTGACCTTAGGGTCGTGCTGGCTCGCCAGTACTCTTAATGGATTTAGCAAAGCGAACTTATAACCTTATTCGAATCAGAGATACTTAAGTTGGAAAACGTAGAGCTGGTAAACCCGTTCTTTAACAACTTTATGATGATAATTGGCTAAATGATCAACTAGGAGCCAGCCCTGGTCAACAGGTTCCTTAAAGTGGAAAGAAAGCTAGAAGAGAGCAAATAGGAAGTTTCGACATTCGAACTCGAGGAAGGTGACCAGCGCCCTGAATAAGCGGATGTGCAGATGCAAGAGAATAAGGAGCCTGCATTGATTAAGGAGTCCGAGAAAGACTGGGACGAAGATGCGCTCTTGCCCAAGACGCTAAGAAGATATGTTTTATCAGTCCCAAATGATAAGGAGACGCACAACAAAGTTATATTGCTGCTTAGCTTCATATCGGTTACACAGCAAGGCAAGTCGTTGGTCAATGACCTCGGTCATGAGTTGCTGAGGCAAGTGTTCACGTTGTCGGTCGATAACCGTCTAGTTGACTCAAAACTGCCCCTGCAGGTGAATTTCGAATATATTGTAGGAATGCCACACAGCCTTACTCAACAGAGGATAAGCCCAGATCACCTAGCTTAGCTGGTTGAACGAGTACCTTAAATTTCTCAGACATTAAAGGAAATCGTAAATAAGGTGGTATCGCTCTCGACAACAGAAGCTAAAGAGATCCTGGATCTACATTTCAAAGAGATTCAATCGTTAAACGGATAGGCTACTCAAAAACAGCGCCAACATAAGTATGCTGGGATGAAAGTAAAACAGAACAAAACTTACTTCAGCCTGATAAAAAAATCCGCATTTTTGAACGCTCTGAGCTAGTAGCCGATGCATTACGAATACTTCTTGCGCCTTAACCCACATAATGATTTCATGGCCGCCATGATCAACACGCCGGATGAAATCAACCGATTCTTGGATTTGCTTGAAGTACTATCGATGTTGAGCACCAAAACTACTAATAAGTTTCTTGACCTGCTTAAGATAATCTTCACAGAACAAGAACACAGCATTGATAAGATCAAGCTACTTTTTGCGAGGGCTAAAAATGCCTGCAAGCGGCTTTAGGAATTTGTAGGTGTGCCCTTGAGCCAGGTCAAATCGATAGATGAAATTTTTAAAGACCAGCCAAGCGATTAGCAGAAATATATCCCCGTGAATACGACGATATCTAGACATTAGCAATTTGAATGTCTGGTCCAGATACTCGACTTCTACGCGCAGGCATTCCAGATGATCGGCTAACGAGCGGCTCGTAGAGTAGGCACCTATGAAAATTGGGATGATGTTATCGAAACGCTGATGTGGTCATAAACGTTGCTGTATTCAAAACAAAATGAGATGCTATTGAAGGCCCTCAACCAAGACGCTTCGATGATTATGAACTTAGCTGATACCTCCTATTATAAGGCCCTTTAAGAAAACATCGAAAAGAAGCACACTGAAGCAACACTGTTAGATGAAAGCCATGCTGAGTTCTTGGAAAATATTTAATGCATAAGAGCCGAAATCGACTTGCATCTGAAAAATTAATGCTGCTAGTTCTTAAGCAAACTCGAGGATGGAAAACTATTCTAAGTTATCCAGTTAACAGCAAACCAGACGATGGCAAACCCAGAGCGATAGAATTCAGTGAACGAAGTTATTAGATGTAATCTTAAAGCAATCGCACGAGTTGCAGCCCAGATTGTTCACTCTCTGACCTTCGCCAAGATTAGTTTTGATGATCCTTAGAAATTGCTTTCGGAAATCAAACGCAACGACTCTTTGTTGACCTACTTGTTGAAGACTTTCAGTGATCAGAAAAGCGTCAAGGGAACGTTTTTGTGCCAGTTTGTGGCTGCAGATGGATTAATCGGAGTCTGCTAATCATACAACAGCGTCAAAACCCTCTGTATTAGACTCTAAGAGACAAGGGATCACCCTGATAGGCGGACTTTTTACATAGCGGAACGATTTGCATTGACTAGTCTGGTAAAGTTGAACTAAATGCTTTAGCCGTTTGTCAAGCTGACAAAGGATAACCAAGCTTATCAAAACCCTTAGCAGCATATGGTGGCAGATACGGAGCCTCGCAAATACCAGAACGTCCCACATTTCTTCGCTAACCACTACAACTAAATGCTTCACCTACTTGTCGGATTTCCAGATCCCAAGGAACTCGAGAGAGTCTTATAAGAGCAGATCAAAGTGCCCGAGCATTGCAAGTCCTCAATTTTTATGCTATTAAAAGAACTTGCGACTGGCTTCAGTACCATTCCCTAGGTTGGACCTCCTGAGAGGAATGACCGTGACGCGGAGCGAGATTTCTTCTAAAGGATTATGCGCGAAAACCTTCGGGACTTCGAAGGCTTAGGTTAATTTGAAAACGAGATTTTTGGTGGGCTGAACCAGAACAGACGTCAACCTCCCTAAAACCGTGATCCGACACAGGAAGAGATCGATACGTTAACTGTCATGGGATATAGTCCCCAAGAAGCAGACGCTGCTTTGAGAATGGCAAACTTCGATATCTCGCAAGCAATCGAAGCATTGCTCACAAACATCGAAGGAGTCGTTGCATACTCCGAGCGACAAGCAAAACAGAAAGAAGAAGACCTCCGTAAGAAAGAGCAAGACGAGATTGAAGCTGCACTCCAGAAGTCACTAGGTCTTGAAGAGGCTAAAAATTCGGCAGTTGCAGATGAGCTGAAGACGATATCGCACGATGAATTTGGGACTAAAACAAAGGAGTATAAGCAGGCAATCTTTTAAACAATCATTTTTTCGGCGAATATCGATCATAAAAATCTGAGTGCTTAACAGCAACTGACTCAGATTTTCGTCTCAAAACTGATAGAGGGAAGCGAACCTGATCAGAAAGAGCAAATAGCGCTTACTATTTTAAAAAAGGCAAAATTTTCGTACGCTATATTTGAAATTGCTGCTGATACCAAAGCGCTGCTTGATTTGGAGTTTGACCTCAAGTTGGCTTTGGTTGCAGTACGCGACTTCAATATTCACTGCAAGAAGAAAACAGCTGGGAGTTGTAAGTTCGCGATCAGAGTTGCAAAGAAAGCTCAAAGCAAGCTTGCCGATTTGTCGGAAACATACACTGTGTTTAAACCCACTATGGGCCCCGAAGCATTCAAAACTCTTAACCAGGACGATAAGGACAAATTAGTTAAGGAGTTTAGCCTTAGAACTATAATGCTGAATGCGTTGCAATTGATACTTCACTTTATTATGGTTCAGTCTTTCAAGGCTACCTCTGCAATCCGAAAAGAGCAGCTTAACAACAAAGACCTGGCTATCGTAAATCTAAAAACGAAATTGTTAGAAAAATGGGAAAAGTAGATCCGTCCAGATGAGGTGTTTGAACTCATCAAACTGATACTGGACGAGAAATAGCCTTTATTTAGTCACTGTCACAAATGGGATTTACTTTTTGTGCTGGTAATAGCAACCAAGCTTTTTAGTTTTCCTGTTGTCGCTGATATTCAAAGCCAGAAGGAAAAAGCGCTTCAGACTTTGCAAATTGCCCTGCGAAATAAAAACTGTCCAAATGAAAAGATCATTCGGAGCTTGCTCGCAATAAGTGTTTACGACCACGAAAAAAGCTTTGAGCTTTGCGGCTAGATGGTAAAGAAGTTGTTATTCGCATCAGCAATTCATCGTCTTAATTTTAGGAGAAACGACAAACCATTCGAAATTCAGGACAAAGAAATTGAAGCTGTTGAGACCTAGCTTACGAGGTTCAAGCTGGCCAGCTTTATGGACCAGACTCAGGAACTCTACACTGTTAATCCACAGAACCAAATCCACGACAAGGCGTTCAATGCAAAAGTAGCACAGTTTTGCCAGATTTTTAACTCGCCTGAAGGGCCTGAAGTCCAGCTAAAGTAGCCTATCCTCGATGAATTTTTTGCGCAAGAAAAACGCCAGATCATGGAATTCGAGAGGCTTATACTGTCAGCAAAATAAAATGAAAAGCAAACAACAGGCCTAATTAAGCAAGCCTAAGACTCTGTATTCAATAATAGCAAGAACCCGTCACGATAGTCAATAAAAGTCGTTCTTAATTCGGCTTTTGAAAAGCTTGAATATCTTAACAAATTGTTGACATTTAGCAACTAAAAGCAGCAGTTTTGTAACTTCACCACAGTTGATGAAATGGAACTCTTCATCGCTGAAGTCCAATCCAATCAGTCGACTGTTGTAGACCTACTCGACAAAACGGCAAAATTTTCCTAGGTCTACAAGTTCCTCATGCCGAAGAAAGCACTAACCTTCGCATCTAAGCTGCTCGAAAATTTGCACCCCTTACTCTGGGACGTTGAAAGATAGAAAGACAATCCTACCCAGTTCAGATTCCGCGTCACTCCTAAAATGGTAGAGTAAAGACAAACTTTCTTGTTGAAATTCTTTAACACATTTGCCGGCTTCAGCAGGCTTATGACCTATGAGGAACAGATCGTAAGGTACGAACTCAGGACGAAGCTTCTATAGCAAGCGGTCCTTACGTTTGCTGCCGTCGTCAGCTATCTCTAAAACCAAAGCAAAGAAAGCACTGAGTTCAAGAGCGACCACTAAGCCAGGATCAAAGCCATCACAATGCTTATGGTGATTAACTGCTTGATTGATAGCTCCGATGAGACAATGTACCATAGCTCTGGATGCTACCGATCGAGCTTTATCACTTTGCTTTGCCGTGGCAAGTCAAAGTTCATTCGTCAGATCGCATCGGTGGTAAAAATTACATCGCATAATTCAGCGAAACCTGTCAAAGAAATAGTGCATCAGATGGACGCAAAGATGGAGCAGCCGGACGACCAAGAGATGTCGTTTTGCTCAATTAATGACAGTCTGCAAGAGGCTGACTTACAAGATGACAATGACGCCCAATTTTAAGGTTTAAAAGAAGAAAATGAACAGTTATAGGGCATCCTTGTGGCCCAGTCCATCGACTGCTTAACCTCGATTTTTTCGTTTATTGAGAGCGAGAAATAAAAAGTTAGTGGTGCACGCAAGCTTAAAGCTAAACAAGAAGAATAGCCAAAGCCAAGTGAAGAATCTAAACAGCTAGAGGTCGTCAATTAAGTCATGTAAGTTAACGAAGAGATGGAAGACGAATCAGACAGCTCTATAGTAAATGAAAGTGCAGCCAATTTTGGGGCTCAAAATGAATCAATGTCGTCATCCTAAGCTGAAGAGTTAATCAGGCAGATTTACGTTGAGGACGAGTCTGATGCTGAGGTCGAGGAATCTGAAGAATCTGAAGAATCTGAAGAAGATGACGAAAACGAATTTGATGATGACCCCGATGACGACAATATGGAAGAGGACGAAAATGATGACGATGATGATGACGGAGAAGAAGACATGTTCAATCGACGGCAATAACGCGGAAGGTAGGCAGAAGCCGCTCAGGATATTATTAACGCTCCTAACTTTGACCAAAGAGGCAACGATTAGGGATGGGCCTTGCCGATCGAAGACGTTGGGCTCTAACAGCGTCGATTTGAATTAAATCCGAGAGATTAAGCCCCCAGTGAAAACTGGTCTCTAGAGGAGCGGTAGGTTCAGAGAACGCTTGCTTTGCTTCGAGGAATCAGACCCGGAGCAAACGCGCGTGTACCGCCTCGCAACCCATTAGTTAGACCGAGCTACTAACACCCTGGCTTGATTCCAGGCGAAAGAGAAGATGAGAGGGCTGAGCAATAAAGCAATAGGAGCTAGAAGCCATCAAAGCTGAGTGACTTAACAAGCGTCTTCTTGCCTTTGGACAGCAAAGAGGTACTATTCTTTATCAATGGTTGCACTTCATGGCTTTCCGCGATGCGCAAGAAATTTGTAAAAGCCAAGGACACCAGCTCAAGCGACCAGACAATTTTTAGGCTGATAAAGGAGCCTAAAGACCCAAGATCCCTTTTCTTTGCGCGCAGTAGATCAGCTTTGATTGAGCAAATCGATTCGCGGCTGCTTGATGCAGAGCTTGGGTTCGGGCGCCCTTTCAGTTTTGCAGGCTCTTTCGGATAACGAGAAGATCATGAAAACCTGCTGCAGCGATATGAAAGAATGCTTACGGAGCGCGCAAGGCTTATGAATCTTTAAGAAGCGCTCCCATCTGACAGATTCGGGGATGGTGCACCAATGAGAGTCGACGCTGATGTTGAATAGATTGGTCAGACAAGACTCATGGAAAGTTATCGAGCGTTGGAAGCACCTGCGCGTAACTTTAACATATAAACGTACCAACAAGCTCTATAAAGAGAGGTCGAATAAGTCCAGCCTCAGCAACTGCCGTAGAGGACCACGTCACTCAACTCTATTACAAAAATTGCAGATTAGCCTAACTCAGGGGCGAGACCTTAAGAAAACTAGTTTATGCAATCACTAAGAAGATAATCTGTTGAATAACTTTTGGGAATCAGCAATGACTCCTCTTTGCCAGATGGCAATTAAGATTTTGCCCAATCATAGTTGCCAAATGTTCTTATTGATGTGCAAATACCTGAGCTAATCTTGAGTTCGAATTTACAAAGCTCTTCACCTATGCTTATCCCGCTAGTCCAGAATATTGAAAACTCGATTCCTCAAGAGTTAGCTAACCTGTAGTAATCTAATGAGATCAGTTAATAGTCACCCTTGATAGTTCAAGCCCAGTCCTAAGAGAGTCTTCAAGAGAATGCAGATATGCAGGATGTGTAATAGGAATAACTAGTCGATCAAGTTGTGATCGCTCAAGCAAATTAAGTAATACAAGAAGAAGCAAAAATTGACCCGGTCAATCAACCAGTTTAAGAGCCTATGACTTGCGGCATCCCAAATTCAGTTCTGATTGCACACGATATCGACCCTGTGATTTTGATCGACCTACCAGAAGACATCTAGTTGTCTGTCCTGAGTGAGATTAACTGGCAACCCCGAGCATAGCAGGTACAGTAGTAGCCCGAAGGCTAGGTACAGCTTGAAGAAGCAAAATAAGCTCAGCCGTCAATTGAGGATCAATTTGGTATCGATCCGGGTTTCCTAGCGAATCTGCCTCCTGAGATGAGATAGGAACTGTTGCAGAACGAAAGCCTAAGAAATCAAAACCTTGGGAATCCTCAATCTAACCCAGTGCAGAGGCAGGCAGAAGCCATGGATGTAGCTTCAATTATCCAGAGTGCAGCGACACCACAGCTTAGAGCAGAGATGCTGGCGAATCTTGATGAAGCAACAATTGCCACGCTTCCAGAAGGGCTCAGAAATGAGGCGAACGCTGCTTAGGCTGCAATCAGACAGCGCAGAAATCGCGAAGGGCTGGAATTCGATAGACTTTTCAGATAGGCATAGTAGAGAGCACAACATCACAACGACAGAGTTGGCTAGCGTGGCAGAGGTGGTTAGAGGGGCGCTCCAAGGGACGGACCGGGTCGCTATGGCGCTCCAAGGGCTCAAGACCCTCTTGACTTCAGAGCTCAACCAAGAGGTAGCCGCTCCTAAATGATGATGGAATAATTCATGCATGAGGGAGATAACGCCCGAGTGGCTTAAAACTTTTTTGCGGAAATTCCGCAGTTCAAACTTGAGCAAGCATTAGAAGGGTACTGCGCCGAGGATACCTTAAGAACGTTTGAAGAGCCATAAAGCATTGAGCCCTAAATCATCCAGATGGAGTAGCAGATCGTCAACGAAGATCTGATTGTTGAAGGTGTATTGTAACTCCTATTAAACAATGCTATAAGTGCCGCAAGTGACGACAGTCAGAAAACTGCTTCCGACTTAAGTGAAAAAGCTAATGCCTGCAAGCTGATTCAGTTCATTCAGTAGATGACCTCTATCAAGTCTCAAAAAGGCGAAATGAAACTGACAAATAAATTCATCAATGCGATTACTCTCCTTTTGAAACTAGAACTGGAGCAAAAATCCAAGTTTAGGCAGCAGTTCTTCAACATGCTCCCTGAGTTATCAACACAAGACCAAGTAATGACTGAATCGAATGAAGTCGAGATTATAACTACTGAACGTGTAACCACATAATCATAAGATAAATACTCGAGCGAGCAGATGACCGTGATTCTCACATTGATCGGTGTTATCCGACTTGTTGCCAAGAATAAGCACTTCGTGTCTCATATGCTTAAAAGTCTCCTTTATAGAGAAGATTTCTTTGCTAAGAAAGGCATTTCAATGCTTGTGCGACAGTCAGACTTTGTTAAGGCAAACTCCATCGATATGAACCCTATTCTTGCTGAGATCCTTGACTGCCTAGAGAGCCTGAGGTTGACTCAAAAGCAATAAGCGCTGTAGCTCTCAAATTACGAAAACGACACTGATAAGCGTAAACTTCTTCTTGAAAAATAAGCACAGCTTAAGACATTAAGCCACAATCTGCAGCTTGCCGCCCTAGATACGTTTATTGGATTTAGCTAATCCTTAGTTGATGCTGTCAACAATAAAGATGGCCAAAAATCATGGAAGATCAGCAAGCACGCCGTAAAGTCCCTTTTGCAGATCTTAGAGCTACAAATAGTCGAAAAAGATCCAGAACTTTTGAGTTAACTTAGCAGCACTCTGATCGCTTTATTCAGCAAGAGCAGAGAGAGCTGGTAGTTAATCCTTGACTAATGTCAGACCAAGACGACTCAAGTGCTCATTGAGGTAAACTCTGATCTACTTCAGATTGAGCTAGAGCTACTTAGAGAGAAGAAAATCTTATTAAAGTCTGACAGTGGAACTCCACAGAAAGGAAACCTGGAGGAGTTTAATGACTTGATGGAGCATGAGCTTTTGCTGTCGAGGCAGAGTTCGCAATTCTCAGACCTTGTGCATCATGAAAGCATATAGAACTAAGAAACGGTTCACCTTAAGTTGGACATGACCCAGCAAGCTAAGCTGCGTAGCATTTTAGTTGACCAAAAAGAGAAAATCACAGGCTTGAAACATATCTTCTAGCTTTTAAACATCATTTATAAGGAAATTCTCAAGAAAAATTCTGATGCTGAGGCTAAAAGTGACAAATAAAAGCCGAAAGAAGCTGAGCAAAAGGCTGAAGCGGAACAAAACGAGAAAATTATGGAGCAAATTAGGGAGTTCTACTAGTCTTGCGAAATGTATGAGCATATGCGACTTGCCAATCTCGCACTTTAGACAATAGCTGCCTCCAATATCGATCTTGTAGACCATATGGCATCGAATTTAAGCTGCATTTTCGGCGCTTATATGCCTGACCTTCATATGATTGAAGAGTCCTAAAGGAACAAAAAGCGGCTGTAAGTGAGCTCCGAGGAGAAGATCACAATCAAGCCGCTTGAGTTTGTTGTCTAGAAGAGCAAAGTTTTGTCCTTGTTTAAAAACGTAAATACTGTCAGTGATCGATTGAAAGAGTTCGCTTCACTTTGCCTAAAAAATAAAAAAGCGATAAATCAGTACCTGCAGTTGAAGAATCGATCTGACTTCAGCATCACAGACATCGTCAATTACATGCCTAATATCCTGAGCTTTGAGAACAAACGAGCTTATTTCAAGAAGGAAGTCCAGAGAATACAGAAGTCTGCTCAGCATGATGAGGTGAGCCTAAACTTAAGACGTGGGCAAATTTTTCCGGACGCATACTCAAATCTGAATTACAGGAAGGGTGACATCAAAGGTAAACTTAGGATTCGATTCGAAGGTGAAGAAGGTATTGATGCAGGTGGTGTTACCAGGGATTTCTATATTGAACTATCAAGGCAGATGTTTAATCCAGACTACTCTTTATTCAAGCTCTGCAGTAACGGTGTGTCTCACTATGTCGCTCAGAATAGCTTCATCAACCCAGACCACCTGCAATACTTGGCATTCGCAGGCCGCATGATTGGTAAAGCGCTTTTCGATGGCCACTATATGGATTGCTACTTCGCAAAGCCACTTTACAAGATGATCCTCGGTGAAGACCTTACCTTTGGCGACCTTGAAGACCTCGATAACGAATTCTACAGGGGTCTCAAGTGGATGATTGATGAAGACGTCGAAAACGCAAGCCTGGTATTCGCAGTTGATCGTGAGTTCTTTGGCAAATACGAGGAGATCGACTTGATTCCAAACGGCAGAAACATCGCAGTTACGAACGAAAACAAGCTTAAGTACATCGAACACAGAGTGCACTTCTTCCTTTACGGCATGGTCCGGGAACAAATCGATGCGTTCCTAACTGGCTTCCACCAGCTTATTCCAAAAGAACTTATCCGAGTTTTTAATCATAAAGAGCTAGAGTTACTCATATCGGGCTTGCCCAACTTCGACCGTAAGTTTACACAAGATTTAACTTTTTAATAGTCGCTGACCTAAAGAAGCACACTCATCTGGACCATTACACGATGAACGACCCGTAGATTGTTTGGTTCTGGGAGGTTTTGACGGCGATGGACTCAAGTGAGATCGGCTTGTTCCTGCAGTTCGTGACAGGTTGCTCGAAGATTCCGCTTGAAGGCTTCAAGAATCTGCAGGGCATGCGCGGCGTGCAACAATTCTCTATAAAACGCGTCCGGATTAGGGAGGATGACATCATGAGGCTGCCTTAAGGCCACACGTGTTACAACCAGCTAGACTTGCCAGAGTACCCGACGAAGGAGCTGCTACAGGAGAGGCTGCTTTTCGCAATAAAAGAAACGGGTGTAATCGCGTTGGCCTGAGCTTTTAATTTCGCAAAAAATTTATTCAACTTTCGGGGTTTTGGGGTTTTGGGG
>Ga0169931_10010969_pt1 | contig 12844 bp, 14 predicted proteins | sample Kivu_15m_20L_FD_129675 | JGI IMG/M metagenome (GOLD analysis project Ga0169931, IMG submission 129675) | Freshwater microbial communities from Lake Kivu, Western Province, Rwanda to study Microbial Dark Matter (Phase II) - Kivu_15m_20L... | ecosystem: Environmental > Aquatic > Freshwater > Lake...
CAAAATAAATAAAATGAATGGCGGATCTTAGGCAGAGATTGTGTAGTTATTTACTGGACAACGATAGACAAGATATAGAGATCTCTGAAATTCGTTTTCTAAATGACGGTACCGTTGTTTTTTATGTTGAAATTAGGAACGAGAATGGAAAAATACCGGTTAGATGTAAAATGTCCAAGGGGGCAGAAGATTACAATTTGACTTCTTTTTCTCCTATGTTAAGGTTCAATGAAACCCATTCACCTTGGGACACTACTATCAAGGATGCTAAGAATATTTTTAGCGCATTCCCCGGAATAGGTGGGGTAGCAAACAGAACAGTGAACACCTCTTTAGTTGGATAAAATTGATGAATTTAGTAGAAAGAATAAATGCCAAGTGCAGCTTCAACTATGGTCCACGGGTAGATATTATTGATAATTTCCACTACTCTTACTTGGTAGAGTTTTATGAAAATCTAGGAGACGATTGGGCTCTGGTACACAGTTGGTTCGACGTTAAGCCATTTCATTTTTATTGGTACAGAAGATTTTTCAGAACCAAATGGAAAATAAAAGTTTGGGGGTGGGAAAACGATGCTCCGGTTTTAGTCCTAGAGCACTTGTATTCAGAACAAGGTCAAAAAATTGCCTTCGTTTTCGAACACAGTAGCTATAAAGTTCAGAGGAAATGGACGGAAAGAGCTATTTCCTTCAGAGATAAAAATAGATGTGATGTTATCATCCAAAGCAAGTATTGGGAAAGATTGAAAAACGATTTTTTTGACGAGAGATTGGATCTTACCTCTAGTTTGGATGGAAAGGATAATTTGTACGCAACCTATTTGATAAAAAAGCACGATATACCAACCAGCACAGAAAATTGGTGGGAATCGGATTTAATTTATGAAGCCCATTCCAAAGCTTTCAAAAGCTGGAATATACCGATTGATTGGGTTGCAATTTCTAACGATGAAGTTTTTGACGCAATAGTTGGTCATGAGTAAAATTATAGGTTTAAATTACACTGCACACGATTCATCCGTTTGCCTTATTGAGGATGGGATAATAAAGTGTGCTATAGAGGAAGAGAAATTCACAGGCGTAAAAGCTTGCTATCGACATTTTGAATTCCCAGCGAAAGGATTGGATTACATATCAAGAACGTTTGGCGTTACCCTTGATAACTGTGATCACATAGCTTTTGCTCGCCCATATTCAAGAGATTTTGTAAAGAATAACCCTAAACTAATTGAAAAGATAACTAGCTTTTCACACCACGATTGCCACGTTTTAGGTGCATACTTCACCTCTGGTTTTTCGGGTAAATGTATTTCTCTTTCTCATGATGGGAAGGGCTATAGAAGCAGGGGTAAAATTTTCTTGTGCGAAGACGGTGATTTTGAAGAGGTAAAATCTAGTCACATCCCGGTAACAGCTTCCCTTGCCGGAATGTGGGCGGCTGCAACTAATTATTTGGGGTGGACAATGCTGAAAGATGAAGGCAAAGTTGTTGGCCTTGCTGCACATGGTAAATTTTCAGACCAAATCTATTCTTATCTTAAGAAGTGCATTTATTACGATAATTTGGAATTCAAGCCTTCAAATTGGGAGTCTTTTTTTCATTACATTTTCGATAACCACAAATTCGATCTGTCGAAAAATGATGAGTGGAGAAAGGACTTTGCTTTCACACTTCAAAAGTACACCGAGGAGTTAATGGGGCAGTTGTTGGTTAGCATCTCTATAAAATATCCAGATTACAAGAAAATTTGTTTTTCCGGTGGATTGTTTGCAAATGTGAAATTGAATCAATACATCAATGACCTTGGTCTTTTTGACGAGATTTTCATCCACCCAGCAATGGGCGATTCTGGACTAGCTCTCGGTGCTGCCATTATTAGAGCCCATGAATTGGGCGAAATCGAAAAGCCAGAAAAAATGAGAAATGCTTTCCTGGGTGAGCACCACGATTTAGAAGCATGGAAATTGGCCATGGATGAGAGCAAGCTAAATCTCAAGGTCGAAGAATTTTCGTACGATAAACTGGCCGAACTTATAAACCAGGGAAATGTTGTTGGTTGCTTTTTTGGTAGAACTGAATATGGACCTCGTGCTTTGGGCAATAGAAGTATAGTTGTAAGACCTACTGATCCCGACACACATAGAAAACTCAACGAGAAATTGAAAAGGACCGAAATTATGCCCTTTGCTCCTTCTGTTTTGAAAGAGTTCGCGGAAGAAATATTTTTATGCGAAAAGTCACAATATGCGGCTGAATTCATGACACTTTGTTACGAAGCAAGGAAAGAATGGGTCGAAAAAATCCCGGCAGTAATTCAGGTTTTGGATAGATCATCAAGGCCTCAATTAGTAGCAAATTACGAAAACGGAAATTTCCACGCGATTATTTCAGCCTATCATAAATTGTCGGGTATTCCCGTTGTCCTGAATACATCTTTCAATGCGCATGGTGAACCAATTAATAATTACCCATCGCAAGTTCTGAACCATTTGAAAAGTGGAGCAGTTGATTTCATCGCAAACGAATACTTCATTTTGAGTATTAATCGCTCCTAAATTTTTTTTAAGCGTATTTAACAATTAGATTTGTGGTCAAATTGAAAAAAATGACCCAAACAATTATCCTAGTTCAAGAAGCTGAACAAAAACTTTCATTTGCCATCCGTGATTTGGAAGACCTTTCCATAAATGGCAACCATGCGATTAATATAAAAGATGTCACTCGGGAAATTTCAGAATCGAGGGAAATTTTAATCTATTGCATTTCTAAAACCTTGAAAGAAAAACAAGTACAAGATGCGTCAAGAATTTGAAAAATTTTCAAAGTCACAGGGTATTAGCTCCCTGAGTTTGGATTACCACATGAAGCAGGTGGAAAATTCTCTTACCCCTTATATCCTTGAGGAAAGAGAATTAAGAGTTACACAGATGGATATCTTTTCTCGTCTTATGATGGACAGGATTCTTTGGGTAGCCGGAGAAGTAAACGACCGCATGTCCACCGTGGTACAAGCACAGCTGATGTTTTTGGATTCTGTTGATTCAAGAGATATCACAATGCACATAGATTCACCTGGAGGGTCCGTTAAATCTGGACTTTCGATGGTCGATGTGATGGAATACATCAAATCCGACATTGTCACTATTAACACCGGGATGGCAGCCTCTATGGGATCTGTTCTTCTTGGTGCAGGAACCAAGGGAAAAAGACACTCCTTGAGATTCTCTAAAGTTATGCTTCACCAGTCCTCCGGAGGATTTCGTGGAAACATCCAGGATGCTAAGATTGATTTTGAAGAATGGGAAAAATACAACAAGATTCTTTTCGATCTTTTGGGTGGATATTGTGGCAAGGATTCGGATCAAGTCAAGCAAGATGCTTCCCGTGATTTTTGGATGGATGCAGAAGAGGCAGTTAAATACGGAATCATAGACAGCGTTATTACGAAGAAGAAGCAGTAAAAATGGGAACCAACTTTTATAGGATACCGACAGAGGATGAAATGCAGGAGAGAAAAGACCGACTGCAGATCAGAATCATTGGTCTGAAGTTAACCCCAGAGCTTATTGAAAGAGGATTTAGATACATCGAGGAAGAAGGTTCGTACACTATAAAATGGGAAAGATTAAGCCCATGGGAAGAATTTATCGAGGGAACAAAAATTCATCTTGGTAAAAGGTCGTCCGGCTGGAAGTTCTGCTGGAACTTCCATGAGAACAAATACTACTCAAACAAGGAGGAGCTCTTGAATTTCATAAGAGTTGGACGTGTGGTTGACGAATATGGTGACGAGCAAGATGTTGAGCAATTTATCGACATGGCTTTGAGCTGGGATGGAATTGTATTCGATGAAGAGTATGAAAAAAAACAACAAAAGGAGGCTCCTGGTTATCTTCCTCATGGTCACAGGTATCATGATAAGGTTGTGGACGGACTTAGGGTTTCATCATCAACAGACTTTAGTTAAATGAAAGAGCTATTTTTATTAAGAGGATTACCAGGATCAGGAAAATCTACCCTCGCCAAAGCTTTGGGCGGAGAACAAGTCGAAGCAGATCAATATTTCATCGTGGATGGAGAATATCACTTTGACCCAACCAAAATTAAAACAGCACATGAATGGTGTCGAAATCAGGTATCCGATTGGATGTTTCTAGAGTTCGCAAGAATTGTAGTTTCGAACACTTTCACACAGGAATGGGAAATGGAACCATATTTTCAAATGGCGAGAGAGAAGGGGTACATGGTTTATTCCTTGGTTGTTGAAAACCGCCATGGGGGTGAGAATGTCCACGGGGTTCCGACCGAGAAACTTCAGCAAATGAAAAACCGTTTTGAATTCAAGCTATGAACAAGAAAAAAATTGATAGTCTTTACCTCCAAAGATTCATAGAATCTATGGAGAAAGATTATGAAAAATGGGAAATGAAACATTGTGCTGGTGCGGGCTGGTCATGGACTGAATATCACAGCCCAGCTTACCATAGTCCGGATACTGAAAACGGTGGAAGCAATCTTATACGTTTTGGATTTACTCTGAACATCATCGGCGCTGCTCTCAACGGGGTGTGGAATTGGGAAATTCCTTTTGCCGTTCTTAATCCCTTTACCATTACCTTTTGGCGCTTTAGAAAAGCTAAAAAGAAAATGATGAGCTATTTGAAAAATAAAGCAAATCAAGAGCATTTACAAAAATTAGCAAAAGCATCATAATGGAAAGAAAGTTAGCATCTATCAGAGAAATTAAAGAGATATCCCCAATCGAGGGGGCAGAAGCAATCGAGGTGGCCGTGGTTGACGGATGGAAAGTTGTAACAAAGAAAGGCGAATTCAAGCCAGGTGATCTTTGTGTATACTTTGAGATTGATTCTTTTCTTCCAATTAGGGATGAGTTTGAATTTCTCAGAAAGTCTTCGTACAAAAAAATGGGAGAGACCGAGGGTTTCAGACTGAAAACGATTCGTTTGAGGGGACAATTATCTCAGGGGCTTCTCACCCCGATCCACATTCTTCCTATTGGTGAAATGGTTCATGTAGGACAAGACGTAACCGAAATGCTGGGTGTTGTGAAGTACGAGCCACCTATTCCTGCTGAACTGGCCGGAAAGGTTAAAGGTGGATTTCCTTCTTTCCTCAGAAAAACTGACGAGGAAAGGGTGCAAAATTTAGTTGACGAATACCCACTTTATGGTTTGAGAAGTGATCACCAATTTTATGCAACTGAAAAATTGGACGGGTCTTCTGCGACTTTTTACCTAAACGATGGCGAGTTTGGAGTTTGTTCCCAAAATCTCGAACTCCTTGAAACCGAAGAGAACACTTTCTGGAAGGTGGCTAGACAAATGGATTTGGAAAACAAACTGAAATCTCTTGGCCGTAATATTTGTTTCCAAGGAGAACTTATTGGCGAAGGCGTTCAGGGGAATAGTTATAAAATCAAGGGTCAAACGGTGAAGTTCTTCAACATCTTTGACATTGATAAGCAAGAAAGAGTTCCTGTCCGGGAGTTTATTGAGATCCTAGAAGCACTGGGCTTGGATTATGTGCCCTTTATACAGATTCCATTTCTGCTGCCCAACTCAATCCAGGCTATACTTGAATTTGCAGAAGACGGTTCAATGCTGAATCGGGATGTTCAAAGGGAAGGTATCGTGGTTAGATCTTTCGATACCTCAATCAGCTTCAAAGCCATCAGCAACAAATTTCTGTTAGAAGAAAAATAACATGGTTGACAATTTAGAACTTATTAAGCCGTTTTTGGTTTTTGATTCCGAGGATGACTTTTATCATCTCCAAATTATCAAGCGCAAGAAAGAAAATCCTGAATTAGGTTCTAACTCTTATATTGTCAAAACCTATTCGATCTCATCGATTGAGCATTTAGAAAAAGTTTACCCCGAGATTAAAGCTATTTGTGATTTTCACCAAGCAAGAGCGGGGATCAATCTCAACGTCAGATCTTTCGAAAAGATTGCTTTCCATGCACTCAGGAAATTGACAGACGTGATTATGAATAAGGATTTCAAGTCAGCAAGAAAGTCGTATGATTCGGTTTGCGGTTCCTATTCTGCTGGAAAAAATAAATCTTGGATAATTGACGTAGATGTTATGGACATGGAAGTTGTTCGTAGCATTTCCGAAAGTATATCCGAAGTTGAACCAAAAGGAGATAAGGTTAAAGCAATTCTTCCCACCAAAAATGGTTTTCATTTGATCACATCGCCATTTAATTTGTCCAAGGTGAAATTTGTTGACATTGATATTCATAAAAACAACCCAACCATTCTTTACGTACCGGATTGAGCACCAAATCAAAAAATAAGGCCAAAATAGTAAAAAAAGAAATCGACCTAAGATCTTTAAATTCTGATCAGGAGGTTGCTTTCAGTAAGTTGCTTTCCTATATTCTCGACAGAGAAGACCACCGCGTTTTCGTTCTAAAAGGATGGGCGGGGACAGGTAAGACTTTTTGCATGAGCATGTTGGTGAACTACATTATAAACGATATTTTTCCGGATAGGGACTGGTATAAAATTGCAGTAACTGGACCAACTAATAAATCAGTTAGGGTTATAAGAAAGGCATCCGGACTTCACCACCCCCGTGTCAGCTTTCAAACAATACATAGCCTTCTAGGTCTTAAAGAGAAAATCACGCAGGAGGGAAAAATAGAGTTCGTCAATGAGAGTGATTTCAAACCCAGCATAGCCTCCACCAAGCTTTTGATCATCGATGAGGTTTCAATGCTTGACGATGAGCTTTTTGAAAAAATCATTAAGTACAGAGGGAAAACCAAAATTATCTGCATGGGAGATCCTGCACAGATCCCCCCGGTTGGAAGACCAGATTGTATTCCTTTCCTTGAGGATCTTCATGAAAAGTATAGGATAAAAACTTTGCAACTGAGGACTATCATGAGACAGAAGTTGAATAACCCAATTATTTCAACATCGGTTCTTCTCAGAAAGAGTGTAGGTCTAAGTTCTTCTGTGATCCCACACGAAAGCCAAATAAACGAGGAAGGAGAAGGTATTGAATTTTTAAATCTCAATGACGAGCAGACGAGAAAGGGGTTTTCGGCCAAACTTGGTGAGTACTTCAAAACCAAGGACTTCGAAAAAAATTCGGATTTCTGTAAAGTGATAGCTTGGAGAAATAAGACAGTTCAGACCATGAACGGGATTGTTAGAAAAGTTATTTACGGAGACATTGCTGCAACCAATAAAATCCTTGAGGGGGAAAAGCTGATCGTAAACAGTCCCATCATTGAAAATGGAATGGTGATGTACAACACCAACGACGAGCTCACGGTAAAGTCTTTCGTTATCAAGGAGGAAAAACTTTCGGTGGACGACGAGGTCTACACGGTCAAGTACTACCACACCTCGGTTGTTTATTTGGATCAAAATGGGGAAAGTGTCCACGACAAGATCGATATCATCCACGAGAGCAGTGATGTAGATTTCAAAAAGGCGGCCAACGTTCTGAGACTCATTGCTATTTCTAAAAAAGGCAAGGAGAGGTCTTGGGTTGCTTATTATGATTTTCTAAGGAGATTTGCGGATGTAAATTTTGCCTACGCCATCAGTTGTCACAAGTCACAGGGCAGTACATACAACACAGCTTTCATTTTGGAAGATGATATTGACATGAATCTTAATGTTATAGAGAGAAATAGGATTAAGTACACAGCTTATACTAGAGCAAGTAAAAAGCTTTATGTGCTGAAAAGATTCTGATCCGTTTTTTTAGAACGAAACAATCCCTTACTTTTGTGGTAAATTCCAAGTTATGGACGTTACCCTACTCAATAGCTATTACGAAAAAGGTTTGTTAACCAAGCAATCCCACCCGACCTTGCCGTTGACCATCTGGAATTACACAGATAAGGTCCAGTACGACGGATATTGGGACGAGGTAACTTTCCAGTGCAGGGGTTTGATAACAGACAATCTTACTGGAAATCCGGTGGTGAGACCTTTCAAGAAATTCTTCAATTACGAAGAAGTAGAGGGCAAAGGATTCATACCAACACAGGCGGATTATGTGTATGTCCAGGAGAAAATGGATGGTTCGTTAGGGATCCTTTTCAACTACCAGGGAGAATGGGTGATGGCAACCAGAGGGTCCTTTGCTTCAGAACAAGCAATCAAAGGACTGGAGATCGTTAAATCCAAGTACTTTCTGGATTCTTGGATGAAAGAGTACGCATATCTGGTGGAAATCATTTATCCCGGGAATAGAATAGTGGTCGACTACGGTAAGAAAGAAAAAGTTGTTTTCCTTTCGGCGGTTCTAAACGAGACCTACAAATGGGAACCAACAAATGATACCGAGCTTCATTGGTCAACGGCTCTCATGATTTTCAAGGCCAACGACATTCCAAAATCAGACATTGTAAAGTGTGAGCAGTACTTTGGATTTTCTGAAATTCTTTTCAGATCCCTGAAGCAAGCCAATGAAAATAATAAAGAGGGATTTGTGCTTAGATTCCACCCTGGAAATTTCCGGATGAAAATCAAGTTCGAAGATTACGTTGCATTGCACAAGATAATGACAAACCTTTCAACCACATCGGTTTGGGAAGTCCTTTCTGAAGGTGGTACGATAGAATCTCTATTGAAAGACGTTCCTGATGAGTTTTACAGCAAAATCAAAGAGTATGAGAACAGTTTAATCGCTGAATTCAACAATTTGAAAAGCGAATACGAGGAACACTTTGAATCAATCCGTCGCCTTGGGACGAGAAAGCTGTTTGCACAATTTGCAACCACAGGGTTTACGTACCCTTCAATTCTATTTGGCATGTTGGACGGAAAAGATATTTCTCCGATTATCTGGAGAATAATCAAACCAGAATTCAGGAAACTTTGAAACAATAAGACAATAAAAGATAAAATACACCTAGGAAATTTGATATTATGAAATTAGTTGATGCTTTAAGAACCCGGAACACCGTTACTGAAAACGGGATGACTACAAACTCATCCTCTCTAAATGCTTGTGTGGATTTATTCTTCACGATCGGTGCTATGCGAGGTCAGGACAAGCAGAGACTGATTGCTAATTTTTCATCTGCATTTGCTGAAGACCCAAATCGCGCTTTGAAAATTCTCTTCTGGGCAAGGGACGTTAGAGAAGGTGCAGGAGAAAGACAAGTTTTCAAGGATATTCTTAGCTATTTAGCCGAGGCAAATCTTCCTGTGCTACAAAAGAACATGCACCTAATTCCAGAATTTGGAAGATGGGACGACCTTTTGCAGTTGGAGGGAAGTCCAGCAGAAAAAAGTGCATTCTCCTTGATTCAGAAGGGATTGGAAGAGAAGAATGGACTATGTGCGAAGTGGATGCCTCGTAAAGGTAAAGAAGCAGCAAAATTAAGGGCTTTTCTTGGCCTAGCTCCTAAGCAGTACAGAAAACTTATCGTTGGCCTTACTGACGTGGTTGAAAGTAAGATGTGCTCTAAGAATTGGGAGTCCATCGAGTATGGTAAAATTCCATCCTTGGCTTCTGCAAGGTACCAAAAGGCTTTCTGGAAAAACGACCAGGGAAGATACCAGCTTTACGTTGAGAAACTGAAAGCAGGTACCGAAAAGATTAATGCTTCAGCAGTTTATCCTTACGATGTAACTAAGTCGTTAGCTACCGGGGTGAAGGATGTTGCTATTCAGCAATGGAAATCCCTTCCGAACTATATGGAAGGATCGAATGAGAGGATCCTTCCGGTGGTGGACGTCTCTGGATCAATGAGTTGTCCAGCAGGTGGTAATAAAAACCTATCTTGCATGGATGTAGCAATCTCTTTGGGTCTGTACATTTCGGAAAGAAACGAAGGTGCTTTCAAAGATTCTTTCATCACTTTCTCGGGTTCCCCACAGCTTCAGTTTTTAAAAGGTGACTTGTATGCAAGATTCAATCAGTTGAGAATGGCTGATTGGGCAATGAACACGGATCTTCAAAAGGTATTTAGTCTGATTCTTTCCCAAGCCAAGAAGTTGAATGTTCCTGAATCTGAAATGCCAACCAAGATACTTATTCTCTCTGATATGGAATTCGATGCTGCCACTAGGGCTGGAACTATTTACTCAGGCTGGGGAAGAGATTCCTTCACAATAAGTGAGTGGAATCCAACTGCTCAGGAAATGATCAGAACCATGTACGAGGAGGCTGGTTATGCGATGCCATCAATTATTTACTGGAACATTCAATCTAGAGGAAACAACATTCCAGTGGCATTTGATGAAACAGGAACTGCGCTTATCTCTGGATTTTCTCCTTCTATTTTGAAAAGTGTTGTTAAGGGTGAAATCATCTCGCCCGAGCAAATCATGGATCAAACGATCCTTTCAGAAAGATACTTCCAAATTTCGATCTGACAAATTGGATAAATATGAAACAAATTGATTAAATTTGTATAAAATAAAAAGCATAAGGATCGATACAGCAAAAGTTATCTATACAGACTATGCTATTCCTTCGTTTTGCTCCGGCAACTCAGGGAGAAACTGGTTTCCAAGTCCAGCCAAAAAAAACGAAGCGTCACACCACCCCAAATAGGTAGACGAGTAAAAGGGACATCGGAAGATGTTGATTTGAAAGCTAAACCGAAGACGTTAAAAAGGGTTATACCTGCCGAGGCGACGAACACGAACACGATCCTGATTTTTAACCCCGATTTATTTCGGGGTTTTTTGTGAAATAAAACTTACTAGTTCTCTAAAATATACAACAAAAACTCTAGATGAAAATATTAGGAATTGCTTACGGAGCTCATAGTTCAGGTGCCTGCTTGATAGAGGATGGAAAAATTTTGCTTTCCTTAGAGGAAGAAAGGCACACTAGAATAAAACCATACGTGGATTTCTATAACAATTGGTTCAGATATCCAGTAAACTGTTTAAGCGAAATTTTCGGTAGATCTGGTTACTCCTGGCAAGAAATAGATTATGTCGCTTCACATCATTCTTTTGAGGATGTTCGGTCAGTTCTGGCTTGTGTAGGTGTAGATTTACAGGAGAAAGAAAAGTTCATCTGGGTGGATCATCACGATTGCCACGCTCTGGGAGCATATTATTCTAGTGGGTTTTCTGAAGATTCTCTAAACCTAGCCATCGATGGGGTTGGGTTTGGATATTCTGCCAAATACTATCTAGGGAGGAATGGAAAACTTGAATTCATTTCGGGCATAACAGGACAAGGCGAAAATGACGAATCCATGGTTTCTCTTGGTTTGTATTATAGCACTGTTACCGATTTTCTAGAATTCAAAAGAGTTAAGGACGAGGGAAAGGTCGTTGGGATGTCTTCGCATGGAAAATTTAATCCCAAGTTCTATGAACTCTTCTATAATTTAATCTCCGGCGATGGTTATCACACTAGAAAAATGTCCCATAAAACTATGATCAAAACTCTATATGATAATTTTTTTGAAATTGTTGGGGATGGATATTGGAAAAACCAAAAACAAGATCTGGCTTATAACGCCCAGCTTGCTCTTGAAAACAGAATTGTTGAAATCGCAGAATCTCTATATTCAGAATTTCCCTCTGCAAAAAAGGTGGTTTTGTCCGGCGGTGTTTTTGCCAACATCAAGGTAAATAAAAGGATCAATGATCTAGACTGGGTGGACGAAGTTTTTGTCATGCCGCCTATGGGGGACGAGGGAATACCTGTTGGTGCGTGCTTGGCTGCGTATAAATTCATAAACCCAGATTTTCAACCAACAAGGATTTCCGATGTGTTTCTCGGCAGTTCTTTTTCTACTGAAGAGATCTTACAAGAATGGAACGATCAAAAATTTAGAGTTGTAAAATATTCACCAGTTGAGGTTGCCAAGCTATTGGCGGAGGGTGAAGTCATAGGTTTCTTTCAGGGTGGATATGAACACGGTCCAAGAGCCCTGGGCAATAGAAGTATCCTGGCACACCCTGGATTGCAGTCGACCTACAAAAAAGTGAATGATAGGCTACAGAGGAATGATTTTATGCCATTCGCCCCTTCTGTCTTATCTGAAAGTGCTGACCTGGTTTTTTCATGTGAAAAATCTAGTTTTGCCGGTGAGTTTATGACTATGCTTTATGATACCAAAGAAGAATGGGTAGCAAGAATTCCCGCCGTTGTACACCCGATCGACAAAACTGCTCGAGCACAAATCGTAAGAAAGGAGGCCAATCCCAAATACCACGAACTGATATCCGAGTTTTTCAAACTAACTGGCATTCCTCTGATTCTCAACACATCATTCAATGTTCATGAAGAGCCGATAGTTTGTAAACCCTCTGAGGCATTTAAGCATTTGGAAAGCGGGATTGTAGACGGGTTAGTGATTGGAAATTTTTTCTTCGAAAAGATTTAATTTCTCTGGAAATAGAAGATTTTCCCCTTTAGTTTTCTCATGAAATCAAAAAAAAGTGACTCGGTTTTCATAATAGCTAGTCATGCTGAAGATTACCAACAAATAGATTTACTGCACAATCTGTGCAGAAAAATTAATGCTGAGGGGTATGATTATATTATAAGTTCCCACCTCACAATTCCCGACCACATCACAAAGGGCTCGAGAGCAGCTCTATTCGATCAAAAAAACAAGCAAATACCAATCGAGGGTAGGGATTTAACCCAAAGGGGAAGATTCTTCATAAAAACTTCTGAGTTTTTGATTGAATCACCCTTTTTTATGCACGGGGGAATCCTTGTTATACACAGGCTCATTTAGATAACGTTTTCAACTCTTTACTTTGTGCGTTGCGTTTCGGGTTTAAGTATGCACACTTTTTCACTTACGACTCGGCTTTTGAAATCGACGAGATTTTAGAAAGGGAGAACCGGCTTCAATGTTCAG
>Ga0169931_10010970_pt1 | contig 12844 bp, 11 predicted proteins | sample Kivu_15m_20L_FD_129675 | JGI IMG/M metagenome (GOLD analysis project Ga0169931, IMG submission 129675) | Freshwater microbial communities from Lake Kivu, Western Province, Rwanda to study Microbial Dark Matter (Phase II) - Kivu_15m_20L... | ecosystem: Environmental > Aquatic > Freshwater > Lake...
GCATCAAATCTTGCTCATCTCAGGGTGAGCTCAAGATGACTTGTACTTCACACCGCCACGACGTGCAGCCGGGTGCTGCGATCCCTCCAAATGCCAAATACTCCTGTCCATCAAGTGCTGGGAGCCAAGCGGTGATGGTCGGTTGTCAGGTGCTTTCTTATCCAGGAGGCCAATTTACGTGTGGCCATACCATTCACCCAGCAATCGGAGCGCAGGGAGGAAATCCTGCTCAAGCGGCCTACTGTCAGGCCAATGGTTGTATTGCGCATCCTGGTCAGTTTTGGGGAGTGAATGTCACGTGTTGTGATACTGGGGGGGAGTTGCTGAGTAGTCCCAGTCCAGTCGTTGTAAGGTTCGAAAGCAAAGATTGTTATTGCCCTTGCAACCAGGGCTTTGCACCTTGCTGTAATTTTCCGCCACCAGGGCAACAATATACGGGATGTGGTGACCATGGCTCAGGAAATAACCCGTATGCATATTTGCAAGTGGCTTGTCCCTCGGGATACAAAATCACCGGAGCTTCATGTTGGGCTCATGGGACTGACGAGTCCTGTAGCTCAAGAGTTGAAAAGTCCACCAACTCAGCCTATTGTCACGCTGAAGCCCATGATGGCTCAGGATTGATCCATCCCAACTGCCAAGCAGTGTGCACTCAGGGCGTGATTCACGAATAGGTCACTCTGCTCCTTCAGAGCTAAAGATAGAACACTGAGTCCTTACCCGAATCCCGGTGGGCCTGCTCGGAGTAAGACTTCATGAAGCGAATAAACTGCCGATAGGCTTCATAAGAAGCCACAGTCTGATCCACAGCGCAGCCGTAGCGCACATAGCGTCGGCCATTCTCAATGCAGGGGCGCGAGTTGACGACCTTGACGTTCACCAGCAGGTAAGTGTCTGGGGTAAAGTAAAGACGGATGGGAAGCTCGCCGCTCTCCGTCGGCCAAGGATTCTTGGTGTCAAAAGGAACGAGAAAAGAACAGCCATCTTCGCTTACGTCGGCGAGCTGGAGTTCTTTGATCGTGGAGTTTTCAATCTGGCAGAACACTCCCAATAGATTTTGAAAGAGGATGCGCTCGGTTTTGCGGCGCTTCTCTTCGAGCTTTTGAGAGCGGACCTGTTCAAAATCCACAACGTTTGAGCTTTCGCTTGAGCCCTGGGGGGGCACTGCAGTGAGTGTGGGGCCGCTGCCATTTGAAGTCCGTTTCATGGGGTGTGTCCTCCAGGAAACGTTTCGGAAGCAAGAGGGGGGCCCTGAAGCTTTTTTTATCGAGCAATTGCCGAGGCTTGTTGCACCTCAGTGATTGCATCCAGGAGCTGGATAAAGGTCGCAAAAGCTCGGTAGGACGGCGCGTAAAGATCGGTCAAAGCGACGCCGATTTGACGGGGTCCCCCGGGGGTTTCGGCAAATCGTGCGACCTGCACTTGAAGGGGTATGGAGAGCGCTTGGTTAAGGTAGAATTCGATTTCGAGCGTGTCGCCGACTTGAACCGGAAAAGTCTCTGGGCTCTCGGACTCTAAATCCAGATCAAAGCGCATCCCCAGATCGCTCACATCCCTGACGCTCAGACGGTGAGGCCCCTTTTTGCCAATCACAACGAATAGCGAAAAAGTCTCCAGCACGGGGCGGCGCTTACTCTTACGTCTTTCGATGCCCTGGGGTGTGCTCATGATGAGGGCGTCTCCTGGGGTGGAACAGCTTCATCCGGGGCCGTGGCCACGGGTGCGGCAGGAGCACTCAAGCGCAGGGGCATGCCATTGGCCGTTGGGGCGAGCTTCTCGGTCTCTTCGAGTTTGGATTTAAGAAGCTCGATCGACTCTTGAGCGGCTTTTTGTTTGGGCAAAATCTCGATGTCTGCAGCAGCCATGTCTTTTGGACGATTGGTCATGAGCGTGTGCTGAGCAGCGTGGAGCTGGCTCACCTGATCTCCTGCTGTTCGCGTCTGTTGGAACAAGAAAGCATGAAAATACTCATCGCGTCCAAGCGCTTCGTTGAATTTCGAAAAAGCCTCTTCGAGCTGAGACTGCATTCTTCGCCATTTTTCGTGGAAGGTGTTCCAGAGTTTGGCAGCCTGTTTTGCGTTTTTGCTAGACTTGGCATTTTCGTATTCTTTTGAGGTTTCTTTGAGTTGGCTCTCGAGTGTGACCCAATATTGTTTGAGATCACTGATCTCGCTCTTGGACTTTGTAGTGAGCTTCTCGTGAAATTCCTTGAGGCGCTGGGAGTAGGTGTCGTCCTTTGCGCCACCCAAAAAATAACTCTTCACAAGGACGAGCTTCTTTGGACCCACGATCCCGCTATCTGCCGGAGGAAGAAGCGTTGAGTTGGGGAGTGCCGACAAGGCGGCAGAAGCTTCAGGGGATTGCTTTGAAGCCTCTGACTCTGTGATCACTACAAAGTACTGCCCTTGAACCAGGGGTCTTCCGTCTTTTTGGCGAACTGACTCAAAACGCGCAATAAACTGATCGACCACTCCTTGAGACGCGGTGATGGAGTGGGTTTGGCTCAGTAGACTGTCAGGCACACCCACCACCGTGATATCGAGCGAAGTGCCCGTGGGGAGGTTTGTTCCTAGATAAAAAGTAGGGGCCAGGAGATCGTCCCGATAAAGCGACAATCCGAGCTGTCCTGGAGACTTGGAGCTTGCAGCATTTCGCATCTCAGTGAGTTCTTCAGGACTCACGCCTTCGATGTCAGGAATCGGCGAAAAGATTCCCTGAAGGGGGGGGACCCACTGAGCGAGCTTACTGAGTCCGGGTTGAAGAATGCCCCGGGAGGCTGTCACAAACTTCACGAAGGAAGGGTTCTTTACCACTGGATCGAGGTGACCCGCATTGTAGCCATAGGCCCCTAGGCCCACGACGCTCAGAGTGAGAAAGACCTTCATAAAGCCGAAACTACGGGGGGGCTCGCTCGAGATCGACTCAAACCCGTCTCCCAGATCCCTCGGGGCTGGAATGGGATCAGGATTGAGCTCGACTTGGGCGTCGAGCAGTGGGGCTTCGGGAAGCGGGGCCTGAGCCACCGCCTCGGGTGCAGGCTCCTCGAGAGTCAATTCAACGTGAGTTTCGGTCGGGGGTGCCGCTACAGGCTCGGGCTCCGGCTCCGGCTCGGGTTGAATCTCGAGTGACACCGAGGTTGCGGGGGTCTCAGCTACAGGCGCGGGGTTGAGCTCAAAGTCCAAGGTATCCTTAGAGAATGAGCCCTCGGCAAAACTAGGAAGGGGAGCCGCTTCGGGAGCGACAGGGGGTGTGGTGAGGGCATCAAACTCACGAACTGCGGTCATCATTTGCCAGTCACCCATGCCATCGCACCAAACGTATTGTGTGCGTTGCACCTCTCCAGAGGTCATTTTTTGCTGGATCTCAGCGAGGGAGAAGGGACCCTCATGGTGATCCGTCTGGTAAACAAACCATTTTCTCTCTTGGAATCCGTCCATGTGACTGGAAGCATAAGAGAAATGATGCAGCCAAGCAAATGGAGCCTTGTTCTGATTCCCGATCATCTTGGGGTGATCCATGTCGGCGGTAGAGTCGGAGCGGATCAGGGGCCAAGCGCCTTTGAACGAGTGTTTTCAAGAATGCGCGGAAAGCGGGATCTCCAGTCAGCCTGTGCCCGGCGAATTCAGATTTCTGGGCTAAACGGAGTGATCGAGACGCATCACCGTCAGGCTTCTGACGCTATCGCGCAGGCCCATCGAGAAACCGGGCTGAGCGTCGTGGTCGGAGGTGGCCACGACCATGGATATAGTCACCTGAGAGGGCTTGCCGAAGCCGGCTCTAGCCGCTGGGGTTGCATCAATATCGATGCCCATTTTGACCTCAGAAAGCCAGACCCCGTGATCTCGAGTGGCTCGCCGTTTTTTTTGGCCATCGAGCTTGGAGTGATTGAAGCGGCTCATCTCGTTGAGTTTGGAATTCAGAGTCATTGCAACTCGAAAGCACTCTGGGACTACGCAGAGTCCAAGAAAATTCGGACCGTCCTTTGGTCGGAGTTACGAAGTCCGGGTTCAGCGGTTCAGCGGTTTAAGAAGGAGCTTGAGGCGCTCTCATTGAGAGTCGATGCCATTGCTCTGAGTCTCGACCTCGATGCGCTCTCGCAGGCGCATTGCCCAGGGGTGAGTGCCCCACAGGCTGAGGGCTTTAACACTCAAGAGATCATCGAGATCATTGAAATCGCCGCCAAAAATCCCAAAGTTAAATCTCTGGGTATTTTTGAACTCAACCCCATTCATGACATCGAAGACCAGACCGCCCGAGTAGCAGCCACGGCCGCTTATCATTTTGTCGATGCAGCCTTGAGCTCTTGACGAAGCGTTTGAAAGATACGCGCTTGGGCAGTCATGCGCTCGCCCGTGCGTTGAATCTCTGATGGCACTTCGCGGAGAGTGTTTTCTGAGTCCCTGAGTGCATGAAAAGACAGATCCAGGTCTGTGGCCACGGGCTCGAGCCTCTGCTCCAGCTCATGAAGCAACTTTTGAAGAGCAGTCTGCTTTTGACGAATCTCGACGAGCTGCTGATGAGCGAGCCTTGCGCTTAAGACGGCCGAGGCAACATCTTCGCGGCCTGATTGAACCAATACATTGAGAGTAGAAGCCTCTGCATGAAGACTGTGTCCATTGAGGTCATCGATCGCTCGAATCACCTTACGCACGGATTGAATGCTTTGATGGTAACTCGTTCTGGCACGTTGAATGTTTTCTTGCGCCTCGTTTGAGGAGGATCCCAACTCTTCAAAACGGCTAAAGAGCTCCTTGAACTGTCGCCCCAGGCCGAGCAGGACTTCTCGAAGCTCAGGAACAATGAGCCCAATTCTTTTTTGGCGCTCTTCGATCGTGAGTTTGGCAAAGCGATCTGACCTCACACTGAGGGCAAATCCGATGAGGGCTGCAAACAGGCCAAAGATCGCCAGCGTGCTGAGATCTCTTTTGAGAGGGGTGGTCGTCCCTAAGAAGCCTGAGCTGGGGAGTGTCACTACGATTCGTACTCCGGCCCCAGCGTCTTTACCGGAGAGCGCAAAAGGTTTTCGGTACTCCACCACGCCCGATCGCGAGAGATCGAGCTCTTCACTCGCTGCCCGGTCTTTTGAAATCTGGATGAGCCTGGGCTCCACTCCTTGCGCCAAGTACGTGATCGCCCACTGAGCCGGTTCGGCGATATTTTTTTGCTGAGCGGCAAGCACTAATCCCTCGGCAGCACTTGCGAGCTGGCGTGCGATCAGCGTTCCGTAGTCTCGGTTGTTCCGAGCAGCCATCCAGCCATCCAAGAGGCGAAAGCTTGTCGTGACGAGCGCAGCGACCATAAGCGCACCTAGCCATCGGGTCTTAGCCGGGGCTTCGGGGTCAATCATTTGACGCAAGAGTGCTCTCATCCAACGTTCGTATCGGCACTGATGCAACTCGGCGTGAGAGGGAAAAAAATTCTGGTACCTTAGAAGGCCATGAACTTCATTTTGGCGATCGATCAGGGGACTACCGGAACCACAGCGCTCTTAATGGACCAAAAGCTGGGACGTGTGGCCGAGGCCAGTATTGATTTTGAGCAGCATTTTCCAAAGCCGGGATGGGTTGAGCATGATTTAGAGGATATCTGGAGCACGGTGCTCCAAACCATCCGTGAGGTCACTCAGCACCAAGACCTTAGAAAAATCGTAGCCATAGGGATTACCAATCAGCGTGAAACCATCTGTTTCTGGGATCGAAAGACGGCCCAACCCCTGGCTCGAGCGCTGGTTTGGCAAGATCGACGGACCGCTCAGCAATGCGAGGAACTCAGATCAAAGGGGATGGAGCCTTTTTTTCAGGACGCCACTGGGCTTCTTTTGGATCCTTATTTTTCGGGCACTAAAGCAGCTTGGGCGATTCAAAACTGGGAGCCTGTTCGCAAAGCTCACGAGCAGGGTCGACTCTGTGTCGGCACCATCGATAGTTACCTGATTGCGAGACTCTCGGGTGCTTCGGTTCACGCGACTGAACCCAGCAACGCCTCGCGCACTCTTTGTTTTGACATCAAGAAGCTCGAATTTGGCTCCGATCTTTGTCGTGCTTTAGGCCTATCCAAAGACATCTGGCCTGAGGTCCTCCCATCGACCGGAACATTTGCTGTTACGCACGGGGTCCCAGGGCTCCCTGACGGTATTCCGATCAGTGGGGTTTTGGGAGATCAGCAAGCGGCGCTCTTGGGTCAGGCCTGTACTCGCGAGGGAATGACCAAATGCACCTATGGGACGGGGGCCTTCATGCTCATGAACACGGGCAAACAGCCCGTAAAGAGTCGCCATCGTCTCCTCACGACGATTGCCTGGAAGATCGGAAGAGACAGCCCGGTGTACGCGCTCGAAGGAAGCGCATTTATCGCGGGAGCTGCCGTCCAGTGGCTTCGCGATGGCCTTCATTTGATCAAGAGCGCCTCGGAGATCGAAGCTCTTGCTCAGAGCGTGGAGCATTCTGATGGTGTGGTTTTTGTTCCGGCTCTGACAGGGCTTGGAGCTCCCTACTGGGATCCGCAGGCAACAGGGCTTTTTACGGGACTCACGCGAGGAACCCAGGCGGGACACATGGCACGCGCTGTACTCGAGGGGATCGCATTTCAGAATGCAGACATCCTCACAGCCATGCAAAAGGACCTCGGAAAACCTCTGACCTCTCTGAATGTGGACGGTGGAGCTGCAGCCAATGATCTCTTGATGCAGTTTCAGGCCAACGTCCTGGGAGTCAGGCTCAAGCGGCCCCGGTATCTCGAAACCACCAGCCTCGGGGCAGTCTTCGCAGCAGGGCTCGGCGCCGGAATTTGGTCAGACCTCGAGGAAATCGAAAAGACTTGGCAGCAAGAGAGAGCGTTTGAGCCCAAGTGGAGTGAGTCCGAGAAGAGTGAGGCCCTCTCTCGTTGGCAAATGGCCGTGAGACGAGCGACCCTACGATGATCAAAACTTAGATGAGTTCGACGATTTCACGGACTTTTGAAATCGGAATGAGTCGAATTCCTTTGAGCTTTTTTAGGCGATCCAGACTCCCTTGAGGGATCACAGCAGTTTTGAAGCCAAGCTTCTTGGCCTCTTCAACCCGGACTTCGATTTGAGAGACGCGTCTCACTTCGCCAGTGAGGCCAAGCTCTCCCAGCCAGACCCAATCCTGAGGAAAAGCTTTTTCTTCGCACGAGGACCAAATAGCTGCGGCAGCAGCCAGATCACAGGCAGGCTCGGAGAGGCGGAGTCCACCTGCCACGTTAAAGAAGAGATCTTGTTCGGCCAGTCGAACGCGCATGTGCCGCTCTAAGATCGCTCCAAGAAGCGCAAGACGGTTTGAGTCCAGCCCGACGGCAGTCCTTCTGGGCAGACTCAAGGGGCTTGGAGCCACTAGGGCCTGAAGCTCCACCAAAATGGTTCTAGATCCCTCCAGCGTTGTTCCAACAGAGGTGCCCACCACTGGTTCGGCTCGCTCGGTTAAAAATAGCGATGATGGATTGGAGACTTCTTTGAGACCCTCTCCGTCCATTTCAAAAACACCGAGTTCTCTAGAGCTTCCAAATCGATTCTTAACGGCTCGAAGGAGTCGGTAAGACATCCCCGAATCTCCCTCAAAATACAGAACCGTATCGACCATGTGCTCGACGACTTTGGGGCCCGCGATGCTTCCTTCTTTGGTCACATGTCCGACGAGCCAGACCGCAATCCCTGCACTCTTGGCGAGCGCCATAAGTCGGGTGGCTACTTCGCGCACCTGGGTCACGCTTCCTGGCGCAGACTGCAGATGACTGCTGGCAAAGGTCTGCAGGGAGTCCATCACCAAAATATTGGGCTGAATTTCTTTTACGGTCGAAAAAACCCGCTCGAGCTCTGTCTCAGCCGCCAGAAATATTTTTCCTTGGCCCTGGACTCCAAGACGAATCGCACGCGAACGGATTTGGTCAACGGACTCTTCGCCGCTGACGTAGAGAATTTTAAGTTCTGGATGAGTGAGTCGAATCCCGCGAGCCACTTGCAGGAGCAGGGTGCTCTTTCCGATCCCGGGGTCGCCGCCCAAGAGTGTAAAGCTGTCGGGAACCAATCCGCCGCCCAGAACTCGGTTGAGTTCTCCCATGCCCGTGTCCAAACGCCTGAGGTGTCTTGCGGATGGGTCGGGCTGATCCAGCTCCGTCCAGCTAGAGGCTCCGACTGCAGAGATCCCTGAAAACTCTTCTCTCACGGCAGCGAGAGTGCCTTCGGAGGCAGAAGGTTTCTCTTCGACAAATGAGTTCCAAGCCTCACACGAAGGGCATCGTCCTAGCCACTTTGGGCTAAAGTGTCCGCAGTTCTGGCAGGAATATTGAGTTTTTTGCTTCATAAACGGTGGATTCCACTTTCCTCACATTAGGTCTACAATCAAGTGGAATGGCTGAGAGACCCAAATCCTTTACAGAGAGACTTCGTGAGCGTGAGGACGAAGAAGAAGCCGAAGCCCTGCAACGTAAAGAGGAGCGCGAAGCCGCTGCCCGTAAGAGCAGGGCTCCGGGGAGTCCCTCCGCCGGGTTACTGGCCGAGGCCGAGGACATTCGGAACTCGGGATCCTCCGATAAGCTCCATGAGCTTTTAGAGCGAATTGAGCCCCTGCTCGAGCAGGTTCATCAACTGTACAATCAATTCTTTTCGGGGATCGAAAAACGCCCCCCTCTGGAGAGACGAAAGCAGTTGGATCAGACCATGGAGATGATCCTCCTGATGAATAAGCCGACTGCTTCGCTTCAGTTTAAGTGCACTACGATTCGGACCCGCTACGTCAGTTTTGCAGAGCAGTGGGATCGACGGATCCGGCAGCTTGAGTCGGTTAAGCGCGGCCGATAAGCGTTTTTAGCTCTTGCTCATCCAGAACCTTCACTCCGAGCTCACGAGCCTTGTCGAGCTTGCTTCCGGCCTCTTCTCCCGCCACCACATAATCTGTTTTTTTGGAGACACTGCCCGAGACTTTGCCGCCAGCAGCCTCAATGAGTGTGGTGGCCTCGGAGCGCGAGAGAGTAGGAAGCGTGCCCGTCAGCACGAGAGTTTTTCCAGAGAGAGCGCCACCCGCAGCAGCCCGAGGCGGAGCTTTTGGTGAAAGGAATCGCATCAATTCGAGCACTTCAGCGCGAATCTCTGGATGAGAAAAGTGCTCGATGATGCTGCCCGCCACCTCGGGGCCGATGTCCTCAATGGCAGTAAGCGCTTCTGGATCAGCCTTCATGAGGGCCTCGATGGAGCCGAAGTGCCGAGCCAGCGCTTTAGAGGTGGCCTCACCTACATGGCGGATGCCCAGGCCAAAGATCACTCGATAGAGCTCAGGGGCTTTGGCTGATGAAATTGAATCGATGAGATTTTGGCTCGATTTCTCTGCAAAACCCTCAAGGTCCAGAACTTGATCTTGTCTCAGCTTAAAGACATCAGCCAGATGTCTCACTAAGCCCTCATCAACGAGCTGCTCGACGATTCTCTCGCCCAGGCCCTCCACGTTGAGAGCGTCCTTCATCACCAAATGCCGAATTCGCTCTTTGAGTTGGGCCACGCAATGACGAGAGGCACATCGAGTGACGGCTTCGCCTTCTTTTCGTAGGACTGCAGATCCACAGACTGGACACTTGGAGGGGAGTTTGAATTTTTTTTCTTTTCCTGTTCTCGCCTCGGTGATGACTTGCACCACCTCTGGAATCACGTCGCCGGCTCTCTGGATTAAGACGCGATCTCCGATCCGGATATCTTTTCGATCAATCTCGTCTTGGTTATGAAGAGTCGCCCTTCTCACGGTGGCTCCGCCTAGCCTTACCGGAGAGACGATTGCAACCGGAGTAAGTGCCCCTGTTCGGCCCACCTGAACAATGATGTCTTGAATTTCGGTCGACTCTTGCCTGGGGGGATACTTGAAAGCGATCATGCCCCGGGGTGATCGAGAGACCATTCCAGCGCGATCGAGATGGTCTAGGCGGTTGAGCTTGACCACCACCCCATCGATCTCAAAAGGGAGCCTGTCACGTTTGGCTTCAATTTCTCTGTAAAACTGAAGCACTTGTTGGGACCCCTGGCAGACCTTACGGTGTTCGCCCACACGAAACCCCCACTTTTCGAGCAAGTTTTCGTAATCGGCCATGGTTCGGCCGATCGTCTGAGCCACCGAGGCCCCGTTTTCGAGAGCACCCATCCCGTAAAAGAAACCGGTCAATGGGCGCGAAGATGCAATCTGTGGATCAAGCTGCCTCACGGAGCCTGCCGCGGCATTTCGAGGGTTGGCAAAAAGCTTTTGATTCTTCTTGGCTTGCTCTGCGTTGAGCTTTTCAAAATCTGCGATCGGTAAAAGGATCTCCCCACGAATCTCAATCAGGCGGGGAGGGTGAGTCGTGTTGAGTCTGAGAGGGATGGATCCAATGGTTCGAATGTTCTGAGTGACATCCTCGCCGGTCTCGCCGTCTCCGCGAGTGGCAGCCGAAAGGAGAACGCCATCTTCATATCTGAGGTTGATGGAAAGCCCATCGAACTTGAGCTCACAAAAATATTCCAGCTGATCCTCTGACGGGAGGTCGAGAAACTTATGGACTCGCTCATCGAACGCCAGAAACTCCTCCTCCGCGAGAGCGTTGGCGAGTGAGAGCATCGGTGCGCCATGCTTGAGTTTGGCAAACTCGTCGAGTGGCTTGCCAGCAACCCTGAGGGTTGGGGAGTCAGGTCTTTTGAGGTGAGGATTTTCTTCTTCTAGTTTTTGGAGTTCTCTAAAAATCCGGTCGTATTCAGCGTCGGAGACCTCGGGTCGATCCAAGACATAGTAGCAGTGATCATGGTGCTGAATGAGTCGTGTGAGCTCAGCGATCCGAGCCGCAATGGGCGATGAATTTTGCTGCTTGGGCATTCTAGAACAACATCACCCAAGAGGGCGTGATGCTCAAGCTTCGATGCGAAATGGTTGCTCCCGTGGCGTAATCAGAGCCTTGGCCTGTAAAATTGAGCCCCATTCTAAACAGAAGTCTGGGCTTAATCTGTTTGAACACGCCTGCATAAAAGTCGACATGGGTGGCACTGGTCGCGTTACCAAAGACCCCAGTGGTTTCTTTGGCTGAATTGGTCAAACCAAAGTTGAGATTCATCTGTGCACCCCAACCGGACCGTAGCGGAAGATCTCCCCCAAGCCCCAAGTAAAGACCACTAAATGTAATGGGGTTCAGCTGCTCCGAGGCGTTGCGCGCCAGGGTATAGGCACTGGACTGGGTCCCTAGCTTGACCCAGCTTTTAGCCGCAAAAAAATCAGATCCAGGTAAATAACTGTATCCTACCCCGATTCGTTGCTGAAAAAGAGTTGCCGTTGAGGACTCTGCTCCAGCCGCTCCGGTGACGAGTTGGGTTTGCGAGTATCCGTAAAGCCCATAGGACAGCATGCCTTCGACAAACCACTGCCGATTGAGCCAGAGTTGAGCCTCGGCTCGGGCTCCACCCCCGTAGCCTCCGCCATCCCAACCAGCAGTTCCAGCGGCATTAGAGGTCTGTCTTCCTAAATTGCCTGCGAGAATACCGGCCGAGATCCATCCATATCGGGGTGGGTCGAGGCGCTCTGGCATCGCCGCAAGGCTTGGGTCTGGCGTCACGGTCGCCTGGGCCACAGGATCGGGTTGAGCAATGACCTGCAAGAGCTTGTTGAGTCGCGCGACGGGGCGAGAGGGCTCCTCTTCAATCACTCGGCCAAAAGTGAGTCCTCGATCGACTTGTTCGACTTGAATTTTTCCGGTTTGGACGATTCGCCATTCGACGATGGCCTTGAGCAGAGGGTGACGTTTGACCTCTTCGATGGTTCCTACGATGAGGGTGTCGCCTTTTTTGATTCCAGAAGAATCACCCACATTGAGGGTGACAGAGTCACGATCTCTTCCGGTGAGATTGCCTGAAAATGGGATTTTTCGGATCAAACGATCCAGCGCACCACTGAGCTGGCTTTTGATTTCCTCGGATCCTAGCGACTCACCACGCTTCGGTTCATCGAGATAAAAAACCTCACTCGAAATCACTTCCATTTTTGGGGCTAGGAGCCAGTCCACTGTGAATCGATAGCGTGGCCCCTCTTTAAAGATCTTGGTTCTGAGCAAAGTCGCACTTCGAGTCACGCGAGCGACCTTGGAGAGCACTTGTTCGTCGTCGATCAGCTTACTGTATTGAATTTTAGACTCGGAAAGAACTGCATCCGAGCGAGTCAGGTCTTGAAGTAGGAAGCGGGGCTGAGTGGAGAAGTATTCTCGTATGGCCTCGTGAACGTAATCAGAAAAAAGCCCATCCACATTATCGTGGGACTTGAGTGCACCAATGGACTCCAGGCTGTAGCGTCGATCCATTTCTGGGGACGCGAACGCCGAGGTAGTCGAAAGGGCTGAGGCGAGGATGATTGAAAAAGAAAGGGTCTTAAACAGACAACGAATTGTCCTGGGACTGTTCTTCATAGAAGGCCAAGAGGGTCTTGAGCTCGACAATCTCTTCTCTCGCTTTCTTGAGCTTCGATTCAAGCTCCAGAATTTCCCCCTGATTCGTTGAGGGGGTATTTGGTAGATCGAAGTCTCGGATCAGATAGCGTCCTGCTTCGAGCCTGTGCTCGATCTTGCCGCTCTTGATCTGACGACGCAGCGTCGAAAGACTGACACCGTTTTTTGTAGCGAACTCCATCAATGACAGCCACTCACCCATAGTGGGACCTAGTGTATTTCCACGGGGATAGGATTCAAGTATTCTTAAGAGGATGGAACTTCGCCGCTCTGGGTCAACCGGACGACCCAAGATTCACATTGGGTCTAAGAAAAAGATCGCCTTTGTCTGTAGTGGGGGGGCTACCAAGGCGGGAGCCTTCCACCTGGGGGTCGCCCTAGCCCTCCAGGA
>Ga0169931_10010971_pt1 | contig 12843 bp, 9 predicted proteins | sample Kivu_15m_20L_FD_129675 | JGI IMG/M metagenome (GOLD analysis project Ga0169931, IMG submission 129675) | Freshwater microbial communities from Lake Kivu, Western Province, Rwanda to study Microbial Dark Matter (Phase II) - Kivu_15m_20L... | ecosystem: Environmental > Aquatic > Freshwater > Lake ...
CCGAAGGTCAGCCAGATCAGGATGCCGACGGTCTCCATGGTCTGGACCAGGGATTCGCGCATCATCTTCCAGTTGAGCTCGCCGCGGATCGCCGCCGAGACGATCGCGCCCACGACGCCGACGCCCGCCGCCTCCGTCACCGCCGCGATGCCGAAGTAGATCGAGCCCAGCACCCAGAAGATGATCAGCAGCGGCAGGACGAGGCCCTTGAGCATCGCCAGCTTCTCCGCGAGCGGGATGTTGCGCTCCTCGGCCGGCGCCGGCGGCCCGAGGCTCGGGTCGAGGCGGCAGCGGATCAGGATGTAGCCGATGTAGAGGCAGCCCATCATCACGCCAGGGACGAAGGCCGCCTTGAACAGGTCGCCGATCGAGACACTGGCGGTCAGGCCATAGACGATCAGCACCACGCTCGGCGGGATCATCGTGCCGAGCGAGCCGCCGGCGCAGATCGTGCCGATGGCGAGCTTCTTGTCGTAGCCGAGGCGCAGCATCTGCGGCAGCGCGATCAGGCCGAGCAGCACGATCTCGCCGCCGATGATGCCCGTCATCGCCGCCATGATCATCGCGACCACGACGGTCTGCATCGCGACGCCGCCGGGCAGGTTGCCCGAGAAGATGTACATCGCGTTGTAGAGGTCCTTCGCGACGCCCGAGCGCTCCATGATGCAGGCCATGAGCACGAAGAGCGGCACGGCGACGAAGACGTATTCCTGGACGAAGCCGAAGACGCGGCTGCCGACGAGCGGCAGGCCCATGGGGCCCATCCAGAGCACGGTGCAGCCGCAGGCGATGGTCAGCAGGACCCAGGCGAGCGGCATGCCGGTGAGCATCAGCCCGATCATCACCGCGAGGATCAGGAGCGTCGCGCCGCCGATGCCGAGGCCGCGGAAGCCGGACCGCAGCGTGTCGAGGATCGTGCTCCAGAGCGACAGGACCTCCATGCCGTCGAGGGCGACCAGCACCACGGCGACGGCGACGATGGAAAGGAAGACGCGGAACTGGGCACCGGTCAGCAGGCGCTTCAGCTGCACCGCGAGCTGCACGAAGATCAGGATGGCGCCAAAGACGATCAGCGGCTTCAGCAGCGCCGGCAGCGGCGGGTTCCAGGAACTGCCCGTGCGCTCCACGATCTGGATCGACATCATCGCCTGCCGCCACGACGCGAGGATCAGCAGGCCGACGGCCAGGAGGCCGAAGCAGGTGGCGACGATGTCGAGCGTGCGCTTGCGCTCGGCGCGCGCGCCGTCATAGAGCGACGTGATCGCGATGTGGCGCCTGCGCTGCGTGACGTAGCCGCCGGCCACCAGGTAGCAGGCCGAGCAGAGCATGATCGTCGCCTCGAAGGCCCAGTCGGTCGGCGCGTTGAAGATGTAGCGCGCGAAGACCTCGTAGGTCGTCGCGACGGTCGCGGCGAGGTAGAGGTAGCTGGCGTTCATCGCCAGCCAGTTGATCGCGCGCTCGACCGGCGAGTTCGCGTGGTCGGCAGTCGTCGCGGCGGTGGTCATGCTCGTGTTCCCCCCTGAAAGCCAGAGAGGGGGCCGTTGGGCCCCCTCTCCTTCGTCTTCTTCTCAGTTCACTGGTAGTCCGCGGGAAGCATGCCCATCTGCTTCATGAACGAGATGTTGGCGTCGTAGGCCTTGCGCGCAAGCTCGCTGCCCGCGGCGAAGTCCTTCCAGGCGCCCGCCGCGACCTGCCGGAACTTGTCGCGCTCGCCCTGCGGCCAGTCGATGATCTCGATGCCGCGGGACTTGTCCGCGAGATCGCGTGCGACGAGCTTCCGGTCCGCGATGTCGGCCGACATGATCAGGTCGGTCATCGCGGCGCGGTACCAGCCATCCACCGCGGCCTGCTCGGCAGCGTTGAGGCGGTTCCACAGCCCCATGTTGACCGTGAACTGCAGGATCGGCATCGAGTGGATGCCCGGGTAGATCGGGAACTTGGCGACCTTGAACAGGCCGACCGAGTCGCTCATCGAGTAGGTGCTGTCGTCGGCGGCGTCCACGACGCCCTTGTCGAGCGCGGTGTAGGTCTCCGACGGCGGCATCGCGACCGGCGCGCCACCGACGCGGCGGAACACGTCCGCGGCGAGGCCTTCCGGCGAGCGGATCTTCTTGCCCTTGAAGTCGTCGACCTTGCGGATCGGGACCTTCGAGATGAAGGCTTCCTTGCCGCCGGTCGCGCAGCCAACCACCTTCACCTGCTTGTTGGCGTACTTGTCGAAGATCTCCTGCAGGATCTCGCGCCCGCCGCCGTAGTAGCAGAACTGCATGAGCTGCCACGGGTTGTCGAAGCCGGCGATCAGGTCACCCATGAGGGCGAAGGCCTTGTCGCGGCCCGAGAAGTAGACGGTCGAGGTCAGGTCGCCCTGCAGGATGCCCTGCGCGACGGCGTCGATCGTCTGGTTGTGCGGGACGACGGAGCCGATCGGCGTCAGTTCGGCCTTGACCTTGCCGCCAGTCATCGTGGTCAGCACCGGCAGCCACTTCTCGATCGACTTGTAGTAGAAGTCGCCGGCCTGGGCCGAGGTCTGGATCTTCCAGTTCTGCGTCTGCGCGTCGGCCGACTGGGCGACGAGCAGGCCCGCGGCGATCGCGGCCGCGGCGAAGATGGACTTCATGTTTCCTCCGTTTGATTCGGGTTGGTCGTGGCCAAGAGGCTAGGCGATGCGGTTGCCGCTGTGAAGCGCGCAGCCGCCGTCATGCCGGATTTCCCGGCATCTCGAATGGCGTCCCGTCCAGGAAGCGCCGCAGCACGTTGGCCGTCAGGCGCGAGATCCCGTTGCGATAGCCGTCATGGGCGAGGCTGCCGACATAGCTGATCGAGCCCGTCGACCAGACCGCGCCGCCGCCCGGCGTCTCGAAGAAGACGATGTCCGCGCGCACGGCGGGCCAGGTGCCGCCATAGGCGCCGCTGAAGCCCGAATTGATCTCCTCGACCACGAGGTTCATGACCTTCGAATGCCCCGTCGACGAGGCGACGACCAGCGCATGGGCCGGCGTGCCCAGCGCGGTGCTCGCGCAGTCGATCTCCATGCCCGCCGCGCCGCCGAGCGCGCAGCCATAGGCGCCGAGGCGCTCCTCGGACACGCCCTCGAACATCCACGCGGCGCGCGGGTCGTGGCTGGCCTCGGTGCGCTCGTAGTGCGTCGCGAAGTCGAATCCCTGGGCGATGAAGCCGACGCCGACGAGGGCGTTGGGCATGCGCCCGTTGCGCCGCCAGAGCCCGCCGAGCGTGCCGGTCGATGCGTGGAGGTACTCGCCCGGCGTCTCCGCCCAGGCGCGCGTGCCGCCCTCGGCCCGGCGCAGCTCGATCATGCCGGGATGGCCTTCGAGGTAGTCGACCTTCCAGTAGAAGCCGTTGCCGCCGAGATACATGAAGCGGCCGCCACGGCCGAGCCAGGCGTCGAGCCCGTCCCACATCGCGCCGGACCAGTACTCGGGATGGCAGCCGCTCATGACCACCGCGTAGTTCTCCAGCAGCGACAGGCCCTCGCGATGGAGGTCGTCGTCGGTGATGACGTCGTAGTCGAAGCCCTGCGCCTCCAGCCAGTCGAGCAGGCAGAGGTCGAGCTGCAGGTTCCAGAGCCGTCCCGTCGGGCGGACATTCACCATCGGGCGCAGCCGCGAGACATGGCACACGCCCGAGCCGTCGGGATGCTTGTCGTAGGTCGAGGCGCCGAGCTCGGGATGCACCACCGCCAGCATGTCGGTGGAATCGATCTGCTGCAGCGCGCCGAAGGCGAGGTCGACCGTGCTCGGCGCCATGCGCGCGCGATAGTTCGCGTAGACGCTGTAGGTCGCGGTCGAGGCCAGGAAGGCCGCGCGCGCATTCGCCTTCCCGCGCGGCGGGCGCAGGAAGAAGGTGATCCAGAAGGGCGGGGTGCCGGGCTCGGTGTCGAGGCGCAGCGCGTAGATGCCGCTGCGCTGCGTGGATGGGATCGTCCAGGCCAGCGTGTCGGGCCAGCACGCGTCGGCGAGGTCGTCCTCGTGGAAATGGATCGCGCCGTAATGCGCCGGCGCGCGGCGCCAGTCATGCTCGGTGCCGTCCCAGCGCGCGCCGGTGACCGCGCGCTTCGGCGCGTTGACGGTCGTGCCATGGAGCTTGCGCGGGCCGAGGTCGACGACCGCGGTCCCGGACATGCCCTGCGAGAAGTCCCAGGCCGCGCGCAGGCAATCCGCGGGCGGCATCGTCGAGCCGGCCGCGGCCAGCGCGCGGATCTCCTCCGGCGAGAGGGCGCGGTCGGCGAGGCTCGGGGCCTCGATCTTGCCGTTGAAGTGCCAGGCGCCGAAATGCCCGGGCCCCGGGCCGGGCTTTCCGATCGCGCCGATGCGCAGCACGCTCGCGGGCAGCCTGCCCGCCGGCGCGTGGCCGGCCGCCTCGACCGCGGGCGGGCGGTCGAAGCCGCGCGCGGGCAGCGGCGTCTGCCGCAGGAAGACCTCGCCGCTCGTGGCGTCGAGGCTCGCGGCGACATGGTGCCAGCGGCCCTGCGCCATCGCCTCGCCGGTCGAGATGCGCGTGCCGTCGGCGAAATGGATCGCAAGCGCGCCCTTCGCGTCGACGACGAGCGCGAAGCCGGCGCGGCGCTGCCCCGCGACGAGGGTGGAGACGATCGCCTGCGCCTCGCGATCGCGCAGCATCGGCTGCACCAGGGCCTGGACCGTCCACGACGCCAGCCCCGCGACGGCGTCCTCGCGATCGACGCGCACGAAGGAGCCGGCCGGGATCGGCCGCAGCTCGGCGGCATACGGGCCGTTGAGCGGCGCGTCGACGTCCTCGGTGCGCAGCCCCGCGCCCTCGGGGCCGGTCTCCGGGCTGATGAGCCGGACGAGCTGCGCGCGATAGGGGCGCGGCCTGGTCAGCGAGCCGATGCGGAAGCGGATCGTCTCGCCCGCGGCCACGCTCCACTCGTCGCAATAGCCCAGCACGCTGGGCATCGGCAGGTCGGTCATCGCGCGATCCTCACTCGATCTCGAGCTTCTGGCCGCTCGCGGCTTCCCAGCGGCGCCTGAACACCGCCCATTCCGCGTCGGCGGCGCTGGCGTGGATCTCGTTGGAGAGCACGACCGGCGGCCTGCCGCCGGGCTGCTTCACCGCCAGCGCGTAGCGGCGATGCGCCTCGAGCACGACGAGGACGTAGTTGCCGTTCCAGGCCGGGCCGCGCAGCACCTCGAGGAGCGCGTAGAGCTCCGGCGAGTGCTTCGCGAAGGGATTGCGCCGGAACTCGCGCGCGAGGTCCAGGCGCGTGGCGTCGATGGCTGGCTTGCTGTCCGGCACTCGTCCCTCCCCCGAGAGAGGCTCGCAGAGTGCGGGCGCGCATGCGGCGGCGTCAACCCGCGCGGGCGCGCGCCGTGTTGCGGCGCCGGGGCCGCGGATGGCAACGTGTCTCCATCCAACGATGGGGGAGCAGCAGCATGGGCGCCGTCCAGCCGAAGAAGAGCCTGATCTGGACCGAGGTCGACTACGAGCGCGAGGGCAAGCAGGTCGGCTACCTGCACCTGCCGCATTCCGTGACGCGCTCGGCCTACGGCACGATCGCCATCCCGGTCGCGGTCATCCGCAACGGCGAGGGGCCGACGGTCTTCCTGATGGCCGGCAACCATGGCGACGAGTACGAGGGCCAGATCGTGCTCGCGAAGCTGATCCGCGAGCTCGAGCCCAGGCACATCAAGGGCCGCGTGATCGTGATGCCCGCGGCGAACCTGCCCGCGGCGATGGACGGCGCGCGCGTCTCGCCGATCGATGGCGGCAACCTCAACCGCGCCTTCCCGGGCGACGCCGAGGGCACGCCGACCTTCCAGATCTCGCACTACATCAACACGACCATCTACCCGATGGCGGATTTCCACCACGACCTGCATTCCGGCGGCTCGTCGCTCGACTACATGCCCTTCTGCTCGGCGCGGCTCGGGCCCGACGCGGCGCAGAACGAGAAGGCGCTCGCCGCGCTGCACGCCTTCGGCGCGCCGCTCAGCTTCGTCTGGGCCTTCTCGCCCGACACGCGCCTCGCCGCATCCTCCGCGATCGCCAACGGCGTGGTGGCGCTGGGCGGCGAGTTCGGCGGCTGCGGGCGCGTGTCGATCCCCGGCGTGCGCATCGTCGAGCGCGGCGTGCGCAACCTGCTCGCCCATGCCGGCGTGCTGAAGGACTGGAAGATCCACAGCGACGGGCCGACGCGCCTCGTCGAGCTCAAGGGCAAGGACTACTATGTCTACGCGCCGGAGCCCGGCCTCTTCGAGCCGTTCTGCGAGCTGGGCGAGATGGTGAAGGCCGGCCAGCCCTGCGGCCAGGTCCATTTCGTCGACAACCCGGCGCGCGAGCCCATCCTCTGCCACTTCAAGCGCGACGGGCTCCTGGTCTGCAAGCGCCACCAGGGCCGCGTCGAGCGCGGCGACTGCGTCGCGCATCTCGCGACCGACCGCGCGAGCTGAGTCGCGCGCGCGCCGCCCGCCGCGGGTTCAGCCCGGCGGCGGGCCGGCGCGCAGGGCGCGGCACCAGGCCTCGACCGGCGCATGCGGCAGCGCGGGCACGTGGTGCCCGTCGCGCCCGATCATCGCCTCGTTGGCGACCATCGCGTTCAGCACCGCCTCGTCGACGCACTGGATCACCGCGGCGAAGGCCGGGTTGAGGCCCTCGTCGGGCCAGGCCTCGAGCGTGCGCATCTCGTCCTTCGCCGCGAAGAAGCCGGCATTCGCCGTCGAGAAGGCGAGGAAGATGTCGCCCGAGCCATGCGCGGCGATCGAGCCGCTGCGCGAGACGCCCATGCCCGCGCGCCGCGCGAGGCGCTTGAGCTGGTGCGGCATCAGCGGCAGGTCGGTCGCGACCACCGCGATGATCGAGCCATGGTCGGGCAGGCCCGGCGCGCCCTCGGCCAGCCAGCGGCCGACCGGGAGCCCGGCGATGGCGAGCTGCTCGCGCCGCCCGAAATTCGCCTGCACGAAGACGCCGAGATGGAAGTCGCCGCCGCCGAGGCGCAGCCGGCGCGAGGCCGTGCCCGAGCCGCCCTTGAACTCGTAGCAGATCATCCCGGTGCCGCCGCCGATGCTGCCTTCCTCGACCGGGCCGCCCGCGGCGGCGTCGAGCGCGGCGAAGACGTCCTCGTCGCGGACATGGAAGCCGTTGATGTCGCTGAGATGGCCGTCATAGGTCTCGGCGGCGACCGGCAGCACCCAGCGCTCCATGCGCCCGGGATGGCGCGCGACCATCCACTTCGCCAGCGCGTCGCGCGCCAGGCCGGCGGAATGCGTGTTCGTCACCGCGATGGGCAGCTCCGTCCTGCCCGCCTCCTCGATCCACGCGAAGCCCGTCATCTCGCCCGCGCCGTTGAGGCTGTGCACGCCCGCGAAGACCGGGATGCCGGCGCCGGCGCGCCCGCGCGGGTGGATGGCCGTCACGCCGGTGCGCACCGGGCCGCGGCCGACGACGAGCGGCCCCTCGCCCGAGACCAGCGTACGATAGCCGACCTCGACGCCGGGCACGTCGGTGATCGCGTTCAGGCGCCCGGGCTCGCCCTCGAAGGGGATGCCGAGCGCGCGGGCGCGCCTGCGGCCCGCGGGCGTGGCGAGATGCGGATCGGCCATGCCAGTCCTCCTGTCCGTGCTAGCTTCGCTGCCGCAATGCGGGACGGAAATCGTGCCGGCCGCAAGGGGGAATGACGACATGACCACGACGACCGCGGCCGCGCCGCTTCCGGGCCAGAGGCATCTCTTCGACGTCCCGCGCGACATCGCCTACATCAACTGCGCCTATTTCGGGCCGTTCCTGCATTCCGTGCGCGCGGCCGGCGTCGCGGGCATCGACCGCCGCGTCCATCCCTGGACGATCGAGCGCGAGAGCTTCTACGACGAGGTCGAGGAGGTGCGCGGCCTGTTCGCGCGGCTGCTCGGCGCGCGCACCGACGACATCTCGATCGTCCCGTCCTCCAGCTACGGCCTCGCGGTGGCGGCGGCCAACGTGCGGATCGCGCGCGGCCAGAACGTGGTCGTGCCGGAGCACGAGCATTCCTCGAACTTCTATGTCTGGCACAAGCAGGCGATCGACGCCGGCGGCAGCGTGCGCGTCGTGCCCCGCCCCGCGGATGGCGACTGGACGGCCGCGGTGCTCGCCCATGTCGATGCCGCGACGGCCGTCGTGGCGGTGCCGAACTGCCACTGGTCCGACGGCGCGCTGATCGACCTCGTCGCGGTCGGCGCCGCGGCGCGCAAGGTGGGCGCGGCGCTGGTCGTCGACGCGACGCAGTCGGTGGGCGCGGCGCCGCTCGACCTTGCCGCGGTGCAGCCCGACTACGTGATGTGCTCGGGCTACAAGTGGCTGTTCTGCCCCTACGTGCTTGGCTTCCTCTACGTCGCCCCGCACCGGCAGTCGGGCGTCGGCATCGAGTTCCACGGCTTCAACCGCGAGGGCGCGCGCTCGAACATGGGCTCGTCCTTCGAGCATGTCTTCGAGTTCGAGCCCGGCGCGCGGCGCTTCGACATGGGCGAGCGCAGCAACTTCATCGCCCTGCCGATGGCGAAGGCCGCGCTCGGCCAGCTGCTGGAGTGGAGCGTGGCGCGCATCGCGGCGACGCTGGCGCCGATGACCGCGCGCATCGCCGAGCGCGGCGCGGAGCTCGGCCTCGGCGCGCCGCGCGCCGACCGCCGCATCGGCCACCTCATCGGCCTCTCCAACCCCAGGGGCTGGGCGCCGGACATCGGCAGGAAGCTCTGGTCGGAGGGCGTCCATGTGAGCCTGCGCGGCGACCGCCTGCGCATCAGCCCGCATGTCTACAACGACGAGCAGGACATCGACCGCCTGGTGGCGGCGCTGCGCAAGCACGCCTGAGGCCGGTTCCCCCTCGCGGCGCCGTCGCTGGCGCCGCGAGGGGTGGCGGGCCTCACCAGACCGGCGTCAGCCAACCGGGATGGGTGTTCGTCCGGCCGTGGACGACGTCGAAATAGGCCTTCTGCAGCGTGCGGGTGACCGGGCCCGGCTTGCCGTCCCCGACATCCATGCGCGCGACCGAGTTGATCGGCATCACTTCCCAGCCTGAGCCGCAGGCGAACATCTCGTCGGCCGCGGCGATCTCGCTGCGGTCGATGCGGCGCTCCTCGACCTGCAGGCCGAGCTTGGTGCGCGCGAGCTCGATCACCGTGTCGCGCGTGATCGATTCGAGGATGTCGCTGCCGAGGTCCGGCGTCACCAGCCTGCCGTTGCGCACCATGAAGACGCAGGCGCCGCTCGCCTCGGAGAGCTTGCCCTCCTGCGTCAGCATGAGCGCGCCATCATAGCCGCCGGCGCGCGCCTCGAGCTCGGCGGCGCGGTTGTTGACGTAGTTGGCGGTGCACTTCACGCGCGGCGGCATCGCGTTGTCGGCGATGCGCACGTAGGACGAGATCATCGCCGCCATGCCCGTCTCGACCTTCGGCGAGCTGCCGCGCACGACCGCGCCGACCACGATGCCCGTCGGGCCGGTCGTCGCCAGCTCGTCGTCGCCGTCGAGGAAGGCGATCATGCGGTAATGCGTGGTCGCGCGGATCGCGTTGGCGCGGCTGACCTCGACGATCGCGCGCTCGAGTTCCTCGAGCGGCGGGATGTCCGCGTAGCGCATCGCCTTCATGCCGTAGCGGATGCGCTCCATGTGCTCGCGCAGGCGGAAGACATGGAGCTGCTTCGCGTCGCCGTTCCAGTAGGCGCGCAGCCCCTCGAACACGCCGGTCCCGTACTTCACCACCGAGGCGAAGGCGTGGATGCGGCAGTCCGCGTAGTCGACGATCCTGCCGTTGAGATACATCTTCGGTTCGGTCGGCATGCGCTCTTCCCCCGCCTGCTTGCACGCGCGGCATGCCGCCGCGCCGTCGCGAGGCTAGCATCATCGCGGCACGGCGGTTAGGGTCGCGCGAGCATGGCAGGGGAAACCTGATGGACGACACGCGACAGCCCGCCCTCGGGCCGGATTTCCGCAGCGACAACGTCGGCGCCGCGTCGCCCGAGGTGATCGAGGCGATCGCCCGCGCCAACCGCGACACCGCCACGGGCTATGGCGGCGACACGTGGTCCACGGAGCTGCAGCAGCGATTCTCGGACCTCTTCGAGGCCAGGGCGCGGGTCTTCTGCGTCGCCACCGGCACCGCGGCCAACGCGCTCTCGATGGCGGCGATCACGCCGTCCTGGGGCGCCGCCTTCTGCCACGAGCGCGCGCATATCCTGACCTCGGAGGTCAACGCCGCGGGCTTCTTCAGCGGCGGCGGCCTGATCGTCACCGTGCCCGGCCCGCACGGAAAGGTCGACCCGGCCGCGCTCGACGCCGCCGTCGCGGCGCAGGGCAAGGGCATGATGCATCGCTCGCAGCCCGCCTCGCTCAACCTCGTCCAGGCCACCGACCTCGGCGCGGTCTACGCGCCCGCGGAGGTCCGCGCCGCGACCGAGGTCGCGCGCCGCCATGGGCTCAAGGTCCACATGGACGGCGCGCGCTTCGCCAACGCCGTGGCGCGCCTGGGCTGCAGCCCGGCGGCGCTCACGACCCGCGCGGGCGTCGACATCCTGTCCTTCGGCATGACCAAGAATGGCGGGCTGCTCTGCGACGCCATCGTGGTCTTCGACGACGAGGTCGCCGCGCGCATGGCCTGGCAGGTCCGACGCGCCGGCCATGTCTGGTCCAAGGGCCGCTACGCCGCGGCGCAGCTCCTCGCCTATCTCGACGGCGACCTGTGGCTGCGCAACGCGCGCCGCTCCAACGCGCTCGCGACGCGCTTCGACGAGGGGGCGCGCGGCATCCCGGGCGTCTCGCTCTGGGCGCCGATCGAGGCCAACGAGATCTTCCTGCGCACCACGCCGCGCGTCATGGACGGGCTCGAGCGCGACGGCATCCGCTTCGTGCGCCGCTCCGCGGACATGGCGCGCTTCGTCTGCCGCTTCGACGGCACCGAGGCGGAGATCGACGCCCTGCTCGCCTCGCTGCGCAGGCACGCGTCCAATGGCTGAGCTCGTCGTCAACCTGGGCGGCCTCAGGGACGTCTTCATCCGCGGCCTCGCCGGCGAGTTCGAGGTCGTTTCCATCGACGACCCGCGCGCGGCCGCCGCGACAGCGGCGGTCACGACCGGCGGCCTCGGCATCTCCGCGGCGCAGGTCGCCGCCCTGCCCGCGCTTCGCCTCGTCGCCGGGTTCGGCGTCGGCTACGACCGCGTCGACATCGCGGCGTGCCGCGCGCGCGGCATCGTCGTCACCAACACGCCGGGCCTCACCGACCGCTGCGTCGCGGACCACGCGATGGCGCTCTTCCTCGCCGTCGCGCGGCGCATCGCGGAGGGCGACCGCTTCGTGCGCGCGGGGCGCTGGACGAGCGAGCGCCTGCCCGGCCTCGCGCATCGCGCCACCGGCCGGCGCATGGGCATCCTCGGGCTCGGCCGCATCGGGATGCAGGTCGCCAGGCGCGCCGCGGCCTTCGACATGCCGGTCGGCTACCACAACCGCAACCGCCGGGCCGACGTGCCCCATCGCTACTTCGACAGCGTGCTGGCCATGGCGGAGTGGGCGGACGTGCTGGTCGTCGCCTCGCCGGGCGGCGCGGCGACGCGCCACCTGGTCGATGCCGCGGCGCTGCGTGCCCTCGGCGCCCAGGGCGTGGTCGTGAATATCGCGCGCGGCAGCGTGATCGACGAAGCGGCACTGCTCGCGGCGCTGCAGGCGCGCTCGATCGCCGGCGCCGGCCTCGACGTGTTCGACGACGAGCCGCGCATGTCGCCGGCGTTCCACGCGCTCGACAACGCCGTGCTGACGCCGCACATCGCGGGCAGCACCGAGGAGACCTGGGCCGATTGCGAGGCGATGGCGCTCGACAACCTGCGCGCCCATTTCGCCGGCAAGTCGCCGCTCTCCCCGATCCCCGAACTCGCGCGCTGAACCCGCCGCGGCGCCGCCCTCACGGCGTCCAGCGGTAGCGCAGCTGAGGGCGAGCGTTTCTTTGTCGCTCCGCCAACTGTCGGCGAACACCGACGGTGTGCGAGTAATTCAAAAAAATATCGCATCAAAGAGAGCCTGCGAAAATGCTCTCAATATGCATGAAGCACGACCCAGTTCGCACGAGCACTCTCAATGGGCCCGCTACACTCAAGAGCCAGGAATTCGGGAAACGAAACGCCTGCCTATTTCTCTGTTACGCACATAAGACTCTACTGAAGTTATCGCTATCTCCTCCGAGCTAGTCCCCCTTCTCGAGTATATCTTGAAGTCCTGCATGCTCTTGCACTTGCAAAAACTGAGCTTATCCCGTCGCGCTACGCTAAACTCTGCGACGTGCTTCCCCCCAACCAAACCTATCTCAAGCTTCACATGCCCAAGGATATCTTCGGGCTCATGAAAAAATTGCTTTATTGCGTTTCGGGCTTGCCGAAGCCACCCATCTACAGACGGATCATCTGGACACGCAACGTAGAACTCCTCTTCGAGGCCGAAAATTTGAGAATTGTCCGAGATACCCACAAGAAGGGTACCTCCATTTTCGTTTAAAAAGCCACAGATATTCTTCATCGTCGAGTGACACACAATTCTTGACCGCAAATCTTGAACAGAAGCGCCAGGATCTTTATTGCGCCGCTTAATATGCAGCCACATCGTCGATTTGAATTCCAGATTTGGCGCCTCAGATCCGCCATTTAAGAGGGCGTATATTCTCCTCCCAACAGCGCCCATATCGGAGCTCATCTTTCTCGTAAAAACAATTGGACTCGACCAACTGGTCACCCCGCCAGGTTCTGGACACATTTCAATGCGGTGAGCTTCGGCTTCTTTTTTCAAATACAAAATGGGGTCGTGTCCCTGGTGATGGTGTAGGTGGGAGCGCCGCCGCCGGCCCGCGCGCCCCTTAGGGA
>Ga0169931_10010972_pt1 | contig 12842 bp, 6 predicted proteins | sample Kivu_15m_20L_FD_129675 | JGI IMG/M metagenome (GOLD analysis project Ga0169931, IMG submission 129675) | Freshwater microbial communities from Lake Kivu, Western Province, Rwanda to study Microbial Dark Matter (Phase II) - Kivu_15m_20L... | ecosystem: Environmental > Aquatic > Freshwater > Lake ...
ACAGCCAGCTTTCAGGCGCTTGATCGAGCGGCGGCTCGGGGCTGCCGTGCGACTCGAACTTTTCGAGCTCAGGCAGGTTTACTGGCAGCTCCCCGGCAGGCACCGTGCGCATGAGGCCCGTGCGATTGCCGCTGGCATCCAGCTCGTGCAGGATCGGAAACGGTTCGCCCCAGAAGTGCTGCCGGCTGAAGAGCCAGTCGCGAAGCTTATAGTTCACGGCTTCACGCCCCTGCCCCCTGTCGGCGAGATCGGCGGTGATCCGCTGCTTGAACTCGGTGGTCGAAATGCCGTCGTAACTGCTGGAATTGATGCTCACGCCTTCGCCGGGAAACACCGCTTCGCCGGCGAGCACCTGCGCGCGATCGGCAGCTTCAGGACCCGGATCGACCACCGGCACGATCGGCAGGTTGAACTGCAGGGCAAATTCATAGTCGCGCGTATCGTGCGCCGGCACGGCCATGATCGCGCCCGTGCCGTAGCTGGCCAGCACGTAGTCGGCAATCCAGATCGGCACGGGGCGCTGGTTCACCGGGTTTGCGGCGAACGAGCCCGTGAACACGCCGGTCTTGGACTTGGCCAGATCGGTACGATCCAGATCACTCTTGTGCGAGGCCTGTTCGCAATAGGCTTTCACTGCTTCGGCTTGCTCGGGCCGGGTCAGCCGCGCGACGAACGGATGCTCGGGCGCAAGCACCATGTAGGTCGCACCAAAAAGCGTATCAGGGCGCGTGGTATAGACGCGGATCACATCCTCGCACGGCTTATCCGGAAAGCCGGCGGCAGCCCGCTGGTTGCGCCATTCCTTGAACTCACCGGGATTGGGCTTTCCCGAGGGCCCCTGATCGTGGCCGACGTAGAAGTCGACCTCGGCGCCCGTGCTGCGGCCGATCCAGTTGCGCTGCAGGGCTTTGATGCTCTCGGACCAATCGAGCCCTTCGAGGTCCTTCTCCAGGCGATCGGCATAGGCCGTGATCCGGAGCATCCACTGGCGGAGCGGAAGACGCACGACCGGATGATTGCCACGTTCGCTAAGGCCGCCGATGACCTCTTCGTTGGCGAGCACCGTGCCCAGCGCGGGGCACCAGTTCACCGGTGCTTCGGACTGATAGGCCAGGCGGTGGGCATCCTGGTAGCGGCGGACCGCTTCATCACCGGCTGTGCGAACATCCTCAGGAATTGGCAGTTCCGCGATCGGACGGCCCCGCTGCTGGTCGCGATCGAACCAGGTATCGAACAATTGCAGGAAAATCCACTGCGTCCAGCGGAAGTAGTCGGGATCGGTCGTGGCCAGCTCGCGGTCCCAGTCGTAGCTGAAACCGAGCATCTGAAGCTGCCGCTTGAACGTGGCGATGTTCTTTTCGGTCGTCACGCGGGGCGGTGTGCCAGTACGTTTGGCATGCTGTTCTGCCGGCAGACCGAACGCGTCCCAGCCCATCGGATGCATGACGCTGTGGCCGCACATGCGGCGATAACGGCAGATGATGTCGGTCGCCGTGTACCCTTCGGGATGACCGACGTGCAAACCGTCGCCACTGGGATAGGGGAACATGTCGAGGACGTAGCATTTCGGCCCCTCGGGCATGCGGGGCGCGGCGAACGTGCGGTGCTCCGACCAGAAGCGTTGCCATTTGGGTTCAATAACGGCGGGGTTATAGCGCGGCATATGCGTGTGGGAGCAGGGACGGAAAGACCGGCCGCTAACGAAAGTCGGGCCGGGGCGAACTCTTGGAAAGACAGAGATTTTAGTCGTTTGCCGGGGGATCGGCAAACGCAACCTGTTGCCGCGTGAGCGGTTCCAATCGGCCAAATACGTGGGGAGTAACGACCTTAGCGAATTGACCGAAGGACGACCGGCATTAGAATTGCTCTCGATTTCGCTTTCGCAGGCTGGCGCCGCTCTCGCTCTGCCGAATCGAACGCGAGCGCCCTTTGCCGGATCGTACATTTCTACCCGCGAGGTCGCGCGCGACGCATGCCACGTCCCGAAACGCAGTCGGACATTGCAAAGCTCTATACGCTGGTGCTGATCGTCACCGTGGTGGCGACACTCTATCTGGCGTCGGAGATTCTGATTCCACTGGCGCTGGCCACGCTGCTGGCCTTCATCCTGGCCCCCTCCGTCACACGTTTGCAGCGGCTCAAGCTCGGTCGCATTCCCTCGGTGCTGATCGTGGTTGGCGCGGTGTTCATGCTCTTCGTCGCGTTCGGCTGGATTGTCACCAATCAACTCGCATCGCTGGCCAGTGATCTACCAAAATACGAATCGAACCTGGTCAGTCGGATTGACGCACTGAAACAGGGTCAGAGCTCGGCAATCTCGCGCGTTGAGAACGTCTTTAAGCGAATCGATCGCGAAATCCGCGAGGCAGAAGACCGATCGAAAGTCGCGGAGAAAGAACAGGCGGCAGCGAAAGGCGAGACGAGCGCAGAGCAGATCGTCGAAGTAAAACCCGTGCCCGTCGAAATCGTCGACACCACGCCGGCGGGCGTGGGAATCGTCACCGGCCTGCTGCCCGAGGCGTTCGGAATGCTCGCCACGCTGGGCATCGTGATTGTCTTCCTGATCTTCATGCTGCTGGCGCGCGAGGATCTGCGCAATCGGCTGATCCGGCTCATCGGCCCGCACCAGATTAATGTCACGACCCAAGCGCTCGACGACGCCGCGCACCGCGTGAGCCGCTACCTGCGGGCGCAACTGATCATCAACGCCAGCTACGGCGTGATGATGACGATCGGCTTGTACCTGGCGGGGGTGCCGAACGCACTGCTGCTGGGCCTGCTCGGCGGCATCCTGCGCTATGTGCCGTATGTGGGGCCCTGGCTCGGCGCGGGACTGGGAATTCTGCTGTCGATCGCCGTCTCGCCGCCAGGTGCCTGGACGACGCCAATCATCGTCATGGGCTTGTACCTGGCAGCCGAGCTCCTCGTCAACAACGTGATGGAGCCGCTGATGTACCAGTCCAGCACGGGCATCTCGACGATGGCGGTGATCCTGGCGGCAATGTTCTGGACGTGGCTGTGGGGCGCGACGGGGTTGGTGCTGAGCATGCCGCTCACGGTCTGCATCGTGGTGCTGGGCCGCTATGTGCCGCAACTCGAGTTCCTGCATGTGATGTTTTCGGACACGGAAGTCCTGCCTCCGGGTGCGCACCTCTATCAGCGGCTGCTGGTCAACGATGAGGACGAGCCTCGCGAAATCGTGGAGGAGTACCTCAAGCAGCATTCGGCCGACGAACTCTATGAGCACGTGCTGCTGCCCGCCATGGAGCATGTTGAAGCGGACGCGCACCGCGGGACCCTGGAAGATGATCGCCGGCTTTACATCTTGGAGAATATCCAGGACCTGATGGACGAAGTTCCGCTGTCTGCCCAGCCGGTCGCTGCCGAACTTGCCAGACCATCCGATGCAGAGCGGTCCTCGCGCGATATCTTCATCGTCCCCGCGCGAGACCTGGCCGACGAAATGGCCGGCGAGATGCTAAGGGCGAGCCTGGCGTCGCGCGGGATCACAGCCAAGGTGCTTTCGACCAAGTTGCTGTTCAGCGAGATCGTGGAGCACATCGCCCAGGGCAACACGCCACTGGTGATTATTTCCGCAGTGCCGCCTTCCGCCGTACGGCATGCCAGAAACCTGACCAAGCGGCTTCGTCATCGCCTGGAAGACGTGCCGCTGGTAGCAGGGCTCTGGTCACACGAACCGAGTTCGCGAACGGAGAAACGTCTGGCTGCGGCCGGCTGCGACCAGGTGGTGCACCGGCTTTCGCAAGCGGCGGAAATCGCCCTGAAGCATCTGCCACCGCGAGCTAGGGCCACAGTCGCCGCCGATGCCGCCGTTGTCGAAACAGCAAAGAAGTAAAACGCGGCAACCGTTCGGACTTACGGGCCCCGACGACTTAACAGATCTAGTTGGCTTCGTCGCTCCAGGGGTTCGCAGGACCGACGGGAAGCAGCGCCGCCGTCGCCAGCGCGCGATCTTCTTCGACGACGCGCTCAGGCATCGCCACGCGCCGAGCATTCAGTTGGCCGGCGATGCTCGGCAAGTTCAGAGCCCAGATCAGTGCGCCAGCCAAAGGCAACACGATCACCAGCACTTCTCCCGCGCCCGCCGGCGGACCGTGATACATGCAGTATTCCGAGAGCGTCCAGATCGGGTTTGTGGCTTGCAAGAGCGTGTAGTTCAAATTGCGTGTCTGCGGATTCGCGATCTGCAGGACCCAGGGGCCGCCGCCCAGAAACATGACCAGCAACACCCCGGTCAGGAAGCGCACGCTGAGCCGCACTTCGTCGTACCTTCGCACGGCCATCAGGATCAAGCGTGTCAGGCCGAGATAGATCGCCAAATAACTCGTGGCGACGAGGCACGCTTCGAACACGCGATCGGGGGCGTTATAGTTGCCCACGGTTCGCACGGTGGTTGAAAGCGCCTGCGCAAGCTCGCCAACCAGAGCCGACGTCATCAGGGGAGCAACAATGCACAGCACCAGCATGTGCCACAGCACGAACGTATAGCCGGTGCCCGAGCCGGGCATATACCAGCCGAACAAGGCGCGGCCGATCGCAGACCGCGGCAGCGCGCGCCGCACGCGCGACGAAAGCTGGTCGGATTCGCCAACCATCACCAGCCCACAGAGAAACCAGATGATCGTGCCGAGGTACAGCATTCCATACACGAAATCGTCGTCCAGCCGGAGCACGGCCCAGGCAAACCAGCCGACTGCCGACAGGTGCGCGATCGTCAGCGCAACGCGAATGGCCGACGAACGATTCTGCGAGGGAGACATCAGCTGCGCCCGCGCACACAAAAAGACCACGGCCGCCAGGTTTGCGTACAAGAGCGCCAGCGAAAGGTTGACGGACCAGAACTCGGGATCGTCGAGACTGATGCCCTGCGCGACCATGGCCCCCAGCAGCGTCGAGACCATGCCAAAGACATAGAACAACGAGACGGCGAAGATCACGCCCACGATCACGTAACGCTGCCGAGGCGGCGAGAGAGTGGCCAACAACAGCCCGCCGAGTGCCAATCCAATCGACAGCAGGCACGTATAGAACACGACGAGCAGGACGGTGAAGATATCCAGTCCACGCAGCAAATACGTGAATGCCAGGCACGGCAGGAGCGCCGAAAGGTAGATCAGCATCTGCATCCCGATACTGCAGAGCTTGCCGAACAGGATGCCGCTGGCCTCCAGTCCCGTGATGGAGACCAGTTCGTAAGTGCGGTCCTGACGTTCGCCGGCGAGCGAACTGTAGGCCGTGTACGGAATCACGACAATCAACGGAGCGGCCAGGATGACGTAGTACACGTAGAACATCGTCGGACCAGTCGCGTTGTAGTAGGCCGACGGCCCGAGCATCGAGAGGCCCAGAATCGACCAGGTCCAACCCGCGGCCAGCATCAGGAAAAACGTGATCGTGAATTGTCGGCTGCGGAGCGCTTGTCGAGCTTCTTTGACCAGGATCGGATTCAACCCGTCGGAGAGTCGGCTGAGCCAACCTTCGACCGTTTGCCAGCGGCGCGCGGCTGGCGACAGCGGAACGGCCTCGGCCAGCACCGGCTGCTCGCCCGCGTCTTGTTTGGAATCCTCGATCGACGTCATTGAACCAGCCCCTCGGTGACTCGCATGAAGACGTCTTCCAAGCTTTCGGCCCGGCTGCCGAACTCCACGACGCGACAACCGGCCATCACGAGATCGCGCAGCAGGTCGGCTTCGAACTGCTGATCGTGCTCATGGACGAATTCGACCTGCTCGCCGTTCTGCCGGATGCTGTGCAGGTCGGCCCGCGCAGCCAGGCGATTGCACACTTCCTGAGCATTGTCCAGAACGCGCAGTTGCACGGTGCGATGCGATTGCCGGGCGCGATGAATCTCGTCGACCGTGCCGACGGCCAGCAGGCGTCCCTGTTCAATAATCGCGACCGTGTCGCACATCTCGGCCAGTTCGGTCAGGATGTGCGAGCTGACGAGAATCGATTTTCCGCCCGCGGCCAGCTCGCCAATCATCTCGCGCAGCTGAATCCGCGCCCGGGGATCGAGCCCCGCGGCCGGCTCGTCCATGATCATCACCGGCGGATTGTGAATCATCGCGCGGCCCAGGCACAGCCGCTGCTTCATGCCCTTGCTCAGTGAGTCGATGCTTTTGGCCCGCAGCCCGTCCAGCTTGGTGAAGCTCATCACCTGCCGCACGGCCCGCATCCGCTCGGGCCCCATCAGGCCGTAAGCGCGGGCGAAGAAATCCAAATACTCTTCGACCAGGATGCTGGGCTGAGTGTCGAAATAGTCGGGCATGAAGCCCAGCCGTTTGCGGACGCGCTCAGGATCCTGCGTGACGGAAAATCCATCGACCAGGGCGTCACCCTCGGTAGGCGTATCGAGCGTGGCCAGGATTCGCATACTGGTGGTCTTCCCGGCGCCATTCGGACCGATGTAACCAAACACGTGCCCACGCTGGACTTGAAACGACACATCGCTGACGGCCCGCACCGGTCCAAAGCGGCGGCCTAGATTCACGAGCTCAATTTGTGGATGCGAACTGATCATGGGCTGGCGCTTTCCGTTCCGGCCTACCAGGTGCCGTGGATCACATGGGTGCTTTGCGACTCGGTAACGTCGTCCATGCCAACACCGACTTCGGTCGGACGATCAACAATCGCGACGTAACTCCGGGGCCGAAGTTCGTCGGCCGAGATGATGCCACGGAGCTCGTCCAGTTGGGCTTCGAGCCCCGTCTTGGCGAATCCAAGCTGCTTCTGGCCGCCATAGTAGACTCGCCCCATCCCAAACCAGCGCCAAGTGCGCTGGGAACCGTAGGGATCCATCCCCGCTGGAATCGCCGGCGCATGCTGATCGAAGTTCTTCAGGAACCGCAAAGTTGCCTGCGTTCGTTGTTCGTCGGTAGCGAGGCTCTTCAGCTGCCCCTGCCTGCCGGCGGCGAGAGACTGAGCCGAGAACAGATTGCCGCCCTCGTCAGACACGAGCAGCTCATGCACGCGGACGCCAAGATTGTTCGTCACATTGCGACTGCCATCGGCCGCGGCCGCGGCAAACTCCAGCGACCGCGGGCTGAGATACGCCCGCTGGGTCACAAGTTGCATCGGCGTTCGAGCCGGCAACCACCCGCGGGTCAAACGTTGCTCGCCATCCCAGACGATGCGCCGCCGTGCATTTCCGGTGAGATAGTAAGCCGGTTCGAGTTCCAGCGGCGTGACAACGGTCTCGCGCGGAAAAGTCAGGCCCGAACTGGGCGTAAGCCCAACGTAGTACGACAATCGCGCGGAACTGACCGCCTGGCCGGCGCGCTGATCGAGCACCGTCAGGCTGCGCGAGCGCAGTCGTGATTCCAGGCCGTCGGACATCAAGGCGTAGCCGAGCAATCCGCCCGTCGCGATCAAAGCCGCCAGCGGGACGGTGAACAGAAACAAGTGCAAACGCTCGAAGCGCCGCAAGAGCCAGTAGTTCACCGGTCCAATCAGCACGACAAAGAACGTGATCAGGACCTTGTAAGTCTGGATGGGCGGCAGTCCCACGTCAGCGATCAACATTTCATTGAATTGCGGATTTCGTTCATCCGGCGCCGCTCCGTGGCGCATCGTCCAGCGCGCGCAGGATTCAGGCAAGGACGCCATTAGCCAACGCCAATTGAACTCCTCCCCGGGAAACGGCTGCGGATCGCGCCAGGCGACGACGTAACCCATGCCGACCCTGCGATACATGAACGGCGGCTGTGCGGCAGCCGCCTCGGCATCGTTACCGGCATCTGGATCCTGCCTGGCATCCGCAGCTTGCTCGCCACTCGGCTCCTCCTGCGGTACGAGCACGCCATTCGCCAAGGCCTCCGCCTCGGCAGCGGCGCGGGCAACGTCGGCGGCCGCCAACACCTTTTGCTCATAGACTTCGGGCGTCGGAGACGTCCAGCCACGGCTTGGCTCCGCGGCCTGTTGTGCTGTCGCCTGGCTCGACAAGAGTTGCTCGACCTCGGCAAGCGCGACATCGTCGTGGTTCACACCATAGAGCACGAGCACTCCGCCACTGCGCACCCAATCCTTGATGGCATCCCACACTCGATCGGTTTTCGAGTATCGCCGCAGCAGGCTCGCGGCTTCGGACCGCGACATGAATACCATGTCGAGCCCACTGTAGTAGATCGACTCGTCGAACAGTTCGGCTGGTTTCAGATGCACGAAGGCCGCCACGTCCTTCGGCTGCCCAAACGCGACGTTGCCATACGGCATGTACGGCTGCGAGCCAAAGAACTTGAACCCACTGATGTCGGGCGGCGAGTCGGAGACAAACAGAGCCCTCGGGATGCCGCTATCGACCGGCCAGAACTGACCGCTGCCGATGGAAAATCGCTCGGTCGAGAGGTCCTCAATCTGACGCCCGCCGGCAAAAGTGCGAACGCTGAGCATCTGATCGTTTGCCAATTGCGGCACCGGCACCCATTGGACTGCGTTGCGGCTGCCCGCCGGCAGTCGCAGCTCGGTGGAGGAAATCACGCTCCGGTTCGAATAATCGTTGAGCGAGACCTCGACGGTGAGCGATCGATCGTCGCGCGAGGGTTGCGTGGCAATCAGTTCCAGCCGGACCGGGCGATAGCCGTAGCCTTGTACCCAGTCGGTGTCGACCTTGATCATGAGCCCGGCGTAGGTTTGCTGCGGCACGCCCAAAGGCAAATAGAAGGAGCCGCCCGAGCCAGCCAGTGCACTCGTGGGAACGAGCACGAGAGCGATGCTCATGACCACCAGGCGCACGCGTCGCGAGACGTTCCACATGACTTGGTTCCTCGCCTCTGTTCCGAAACGGCCACTTCGCGAGTGTGCTCTTTTGCAACGCTGACTACTGGCGCCGGACGCGACTGACCACTTGTCCGGCCAGCATCGTCAGCACATACAGCAGCCCACCCACGACGAGCAGCATCGCGCCCGCAAACAGCGCCATCGCGAGCCCCGCGATCCAAAGCGTCCCCTGGCCTGCGGCCGCGGGCACCAGGCTAAGCACGGCGCACACCGTCACCAGGAGGAGCAGGCGTCGTAAAGTGAATCGGGGGGTTGGCACAACCTTGATTGTGGCAGTCCGCGATGGCTTTACAAGAGTTTTCGCGGGGCACGCGCGAGAATCTTGTTTTGACAATGTTATTGCGCCGTGCTGCATCTCACGGTAGGACAAGTGCGACCGGGGAAGTAACGCATCCCGACGGGCCGCTTCCCTATCCGATATACTGGCGATGCTGGAAGTCGCTGTCCGCTAATGGAGTCTTCAGTCGATGAGAAAGTCTGCCCAGCTGCTGGCATTTGCCGCATTTACCTTCGCATGTCTGTCGGCGTGCCCCGCCGTCGCACAGGTGCAACTCGAAGTCGAGGCCTTTCCCGGCACACCGTTCGGCGTTGGCCGATTGACCCTGCGCTCGGGCGGCGAGTTTCGAATCAATCCTCCACGCCCCGGTCGCGGTCGGATTGCCGGCCTGGCCCGACGTCTCGCCGCGCAAGCGGGCGCAGGCAATCCTGTCGATCTGCAAAGCTCCGAGATGGCTATCCTGGAGCGCGACGGGCGACTGTTTTATCCGGTGTTCGCCAAGCGCGAGCGGCCGATCCTGCAGCAATTCATCAGTGTGCCATCGGAGAGCACCGCTTACTTCTTGTTCACCGGCGATGCGCCGCTGCAGCTCACGTTACATACACCGGACGCGACGAATGCTGGCGTCACGCCGCGGGTCGATCCGGCCGGGCACGCCCGGCTGTTAGGCGAGTGGTGGCGCGAATACTCGTCGGTCGCCGGCGGCGGCAGCGCTCCGGCCGGCTATCCAGCGATGGTCGAGCAGTACCTGGTCGATACGCTCGCGCGGCGAATGCGTCTGAATGTCTCACAACCGCCAGAAACCAAACAGCTCAACCTGCTGCGCGGCGAGCTCAGCCTGCTCGCCGGCACCGAGGCCACGCGGCTGGAGATGGCCCGGCAAGTCCTGCTTTCCGACATGACAGCCGCCGCCGCGGTGGCGTTACCAGAGGAATTGCCTGCCCCTGAGCCGGAGTTGCTCACGCCGCCATTGGACGTACCGGTCGAAGCTCTGGCGGGACGTGTGCCGGTCGAATGTTTTTACGTGCGCTTCGGCAACTTCCCCAACTTTCTCTGGCTGCGGCATCGCACGGAAGATTGGGGCGGCGAGCTGCGCGACGTCGTCTCCGAGCGCGGGCTGGACTATGGCCTCAACGCGCGAGTGCAGAAGATCATGGGCCTGCGCGAAGGAAAGCTGGCCGAGGTATTTGGCGACAAGGTGATTGGCGACGTGGCCCTGATCGGCACGGACATGTTCGTAAACGAAGGAGCCGCGATCGGAACGCTGTTCCAGGCCAAGAGCAGTCTCGCGCTCTCGAACGACCTGATGCAGCAGCGCCGGGCGACGATGCGTGAAACCCCCGGCGCGACCGAGGAGAAGCTAACGATCGCCGGCCGAGCGGTTTCGAAGATCACCTCGCCCGATGGTGCGATTCGATCGTACTACGTGGCCGACGGCGATTTCCATCTCGTAACGACCAGTCAACAGATTGTCGAATGGTTCCTCGCCACGGCCGAAGGCCAGCACCCTTCGCTGGCCAGTTCCAATGCTTTCCGCGCCACCCGGTCGCGGTTGCCGCTCGCGCGGAACGATACGGTGTTCGTGTATCTGTCGACAGAGTTCTTTGAGCATCTCTTGTCGGCGCACAGCCACATCGAGATGCGGCGCCGGCTCCGCAGCGACGTCGAGATGGAACTGGTGCCGATCGCGCAGCTCGCGGCCCAGGCAGAGGGACGCCCGGGCGCCACGATCGAGGAACTCATCGCCTCGGACATGCTGCCAGCCGGATTCGGTGAGCGTGCCGATGGCAGCCGACTCGAGCTGCACGATGGCAAGCTCGTCGACAGTGTGCGCGGAGCCCGGGGTTCGTTCCTCCCGGTTCCGGACGTGAAGATCGAAAGTGTGACGCCGGCCGAAGCGGCCGAGTACGAGGAGTTCCAGCAGTACTACGTTAACGAGTGGGGCCGCATGCAACCCGTGGCGCTCGCGATTCGCCGCGAGGAATTGCCCGAGGGAAAACTAGAACGAGTAGTCGTCGATGCCCTGGCCGCGCCGCTCGCGCCGAAACACGTTGCCATGCTCTCGAACTGGTTGGGTGAGCCCACCACGCGCAGCCTGATCGGCATTGCGGGCGACGTGGTTTCATTTCAGGCGGTCTTGCAAGGAGGAGGTCTGCTCGGCGGACCGCCGGGCGAATACCTGCTGTTCGGCGCGCTGCGCAATGCCGATCCCGCGATCGCGCTCAGCGAAAACACCGGCATCCTCGGCCGCATCGTGCAAATGCAGTTGCAGGGCGTACAGGGTTACGTCGGCGCCTGGCCACATCCAGGAATGCTGTCGCTCGTGGCCGGCGGTGTGGTGAATCCGACACCCGACGCGGCCGGATTCTCGCGCTTCCCGACGGGCCTCTGGCGCCGGCAACTGGGCGACTTCACGCTGCTCTCGTTCCATCCTGAAATTCTGGACGGAATCAGTCCCGGTCTCGCGTTCGTCGAGGCCGAGCGCCCCGCCCAAGTGCGGATTCGCGCGGAAGACCTGGCCAACTCGACGCTCGCACCGCTGATCAATGCCTACGGTTACAAACAATCACGGGCGATCACGGCCGGCAACGCGCGTTTCATGAACATGCTCGTCGAGCAGTTGCACGTCGCGCCCGCCGATGCCATGTCGACCGGCGAGCGCTTGCTTGGAGCAAAGTTTGTGTCGCCCCTCGGCGGAGAATACAAGCTGCAAGGCCCAGACGGAGGCCCGCACAGTTGGGTGGCCACGGCGCTGGCTGACAACCCGGCCGGATCCCCTCCGGCCGACTATCAGTTCCGCGCGCTGAACTGGCTGCGCGGAGTCGAGATGGAGCTGCTCCTGGAGAAGTCGCCGTCGCCCGAGCTCAGCTTCCACGGCGAGTTCATCATGCCGGTCGAAGCCCGCGCACCAGCATTCGAGCTGCCCAAGCTGCCATTTGCAAAGCCGAAACCCGCACCTGCACCGGCTAAAGCCGACGCCAAACCGCCGGCCGAAAAATTGCCGACGCCCGCGCCCGAGAAGCCGCGGCCGTCGAATCCTCGTGAACTGTGAAGCACCGCACAAACGGAAGTTACCATGCGTCGATTCATTTTTGGAATGATTCTGATCGCACTCGCCTGGGTGCCTGGGGCCACGACGGCGGCAGAGCGTTTGAACGTCGTCCTGATCATGGTCGACGACATGAACAACGACCTCGGCTGCTACGGCCACCCGCTGGTCCAGTCGCCCAATATCGATCGGCTGGCCGCGCGCGGGGTGCACTTCCAGCGTGCTTACTGCCAGTACCCCGTGTGTAATCCTTCGCGCGTTTCGATGCTGAGCGGGTTGCGGCCCGACGGCACGCAGGTGTACGACCTGAAGACGCCGCCACGTTCGCACCTGGGTGAGAACGTCGTCTTTCTGCCGCAATACTTCCGCCAGCAGGGATATCACACGGCGCACGTCGGGAAAATCTTTCACACGGGCGACGAGTTCGAAGACCCGGCAAGTTGGGATGTTGAAGTTCGCGAGACGGGCAAGCATCCGCCCGAAGCTGCCGTCCTTCGCTCGAAGGAGCACAACCGTCCGGTGAAGTACGGGATCGAGTGGGCGGTGCTCAACTCGCCGGACGAGGATACAGCTGACGGTGTCGTATCGCGGCGAAGTGCAGCCATGCTCCAGCGATTGGCCGCCGATACCAAGCCATTTTTCCTGGCCGTGGGATTCCGCCGGCCCCATCAACCTTATGCGGCGCCGCAAAGGTACTTCGATCTGTATCCGCTGTCGAAG
>Ga0169931_10010973_pt1 | contig 12842 bp, 7 predicted proteins | sample Kivu_15m_20L_FD_129675 | JGI IMG/M metagenome (GOLD analysis project Ga0169931, IMG submission 129675) | Freshwater microbial communities from Lake Kivu, Western Province, Rwanda to study Microbial Dark Matter (Phase II) - Kivu_15m_20L... | ecosystem: Environmental > Aquatic > Freshwater > Lake ...
AACCAGACCCGATCCCGATCCCCGAACTCTGGGTTTCGAATTTCGAACCTTTTTCTTACCAAGCTACCTGTAGGACCTACGATACAGTACAATACTACGTTTGTAAAGTATTTACGCTATGTAGGCACTGTGTATGTTCTGTAGTGGTATCCGCCTTCATAAAAAAGAAGATCGAAGAGACAGAAATCAAAGGATATTTTCATTCCTCACTTTTTTTTTCAATCAATTTATTAGTTATTCTGTTATTCTAATCTTTCCATCGTAGTATTGAATCCCAGATATCAACATTGACGAATCTGATTACTTTTGTAATAATTATTCAGCATGTCTACAGCCGAAGAGGTATGGGTTGAACGTTGTCGCTTATATCCTTTTGTCGTGCCTTGGACAAAATTAAACTCACTTTTCAAATTGCTTCCATTCCCTTTCTCTCTTGCCATTGCGTAGTATAAAGCAAAGGGAAATGCTGCGCTTCAAGCAAAGAATTATTCTGAAGCCATTGAACACTATACAAAAGCTATTAATATAGATGGATCCAATGTAATTTATTATTCGAATCGTTCCGCTGCATACCTATCCGCAGGTGATGCACAAAATGCACTGGAAGATGCCAAGGCTTGTATAGGATTAGATGCTAACTTTCCCAAGGGTTATTCACGTAAGGGCGCTGCATTGCACGCCTTGAAATTATATAATGATTCTATAGCAGCATATCAAGCGGGACTTGATCGTTTTCCGAATGATACAGCATTATCTTCTGGTCTTGAAAGTGTAAAGAAAGAAAAAGAACGAATGAATACACCTGGTGGAAAGTTTGGTACTGCTGGAATTAGTAATAATAGTAGTGGTTTGGGTGGCTTGTTCGGACCGGATATGATGGCACGGATTGCATTAGATCCTAAATTACGTGGATATTTAAACGATCCTACATTCATGGCGAAGATACAGACTTTACAACGAGATCCGAATCAGCTTTCTACTATGTTAGGCGATCCTCGTATCATGGAGGTATTTCAATCCATGTTGAATTTAAACTTTGATCGAGATGACGATGAGTCGAGTAGTAGTCGTCCATCCTCTTCATTTAACTCAACTCCTGCAGCTAAACCCAGTGAGACTCAGAAAAAGACGGAACCTGTCAGAACTGTACATGAGGATGATGACGATGAAGAAATGATTGAGGAGGTGAATCCAGATGAACTCGATAAGAAGGAAAAAGCTAAGGCTGCGATCAAAGCTAAGGATAAGGGAAATGACTTGTATAGTAAGAAAATGTTTGACGAGGCCATTGCTGCATATGATGAGGCTATACAATTAGACCCGACAAACATGACATTCTTATCCAATAAGGCCGCAGTTTATTTCACCTCGAAGAAATATGATGAATGTATTGCGGCATGTATGGAAGCTGTGGAAGTGGGTAAGGCTAATCGCGCATCGTTTGAAGATCGAGCTAAAGCTCTAACGAGATGTGCGAAAGCATATCAAAGTAAGGGAGACTTGGCGAATGCAATTGAAATGTGTAAACGTTCGCAATTAGAATCATACAATAAGGATACAGAGCGTCTGTTGAAAAATATGGAGTTAGATAAGCGTAAGGCAGATGCCCTTTCGTACCAAGATGACGAAAAAGCCGAGGAATCGAAACAAAACGGGAATAATTATTTCCGCAATAAGGAGTGGGCCAAAGCAGTAGAGGCCTATGAGGAAGCGGTGAAGAGGGCTCCGAAAAATGCTGCGATCCGTAATAACTTGGCTGCTGCACTCTCAAAAATCATGGACTTTAATGGTGCCAAGCGTGAAATTGAGTTAGCCGTCGAGTTGGATCCTAAATATGTCAAGGCCTGGGCTCGTAAAGGGGATATCGAGATTTTGACCAAGGAGTATCACAAAGCGTTGGAGAGCTACAGAAAAGGCTTGGAAATAGAGCCAGATAATGCTAGCTGTAAGGAAGGTCTTCAAAAGGTCACAGCTTTGATCAATTACGGAAGCGCAAATATGTCTGAAGCTGAAAGGAAAGAACGAGCTGCACATGCCATGGCTGATCCGGAAATACAGGCCATTTTACAGGATCCCATTATTGTTCAAGTACTTCGAGACTTTCAAGAGAATCCTCGAGCAGCGAATGAAGCGATGCGAGATGCAGTCGTACGATCTAAAATTGAAAAACTGGTGGCATCGGGTATTGTACAGATGGCTTGATCGTGTAATGCTAAACTAAAAGTAAACCAAATGAGATATCTTTTTATTCATATCTTGCATAAAATCGTATCATAACAATCCGTGGTGTTTAAAGATGAGAAAAAGACATCACGCAAGGAGTCACTTCTTCCATTTTTATGACAAAAAATTATTCCCTTTAATCAAATGTTATGCGCGCTGTTAAAGTCATTATCTAAAAGCTGCAGTAAAAGTCACACAACATCTACGAGTTTTAGTTGATAATAACAAGGGATATGTTATAATTAAGAGTATGACCGCTTCCGTATAACGCGAATTCTTTTCTTTCTTGACAATATCGTATTCTTGCCATCGGAATCGTCACGGCTTTGTTCAATCATTTCTTTGATAGATGGGCATGCATCAATGATGGTCTTAGATAAAATATGCGATGATTTACGCGAAGTGTAAAGTCTGTAGAGTACAAGTGCCTTTTCATGCTCGTTTTTGACGAAGCAAGTAATAAAAGGAATCAATCTCAAAAAGACGGATTCCGTTTCTGCATTTTGCGCATCAGACGAGGACTTGGGGTCATCGATGAGCTGAGTTTGGGAGAGCAAAAGACTGAGTACGCGCAGTATATCCGCAGTGATATAAGCTGGCGGATTGATATTCTCACAAAGTGATAAAATGTCATCAAGCAAGCACTCGGAGTAGGCCGAGGGAGTTTGACAAATTTTCGAAGATACTGGACGAAATAAAGGATCTTCGTGGTAAGCCAGACCTGATAAGCCTCTTTCGCAAGGTAATTTGGGATCGATTTTGAGACTTAACTCCACGACCCGTCTAATAATACTCTCCATGTCTGAGAAATAATCATATAGTTTAGTGCTAGAGATTCTGCATTCTGATAACTTGCGGAAAGTGTGCAAAGCAGAGATGTAAATGTTGATGCATGGAATCAATATTGACTGCAGGTGAAGTTGTTGTTGTTGTGATTTCTGATTTTGTATCATGTCATATTGATTTAAAGTATTGTCTGATACCGTATCGACAAAAGTAAGTACGATGAATATTTGCTCAATAGCTTGTTCAAGAGAGCAGGAGATATCCTGACTCTCCAACGAGTCCTTCATTTGGTGAGAGACTAGGGCAATACAGGTTTCTGACCACACATCCAATACGGCTTGAAGGCCATTCCCATCGAACACTTCGAAATCCGAAGATTCAAGCGGTGCTTGATATAGTTTATCCAAACAAGCGGAGCATTCACGGGCCGCATTAACTATGTTCGCTATGAGCAAGCAATCTCGGTCATCAATAGAAAGCTGTCTTGTCAAAGACCGATGATAATGCTTCCAAGCTAAAATTTCAGCCTCTCGAATTCTCGGATCAATCTTTGAATGTGACTGATATGATTGGAATTCCGACATTATTTCCGTCCACTCTCTAACTTTCTTGGGCGCATGCTCGTCTCCAGAAAACACCCAGGCAGAGATAATAGGAGAAAATAATTTAGTTCCCGGGGTCAATTCCGAGTCTGTTGATGCCCTTTCTATCACCCGCTTAGCCAAAGCTTCAGCTTTTTCTAGTCCATACCGCGTCCCCGTACGAATCCACGCAAATATAGCTGATTCATACGTTCTGGAGTTCGGGGCAACGTTTATTTGATTTCCCTCATGAGCTAAGCGTTCCATACCATGAATCCATTTATCTACATTTTCAGCCATGTGAACAGAGTCGAGAGATTTGTTTCCTGGATATGGGACGAACCCGCTTTCATATACACGCTGTAGGTTACATTCATCTCCTGGAGGAAGCGGAGCATTGTATACCTCACAATTCATTAAATATTCATCCCCAAAGAGCTCTTCATACGTTTTCATACGATCAATAACTCTAGCGGCGATTTCCAGGTAGTTCTCACTAAGAGGCATCTCAGAGGCCAGTTCAAGCTTAGGAAGTGACGAGAGGTAAAGCAGAAACGTTTTACGATTCGGCTTCACTGAATGATGTGCTTCCATCAGCCGAAGTATTTCATCGATTTTCGTTCTTCCTAAATGCGGTACTAATGCCCATATTTTCAATACTGTATTGAACGTATCTTCATTGGGACAAGGTAATTTAAAACCCTGAAAATCTTCTTGTTTAAGCATAGCCACAAGAAGTGCCTCTGCTTTCGTCGCCGTTTCAAACGACGCTCGTTGATTCCGGAAGCATGAAATATAGGCGTTAAATGTCTCTACGTTTGGTAGTGTTCGTGGACTTGATAAACCCTCTACTGTGGTTGTTGCGATCAGTCTATCTAATATTTTCTTAGCAGTGCTTTCGATGTCGATCACTTCACCATTGTGAACAAGGGTAGAATCTCTATTGATAAGATGTTCATTTGCTTCTCCTAAAGCGTTAAGAACTGCATTTATCGAAGATATAGGCGGCATGTGTAACGTTTTTGTGGTGTCCAAAGCTGTTTGTTTCCCATGAATAACCGTGATCCTCTCCAACCAATTCAGTGCATTTGAAGCAGCAACAGAACAAGATATAGCTGATTCATTCAGATTTGTGCTCGTAGCACTAACTTGCTTTGGTGATTGTGGTGAAGAGGCGTCAGCCCATGCTTCTAGAATACGATCCATAGTCGATTGAGAAGAAAAGCCATCGGCACTACAAGCCCCAGGTATATGTCCAACGACATAATCGTCTAGTGATTCATCTAGAATGTCATTATCGATATCATAGAACGCCGTAGCATTTGTTTGGTCATAACTCTTGTTGAAAGACTCGGTGTCTGGATTTTCTCGACAAAATCGAGGAATTTGAAACCCTAGATCTAACATACGACGAGCGTCGTAGCTGTCAACAGCCCTTCCCGCGGCTGCTTTCTCAGCCGATTTCTTATGGCGGTAGTGCACTTTATCGTCCGCAGTGAAATATAATGGTGGCGAGATAGTCGCTTCATCATGTGTAACTGCGTCTTTGTTCACAAAATCCAGCAAAGTACCAGATGAAAACACTTCACCATTGATAGGATCTGTGAAAGCTGAGGTCCAATAGTCGTACACAGTCGGATCCAGTAAATGAACTGGGGTTCTTAAAAGAACCGAGTTATAGTAGGTTGTCGTTGAAAAGTTGCATCTGGTAATGCGCAAGTCAGCGAAATGATTCTCGAGGATAGATTTGGGGCATAACGATACTTGCGTATCCGAAATGAGTATGTCAGTTGAATGATCTTCAACAGAATTGGACGAAGACGAAAGGGTATCAAGATCAACATACTCGCTTGTCGAAGGGTTGAGTTCTTGTTGATCATCGCTCACGAATTCCACCGAGGGCTGCGTATCCTGGTCTTCTTTGCATTGACCTTGAGCTAAGGCCTTATCGAAGCAGCCTCTCATGATAAAACAGTCAAGTGCTCTCGCTGCTGCGGCTTCCTTTGCGTCATTTCTCTTTTTATAGTATTTCATTCCGTCAGCTGTTTGGCAAAACGAATAATCTGACCACCTTGCGCCAACATCAAGGATATGCAAAGTCCCTGCATCAAATATTTCGCCTGATACTGGGCATGTAAAGGATGATGTCCACCACTCATTCGACATGTTCGGTTTAGAGGCAGTCGGAAAAAGATGAGCTTTACATTTAAAGCACTCCTCGTAGTCCTGCGCATCAGGATAATTTCTGGTGTAGAGTCCTAATAATATTAAATGCGCAAACTTCGAATTGAATAACCTTTTACGATCAGGAAACTTCAGAAGAAATTCACCACTTCCTGCATAAGGCGCCTCCTTACAAAATCGCTCGAGAGCACACTTTTCAAGTTTACCTTGCTCGACAAACTCATTGAGAGCTCGAGCTGCTGCACCATCCTTGGAGTGACTCTTTTTGGCGTAATAGAATTTGTCCCCAAGGAATGTGGTCACGTAGTGGGTCTTACCGTCTCGAGATAAATGGGAGAAAAAATCGTTCAAGTCCAACGGCTCATATTTTTGATTGGTATAAGGACATGTAAATGTTGCAGAATACCATAGGTGAGATAGGCGTTCTGGTATCCTAATTTCGGTATACTCATAGCAATTGTCTACTTCCTCGTGCTTGACAGGCAAACCTCGAATTAGCAAATATAGACGAGATAATAAAATCGAGGGGGACATCAGTTCCATTCTATAAGAATGAGTGCTTTCATTTAGACCAACGCTATTCAACGAACTTTCGTCAGATAAAGAAGGAGAGTCATGAGGGTCAACATTTGACAGAGTTGAGCCCGTGGTGGGTTCTGTAGAATCAACCGTCTGTGTGTGCATGGTCGTTGATTTCGGCATGTTGTATATCATTCCATCAACTGCAATATCTATACTATGGCCTTTCTGGGTAGAGCCGATATCATCAAGTAGTAAAGATGGTAAACTTTTCTTATCATCTAGCATACCTCTCATGACAAAGCAATCAAGAGCCCTAGCCACAGCAGCTTCTTCCGCATCAAACTTATTCTGGTAATAAACTCTTCCATCTATGATCTGATTGACTAAATATTTGTCGCTATCAGACTCATTCATAATAATACGAAATAAAGATCCTGAGTTAAATTTTTCATCCGATAGTGGACTTATAAAAGTGGCTGTATACCATGGGCCAACATGTATGCTTGACGATGATGATGATTCTAACATTTCATATTCAAAACAATTATCAATCATCCTTTGCTGCAAGGCATATGATTCGCTATGGGAATAAAGCAAATGTAATAAGCTCTTCAATGTGCCAAACTTTGGAGATATTATTCTTGGAAACGAGAGATTGGTATGTTGCCCTTGCTCACTTGATGAACGAACTGGTTCTTCTATGCAAAACCTCTCTAAAACATGTCGATCTACATATCCACTAGTTACTAATGTCTGCAAGACATTAGCAGCTACTGCCTCTTTGGCGACATACTTTCTTCTATAATATATAATTTGATCTTTCTCTCTTGAATAATCTGATAAGTCCGAAATTTCCTTAATCACTCCAATATTTTGAAGAATACGTGTATACTCATCGTTGTTCAATTTTATGGGATTGAACTAAAAATGGAAGTCAAGTAGAAGTGTTAAGCACCGAATAGACGGTGATTAAACCAAGTTACATGTATATTTGTATACGTACCACTTCATTCGTTAGAGGACATTTGAAACGAGTACTCCACCACTGTTTCTTGTTATGTGTGTGATATTCATAGTAATGATCAAAGTTTTTAGCAGTTTTAAACTCAACATTTGGTACTCGTTGTAGATATAATCGTCTAAGTATGAAGGTTGGACGAAGGAATACAATAGTGTGGGATATTTTTTCTCGAATGATACGGGATGTGTGATAATGATTATTTATACGGGAATAGTTTGCTTGTGTTTTTAAAAAAACCGACCCTACATTAATTGACAGTAAAGTGGAAGGTAAACATTGGCGTATATTCTTTCGAAATGGATGCGTAGCGAAGTATGTAAATGAGTATGCACATAATCTTCTGAATTGTATTGAATTCGCACTCATGGACGATCTACAACAATTTCACCCACGTTCAGCGAGGCACTATATCAAGATGATCTGGCGACGCTCTAGAACTCTATGGGGTCACTCAGCCATAAAGTTAACTAAACGAGTTGATATTATTATTGATGGAGGTGCGTTTCCGCGTTTCCACATGTCTGTCCGTATCAACGGGTGCTGCGGGCTGCGGTATGGAGGCGGTAGGTAGAGTGCTGCAATTGGGCAAATACAACTCACATACGATACGTATGTATGTACGCGTGCAAGTTCTTACAGTACATAGGATGGATACGTTGAGTGTCAAGCTCATTTTTTTATTCATGTATTGTGCGTTCTACATACGTAGAGGTCGTGCTGCATGATGCTTGTTGCTGTAAAGACATCCAGACCAACGGCAACCGGGATGATACCATGAGCCTCAATAAAATAATCCCTTCTGCTGCTGCAGCGGATAATGATGCATATACCCTTGTATTCAGATGCCCAAGACCCGACTGTAAATGCTAATGACTAAACAATCGCACATTTCGGAACCAAGAAATAGAGAAAGAGCAACACATGGTTCTTTTACTTTATAAACCCATGTAAGAGTTCCAAAGTTTTATTAAAACCTCCTGAAATGGATAAATGAATGGAATCAGAGTATATACATCATGATTGTCGTGATCATCGTAATTCGAGCTATAGAAAAAGAAATCATGATTCCAGAAATATTAGGTAACCACTTTATTAATACATTTTATATTATCATTCATGGTATGTGATAAGCATAAAAACATTCGCATGATTATCAATCTTCTTCTACACATAAAAACTTGGACCCAAAAATATCGAAGAGTCGATTCTTGGGATACAAGGATTTGCCCTGTTTTTTTTCATGAGAATTTGTCGTAAAAGGAGAATATAAATCACATGATCTGTCATACATGTAATGGTGTTATGATTGTGATGGGAACTATGGCCTTATGGATGTCAAATGAATACGTCTAAAGAAGTGACGAGTTCTCTGTTGCGTTGTATTCCAATGAGTTAAAAAAGCCTCAATTATTGTTTTTTTGTCAGAGTGTTTAGGTGGATTGTGATTAATCTCTTCACTGGAACGTCTTCGTTGAAGACGTTTACAATGGGAATTTGATCTGCGTAAAATGTTATTTCTTTTGTTTCCTTGGCTCGTAAAGAGATAGCATTTACTTTTCCCGAACATCACAAGGTTGATAAAAATACACTTTTCTCTGCAGTCTAAACAGTCTTTCTCCATTTGATACCATAGATATATCAGGATAGAGCGTTACTGAGATCATAAATCGATACAATACACTACAACTGTAGTTCTTATCAGATGATTGAATGGCCGCTTTGCATTATGTCCTTGACCATTTGATCCTCAACGACATTCAGCTGTTCCAGAAGCAGAAGGGAAAAGTCCTATATCTAGGAACCATCACTTTCATCTTCACAGCCTTCAACCCAAACGAAATGAAGAGTGTCGCTATGGAAAGAAGTTCATTTGGGATATTTCTCATGCGGGGGTATACTTTAATGGCACATAGAATTTTCCTAATCAACCGAGACTTTCAAATCAACAGCTATAACGAGTCTTTATCTTATACCCTATCCAATCAAATGCGCTGAGTTTACTTAAAAACCTTGCTATCCTGGATCGGTTTTCCTTCCAACTCCTTGTCACTAGTCCAGTAAGCCTTCACCAGTTCTTTTACTTCATCCGTCACGGGCAAGTCCTTACCAGCAATCTTCGTCCAGGTATACCAATTCGCATCATCATTGCATTGGATCATATGCTCGGCAGTATCTCCTCTTAACAACCAGAGTCCAGCAATTTCAAGCGTCGTTTCTTCAGTACCCAATACATCCATGACACCAAAGGCCCATTTACGAATTTCATCCGTTCGTTGCTGAAAACCTGTTACGGCGTTGCAAGTCATAAATATACGCTTGTTCTCTTGGTTGTACATGTACTTCTGTACCCACAAGGACCAACCATTTGCATCATACGTTTCCCAGAACGTATTCATGGCATCATCATACGATGTGCAGTTGGAGTAGGTTTTCTTCCAAGTATCCATGATAAAGGTGGAGGGTGCATCACGATCCATGATTTTGTATGGATGATCAGCCTTCTTTTCAACCACCACGGGTTCATCCATGTCTTCATCTTCGTCCTTCTTTTTCTTATCTTCCTTCTTTACATCAGCCTTCTTTTCTTCCTTTTTGGGCTTTTCAGCTTTGGGTGCTTCTTGTCCAGCCGCTAAAAGTTCCTTCTTACATAAGACTACCTCACCGATGACAGCCTTGAATTCGGGTTGGTTAACACATGTCTGGAACCAACGTACGACGTTACCAAAAGGTTTGAGATAATCCTTATCACACACAAGTTTCAATGGGTAGATAAGCGCAGATGCTACAGTAATATCAGCGAGAGTAATTTGATCGTTCACAAGATAGGTACGTGTGAGAAGATGGTTGTTCAAAGTCTCAAGACCTCGACTTAAATCTGCCTTGGCCTTATCATATCTGCAAAATAAGTAAGAGAATAGTATGTACCAAAGGATCGATAAGAAAGATCATACATAGATAACATCCCAATTAAAATAAACTAGGATAAGCGGATACGTACGCAGCCTTTTGAAATGGCATATAACCAGCAGCGGGATACCACCAAACACAAGCGGGTAATTCTAATTCATTGGAACTAAAATCACACCAAGAATCTACAGAAGCTTCTTCTGCAATACTACCATTTCCAGTCAAACCTGTATCACGACGAAGTCTTGCGATATAACGAGCGATAGCATTGGACTCAAAGATAACACCCCCCTGAGGAGTTACAAGTAATGGCGCCTTGCCAGTAGGAGAAAGAGATCCTACGACAGAAGCATCAAAGTCTGGAACTTGTACAGAGATTCCATTATATTCAGCCGCAATTAATACTTTAAAAGCACGAAAGTTTCCAGCAGGAGTATGAAGAGTATAGGACATGATGATTGGTTCAGTATTGGTTTCACCCTTTCAAAACAGGATCTGCTTCTGGTAATAGAGTGTATTGAGATGCAGCAATTATCTTCCAGTCTACGAATCTATGGTTTGTGGTTTTCACGAGAAAATGAAAATCCTACGCTTATTGACAAATGTACTGAACTCTCGTATGTAGATGTTCATACGTGTATGTACGCCCGTCTGTCCACTGCGCAAAATTGAACTACAGTAGCACGGGAGTATGTACGGGTTGTGCTGTACGAAGACATTGGTCCATCTTCTTCTTCCATTTCATCCAACCAAATCCTTCTTCCCCAACTACATGAAACAATATGAGTGAAGAAGAAAAGCAAACAACTGAAGTTCCCAAAGAGGAAAAACCATCTTTTTCTTTCCAAGTTTCGGCTGCTGTTAAGAAAACGGACGAAGATGATGACGATGAGGGAGAAAATGAAGTTGTAAAAGAAGAAGAGAGCACAGCAACCTTTGTCCCAGTGGTAAGATGTTCCTATACGTATCTTTTTCTACTTGGGATTTTTATACAAGAAAATGGAGTTGAATATGCATATTTACAAATACGGACTTTGGTGTGAATGAGCACCGTTAGCTCTTCAGACAACTCTCCATGTTCCATAGAAATGCTGACATTCTTTCCACTTGACATTCATTGACGCTCCTGTTTTTGTCCAATCAATTTTTATTGATATTTATGGTTCCAATTCATTCATCATTGTGAATTCTATCTTTTGCACATGTGGTAGGTCAACTTGGAAGAAGTGGAAGTGAAGAGTGGCGAAGAAGATGAGGTATGTGATTGAATTTGGGACATTGTGGCAATGCTTTGAAACCCTGTTTTACCTCATCTCTACCAACAAAAATTACATTTTTTCTCTACAGGAAGCTATATATAGTATCCGTGGAAAGTTATTTGTGTTTGGTGAGACTCTCTTGGATAAAGGAACGGGTAATAAAACTTGGAGAGAAAGAGGTATTGGCGAGGCGAAGATTCTTCGTCATAGGGAACATCAACGTATTCGTTTTCTAATGCGTCAAGAAAAGACAATGAAAGTGATTGCCAATCACGCTGTAGATCCAAGAATCCGTCTAGAACCCAACGCTGGATCGGATCGTTCTTGGGTATGGAGTGCATTTGATTTTTCAGATGGAGAACTTGTGGAAACGATTTTTGCCTTACGCTTTGCTGATTCGGATATTGCCAATACCTTTAAGGAGAAGTTTCTCCAAAGTCAAAAGGATATGGAAGCATTATTGCAAGGGCAAGATCAACCAGATGCAGATGGTGGTGTCGCTACAGATGAAGCTGCAGATGCACTTGCGAATCTCAAAACTTCGGAGTAAATAGAACTAAAAAGACATGACATGCTCTATATTTTTATCGTTTGAAATTAGTCTATTTCTTAGAGCATTACGTTGCCAACAGGTATGAAAGCATTTTGAACAAGAACAAACGCTCTTTCCAACGCTTTGAATAACAAAAGCTTAGAAACCACACAGAGAATTTCTCATAATGATTTCGATTACAATGTTACTATCATCTCCTTTGGATGTGCGATCTCTGCTATACACATACAGTACCAGCACTACCTACTACTGTTCATCGTCATGGCAACAGAACAACAGTAACTAAAAATTAGTAGTAAATTGATTACATGAAAGCAGCATGAGCGAAAGGCAACCTTTCAATGAGCAAAGATGGATTGAATGTGAAGAACTCTATAAATCAAATCGACTTGATTCTTCATCGACCGAGACTGAAAATGATTCATCATCTGATTATCACATTCTTTTTCAGGATCCTGACCCGTATCAAAAATTCTATTTTTCTCTTGATACATTAAATCAGGACCAATATCACTTTGAACGGCACATCATGGATAATCTTCCACACCGAAATCCAATCATCGATGTAGAAATAACACATAAGGATATTGTTCTACGAGGGATCAAGGCTGAGAATGGTCAAGTCATTTCAAGTACGGGACTTACCCTATGGCGAGCCTCGACTTTACTATGCAATTTTATATGCAAACATTACAAGATGTGTGTTGTCAACAAATCTATTTTAGAATTAGGTGCTGGTATGGGTCTTTGTGGTATTGTTTGCTACCAAATGGGAAGTTGTAAACAAGTTCTTATGACGGATGGGG
>Ga0169931_10010974_pt1 | contig 12842 bp, 8 predicted proteins | sample Kivu_15m_20L_FD_129675 | JGI IMG/M metagenome (GOLD analysis project Ga0169931, IMG submission 129675) | Freshwater microbial communities from Lake Kivu, Western Province, Rwanda to study Microbial Dark Matter (Phase II) - Kivu_15m_20L... | ecosystem: Environmental > Aquatic > Freshwater > Lake ...
CAAGCGAAGATCCAAGCTTTCAAGCTACGCCCCATTTCGAATGTCCTGCACTTAAGGTGCATCTCCTGCCAGCGAGTTAAGCATAGAGTTATTCATCAGCCATTTTTAACACCATTTCTACGCTAGCGTACAGTTGTATTATATGTACTACACAACCTTCGAGTGTTTTATTAAAAATATAAGTAACTTATGGCCATCTTTATCCTTCAACCATGGTGTTGATCCTTTTACCTAAGCAAAAGTATAATGTTCTCATAGAATTTGCACATATTCATTTAGACTTTCAAAAATGTGAACTGGAAAGCGTATTGGCAATGCATGGGCTTTTGCTCAATCAAGATTACACGGAAATACCCCTACCTTCCCCGAATTACGATGACAACACTACACATCCTCATAGACCCTTCTTGATTGTATCGTTTTCCTTAAATCAGCGAGGCAAGGTTTGTTTCCCAATTGATGATACAGTAGAAGATAATATACCGGAATCATTGATGGATCGATATTCTAAGCAAACACCACCGGAGCTTGTACCTACTTTAGCCACTATACTGTCACGGTGTACACTTGTTCGTAGTGCGATTGAATTATGGGGAGCTGGATCATCCTTTGAGGAATGCGCCACATCGGTTCAAGATCAAATCATCACAACTGAAAGTCAAACAGGAAATCAAGAAATCGACATTATCAATCATCGGCTTGAGACCATTTGCACAGAAAATCAATCTTGGAAAATAACCATACAAACTCTCGGTCTAACTTGTACACGTGAAAATCAAGAAGAGATGCGAAATTATTTTCGTTTTCTTAATTTCCCAGGACCTGTCATTATGGAAAATACTCATAATGAGTTTATCGTTATACGCGAAATTGAATTAGAATCTAGTGGATCACCAACATATCTACGAAATCAACACGACAAGAAACAGGTGATACAAGCACATATCCAACGCCCACCACTCGGTGTGTACTTTGGTCGGATATTAGGTAATAACAGAAATTATCGTACGGGAATAGAAAAATTTAATTTAAAAAAACGAGTCTATCTTGGTCCGACATCCATGGATGCAGAATTAAGTTTCATTATGACAAGTCTTGCACAGGTCCAACGAGGGTCCTTTTGCTTTGATCCATTTGTAGGAACTGGATCTTTATTACTCACCTGTGCCATGAAAGGAGCGGGAATGTGTCTGGGTACAGATATTGATATCCGTGTTTTAAGAGGCAAGAATGCAGATGAGTCAATCTACAAAAATTTTGAACAGTACGGTCTAGTACGACCTGAACTCATCCGAAGTGATAATTCTATCTTTCATCGACATTACTACCCATCGATGCAATCCATATTTGATGCCATCGTTACAGACCCTCCTTATGGGATTCGAGCTGGTGCCCGAAAATCGGGTAGTCGCTCCAGTAATCCCAATCCTGTCCCCGAGAGTGAACGTTACACTCACATTGCTCAAACAAAGCCGTATGTTGTATCCGATGTCATGGCCGATTTGTTAGATGTCGCGGCCCGTACACTCGTGTTGGGAGGTAGGCTAGTATATATCATTCCATCCATGAGAGATTTTAACCCTGAAACAGATCTCCCGCGTCACGATTGTTTGAAGCTAATCCATGTCTGCTTTCAATCTTTACAGATTGAATTTGGAAGGCGTGTCGTAACTATGGAAAAAACTAAAGAGTATATTGAATCGATGCGATATGAGTATCTATCACATGTTTGGCTTCATGGGACGGAATCGGCTGAGAAATGTGCTAATATTCGAGAGCGACTCATAACCATCGCTAAAGAAAAAGCAAACAGTGAAGAGAGAAAACTTTCAAGGAAACAGAGACGCTTACTAGCAAGAGAGAGATGCAATACACCCATGAAAAGAAATGTGGAAACTATTGAAAAAACCAGAACTTAACTACGCTGTTGTATTTTGCTAGAACCTCAGTAAGAACAAACGGTTGATTATGCATTACAGGTAGATAGTTCAAAATTGACAATCGTTGAAAATGGAAAATGGTTTTCATTTCCATGCTATCCTAGGTCCATAGGTCTTACTGTAATATAAATAATTTGAAGACTTTAATTAAAAAGCTCGTACGTAATAGAGTAGAAAAATGCACGACTAAGCTACGACTTAAAAAATAATGTGCCGTAATGACTAAAGAATTTTCTGACATTTTCCTTGTCGATGTCTCCGTCTTTCTCATATTTTATGGACATTGAGGTACGATGGTCAAAAGAAAATGACAATAGCACAAGGTATACACGACGGCTGTGATATAGCTCTGATTTCAAATGATAACAGATCAACTGCTACAGAATATGGAAGCCTTAATTTTATCGACAACATTAAATCCGATAATGAGGTTAGCATACATAGAGGTGAGTGTTCATCTCTATATTGAACTCATAGTAACATTATCTGGTACTAATTATGGATGATTACAGGGACGCTAGGCTTCTTAGGCGTAACTGCAATAATTGTTAACTCTCTAACGGGACCAGCTATGTTGAATCTTCCCAACACATACCAAAGATCCGGTCTAATACCTACAACTGCAAGTATCATTTTTCTTGGCATCTTATCAAACTACTGCTCTCTTCACACAGCCAACGCAATATCGAAAATCGATGGCAATAAAAATTTTGAGAAAGAGATTGAATACAGCCAAGTTTTTCGGATCCTATGGGGCCGTCGGGCTTTTATTTTCACACAAATTGCTTTTTTCTGTTGTATTATGTGCCTCTTAATTGCATCTATAGTAGATACAGCTCAAGTTATGGATCAGATATTTGCTCATAGACAAGAAGGTGTTTCGGCTTTACGAATCTTAGGAGGAAGTGTAGATATAGTGAACTGGAATTCTGATGATTGCTTGCAAAAAGAGATTGAAACCGGCGAATGCATCCCATTCTTTAATGAAAAAGATGGGTCTTTACTTCTTTCGTACGGTTACATCGTTTCGGCGATTCCGTTTGTCCCGATGAGCTTTATGGATTTAAAGGTGTGTACTGCATTCTACAATGTACTCATCTGTTTTTGTATGTCCTTTTACAATATTCTTCATTCGCGAAGGAAAATTCTGTATTCCAAGTCGTTGGATTCATTGTTTTACTGGTTGTGAGTTTGCAATTCATAATCACGTTCGTAATAGATGGTGTTGATCTTTCATATGTTTCTTTATGGGGAAGTGATTGGGGAAATCTCTTTGGAGTTGTTCTTTTTAATTTTGCTGCAGTGCTATCAGTGCCTGCTTGGTTATATGAAAGAGAAAAAAGTGTTGATGTTGGCAAAGGTAAAGAATCCAAACAAAATGACTTAAATCTTATGATACTTGATCAATTACTCTTTCACGTTCTATCGACTATGATAGTGATTAGCTTCTCTTCAATCATCGGGGTTATTTTGTATATACTCGTTGGAGGTCTCGGTGCTTTAACAATGCCCAAAGTCTCCAGCAACATGCTTTTATTTATGATGTCAGGTATGTAAAATGCTCACCCTATATACTTGCATGCACGCTATTTGTTACATATACCTTAGAATTTTTCTCCCATAGGCGCTTATGGCCCAGTCACTGAAATATGCTCTGAAATTTTTGCATTTTTCATAATCGGCTTGGGTATTCCATTGTTCAGGTTAGTGCATCATAGATTTCAGCGCATGCATTATTGCTATAATGTTACCGTTTCAGCGTACTTAACATTGCTTTACTATCAAGTGTATTAATGAGACTCAACTTGGTGGGCTGTGGACTGTGTGAGGCGAAAGTAGCGAACATTTTCGCAATATGCCTACCGTGGCTTGTGAGCTGGATTTTTTACGCTGGAGAATCGACAACAATCCTCTTAGGCTGGGGCGGCATACTTTTTACCAGCATTGTCGCATTTGTCATGCCAATAGCATTAGCTTTACATACAAGGTACGTTTTCTACTCTTTCTTCCTCGTATGAATAGATGTCTTACATCCTTAAGCTCACGAAAGTAAAAGGATATACTATGAGTATGAAGGCTCGGTGGATATTTTCTACGGTGGACGCTTTCGCTCAAAAAAGGCGCAGATGATTGCACTTTATTTTCTATTGGTTTTATCAATAATTTCAATACTTTTCGCAATCTACGGTCAGCTTTATGATAGTGAGGAGGATTGACGGGCAAAGGTTGATCTACATTTGATGATACCACGAGGTATAATATCACACAATAATTATGTATACGAATCATCAATTACCTAGCTACATTCCCGCCGTCTACAACCAGAGTAGACCCAGTCATGTATGATGAATCGTCGCATGAGAGAAATAAGACAGCTTTAGAAATTTCATCAACGACGGCGACTCTGCCCATAGGTATGTCGTTCTCAGCTAGTTCGTTCGCCATTTCGAGGGTGACGGAAGTTGCACCATAATACCCACCGCTTTTCCACCTTTCAACATAGCAGTCACCTGGACAGATAGCGTTTACCCTTATTCCCTCTTTCGCATGATCTAGCGCGATTGCCTTAGTCATTTGAATTACAGCACCCTTACTCATGCAGTAAGCAACGGCTGATCTTCCTCCAACGATGCCCCAGTCCGACGCATTATTTACAGTGACGCCTTTCTTCAAATGTCGCATAGTCGGTAGCACTAGTTTAGTCATTCGCCAAACGGCAGTGACATTTATATCGAGTATATTTTTCCACATTTCTTCTGTTGTCTCCTCTGCTGTTCCGCATTCCACGATACCAGCGTTGTTGAACAATACATCGATGCGACCAAATTTAGCTAAAACATTGTTTACAACTCGTGCACAATCTTCCTGTAATGTATGATCGGCTTCAATAAAAACAACTGGGTTTGCATCTGGATACGTGTCATGAATTTCCACAACTACTTTACTACCAAGAGCTTCTCGTCGTCCCGTAATTATCACGTGTGCGCCTTCTTTGGCATATAAAAATGCAGTTGATCGTCCGATACCAGATGTCCCTCCTGTTATAAGGCAAACGTGGTCTTCTAAACGACCCAACGACAAGTTCGACATAACACAAATGGTCTATAATACAGATACATAAATGTGTTCATTACAGCGGTACAGTATACATACGGCATCTGTCTTGCAGTCTTGCAGAATGCCCATCTGCCGGCCCGCCGATCGCCGAACGGCCCGGGCGCCCGCATGCCCGCATCTGGTACGTAGGTAGAATTTTGAAAAAGACTAAGCTATCCAATAACCTATCCATCCACTTCATATTTCATATATGATTCTTGTCGAATGATCTTGTTTTAAAGAAAGAAATAGCCATAATATTTTCGAACGAAACCAAATTATGTCATGAATTTTTCTGCAAGCTCTCGCGTCGTTTTATTTTGCGTCCTGATCTGGACTCTTAGCTTGATAACACATGGACATGGGTTCGGAACGATGACATTACGAAATGACGATGATATTAAGAATCCATGGTCAACTCAAGAATATTATCCAATCGACCAATCAAAATCTATAGGGATTTTCAAGAACGAGTCAGTATCAGTTGCGACCTCAATTACAACGTTTATGCCATCATTTGAGCGCCATGTTAGTAGGGCATATTGCATGGAGGCTTTTCAGCTAACTGAGCGAGTAAACTGTATGAATATCACACATCATCAGGATCAACCATCATTAAAATCTCAGCTCAAACTTTGCAAGCTACAGATTGAGGACACCGAATCAAAATACAACGATGCTCTGCAGAAATTTATTTTCGTTGAGGAACGTTTTAGACAACAAGAAGATATTCACAATAAAACTTTATCATCTTTTGAGCTGCGACTCGTTAAAATGGCTAAAGATATGCAAGAACTGAAGCGTAAAGACGAAAAATCAAGAGAAATGTATTTAGAATCGGTCACCGCACGGACTAACCTCGAAAAGGAGCTCAATGAAATTCGTTTTACTGTATCGAGAACTTATATTAACACAACTCTGATAGTTCAGGATTGTACGAGAGCCGTATCGAGACGAATCGATCGATTATTTCGGTCAAATGATCGCGTATCCCGATGGATGAAACAAAAATTAGCGAGAATGAAAGCAAGGCTGAATTTACTCTACCATGAGTTTATTAGACCTTGGTGGACTCATCCTTGGGTACAAAAATTTCATAGCGACTATCTCTTCGAAATTCTTGAAAACACTTGGTTCTTTAAAATGGTATTTCCTCTGATTTGTAAAATTCTTGAAGGAACAAAGCTCTCGATTGCGAGTATTATTGAAACCCTAGATATATTATGTATGCGATTTCTTCATCTACCCTACCGGGCCGATGAAGGCCTTCTGCATCCAAGTTTCAGGGAAAACAAAATTGCTATTTTTCTTTTCATGATCCGTGAACACGCATGTCTAATTGCTGACTATATACTAGGATATGGAATCTTACGTTCATTACGATGGATGTTCCCTACCCTCTGGGCACTTACTTTTCGCATCGTTCTCCTAGGCTTTATCATTACTGTAGTCATGATAATAAACATATAATTCTATCTTCTGCTATGCAAAGAACATAGCTACAACCAAAGGCAATGTCTCCAGTAAAAATACGACTATAACAAGAAAGGGTTGAATGTTATTTTCTTTATATAAGTTACATTAAATCTATTCCGAGTATTTAGAGTTCATCATCGCCAAAGTCCGCAGAGTCATCTCCCCCTCCACGCGCCCCTCCAGAGTACATCTTTCTCATGATAGGATTTGCAACGTTTTCAACTTCTTTTCGTTTTTCATCATAATCTTCTTTGTCTGCCTCAGGATGCGAGTCCATCCAATCCAAAATCTCGTCAATGGTATCTTGCAGTTCTTTTTTGTCCTCTGGTGAAAGTTTATCGGCAAGACCCTTTTCGTCATCCTCTAATTGATTTTTCAAGTTGTATACGTAAGATTCAAGTCCATTGCGGGCGTCGATTCGCTCCTTAACCTTTTTATCCTCTTCAGCATACTCTTCAGCCTCACGGATCATCCTCTCGATATCCTCTTCTGAAAGACGACCTTTTTCGGCAGTAATTGTAATTTTCTCTGCCTTGCCAGTTCCTTTGTCCTCAGCGGATACTTGTAAAATACCGTTAGCATCAACTTCAAATGTTACCTCAATTTGAGGAACACCACGTGGAGCCGGTGGAATACCAGTTAATTCGAATTTACCGAGAAGGTGATTGTCCTTCGTCATGGAGCGTTCACCCTCAAAAACTTGAATCAGTACAACATTTTGGTTATCCTGATGTGTAGAGAATGTTTCTATTTAAGGAAAAAAGAAAAGCATCAGGGGTAAGAGAATGGGTACATACCATATACTTTAGAAGTTTACATGGGATACTTACGCGACTTCTTAGTTGGGATCGTCGTCCCACGATTGATAAGTTTGGTCATAACTCCTCCTACAGTTTCAATACCTTGGGATAGCGGAGTCACATCGAGAAGAAGGATTTCAGATGTTGCCTCGCCACCTTCTCCAGACAATATGCCACCTTGTACAGCGGCACCATATGCAACTGCTTCATCTGGATTGATACCTTTATTAAGCTCTTTTCCATTGAAAAACTCAGTAAGAAGCTGTTGAACCTTAGGTATACGAGTCGAGCCACCTACTAACACGATCTCATCAATTTCATTCTTGGCAATATCCGCATCTTCCAAAACGCGTCCGACGGGGCCAAGAGTTTTCTTGAATAAGTCATTATTAAGCTCCTCGAATCGCGCTCTAGTAAGTGTCTCAGAGAGATCGAAGCCCTCAGCAAGATCTTCGATTTCCAGACGAGCCTGTTGTTGAGACGAGAGAGCACGTTTGACTCGTTCTACTTCCTTCCGTAATTTTTGCAGAGCTCTCTTATCGGAAGAAATGTCAACGTCACTCTTTTTCTTGATCATCTTGATGAAATATTGCATAACTCGTTGATCAAAGTCTTCACCACCCAAGTGAGTATCGCCGTTTGTTGCAAGAACTTCAAATACACCGTTATCAATAGTCAGTAAAGTGACATCGAAGGTTCCTCCACCGAGATCAAAGACAAGGACATTAGATTCTCCACCAGTTTTGTCCATACCATAGGCGATCGCAGCAGCTGTGGGCTCGTTGATGATACGCTGCACCTTCATACCTGAAATAGTACCAGCATCTTTCGTGGCCTGACGTTGGGCATCATTGAAATAGGCCGGGACGGTGACAACGGCATCCTTGATTTCTTTTCCTAGGAAAGTTTCAGCGGTTTGTTTCATTTTTTGAAGAACCATGGCTGAAACTTCTTCTGGTGCGAATCGTTGTACTTTACCGTTCACGGTCACCTCAATCATAGGCTTATTATTGTCTGAAACGATTGCATAAGGTACCAATTTCTTGTCAGATTGGACTGACTTATCAGAGAAACTTCGTCCTATCAATCGCTTCACATCGAAGACCGTGTTTTCAGGGTTGATCGTAGCTTGATTCTTTGCAGCGTCACCAACTAGACGTTCACCTGAGTCGAGAAAAGCTACATAAGATGGTGTGATACGATTACCCTGATCGTTGGCTATGATCTCCACTCGACCATTCTTAAAGACACCTACACATGAGTATGTTGTTCCTAGATCGATACCGATAACTGTGCCCATTTTTGCTTCCTCTTCAGCCCATGAAGCGAAGGGAAAAATCATAGCAGTCACTAAATTAAAGATTAAACGTAGAATGTTAGCGTATATGTTCAAAATCCTATAATATAGGCTCAATGATGGAATACAATACAAACTCGTCCCTATGACCGCACCAAACCATGCGAGGGATTCCAAACTCTTCGTTTTCATTTGAAACATGATCCCCAAACGACGAAACAAAACGAAGCGATCAACATACCGGCTGCTAAAGCAAACTTTCTAAAACGCATTTTATACAAGAACGGTAATTTTATTCACAAGAAGGTTTTAAATAATGCACCTTCTATTGATGATTAATGCAGTAATGAATGGAAAAAGAAAGCGACGGTGGGATTTTGCAGTGGCGATCATCATACATACAGTAAAGATTTCAAAAACAACGCACAGACGCCCATGAAAATACGTCTCCGAATCCCTACTGTATGTACAGTACCTACCCAGTAGACCTGATCTTCATACATACGTGAATTGTACAACGACCTCCACGTGTATTTTTTAGCTCCACGTGTCTAATTTTCAGCAAAGAGAAGATAGAGCCGCGTGCGCGCGTTATCACAGCTGCTGTACAGTGTACAGTAGGTTTAGGGTCTAGAAACAGCAATAGTAAAAATGGTACAGTAGGCTACGTACAAACGTTGCTAATGATCTAATGATAGCTGATAGAGCAGAATCACTTGTACAGGGTATGTACAAAAAATCAAACCCTCTCGCCTCTCGGGGAAGCAGTGTCACTATTTGGTTATTGATGGACAAGCGATGACGAAATTTTTCAAGTGTCACGGAGCTGTCTTAAAATTGCAAACCTATGCTTGATCTCTGGAATTCTCATATGTCATGACTTCAACCCTCTCAGGGAGTCTGTGATTATGTCGTGGCTGTTGATGCGAAAACAATAAAGATGTCGAATGTTAACTTCGTTTCGAAGCTTATGCTCATTTAAATAGAGATGGGTCATTCAAAAAGCGCTGCTAAGTCATCATTAATATCCATACACTGGGTAAGCGTAGTAAAAATATAGTAAATAGTAGCGCTAGGTTACAAGTTAAAGACCGGAATTCCAACCACCTTGATAGGACGATGAGACATTGCTGACTGATCCATCTGCGAATGAACTTGGTCCTTGCTGGTACTGATTAATATTTGGGTTACTGAATTTGCGGCTATTGCCCTTAACCTTATTTCCGCTTTGCTGCTCGTCGTCTTGAGTTGCATAGTTATTCATTCCCGTAGGATATCCATTATTTTGAATGTATGTTTCCATGCCACCTGGGCCGTAGCCTCCCAGCTGATTAAAATGCTCTGCATAAGGGATATTGTAGGGCTGTCCACCATATCCATACTGACCTTGATATTGACTGTATTGATTGGTATGGTGAGGGTTTCTCCCACGATAGCCGCTGGTGTTTTTGTTATAACCAGTTTGATGGTTAGATCCTGTATGATGCGTATTCATGTTACCTACATGTTGCTGTTGCTCGTCGTAGTGCTGACCATAGCCACCTTGTCCCATCATATGCTGGTAACCGAAGCCCCCTTGTACATGACCATATCCATATCCGTAACCAGCAGCACCATGAGGCTGACCCATTTGAAAAGGTTGCTGACCTGGATAATAGAGTGCAGGATTGTACGGCATGGTTCCATGCATGCCAGGGGGAATGGCAACTCCAGCGGAAGTAGTCGAATCGCTACTTCGATTTGTATCAGCTGGCGCGATAGATGGCGCGGAACTTGATGGATAAACTCCGGCTGATGGTTGAGGGACGGGCCCAACATTCGTTAATATTGTTTGGACAGGACCGACCTGTTGTTTCGGCTGTTGATGCGCAAGTCCTGCTGCAGATATAACGGGAGCTGTAGAGTTTGATGGGACAGCCATGAAAGTTTGAGGATTATAATTGTACATTCCCATTCCGCCCATTCCGTATGCACCCAAAAACGTCTGTGCACCTTGTGGAAAGGCGGGATTAAAACCATCAGGCATAGGATTCATGGGTATATTGAGTTGAGATATGTTAAGTTGTGATGTGGCAGGCTTTTTCTCGTGTAATTCTAGTGATTTCTCAGGAGAGTCGTCTTTCTTCGCAGCCAGGCTTGCACTTTCGAGTTTTGTTTCGAGTTCATGGACATGTACAACATTTGATGGAATCGGCACATTAGCCGGTATCGGCATAGCCAAACCAGGAGGCGGTCGAGAACCAGCGATCGAGGCTGTGACAGTAGGAACTGTTTTTGAGGATTCTTGAGTAGGAGCTGCTACTGACGGGGTTTGATGACTGGAAACATTAATACCTGCAACGTTAATCTTATCACTGTCAACTTTTGGAGAAACGTCATTGTCAACTCCAAATGATCCGAAGCTGTAGTCTCCTACTTCTTCACCAGCAGCGGTTTCCCACTGACCCATATTCAGAGACGTCTTAGGCTTGTTAAAGCTTTTGATTGTTACTGGGGTTACTCTATCTGATATCGAAGAATGTTCAATCCTTATCGGTAAATTTGGTTGAGGAATTGAAACCGGGACTTGCACTGGTTCGATTAAAGAAACGGTGTTTGAAGGTTTCCATCCAGCAGCGTTCACATTTGCACCATTGACAGATACTGATAAGCCGTTTTCAATCGCCTCAGTTTCAGTAGGGGATGCGATTATTAAAGGTGCACTCAAAAGGGGTTCTTTTAATGTCTTTTCGATAGTGTTTGCTCTATCATCCTGTTCTATTTCAGAAAAAGTGGATTTGGTAGTGCTACGAGAGCGATGATGTTGCTTTTGAGGCAAAGGGGTTTGTTTAACCTTTTCAGCTTCAATTAAATGCGCAGCTCCTTTCGTCGCCCATACGTTATGAGACACTACCGCAGGTGGCTTGGCTGGTTGACCTATAGTATTTGGTTCTATACTCGAGGGTTCAGGTCGAGAAACTGCGGAAATAGCAGGGGAAGACGAGATTTCGAGGTCAGATGCATTCGCAAACGATGTGGGTGTTGCCGGGACATTACTACCTCGTTGTCCCCAGGCAGTACTCTTTAATGTGACAGGTGGAACGGTAGCTTCATCTTTTGGCTCATGCTTACGTTCCTGATGATCTAACGTGGGAGCTCTCTCACCTTTATCACTACGACGTTCTGAGGGAATCCCTCGGGCTGCGGACGCTCCCCTTCCACCACGGTTATTACCACGCTCAAAAGCAGCACCACGTGCAGCGGCAGCCCCTCTTCCACCACGACGCTCAGGATGAGCTCCCCGAGGAGGAACGTTGCTTCCGCGTGAGACACCTTTCTTGCCGACGTTTTTCCAAGTCTCTTCCTCCACTTCCTCATTCCACCAATTACTGACTTCTGCCTTCATTTTGTCCATATCATTGTTGTGTCTTTTCATGAGATCATCAAGATCATTAAGCCTGTGACTGGGGCAGATGTCTCTCAACTGCTGTAACTGAAAATAAAAAGATTGAACATTCATTTAGAATCATGATTACGATGAAATAAGCGAATGGAAATGACGAGCTCACCTTATCGGAACCTTTGTTATTTTCTCTTCTCCTCGACGGAGCACTACCACCCTCGTTTGAAGCAGTAGTCATATCTTAATAAACACCAAGTGTATTATAACAGCAAAGGTTAATGTAGGTATGTGCAAATAAAGGAAACTGTGATTGACTTTGGTATTAGTAGTATCCCAATCTTTTATCCAAAGCCCAGCCGCTGCTATATTTTATGGCCACGAATGTTGTTGTGAAACCATTTTGTACCACAGCCACAGCGCCACAGCAACCAACGTTGTTACGCGCAGGGAGCCGAAGTAGAATCGGTGGTACAGATTGTACGTACTGCCCAGGCGCACGTGCAAAAGCGTATCGTAGTCGAACAGTCGAACGAAGGACCAACGTCTTGAGACTGCAGTGCCGCAGCGCTTTACTCGTCGTCAAAAAAATTCCGAAAAAGCCGAAGTTCATTAGTGGTGATCAAACATGAATTTTACGTGACGAAGACGGAACCATTCTTCTTACTCCACCGGCTACTCTTCAGCCGATTGGGATCCGAATGGCCTTCCGCCGGCAGATTGTCGACAACCCCGGTTTTTGCCACGTCGATGGGGTACGCTGACGACGGAAGTTGATTCTTCCTCCCTCTCATGACTACCACGAAAACCAGTGCATATGATTGTGTTCAAAACAATGCCGAGAAGTAGTAAGC
>Ga0169931_10010976_pt1 | contig 12841 bp, 11 predicted proteins | sample Kivu_15m_20L_FD_129675 | JGI IMG/M metagenome (GOLD analysis project Ga0169931, IMG submission 129675) | Freshwater microbial communities from Lake Kivu, Western Province, Rwanda to study Microbial Dark Matter (Phase II) - Kivu_15m_20L... | ecosystem: Environmental > Aquatic > Freshwater > Lake...
GAGGGTGCCTTGGCCGCCGAAGCTCTGGGGTCCCCCGGTGTCAACCAGCCAAGGCTCATCACCGAACACCGTGAACAGGTGTCCCTGTGAGAGCCGTAGGGGTAAAGAAACCATGGCCAGCCAGCTTTAAGCAAATCCGGTGGCCGGGTCCATGGATTTCCGAGCAGGGCCGGACAGCGGAACCTTTCTATATTCCTATGATGGTCCCCCGGGCGCAGATCGACAGGTTGTCGACAGGAAGATGGGAAGTGGCCTTGGAAACGACGGGGAAGGTGAAAGGAGCTTCTTAAAATCCTGAAAACCATGAAGATCACGGTTTCCAAAAAGGAGTTTTTGCAGACGGTCCGGACGAATAAGAATCCACCAAGTTTCTCCATTGCCCGCCTAAAATCATCATGTTTAAATAGTTTAATGCTTAAAGTTGTAAAATTTAAAAAATTAAAAGAGACAAAAAATACAGTACGATTTGAAGAGGAGACCGAGGATGGGCAACCTCCTGTTATTGGCTCGCTTTACATTCAAAAGTGGTTTGCGAAAGATCGGGATCAGGTGCGGCTTTCTATCGATTTAGGCGAAGAAAAAATATAATCCCTTTTTCAGTGTTTTAAGCTCCTAATAAATGCTTCCTGATCTTTCCCTGAACATCACTTACCGAACAGGTGAGAATGATCTTCTCGGCGGGTTTTATCGTCCTTGCTTAGTTAATTCAGTTTTATACAGAAGAGCAGTAGGCTATTTTACAAGCTCTGGTTTGGCACTTGCTTCTAAAGGGCTTGCAAATCTTGTGGCACGCGGGGGAAAAATGCAGCTTATAGCATCTCCACATCTTTCTGATGATGACGTTGATGCGCTTGAAAGAGCGAAAGAAAATCCCCTCAAAGTCTTAGAACAAATTGCGGCTAGATCATTAAAGGAAGTAGAGGACCTTTTAGCCGAAGATCGTCTTAATGCTCTTGCGTGGCTTGCTGCATCTGGAGCACTCGATGTAAAGCTTGCCATGCGTGTAGATAAGCAAGGTCGATTTATCAGCTCTATTTATCATGAGAAAATTGGAATCTTTTTTGATGAAAAAAGTAATTACGTCGCATTTAATGGATCGGCTAATGAGACCTCTGGGGGTCTTTTTCAAAACTTTGAAAGTATCACTGTCTTCAGTTCTTGGGATGAAACGGAGCCGTACGCAAAACAAATCAGTAAGTATTTTGAATTACTTTGGCATGATAACTCACCCGGACTTAAGGTCCTAAAATTTTCTGATATATCTCGCGACCTTCTAAAGCGTTACCAAAAAACTCGCCGCCCTGACCCTGAAAACGAAGTTTTTCTTGATACTCCAAAGTCTGTCATTAATGAAGACCCCGCGTCTTTTATTAAACCTCGCCAGAGCCTCGACTTAGGAAATGACCGTCCTTTACGTTCTTATCAGCAAGAGGCTATCAATCGGTGGTTTGAAGCGGACTGTCATGGAATTCTTGCGATGGCTACCGGATCAGGAAAGACGCTCACGGCACTTCATGCGCTTAAGCGTTTAGCAGATCGGGGCCCACTAGTGGCGATCATCGCTTGCCCTTACATCAACCTCGCCGAACAATGGGTGCGTGAGCTGACCGACGCTGGAATAACTAATCCTGTGAAGGCATACGGGAACAAGAAAAAGTGGTATTCACAACTTCAAGCAAATTTCAGTTCAATGCATCTCGGAGGACTTGGATTTCTTCCGATCGTTGTGGTTAATCGCACGTTCCTCAGCGCCGAATTTCAGGCTTTATTATGCCCCAAAAAAGTTCCGCATCTCCTTATTGCTGACGAGATGCATAATCTAGGAGCCGAAAATCTTCGTATGCGTCTCAATCCTGAAATTCATTATCGATTAGGACTTTCTGCTACGCCTCAGCGTCATCTTGATTTTGAGGGCACCCAAGCTTTGTTTGACTACTTTGGTAATATTGTTTTCACTTACGATTTAAGACGCGCTATTGAGGATCGTAATCTTTGTCGCTATTATTACTATCCCATATTGGTGCAGTTGACTGAAGAGGAGCAGGTACAATACGAACAAATTTCCGCAGAAATATCGCGACTCATGAGCATCAGGGATCCTGACATGCCGTTTCCATTAAACATCAAAATGAAGCTCCTTGAACGTGCTCGACTCTTGGCTTCAGCTGAAGGCAAGATTCCTGCTCTCCTAGCTGTTATCCGAAAACTAAAAGCAAATAATCACCCCATTTCCAACGCTCTTGTCTATTGCGGCGATGGGCGCGTCGATGAACCCGATGAAGATGACCGTTTCATGCGGCAGATTGACGTGGCGGCGCGTGAGCTCGGAATCGCTGCTGACCTCAAAATTAGGAGATTTACCCATAGTGAAACCCCGCGTGAGCGCGAACAAATATTGAGCGACTTGCGCAATCGCCGCCTCGATGCGCTTGTAGCTATTCGCTGCCTTGATGAGGGTATTGATTTGCCGAACATCTGCATGGGTTTTGTTTTAGCCAGCTCGACTAACCCGCGTCAGTTCATCCAACGCCGCGGCCGATTGCTGCGCAATGCCCCTGGAAAGGAATATGCAGAAATTTGGGATTTCATTGTTTCCCCCCCAGATCTAACTGACCTTGTTGATCCAGAGACCTTTAACTTGGAGCGCCGCCTGGTGGCCCGCGAAATGGCAAGAGTCATCGAGTTTTGCCAGACTGCAATTAATGCTGATTCTGCAGAAGCTGTCTTGCTAGATCTGAAACGCCGATATAACCTCCTAGCCGGAATTTAAGAATTATGCCGGATCAGCCTAATACCCAACCCTCCCGCTCCCAAGAGTTGTTTCGGTCAGCACCAGAGGAAGTCAAAGTTCTTATTAAAAAGATCATGGCAAAGGAGCGGCAGGAGCAACACAAGCCCAAACGGCATACAATATATCAAGACCTTCTCACTTTTGTACGGGAAAGTGCCCCATGATACTTGACCAACTTATCATTGAAAATTTCCGTCAGTACCTCGGACGGCAAGAAATGATTTTTGCGAAGGGTAAAGGAAAAAACGTAACGCTCATACATGGCGAAAATGGTTTCGGCAAAACCTGCTTTCTCAACGCCTTGCTTTGGGGTTTTTACGGCCGTGATGGACTTACCGGAGACTTGCCCAAGCCGGAAAATATTATTCCTGATTCGGTTCGCGTGATCTGTAAAGACCCCCACGCGGCGGTTGCCTCAGTCAAAGTCTTTTTTAAACATGGGGACCAGAGCTATGTTCTACACCGCTCAATCAGCTTAGCTGATGAGTGCGATAGCAAAGGGGAGAAGACCAAAATCGAACTAACAGTTAAGCGCAATGATGGACAATCTTTCAACTTTAATGGCCGGGAAGCACAGAAGGTTATTGATCATATGCTTCCACGCGACTTGCGTGAATTAGTCTTTTTTAATGGAGAGCGCATCGACCACTTTGCAATGGAAAAAAATGCAGAACATGTCCGTGAGTCTGTTACGGGTCTACTCGGTCTTAAAATAATTGAAAATACGATCAATGATCTTAAATCACAAGACATTCGTGGTAGGCTGCGTACAGAACTCAGAGACAATACCGACCAAGAAACAGCCGACCTTTTAGCGAGACAAGCTCACCTTGAGAGCGACTTACAATCAAAACGCGATGGCCTAGATGATTGTCGAAAAAATCAAGCAGCTTGTGAGGAAGCTCTTTCTTCGATTAAAAATCGCCTTGAAGCTAACCGAGAGGCTCATCAGTTGCAACAACGTCGTTCCGTGCTCGATGCTGATTTGTCTAATCAGCAAAAAACCCTTCAACAGCTCGAGAGAAGTTTGTCTGAGCTTCTTGCTAACAACGCCTACTCTCTTTTTTGCTATGAATTAGTGGCCAAAGGAAAATCAATTACGCATCGTTTACGGGCCGAAGGTCGAATTCCGGCCAGAGTCATGAATGATTTTATTCATGATCTGCTTAAAGCCGAGGTTTGTATCTGCAAGACTCACATGCCAAAGGGCAGCGAAGCGTGGAAAAAGGTTGAAGAGCAGCTGACTAAAGCTGGGGATCCGGAGTTCAATCGAGCAGTCGGCGATCTCGACAAAGCCATTGGCGTAATCGAGGCAAGTGCAACCCAAACGCGCAGCAATCTTGTGCGGCTGGTCGAAGAACGAGGCGGAGCGGTTAATCGCATCGCCCAAATCAATGAGGAATTATCGGATATTAAAGTTCAACTTAACTCCAAGGATGATCAGGAAGTCCACAAACTAGAAGATGCGCGCGAGAAGCAAGAACTTCGACGCGACGAGCTCCACGTAGAGGAAGGAGGGTTTAATACAAAAATCGAGGCGCTTGTGACCGAACTAGCAAACGTGGCTAAACAGATTTCCGCCAAGCAGCAAAAGGCCGCCGAAGCACAGCGTGCGCAAAGAAGGCTCGAACGACTCGAGCAGGTTATTGTCCTCCTTGAGCAGATACTACAATTTGAGAGAGAAGACCTTAGGACTGAGCTTGGACGTGAAGTTGAAAAAACGTTCCGCTCCATTTCTTTGCATAATTACCGGTTGCAGCTTACAGATCAATTCACGCTGCGCCTCACCAAACTCATTCCTAGCAATGGAGGACAAGTTCCAGTCGATGTAGCCACAGGCACGGGTCAACGCCAAGTCATGTCATTGGTCTTTATTGCCAGCCTCGTGGCTCTAGCTAAACGCCGAAATGAAATACCTACTATTTTGCGTGACCTGCAGGGTGGCAATTTTCCGTTAGTCATGGACTCCCCATTTGGCCAACTCGGAGAGGAATTTCGATCAGCTGTGGCACGTCATATTCCTGAATTGACACCTCAACTTATTATTCTTGTAAGTAGCACACAATATAAAGGTGATGTAGAACGTGAACTTGGAAAAAGCGACCGCATTGGGCGCCGCTATGTACTTCGCTACCACGCTCCGACTAAGCGTGCTGACGCCAACAAAACAATCACAATTGCAGGACGTGAGCTGACTATTTTTCAAGAAGATGAAACTGAGCATACAAAAATAACTGAGGTGGAATCCTAACGTATATGAGATTTCTTCTAAAGTACGCGATAAAAAATCAAAAGTTTTTCATTTGAGAAGTGAAGCAAAGAAATCTTTTACCTAAAAATATGAATGCGATTCTCTTAATTTCTTCAATGGCTTTTGTTAGTACCTCATGTGCAATCGCCATTTTCTCTTTGAAAAACTGCAGTCTACATCCGCTTTGCTTGTTCAATTGATAAGGACGCATACGATCCTATGGAACAGAGTACACCACAACGCAATATCACTTACCGCCGGGTCCGAAGATCACGCGCAAAAGATCTGCTTATTGAAAAACTGACTAAAAAAGGTGATGCAAGATTTGGGGAAATCTGGAGGCTGCTCATTTTTGCGGCTTGCTTGGGTTTGCAAAAAAATGCAAGAGAGCCACTTGGTGACTACGACACTGGTAAGTCTATCGACTTCTCTTATTTCGGAGGGTGTCAATCGTGGCCTGGTTTTTTGTATCTTCTCAACTTAGTTGAGGCAGGGGATGCTTCAGTCTTAAATCATGATCAGGAAATGCTCGAAAAACAAATATTGTGTTTTGAAGAGTATGCTAATGGAGGACTGAGTTTTATCCAAAATGAACTTGAGGTTAGAGATTATTGTTTAGACGCGTTCGTGAGCCTTTTACCAAATGAGCCAATAACTGTTATGAAGATGGAAGATTTGTCGACTCAGATTTGACGAGAATCGCAAAGCAAGCATCTTTTGACGCCGCTGTTTGCTTGGCTAGCATTCGAATACCTCTCGCTAAAACCATCTGAAAAAAATCGCTAAGTGAGACAGGCTGGCCATCACATTTATAAGTACAAAAAGCTATCCGGACGCTCGCATTGATGACATCAGACCATTGTCCAGCGAATGTTTCCCATCGAATTTCAACGGCATCGCGCCTTTCTTGTGATCTAGTCAGATGATTTAAATCTGAAGAAAGTGCTAAGGCCAGTGCCCACCGACACAGAACATTCCATGAATCTACAGAAGATTTTCGCTTAATACGGGAAAGTAACTCTTTCTCGCTAGCGGTGAGCCTGACGACATCGATAGGTGCCTTCATTAGATTAATAAAAGTAGCCTGAACGCGCAGATGAGCTCGCTGAATTTGGATCAAAGACTAGCAAATATTCCCGGCCAACAGCTGGCCTAATCATTTCAAGATACCGCCCAATAATTTCCTCATCAGTGGATAAAAGAACGACTTGATGGGAAGCTGCGGGGAAGTAGCGCTGAACGATATGTGATCTGTGGTGCGAGTCAAGTCTTCCCAACGGTGTGTCAATTATCAGAGGAACTGGACGTCCTGAGACCTTTGCCAGTCCCCACAGAATGGCCGTTGCCAAAAGTTGTCGCTCGCCCGCAGAGAGAATCTGAAATGGAACAACCGAACCTTCGGAATCCATTAACGTCATTCTAAAAGTGTCGCTAGCAATATTTATGGAGCCGAGCAGTTTGGGTTTGCGTGCGAGGTGTTGGAATGATTCATAGATCGTGTGTTCCAAAGCCCCAATGTGCCGGGCAACAACCCGCTGTCGGAATGAGTTTAAAGTTAATTGGACTTTAGGAATTCGTTTAACAATGCGTTGATCATGCTCGGTGTCTTCGGCCGCATCAAGGTGCTTGTCGAGTTCCTTGTTTAGCGTGCGCTTCCGTATTGATAACTCAAGCTGGGCTTCACGATGCTTTTCCTCGGCATCGGAAATGCTTTTTGTCAAAAAAGCCAACTCAGCTTCGGTCTGAGTGATTTCCTGTTGAAGCCGAGCAACAGAATCCTCGTCTGGTACTGAAGTTAAAAGGAGGTCAATTTCAATTATCTGATTCTGCAAATCTTCAATTTCTGCGGTTAAATGAATGATATTTCGGCGTGCTTCTGGGAGATCGTCTCGTATGAGTTGGTTTAGTCGATCACAGAAGCTTTCATCTGCTTTTATAACGCTCTCGAAATTACGACTTTTCTGATTGCTCCGATGTTTTTCCAAAGTCTTTATTACGGCTTTGAGTGCGTGCGCATCTAACTCGGACTTTAGCGCGGCGAGCACTGCCGTGTCCCGCTTCGCTTCGGCCGCAGCTATAGTAGAATTATGTTGTGCAGTTTTCTCCAGTTCCGCTTGCACTTGCACCTGTTTGAGAAGATTAGGAGTAAGCAAAAAAGGTGCGGGACCTGCTAGGACTTCACGAAGAGCCTCACCCCCCTGAATAAGTCGAGCTGCTAAAATACCACGTTGTTTTTCGCGTTCTTCGCGCTTCAGAAAATGTTCTCCGCCCTCATGCTTGAAGCGTTCACGTAACCTTTCAAGTTGTCCAACTTTCTGCAACTGCTTCGATTTGACCTTGGCCAATGCATCGTGCGTACTTTGACACCGATTTTCAGCTTCACCGACTTCATCTTGTAGGGTTAATGCGCGTGCTTGGTCTTCTGGGGTGCGCATGGCCAAGCGCTTGCGACGCTCGAGAGTGGACAAGTCCTCTTGGAGACTTTCGACTAGATCGAGTCCGAGGAGACTTTGGAAAGCGGTAGCCAAGAGCCTTGTGGCCTCCTCTTCATCGGCCATGCGCTCTATCTGCTCACCGTCGAAAAAAAATAAGTGTGATAACCTCGCCGGTAGAAACGCATCGATTGATTCATCCCAACGCTCTGCTAGTAAACTATCTGGCTCACCATCACGGCGCACTTGAAACATTTCCCTAAGCTCGCTGTCGTTATTACGCCAGCCACGGCGAATCAGGTAACGGACTGGATGACCGTCAATCCGCCGCTCGAATTCCAATTCGACGGCAGCTCCTTCTGCTTGATCAACTGCGCGGTTAATGAGTTCTTTAAGATGCGTTTTATAGCCTTTCCGTGTTCGTTCGATACCGCGGGCCCGGGCCCCGTAAAGTGCAAGCTGCACGGCCCCTAAAAGTGTTGTTTTTCCCGCACCATTCATCGCGCCAATCAGCACCACGGGACGGTCCGGATCCGGCGGCGTTAGATCAATCGAGTGTCGTCCGCGATAAACACCTATGTTTTCCAGGGTAACACGGTGGAGAATCACGATTTTGCCTCATCTTTTTTTATGGGTTCAACTATCTTGAGAAGTGCTCGGCGCTGGTCACGCTTTTGCGCAAAGGCGATCGCTTCGGCCTGATTATCGTAGTAGTATTTACTGAACGTTTTCTCCAAGCGCTCATAATGACCTGCTCGGCTTTGGGTGGCGCGACCCTGCCGGGTCACACCGAGAAGTTCGCGCGCTAACTCGTATTGAAGGCCATCTTCTCCACACGCTTCTTTTAGCAAAGCAAGGTCTTTCGCACGAATAGCCATGCTATCATCCAGTCTTGCTCCGGGATATTTTTCTCCGGTCGACTCTTCATAGATATGTGGCAAGGAGTCTTCCATTTCATGTTTTTCGATTACCCAAATGCGTCGGATTTCCTGGAGTTCCTCTAGTGTAACTAGTTCTATGCAACGCACGTCTTGTGGCCCATGCTGGCGAATCCAAGTCTGAGCTTGAAGAAGTTCTCGCAACCAATCCTCCCTTGCAGATTGAAGGTAAGGTCCAGGAATTACACGACCATCTTTCATTGTTTGTATCGCGCCACTCATGCGGCGGAAGTCACGCAGATTGCGATCTGAGGATTCTTCATCACTCCCGTCATTGTTTCGGAAATCAAGCTTGTTGCGTAGTTTTAGCAGCGGAAGCATCCATACTTTTTCGGAATCATTCTGAATCATTGCCGTCATAGACTTGTCTTTTTCCACGAGCGTACAGACCCAGCATCCAAAGCGACTATCTCCGCAGGATGGCGTTGAGCTATCCACCACGAGCGGGCACTCGCCATCAGCAGACGCACCAGCATACATGCCCAATAAATCTTTATTATTATAACCCCAGGGGTTCGGTGTTTGCATAAGAAACATCCAAACGTCGTCATTTGTCCAATCCTCAACTGGGGTATAAACCAGTGATCCTGGTAGGCCAGCATTCGGACTAAGACGGTCTCGAACGCGTCCAGCCTCATGTTCCTTCATAGTAATTGCGCGACGTATGCTTTCGGCTTTTCGCGTGCCGAGAACTAAAATGGCCTCACCGCTGGCCTTCACAATGCCGTTAATAAAACTCGTGGATGGCTTAATCTTAAGGCGCTCAGTACACCATCGAAATTTGTGTCGGGGAGCAGGGTAACCTTTACCAATAAGATTGACCCAAAATGAGTCCTCTACCTTTGGGGTAAGCCGGTGGGGAAGAAAAGGGGCGTTTTGTTTCTTTGCAGCTGATTCCATAGAAAGCAAAGAGCGCGTAACCCATGCAGCGACGATGGGATTCTCGACTAAAGTGTCTGTACTTATTACATGAATAACTTTTGTCCTTTTGCTCTTAGGCAGCTTGCTGACTGCATTCCAAATAAGCTGCAAGGTTGCCGTAGAATCCTTGCCACCGCTGTATCCAATAATCCAAGGAGCATCGTCAAGACAGTAAAGAAGACGAATCTCCTCCTCCAGTGTCTCCAAGTACTTCTGAAGGCCAAGCTCGGTAAAAGCCGATAATCTGTGTAGGGTCACTTTGTTTTAACCTCGATACTGGTACCGGAAATATCTCTATATCCAAAAATCTCATCCAAAATGTTTCTAAGCACAGGCCAATACTCATTTTCTAACTCGTCGTACGGCACAAGATTTAATAACTGCAAATGATTGTCGTTTAAAGTGAAGTCTTTGATAATAGAAAAAGGTCTGTTAAAGAAAGTATTGTGATGAACAAAAAACCTCAGAATTGGATAATAGTCTCCTTGAGGAATAATCGTCATTCCCATAAAATGCCATAAAGCTAAACCCCCCGCCGACTCCCATGCGTCACCTCTCCTTTCATTTACCATTAAAGCTAAATCTCCCTCAACGCCAATTAAACCATTACGAAAAGATGCCTTAAATACAAAGCGGCCGTCTATCAGGCGCAGATCGCTCGTTAATTGTAGTAAATCGTCTTTGTCCAACAATCCAAAGTTCATTATGGTTATATTTAGTGCATTCATTTATGTAGCTTTCTCATAGCTACTGCCTTTTCGACCTTAAGTTCTGCTGGATCCAGCTCAATCCCCATTTGTTTTTTTATCACATTTGTAGTCAATATGATGTTTGTTGTTACTTTTGAGACTTTCCCGCCTATTAATGCCCGGCCCTCCCATAGACTTACATTTGAACGTGACCAATCGATGGTGCTCAACCTTTTTAGGTGGCTCTTCCAGCCGCTAGGGTTTCCTTTCATAAGTGCGTTTCCAGCTTTGCCAATGGCCTGAAGGGCGATGCCGTGGGAGTGGATAAAATCTTCACGTAGTTCGCATGCCGCAAGTTTGCCTTCGCGGACTTTGCCCCATGCAGGAAAATATTTGGAAACATTCTCCCAGAAATCGCGAGCTAGATCTGCATCGTGCTCAAGATTGCCGGTGGCAATATCGGCAATAAGGTCGGAGCAGGCGTTATAGAAGGCACTTAAAGTAAAAAGCTTTCTCGATCGAGGGGCAAGTGAGCTCTTTTCAAGATCAACGATTTCTCTAAATATCTCAGATTTCATAACTACTAATTTAGCAAGTTTTGCTTTGTCGTTACGGTGATCATACAGAAGACCTAATGATCTGCTGGGTCGTATGGCATATCGGTTTAGATCTGCAAACATTTGCTGGCTACGGGCTAAGCCAATATCCAAGAAAAAGACAACAGCGATGGTTTCATAGCCAAGCTCAGGCTTTGCTTCCAATGCCGCCAGAATTGCGGCGCGACGATGTTGTCCGTCGTTAATAATAAACTTTGCGTCCATTGGGACGCGCAAAGTGCCAAGCCTTTCCTGCCCAGGAAGAGGATCAAATTCCACTTTGGAGTCAATTGAAGCTGTTATGGCAGAAAAGACATAATCTTTTGGGTTTTCTAGGATGTAACCTGAAATTTCTGGAATGCGGGATCGATTCAGAATGCGTTGAGCGCGAAGTTCGGGGGGGATTTCCTTTTCGTCGAAAATGGAGATCTGTCGGAGCATTCGCAGCGTCCACATCGTCGTGTAGTACTCGCGCCCGGCTTGAACCCCCCGTATGGCTGGGAAATTGAGGTTGGCGACGGAACTCATATTCGGCTATGTATGTCAAATTGCACAAAATAAATATGTATGTCAAAATAAAAACATACATAAAATAAAAGACATACAAATGGTTTATCTAGACTGTAATGCAACAACCCCGATGGAGTCTGAGGTTCGGGAGGCGCTTCTTCCGTATATGATGGAGGAGTATGGAAACGAGGGTAGCCGTACACACGCTTTTGGGGCCCGGGCAAAACAGGCAGTACAAAGAGCCCGGGAGCTTGTGGGAAAGGTCGTGGGTGTAGGTCGGGATGAGGTGATTTTTACAAGTGGTGCTACTGAGGGAAATAACATCGCCCTTTTGGGCTTATCAAGGTGGGGCCTCAAAAATGGACGTAATCACATCGTTACGACACAAATTGAACATAAGGCGGTTCTTGAGCCTATCGAACGGCTGGAAAAAGATGGGTTTGAAGTGGATCTAGTGGCACCGGATCGAGATGGGTGGGTCAATCCGGAAAAGATAAAAAAATGCCTACGCTCCAATACCTTAGTTGTCGCAATGATGCATGCAAACAATGAGACAGGAGTAATTCAGCCATTAATAGAAGTCATTGAGGTGCTTATGAAACATCCCGCATATCTATTTGTGGATGCGGCTCAGACTTACGGGAAAATCGATGGGGGACTGAGTCATCCCCGGGTAGATATGCTGAGTGTAAGCGCGCACAAGATTTATGGGCCCAAAGGAATCGGAGCGCTTGTTGTAAGACGGAGGGGATTTGAATCAATCCCCCTAGAGCCGCTGATGGTGGGTGGTGGACAAGAGCGCGGGCTTCGGCCAGGCACTTTACCGGTTCACTTAATTGTGGGCTTTGGGAAGGCAGCAGAGTTAGCAATTCGAGATCAGAAAAAAAGAGAGGCTGCTTGTGCAGCATTCAGGACTAAATTTTTAAAGAATATCGAGCCACTTAAACCTGCTTTTCAAGGTGACCCTGCAAAGACACTAAAACACACGGCTAATATTTCATTTCCTGGCGTAAACTCAGAGGCAGCAATGGTAGCCCTAAAAGAGCTGGTGGCTGTTTCCAACGGGTCTGCTTGCACATCCGCTAGCTATAAACCAAGCCACGTCCTTAAAGCTATGGGCTTCGCTGACGAACAAGTTCTGGGGGCAATTCGATTTTCTTGGAGTCACTTAACCCCGGAGCCTGATTGGGCGGGTATTCGAGCGTCACTATCTGTTCTTAAATAAAGGATACTTGATCAAGATTCTGTAATCCGTTTTGAAGAATTTACAATAAGTGGACGGCCTTAGGCTACGCATGACCACCAGACGGTCGAAAAGTAAACCGCGTACCGGACGGCACGGAAATTGAGCGAAATTTCTAAACCGGGTTAATTCGATGGCTGTGGCTGGCAGCCAGTAAGGCCGGTGCGAACCAGGGCGTGATAGCCATAATTTTATCGGATTTAGAGAGGTTACATTTGGCGCATAGGATGCGGACGTTGTTGCCGGAAAGGCTGGTGCCGCCCTTGGAGTAAGGGATGTCGTGGTCGAAATGAAGGTTCTTTTTCTCGCCACAGAGCACGCAGCAGCCTTTGTCCCGCGTCCAAACCTCTAGCTTCACCTGGGTGGGGATCATCCGGGTGAAGGGGACATCCACCACTCCTTGGAGCAGCCTTTTTTCCACAGGGTGAAGGTAGTACTTAAAGACGTTGCGGACGCCATCGTGAACGATC
>Ga0169931_10010977_pt1 | contig 12840 bp, 11 predicted proteins | sample Kivu_15m_20L_FD_129675 | JGI IMG/M metagenome (GOLD analysis project Ga0169931, IMG submission 129675) | Freshwater microbial communities from Lake Kivu, Western Province, Rwanda to study Microbial Dark Matter (Phase II) - Kivu_15m_20L... | ecosystem: Environmental > Aquatic > Freshwater > Lake...
CTGTGACGTAGGGTTCAAAATTGAATCCTGCGCAGACTTGAACAGCTTCAAGCGTGAAAGTTCGGGCTTGTGAAACCACTGCTCGGCATTCATCTCGTTGGCTGAGAGACCTGAGTGCAGAGCAGACACGAACGGCTTCTTCGCGCCCTTCTGAGTCCATCGTGGGCGAAGCCAGAGCTCCGCGCGTGGCGAATAATCCAATAAGAAGCCATCCGAACAGCAAGATCGATTTTTTTGATTTCATAGGGTCGCAGATTAGTTTCGGGTCCTCTGGGTGGCAATTCAATTTCTGCACGACTCGGTGTTCTGAACCGTGTTAGGGCTGGCAAGGTATGAGCATCACGGGTCCAAGTTCTTCCCTTCGTCCTCAAAGCCATTGGGTCAAATGCATCTCGACCAACGGGAATCTCCGTGGGGTCGGAATCGAGGCCACGAGCGTTCTTCGTGAACTTGCTCAGCGGCACCAGTTAACGCCTGAGGGGGCTCGGTTTCTGGCAGAGGCCGCGATAGGTGCCTTTATGTTGGGCTCCTACTGCAAAGCCGGTGAACGAGTGAATTTGAATATCCAGGGCTCGGGGCATTGCAGTCAGGTTTTGGTAGAGTCGTTTCCGAACGGTCAGTTTCGTGGGTATGCTATCGAGCGAAGTGGACCTGTTCTTTCTTTCGATATCCAAGGTCCTTGGGGCTCCGGGATGCTCTCAGTTCTGAGGTCCAAAACTGAGCCAGGCGCTCAACCCTGGATAGGGACAGTGCCGCTGGTGACAGGGCATTTAGCGAAGGATCTGACTTATTATTGGGCACAAAGTGAGCAAGTCCCCACTGCGATCGGTATTCATGTCCGCTTAGACGACACTGGGAAAGTTGCCCTTGCGGCAGGTTTTCTGGTGCAAGCAATGCCAGGCGCCACTCACGAAGAGATCGGTAAAATTGAAGAGCATCTGAAAGACCTTCATCAAGCTGAAGGGCATTTTCAAAAAGTCTTTGAGGAGGATGCATCGCAGCCGATGCGCTTGCTCAGTCGCGTCTTTCAAAGCACACCTTTTGTGAAGCTAGAAGAAACTCCGATTGAATTTAAGTGCTCATGCTCTCGCGAGCGGGTTGAGAACGCGATGATCTTGGTGGGCACGCAAGAACTTCGTGCCATGCTCCATGAAGACCGAGGCGCTTCGGTTCGATGTGACTTTTGCGCGACGGACTACGTAGTGGACTCGAAGAGGCTCGAGGAACTGATTGAGGAATCGGAGCGGCGAACCGGTCAGCCAACGGGAAACAGCTAGAAGGTGACTCCTGCGTTCAGCAGGAACGACGTGTAGTTTCCGTCGACAGAAATGACGCGGCCATCAGCCAGTTCCTTCTTTGTTCCAAACATATCGTGAAGAGTCAGTGAAGCACCGAAAAAGAGTTGTTGAGTGACTTCTAGGTTAACTCCAGCTCCCCCGTGCAGACCGAACAGTACGGGTGATACGACGTTATTTGCCGAAACTTCGATGGCCGGACGAAAAAAGCCAAGACCAAAAGTAGTGTAGGGGATGACCTTATCGAACCAGGCCAAGTTCATCCGGATTCCTGTTTTCAGAGCCGCAAGTGAGAACTTATTGTCGGTATGTGATGAGTAACTGAAGCTGGCGTCGAAGCCGAACATCTCGCTGACACCATAAGTATATCGGATTTGTGTCCCGATGCTATCGGCGTAGTCGCGAGTCAAATCACCCATGAGAAAGATTTGACCGATATCAATTCCCAAATTGTTGCTCCCTGGTGAGAAGGGGGATACTTGATATCTGGATGATGAAAGTCGGGTCGAGCTCCGGCCCTTGCGCTGACTGCTCTCGTCGGCGTCGCCCCAGCCAGAGTCTTTACTCCATTGGGCGGCAGCCCACGAGGCTTCAGGGAGCAGGGTCCCCAAGATCGTGCCCACTAAGAGAAGGCACCCGGGGGTTCGGTTCTGTTTTTCTTTGAACGGATTTTTTCGGCCGGTACGATTCAAGTCCATGTTTCTATCGTAAAGAACCCGGTTCAATAAGGAACCCCAGGTAAAAGAAAAAGCCGCTAAAGGTTCACCTTAGCGGCTTTTCATTAGGCATTTTTTGCCGATTTCTCGGGTCGAAGCGATCCGAGCGGCTGAAATTACTGATTCATTGCAGGGGCGGGAGAAGCCATTGCAGACGTATTTGCTGCACTCATGGCTGTGTCGGCGCCATCAAACTGATTGAAGAAGCTCGATCCAACTTTTGCTTGGATGAAGCCCGAGAAAGAACCATCGCCGTGGCGGATGATTTCTTTCAGGAGTTCCACCGATGGCTGGGTTTTTGCGCGGCGCTCAGACTCATAGAGTAACTGAGTCAAAGTAGCGGCCGTGATATCATTTTTAGTTTTATTGTCGATCACACGGACTTCTTCGCCGCCTTTGATCATTTTTGCGATTTCATCAAGGGTGACGTAGCTCGACTCGTGCGTGTCGTAGAGTTTGCGGTTCTGGTAGCGTTTGATGATTTTCATTTCTTTCATGATTCCCCCTATTGAATCATCACCTGGTTCACTTTGTTCAACCCGCTCGGCTTTTGAATCATCGAACTCGGACCATCCGCTTTCGACAAAAAAACCGGGCACAGTTTTGCTTCTCCTTGGACTCTCTATGTCCTCGGGCGAAGCCGGTTTGGATTACTTGGTGACTGCTCTGTAATCCGATCCGGAACTTCGAACGCCCCTGGGTACTTCTTCTCAGGTTGGAGAAGGGTGATCCCAGATTCTCTCGATTGGCACCGAATCGTTAACTGATGCCCCCAGTTGAGTTGACCTGACGGTGGAGTTCCTTTCAGAACTTTTTTCGATCTCGTTCGAGTTAATTCCCCTAGAATCACTCGATTCGATGTCGAACCACCTCTGACAAGCGGCTCTCCATCCCCAGATGCCACTCCGTGTCATGGTCTTCTCATCAGCCGGATAACAACCCACCGCGCCAAAGTCAAGCGGCGCTCTAGTGGCCTTTTTCCAGTGAGAGCTGTTTTTTTAAACAGTGCAGCCAACCTCCCTATCTGAAGGACCGACCGTCAGTCCTTCGACGGCAAACTGCGTTTGCACAGGGTGTTCCAGCAGAACGAGCCAATCATCGACACGGGAAAAATTTAGTTTCTTGTCGGAAATGTCGATGAATCCGGAGGGAAGGGGGCCAATTCATGGCTCAATCGGCTCGTTTGTTTCAGAGTGAAAAGGTCGGATATTCTGAGCAAGTTCAAATGGACCATCGCAAAATGAGCGGGCCGCTGCAGTTCGCGATGCAATTCGCTATCGCCTCGGCCATTCTTCAAGGATGTGCCTCGACCCCCGTGATTCGCGAGCCGGCTGCTGAGAACAGCACGACCGCGCAGAGTGTACCGGTAGTTCAAGCGACCGAGTCACGAGCACCACTTGCGCCACAAGCTTCTGCCGATTGGCATTTTAGTATGGCCCAAGCTTATTCGGCTGAGGGTCAAGTGGATCGCGCGATCGAGGAATATCAACTCACGCTGGCCCATGACCCTGAGTCGGCTCTGGTGCACACGCGATTGGCAATGGAGTTCGTGAAAAAGGGAATGTTGAGTGCCGCGTTAGAAACGGTTCAAGAAGCTCTGCGCAAAGATCCTAAATATATCGATGCCCGTTTAATGTTGGCAGGCCTCTATTCCACCTTACGTGACTTGGATTCTGCGATCGTCGAGTACGATCGGATCTTGAAGCAGAACCCTCGACATGAAGAGGCGACGATCTATCGAGCACAGCTCGGGGTTGAGTCCGGGAAAGTGAACGAGTCCATTCAGCTTTTGAAGGGATTCGTTAAGCGGAGCCCGGAGTCTGCCGTGACTTGGTATTACCTCGGCCGAATTTACCAAAAGCAGGAGCAACGCAAGGAGGCGATTTCCGCCTACCGCAAGGCATTGGAAATACGCCCAGGCTTTACGCAGGCTGGCTTAGGATTAGGTTGGATGTTGGAGGAGGCTGGACAGGCACAGGAAGCGATTCATCTCTATCAATCGCTCTATGAAGATTCGCAGGACTCGAACGCGGCTAACCGAGCGGCGACCCTACTTCTAAAACAGGAGAAATACGCTGAGGCCTTGCCTTATTTGGAGGCGGTTGAGGCGCAAGATTCTGAGGACCTGAATGTCCGTGTGAAGTTGGGGTTGGTTTACATGGAATTGAAGCGCTTTGATCAAGCGGAAAAGGTTTTTACCGGAATTCTGCAGAAGACTCCCGATGCCGACCGCGTGCGCTTTTACCTCGCAAGTGTTTATGAGGAACAGGGGCGCTTGGATGATTCGATCAGTGAGCTGAAAAAGCTTCAACCTGGGACGACCATGCAGGGCGACGCGATCGTTCACGGGGGCTGGATGCTGAAGCAGGCAGGAAGAAATACAGAGGCCTTAGCGCTCATCGAATCTGCCATGCAGAGTCATCCGAGGCACGCTGCTTTCTATATCTTCGCGGCAAGTTTGGGCGAGGAGACCGGGAAAATGGAGCAGGCAATCCAGTCGCTTGAAAAAGGCGTCCAAGTTTTTCCGGAAGACGAGAAAATGCGCTTCTATCTGGGGAGTCTACTCGATCGTAAAGGAGATGTTGATGGGGGACTAGCGCAGATGGAGCATGTGCTGAGGATTAATCCTGACCATGTCGATGCCCTCAACTACATGGGTTACACATGGACGGTTCGTGGCGTTCGTTTGCACGATGCCGAGAAGCTGATCAGAAAGGCTTTAGCACTTAAACCCGATAACGGTTACGTGCAGGATAGCTGGGGTTGGCATTTATTCGTACGAGGAAGAACTCGTGAGGCGATTGTCGAGCTAGAGAAAGCGGTTCGTTTAAAGCCGAACGAGTCTGTGATTCTCGATCATTTGGCGGATGCTTATTTGAAATTCAATCTTCGCGAGAAGGCGCTCATTCGATATCAGGATGCTGCGCGCTTTGCCCGAGATGAGAGTTTGAAAAAGAAGATCGAGATCAAACTGGATACCCTGAAAGTGGAGATTGCAGAACGATCTGGGCCTTCATCCGTTCTGAGCCGAGTGGCTGACGAGGAATTGACGATCCAGTCAGGACGAAAGCCGGCTTCTGAGTCTGCTCCATCAGAAAACTAGAAACGCCGGTGGGCGTACCCATGGAGTTATTTCGTTCGGTCAGCGTTCCGGGCGCCTTGCCAGGTTGACGTGATTTGTGGGACCCTCTGGCTCTCATGAGATTCTCCGTTCAAAGTACACGAAACTGCCATTCTTTCGGATTGAAGAGATTCGATTTTGAAACAGTTCGATTGAGCTCAACCCTCCTTTTGGGATGGGTGATGCTCTCCTCGTGTGCTCACCGCGGCGCCCCTCGGGACCTTCAGATTCAACAAGAACCCGATGAGGTTTTAGCTCAAATTTGTTCGGCTGGAGAAACCGTCGCGGAGGCCTCAGGTGTAGTGCAAATTCGCGCGCAGTCGCCCGAGGCATCGGGTCAGTTTCCGGCCTCTGTGCAGGTCAACTCACAGAGTCGCACGCTCGATCTCGAGGTGACCAACCCTTTAGGGGGAACGGAAGCAAAGATCCGCGTTGAGGGTACAAACTACCAGATTGAAGCGGGTCGCGGAAAAAAAGCGCGGCAAGAAAAAGGAACCGGCACTTGGGGTGGTATACCCCTGCATTGGGCAGTCGACTTGTTTTTAGGTCGGTTTCCTTGTCCAAGTAAAACAGAACATCACGCAAAGATCGAATCTGGAAATGTCTTGGTTGTCCGCGTTCCACCGAGCCTCGCAGGTGGAGAAGAAATTTTCCGATATAGTCTGGATATCATGCAATCGGATCGTAAGGTTTGGCCGAAGTCGCTGCAGTGGAGTCGGAGCGGAATCCTGGCAAGCGAGGTTAAATTTCAATTCTCGTCCCCGGAAGATGCCACGCGCAGTCCTATGCGTTGGGAGGCGGTCTCCAGTCGAGGCGAGGTGAAAGCGAAATGGCGTGAGCGCGAAGTTCGCCAGTTTAAGGGAGAGGGTCGGTCGTGAGCCAATTGGATCTTGCGAATTCACAGTCGGATGAAGTGGTCTTAGATATTCGAAACCTACAGACGTCGTTTTTTACTGAAGCCGGTGAGGTTCGTGCCGTCGACCGCGTGAGCTTTCAAGTGAGACGCGGAAAGACCTTGGGAATCGTGGGTGAGTCGGGTTGTGGAAAAAGCGTGACTTCCCTATCGATTATGCGGCTTGTCCCGGAGCCTCCAGGAAAGATCGCAGGGGGCGAGATCCTCTACCGCGGTAAAGATCTTTTGAAATTGAGTCCCCCTGAGATGAGAAAGATTCGGGGCGATGAGATTTCGATGATTTTTCAAGAGCCCATGACTTCGCTGAATCCTGTCTTTACGATTGGGAATCAGATTTGCGAAGCGATCGAGCTGCATCAGGGACTCAAACCCAAAGAAGCCCGGGCGCGGGCGATCGAGATGCTCAAGCTAGTTGGAATTCCCGCAGCGGAGGAGCGGATCGATGAATATCCCCACCAATTATCGGGAGGGATGCGACAGCGTGTGATGATCGCTATGGCTCTTTCCTGTACACCCAATGTTTTGATTGCAGATGAGCCCACGACAGCGCTGGATGTAACGATCCAAGCCCAGATCCTCGAGCTCCTTCGCGAGCTTCAAAAGAAATTGGGAATGGCTATTATTCTGATCACGCACGACTTAGGAGTCGTTGCTGAGGTCGCGGACGAAGTGGCTGTGATGTATGCAGGAAAGGTCGTCGAGCAGGGTTCTGTGCGTGATATCTTTAAAAATCCTAAGCACCCTTATACCAGGGGCTTATTGAATAGCATTCCGACTTTGAGCCGAGATCCGACCGGGAAAGTGAAGAAAGATCGTCTTGAGACGATTCCTGGAATCGTACCGAACTTATTGCAATTGCCAAAAGGTTGCCGCTTCCAAGAGCGATGCCAGTGGGCTTCAGATCGCTGTCGGGGTGAGGAGCCAGAGCTGCGCGTCGTTCAAGGTAGTCATCAAGTCCGATGTGTCCTCGATTCATGATGAAGTTCGAGTGAACGACTCTTGCGAAGGAATCCAGATTATGTCGACGAACCATCCATCAGCCCTCTCAGATCAGCCGCTTCTCTCTGTTCGTAGCCTCACCAAGGAATTTGTCTCAAAGTCGGGTTTTTTTGGTGGCGTGCAGCAAACAGTGAAAGCCGTCACGTCCGTTAGCTTTGATATCAAAAAGGGAGAAACCCTAGGATTAGTGGGAGAGTCTGGGTGTGGAAAGTCTACTTTAGGTCGAAGCATCTTACGTCTGATTGAACCCACCTCGGGGAATGTGTTCTTCAAGGGCCAAGACATCACCCTCCTCGCTTCAGAGGAGATGCGGAAACTCAGAAGAAACATGCAGATTATCTTTCAGGATCCTTATGCCTCGCTGAATCCGCGGATGACGGTCGGAGAGATCCTCTCTGAACCTCTCGAGATTCACGACCTTTTCCCAAGTCGCGCCGAGAGAGTGAAAAGGATCCAGAGTCTCCTCGATATGTGTGGTCTGCGACGGGAGGCCGTTGAGAGGTATCCCCACGAATTTTCGGGCGGACAAAGGCAGCGGATTTGTATTGCACGTGCCCTTGCCGTTGAGCCCGAGTTCATTGTTTGTGACGAGCCGGTTTCAGCTTTGGACGTATCTATCCAAGCGCAAATTGTGAATCTCTTGCAGGATTTGCAAAAAGAACTTGGGCTCACTTATCTCTTTATTGCTCATGATCTAAAAGTGGTTGAACATATCTCCGATCGTGTTGCTGTCATGTATTTAGGACAAGTGGCAGAAATCGCACGTTCTGAAGAGTTATATACAAATCCGCAGCATCCCTATACGCGTGCACTTTTATCGGCCATCCCGATTCCAGATCCGGATTATCGCAAAGAGCGAATCATTCTTCGGGGGGATGTGCCTTCGCCTAAGTCACCTCCTGCCGGCTGTCGCTTTCATCCGCGGTGTCCGCAAGCGCAAGAGCGCTGTCAGAAGGAACAGCCTGAATTACGTTCGATGGACTCGGGCGTTGGCGTTCATTATTCGGCCTGTCATTTCTCGGGCCTGTGAGTTGCTGACTGCTCCGTCAATCCGATGACGTGTTTCGCTGGGTTTCTGGGGTAGGCCGCCCTCGGAGGGGTTCGCAAAGCCACTTCTTCCCTCAATCCGCGTGAGTTTGGTGCCGAAACGTCGACTGAGGTGGGATGTCCTCTGCTCGTGGTGAGCTGAGGAGAACCCCCACCCGGAGCAAACGGGACCGATGGACTTCACGCATCGCAAACTACCGCGAACAGCCGCTGCCGAACTACGCCGCCTCAATCTAGGAGAGCTGCAGCCGTTTGCGTTGATGTTCTCTCCCGTCTACGTGTTCTTGAAGAGAAACGAGAAGTTTATCGGAATCAAATCGCCACTCGATTTCTTTGTGGAGTCGGAGATCGAGAAAGTGCGCCCTTACGGTACGCTATTTGTTTTGCCGTTCGTCGATCAAGTAGCGCCTTATCGTGAAGCCGGTCGTCGTGCGCGAAAAATTCTCTCTGCCCGCGATATGCAATCCAATTCGGAAGAGACGGGTTATCCAGAGGTGAAACTGCCTCCTCCTCCTTGGGAGATTTCGGATGCGATCCTTCAAGTGGTTGGTCCTTTGTGGGGTCGTGAAGGAAAAATCGAGCCCTTTTTTGTTACAGCATTTGTGCAGGATCTGTGTGGATCGCTTCCGTCTGAACTTTTGCTGCAGTCACGTGAGAACGATATTGGTCGGCACGAGAAAGCATTAATTCGTGCGAGTTGGGCTGTATTTTTGGCACTTCACTTGGGCCAATGCGATTTAGCGTGGCTGGTTCATTTGCGTGCGCGTGTGTTTGCTGAGACGAGTGGCTTGCAACACACGGGTCGTTTCCTGGGGAATGGATCCGATATCACCGAGCTCCTGCGCCTCGCACAATCTGCTCTTTTTGATGACGAGGGTTTACAGCCTTTGTCAGCGAGCGCGTTTCAATTCGAGGATGCACGAGTATCCATGAAGCTTTACTCGCGTTTGGAGAGAGTGCTCAAGGAGTTCACACCTAGGTCGAACTATAACGAGTCCATCCGCGGACAGAAGGGATTCCTCGCGTATGGCTGATGAAACCCTTCAGACATTTCAGCCTCCGCGATCGAACCGTGCTTTTGGAGTGGCGAGCATTCTTTCAGATAATTGCCGTGTTTTTTACGACTCACTTTTTACGACTCGTCATTTGGGTCGAATTGCAGATCTCCTGGCTGCGCGCCTACAAAAAGCGGGTCCTGATGAGCTGCGCTTCCGCGCATTGATCTTGTTTTTAGCTTATGAAGGGTTCCGCTGTCAGTTCCCGTTGGAGCTGCAAGAGCTCAATCAGGAGGAGGAAGAGGAGCGGGCCCTTGCTTCTCCTCTGACGGTCGAGTGCGGAATCGATGACGAGAAGATTGCCGTTGGAGTATCTTTTGAGCCGCACTCCACGCAAAGGTTGAGTCTCGATGGGCTAGCCGAACGCATCCAGAGCGGTGCTCCGGCGAATCGCATTGAGCGCGCCTTGGTTCAACTGTTGCGTTTTTCAGGACAAGTCTTTTATCGCTATCAACCAGCGACGGGACGTATTGAGCTCATCGCTTTGACTGGAATCGGTCAACTCGCAAAAGTGACCGACTCACAGGGCGCCCTCGAAATTCATGAAATTCCAGAGGACCCCGAGGCCACCCCGCGCGCAGTTCAGTATGCCGAATTAGGAGATGAGGCCTATGAAACGCTCTTGAAAGATGAGCAGAAGGGCCGTGGCGCAAACGAGGACGGTGCGGATTCTGAGAAACGGTTTGGTGGAGATGAGGATGAGGAAGAAGGCCTCAATCGTCTTGGAAAAGAAAAAGACGGCGACAAAGATCAGTCTAGAAAAGTCGGAAGTGGAAAAAGAAAAGTTGGATCTTCAAGTGTCATTGGATCTGAGGATGATATCGAAGACGATGAGGACCTCGACTCGAATTCGTCTTCTTCGCAAGAGACCGAAAAGAGCCAAAAAGTGGGTGGCAAGGAGCCTGTTCGAAAAGGCCGCATGAAAGTGGGCGCCCAAGGCGAGTAAGAAGCTGTAGAAGCCGAGGAGGAAGGCGAAGCGCGACTCGGCAAAGATTCAGGTAAAAAGCGTTTGGGATCCTTGGGTGTAAAAGCTTCCGATGAGGCAGAAGCAGAAGCCTCCGAAACGGATGAGAGTGAAATTCGATTAGGTGGAGGAGGACCTCAGGCACGCTCTCGAAAAATTGGAGTCAAGAATGAGGCTCATGCTTCTGGAGACGGGGATGAGTCTGCAGAGGATGAGCTCCGTCTTGGAAGTGGCTACGGTTCAGGAAAAAAAGCCAGGAGTCAAGAGGAGCAACGCGCGGATGCAAAAGCGATCCGAGAGTTTGACGATTCAGATATCAATCCCAACCAAGTAACGCCGGAACAGATCGAGAGATATAAAGAACAGATTCAACGCATGAGCCGCCGTCTAACCGATCTTGAGGAAGATCGGGCGAAGTGGATGCGAATGGTGAAAGCCGATGGCGAGCGTGCGAAGACCGCTTCAGTGGGATCCAGTTCCGAGGACTCCGACGACGCGATTCAGAGTGACTCTGACGCGAAAGATGAGCTCAAGTTAAAGCGCCTTCAGCCCAAAAAATCAGAAAACTCAGAGGTGAGTGAGGACACGAGTTCCAATGATGAACTCGATAAGGGTGAGGATGAGTTACGAGTCAAGAAACTGAAGGATAAGAACTCCGACGAGCGAAAAGTCGCTTCTCAGGAAGAGGACTCAGAGGAATCCGATTCGGAAAAAACCACAAAAGAAAAGAAAAATCCGGGTGGTTTTTTACGGCGTCTTTTCGGTGGTGGCCAAGAGGACTCAAAGAAAGAAAGTACGACTCGAAAGGACGAAGATTCGGAAGGATCAAAAAAGTCGAGTCGAGACGATCGCACGATGGACGAGCAGGAATCTAAGAAAAAGAAAAAAGGTTTCTTCAGTTCAGATGAAGAGGCGAAAACAAAAGAAGAGCAGTCCAAGGAATTAGAAGAGAAAAGCGAGAGTGCTCGCAGTGAGGGTGTTGAAGATCAAGAAGAAGAGCTTAAAGTAAAAAGTGATGATCCCGCGGAAAAGGCAGACGAGTTAGTAAAAGAAATGGAGTCGGGTACCTTTCATGAGAAAATGGCCAAGTCGAAAGAAGAACTCGATGCTATTCGAGAAAGAATTAAAGATGAGAAGGTCAAGGCGTGGGCCGACGGAATGATGGCTGATATCATGAAGGAGAAAGCTCGATTAGCAGAGATGGCCAGAAGTTTAAACCAATCTGTTCGGGCAAAAGAAGCCGAATTCAACCGTAAGTCACAGTATTTTAAGCAAGAGGTCTTGAATCGTGAAGAGCAAATTCGAAAAGGCCAGTTAGCTACGGCTCGCGTTCGTGAGCAGCTTTCGCTTTCTAACTCTGCGAGTGAGCGGTTGAAAATCCAGATTTCGAACCTTGAAACTCAAGAGGCGGCGGGTCGTCAGAAAGTGCAAGCGTCTGAGCGACTGGTTCAAGTTGCCAAAGAAGAGGCTCTCGCTGCGCAACGACTGGCAGAGAATCTCAAGTCTCAGTTGCTGCAAGCCGGTTCGGCGACCAAGAAAGTTGAGCTAGTGCAAAAAGAGTTGATTGCCTCAAAAGCTCAAACCGAGAAAGCGATTAAGCAAGTCGAAGATATGAAACGTTTGAACACACAATTGACGGAGAAATTGACTGCGGCATCCCAGAGTGCAACGGGTGCTGGTGGTACGGAAGATCTGAAACGCAAACTTGAGGCTGCAGGCCGGCTGACAGCTGTTCACAAGAAAGAAGCGGAAACCTTTAAAGCGAAGATGGAATCCTCGATTAAAGAGGAAGCTCGCCTTCGATCCGAGGTGACGAAACTGCAAGCTGAAGTGAAACGCATGAAGGCCCTTTCTGAAATGAATGCAAGCGCCACAGCACGTAAGCCAGGGGGATCCGGAGGGAAAGCTGCATAATGAACTCGCGGATTCGTATCCTGGTTACGGGTGGCACCTTCGATAAAGAGTACGACGAGCTTACCGGTGCGCTCTATTTCAAAGAAACACATGTTGGTGAAATGCTTCGACTAGGTCGAGCTGATTTAGAGATCGCGGTGCAGACCCTGATGCTGATCGATAGCTTAGAGATGACGGATGAGCATCGGCGGTCTCTGATCGAGGCGGTCAGAGGTGCACCGGAGTCCCGCATTCTCATTACGCATGGCACTGATACTTTGGAGGTGACCGCCCGGGCGCTTTCAGATGCGGGCCTTACGGGAAAAACGATAGTGCTTACGGGCGCGATGGTTCCGTATAAGTTTGGGAGCTCAGACGGACTCTTCAACTTAGGGAGTGCGCTCGCTTTTGTTCAAGCCCTGCCTGAGGGGGTTTATGCGGCCATGAATGGAAGAGCGTTTCCGGGTGATCGAGTTTTTAAGGACAAAAAGGTGGGTAAATTCAGCACCAGAGACTAGTGGGAGGGCTCTTCTGCGCGGGTTCTGCCTACTTTAGGGTAAATTTAAGTCATCGGGCGGTTGCACAGATGACGAATTTGAATGGTGCTCTCGCGCAGACTCGAACTGCGACGCCGTACGGCACTGGCTTCTAAGACCAGCGTGTCTACCAATTCCACCACGAGAGCCCCGTCATCGGATTGACTATTACGGCTTTAAATCGAAAGGCGTCGATTTTCCACCTGAACTTTTCATTTAACCCTGAAGCCGAATCCTCCGAAAGGCTTGTGAGAACCTGTGGGATCCCACGCGATCCTGCGAAACGGAAAGGTGATTTGAA
>Ga0169931_10010979_pt1 | contig 12838 bp, 6 predicted proteins | sample Kivu_15m_20L_FD_129675 | JGI IMG/M metagenome (GOLD analysis project Ga0169931, IMG submission 129675) | Freshwater microbial communities from Lake Kivu, Western Province, Rwanda to study Microbial Dark Matter (Phase II) - Kivu_15m_20L... | ecosystem: Environmental > Aquatic > Freshwater > Lake ...
ATTATATTCTCTTAATACATTGATAAGAGGAGTATCATAATTTCGAAGTATATCTGTTCCGGTGACTCTCTCACCTTTTTGCAAGCGTAAGAACATTTCATTTTTAACTTTATCAAAAGTTTCGTCCATCTTTTTATCAAAATTACTTATTTTAATCACGATAAGTTTTTTATCATTAAATGAATTTAATTCATTATCAGTCATATATCGTTTATTTTTGGGATATTTATCGAGTTCTTCAGATTGTTTGTAAAATACATCTATTTGCTTATCATTTTCTTTACGAAGATATTTTATATAATGGGGAGAATTTTTATTTATTGGTTTACCCTCAATATAATGTTTTAAGACTGTAAGACGATGTTGACCATCCATACATTCATATCGATGTTTTGATTTTTTATTTAATTTTATTAAAATTATAGGAGGTATAATATAATTATTTACAACCGAATCAATAAATAGGTCTTGTTTATCATTAGTCCACGAAAATTCTCTTTGATAAGATGGACTTAAATCTACTTCCCCGTCATTTTTAAGATAAGTATCATAAATATATTTTATTTCATAAGATGCAAAATCATATTTTAGATTCTTTAACATTTTTAATTTTGCCTCATCCCCATCTAATTCAATATCATCTTCTGAATTGTTTTCGGTATCATTATTATTATCAGTTGATATATTTTCGGTATTTTGAATTTCATCATCAGAATCAGTAGACATATTTTAAGATAATAATATTATAATAATTATTGTATAAATAGATTAAAATTCAATATTTTTTATCCTTAAAATTATAAAAATTATTAAAATTATCATAAAAAATAAGTTAAATATATTAAATATATATTAAATTATAATATTATATGCTTTTTATAAATATACAATGTGGTAGCGGATTTGGTAATATATTATTTATGGTATTAAATGGATTAAATTTATCATTAAAATACAATATGAAATTAAATTTAATAGATTATAATCAAACTAGAGCAGATAGACCAAATTTTAAAAAATATGATATATTTAAAAGTTTTGATATTATAGATAAAAATAATTTACCAAAAAATATAATAGAAATAACAGAACAAACAGAATTTCATTATGATAAAATAATATTAAATCCACAACAAGATTATTTAATATCTGGTTATTTTCAATCATATAAATATTTTTATGAAAATATTGATATTATTAAAAAGATATTATTTAATAGATGTTCAGAAAAATATGAATCATGTAAAAAATATTTTGATTCGATAACACAAAAAGATAAAAAAAATATAATGATTCATATAAGACGTGGTGACTATATTATTCAAAGTTCATATCTTATTGATAAATCCCACTTCGAAAAAACATTAGATTTATTTTTTAAAACTCATAATAGAATAGATTATAATATATATTTATTTACAGAAAATATCGAGGAGATTAAATATTGGGACTTTTATAAAAAATATGTTCCTATTTTTATTGATGAGAATGATCCTGAAAAAATATTCTTATTAATGACATTATTCGATCATTATATTATTTCAAATTCAAGTTTATCATTAAGTGCATATTATTTACGACAAAATATAAAAGCTAAAATAACTATGCCACCAATATGGGTTGACGGATATTTTAATTATGATGATATAATTCCAATAAAAGAAAATCATATTGATATATTAAATAAATTAAAAAATACATATATCATAAATTTAGATTATAGAGTAGATAGAAAATATAAATCACGAAATGAAGTTGAAAAATTATCGGCAGATATTAAAATCTTTAATGCTATTAAAGATTCACGTGGAGCTATTGGTTGTACAAAAAGTCATATTGAAGTATTAAAATATGCAATAGATTTAGATTTAGAATATGTATTCATATGTGAAGATGATATTAAAATATTAAATGATAGATATGTATTATTTGGAATTAATGAAATTATGACAAATTTTGATTGGGATGTTATAATAGTTTCTGGAGTCTCAAGAAATGAAATAAAAACATATAATAAATTTGTAAATAAAGTAACAGATTGTCAAACAACCACATCATATATTGTAAATAAAAAATATATGAAAAAACTATTAAATAATTTTATAGAAGGTTTAGAAAATTTAATAAAAACAAATAATAAATCATTATATGCAATAGATATTTATTGGAAATTATTACAAAAGACAGATAAATTTTATTGTATTAATAAAAAATATGTTTATCAACATTCAGATTTATCCGATATTGAAAATAAATATGTGAATTATAAACATGTGTTTAATATAGAAAATATTAAAATAAATGAATATATTTTAAATATACCAATTATAGATATAAATAATATTAATGATATAAAAAATATAAACAAATTTTATTTAGAATATGAAAATATAATAATAAATTTAAATTCTATTAAAATTTGTGATAAATTTATAAAAATAAAAAAAGAAGACTTGATATTAAATGAATATGATTTGATTCAATTACAAAATTCATGTGATTCTAATAATTTTAATAAATTTATTAAATCTGATAGTATATTTAATGATGACATTAATATTAATTGTAAAGCATTCTTATTAAAAAATAATTTACTTAAAAAAATATTAAATAAACCAGATGATTATATATTAAATAATAATTTTATTTATGATAATATTAAATGTTGTAAATTAAATAAACCACTATTTTTAGCAGGTAATGATAAAATATGGTTTGATTATTATAATAGTATTATTATTGATAAAATCGCACCAATTATATATAAAAATAAGATTAAAAATTTAATTAAAAAAATAAATAATAATGAACAAATAAATATAAACTATTCGCAAAATGCTATAAAATGGTATAAAAATATTGTTGGGTATATAATGAAATTATATAATTGTAAACAACAATCAAATATTTGTGATATTTTTATCACAACTGATAACGATTCTAGTAAATTAAATGATAATAATATAAATATATTAATATCTGGAGAACCAACAGAAATAAATTATGATTTATATGATATTGTTATAGGGTCTACAATTAAAAAAGAAAATTATATAACAATACCAATACCATTTATGATTTTGTCATTAAATGAACGAAGACAATTAAATAAAAAATATTTTGTAAATTTTACTGATAAAAAAATGTGCGCTTTTATGTATAAAGTTGATTATGCTCATCGGATTGAAATATTTAATAAATTTTCAAATAGAATGAAAGTTGATTCTTTTGGACAAAGTTGTAATAATATTAATGTTAAATTTACAAGAAATATATATAATGAAAATGAAACATACAATGATATAGCTGTAAAAATATATTCTGAGTATAAATTTGTATTGGCTATAGAAAATACAATTAAACAAGGCTATAATACAGAAAAATTAATAAATCCAATTCTTGCAAATTCTATACCAATATATTATGGTTCATCAGATATTTTTAACATAATAAATAAAAAGAGAGTAATATTTTTTGATGATTTTGAAAATATTAATAAATTAATAGATTGCGTGATTGAAATATCACAAAATGAACAAAAATATAATGAAATAATTAATGAAAAAATATTTATAAGAAATGATATTAATTTAGGAAATTATAATGAATTTATAGAGAGACAAATAAATATATTATCAAATATAAATAAAAATATTGATAATATTTATAATACTAATACTAAAATTGATTCAGTTGATTCTAATTTTAGGGAATTAAAATATAATGAAAATAATACAAATATTAATACTAATATTAATAAAAAATTATTAATAAAAAAAATTTTAATAAATAAATATAAAAAATAAATTAAAAATAAATTTTTATTATAAAAAATTATAATATAATGCAAATAGATAAAATAAAAAAAAATATATTATTGTATAAAAATAGTAATTTTGCAAGAATATTAATACCAACACCAATACAATCATCAATACCAACACCAACACCAACACCAACACCAACACCAACACCAACACCAACACCAACACCAATACCAACACCAACACCAACACCAACACCATCATCAATCCCAACACCAACACCAACACCAATACAATCATCAACACCAACACCAATACAATTATCGACATTTAAAAATCCAAATATTAATAAAAATTTAAATAATAATTTAAATAATAAAGTACTTAAGCATATTAAAATAGTAAATTCCATAAAAATAGAACATAATAATAATAATTCATTAAATAATTCAATAACTTCGTCTAAATCAATATTAAAAGAATTTAATGAATTTAATGAATTTAATGAATTTAATGAATTTAATGAATTTAATGAATTTAATAAATTTAATAAATTTAATAAATTTAATAAATTTAATGAAGAATATTTTTCGAAATATGAGGAATTTAATAAATTTTATAAATCTAGTAAAAATGAAATAAACTCAAATCAAAAAATTGGATTTCGTTATTTATGTTATAAACATATTGATGATATACGTAAATTAAAATTACCAGAAATAACATTAAATAATAAATACGAATCTGTATTAATAGAATATAGATGTATGCCACATTTAGAATTTTTAATACGTAATATGATATTAAAGTTAGGTTCAGAATGGTCTCATACTGTTGTATGTGGTACATTAAATTATAATTTTATTGTAGATCTGTGTAACAATATAGATAAAAATATAAAAATTATAAAAACAAAATTTGATAATTTAATGCCACCATATGAATACAGTGAATTTTTAGCTACAGAAGAATTTTGGAATATGTTTGTGGGCGATAAGATATTATTATATCAAGAAGATTCTATAATATTTAAATCAAATATTAATGATTTTATAGAGTATGATTATATTGGTGCACCATGGAGAAAAAATTGCGGTCTAAATATGTATGATGTTGGAAATGGTGGCTTTAGTTTAAGAACTAAACGAATAATGATTGATGTTATAAATAAATATCCATATAATAAAAAAAATAAATTATTTGAGGATGTATATTTTACAAAAAATATGATAAAAAATAATATTGGTAAAGTTGCAAAATGGGACGTTGCAAGTAATTTTTCATCGGAATTAATTTATAATCCAGAAAGTCTAGGTGGGCACGCTTTTTGGTTATCTAATAAAAATTGGAAAGACCATGTATATGATAAAATAATTACTGAATTATAAATTTGCTGAAATAATTTTATAAAAATATAATATATTTTTATATTATAATTATTAAAATGAATAGTATTGTTATTAAAAAACTAAAAAAACTAAATATTATTAATAATAAAAATAATATCATGACTAAAAAAAAAAATATTAATAATAGTAATATTATTAATGTTAGTAATGTTAGTAATGTTAGTAATGTTAGTAATGTTAGTAATGTTAGTAATGTTAATAATGTTAATAATGTTAATAGTGTTAGTAATGTTAATAATGTTAGTAATGTTAGTAATGTTAGTAATGTTAGTAATGTTAGTAATGTTAGTAATGTTAATAATGTTAGTAATGTTAATAAAAATTTAAATTTATTTAAAAATAGAATATTAAATAAAAATAAAATAATAAATATTAATAATAATATAATAAATGTTAATAATAATATAATAAAAAACATAAATTATACTGAAGTTGTTGATGAATATCATAAATTTAATTATCCAGAAAATACTTTTAAAAAAACATTGATATTATATGTATTCCATATGATTAATGATAGGGTGTATAATTTTATAAAAAATTGTATTTTTAAAGATGATAAATTTGATTTTATATTTATTATTAATTATAAAAATTTTAATATAAATGAATTAAATTTACCATCATATGTAAAAATAATACAAAGAGATAATATTGGATTTGATTTTGGTGGATGGTCTGCAGGTTTATTAACTGATAATTTATATAAAAATTATGATTCATTTATATTTATTAATAGTTCAGTATATGGTCCATGTATGGAAAAAAATGATTTACGGAAATGGACAGATATTTTATTAAATGGTTTAAATTATAATAATATAAAATTATTTGGCACTACAATTAATTGTATGAATAATGCACAAAAATCAAGTCATGTACAATCTATGGTATATTGTATGGATTTGCAAACACTCGAATATTTAATTTCAAGAAATATTTTCTCTATTACAGAATTTGATAAAACTTTTAATGAAACAATTATGAATAAAGAAATTAGAATGTCAAGAGAAATTATAAATAATGGATGGAATATAGGATGTTTGCATACATATTATAGAGATATTGATTTTACATTTAGAAATAATAATAAAAACATCTATTTCTTAGGAGATCTATGTTTTAATAATAGATTTTTTGGAAAAACTATACATCCATATGAGATATTATTTGTAAAAGGGAATCGAGATGTAAATGCTGATTTTATTAAACAATATATTAATATGTATTATAAAAATATAAATTATGCTTTTAAAATCATAATTTATAGTTTTGGTTTTGATATAAATTCTGGAGGTGTAACAGCATTATATAATTTAGCAAAATTATTAAGTATTTATATTAAAGATAATAAATTAAATATTTGTGTAAATATATACGATTTACACAAAAAAAATATAGAAAATATATTTTGTAACAATTTTGCAATGAATAATGAGATAGACGATAATACAATTGTAATATATCCAGAAATTATTTCTGGAAATCCATTAAATGCAAAACATGTAGTTAGATGGATTTTAGCAGAATTAGGTATTAATACTGATATTAATATATATAAAACATGGAATAAAAATGATTTAGTTTATCACTGGGAACCAATAAATAAACCAAAATATAAAATATTAAATTGTCCATTTATAAATCCAATATTTAAAAAAATAAATTTTAACAATAGAGAGAATTCATGTTATTTAATTAGAAAAGGAAATTCTATTCATAAAACAATTAATTATATGCATCCTCAAAATTCAATTTGTATCGATAATATGTCTTTAAAAGAAATAAATAAAATTTTTAATTCTTGTAAATATTTTTATTGTTATGATCCATTTACTTTTTATATGGCGTATGCTATAATTTGCGGATGTATACCAATTATATATCCTATTGAAAATAAAACAAAAGAAGATTATATAAATAACATTATTTTAAAAAATATTAAATATGCCATTGCATATGGTAATACTGAAAATGAAATTATATATGCAGAAAGTATATTAGATGAATCCGCATCTGAATTAATAAATATAGAAAATAATAATTTAAAAAATATAGAATTATTTTTAAATGATATAATACCATATGTAAAAAATAATAAAAATAATATAGAAGGGACTGTTTTTGATAATTATTATGAATAAGTTTATATTAAATAATATATATATATTATATATATTATGAGTTCTATTCAGAAAAAAATTTGGTATGCACCTAATAAATTTGAAGCATATGGACAGGAAGAAATAAATGCGGTTGTTGAATGTTTAAATGATGGTTGGCTTGCTGGATTTGGAAAAAGAACAATTGAATTTGAAAAAAAGGTATCAGAAATGTTTGGTAAGAAATACGGTTTATTTGTAAATTCAGGTTCAGCTGCTTGTTTATTAGCTTTAGCATCACTTGATTTACCTGAAAAATCAGAAATTATTACACCTGCTTGTACTTTTTCAACAACTGTTGCTCCAATGATTCAATTAGGTTACATACCTGTTTTTTGTGATGTAAAGTTAAATGCATATGTGCTATCAGTTGAGTCTGTTCTTTCAAAAATAAATAAAAATACAAAAGCTATAATGATACCAAATTTAATTGGAAATAAACCAGATTGGAAATTATTAAAAGAAAAATTATTAGAATTAAATAGACAAGATATATATTTAATAGAAGATTCTGCAGATACGTTAACAAATACACCAGATACAGATGTATCTACAACAAGTTTTTATTCATCTCATATAATTACAGCAGGCGGTAGTGGAGGCATGGTAATGTTTAATAAAGAAGAACATTTAAAAAGAGCAACAATGTTTAGAGATTGGGGTCGTATTGGTGATAATTTAGAAGATTATTCCGAAAGATTTAAACATTTAGTAGATGGAATTCCATATGATTATAAATTTTTATATGGTGTGCTCGGTTATAATTTTAAATCATCCGAAATGAACGCTGCTTTTGGATTGGTGCAATTAGAACGATTTGAAAAATTTAAACAGATTAGAAGAAATATTATAAAAAGATATTTTGAAAATCTTAAGGATGTAAAACAAATATTGTTACCAGATGATTCAATAGAACCGAATTGGCTAGCTATACCATTACAAACAGAAAATAGATATGATTTATTAAAATATCTCGAAGATAATAATATTCAAACTAGAGTATGTTTTTCAGGTAATATAACAAGACATCCTGTATATAGACAATATTTAGAAGAATTTAAAAATTCAGATATAATAATGAAAAATGCATTTTTATTGGGTGCACACCATGGTATGACATTAGAAGATGTTGATTATGTATGTGATAAAATAAAAGAATTTTTTACAAAATAATATATAGTTTATTTTAATATATTTTTTTATATTTATTTTTAAATAGTTAAAGGTTACGAATAATAAAAAAATACTCTAAGTTCTATAAAATAAATATTTTTCTTAAAAAATATTTATTTTTCAAGTGTTTAACAATTTATTCAGTTAAGATTTCTATAACTTAATGAAAAATATTTTTAATATATTCCATTACTTTTATTTTTTATTTGTTTAAATAAAAAATAGACGTTTACGGTTAGAAACGTATATATGAATAATAAGTGAAATATTTTTATTAAAATATTTTATGTTTTAATATTATAAAAATGAATAATTTTACTATAAAAAAATTAAAACAACTAAATATTATTAATAATAAAAATAATATAATTACTATAAAAAAAAATAATAATGTTAGTAATGTTAGTAATGTTAATAATGATAAATATATTATTAATAATAATAAATATACTATTGATATTTATAGGTTATATAATAATATATATAATATTAATATTAATATTTATAGGTTATATAACAAAGAATTAAAAAATTATTCTGATAATGAATTAATAGAACATTATAATAATTATGGAATTTATGAAGATAGAATATATAATATAAAATCATTCAACAATAAATATAATTTGAATTTATTAAATGAAGGTGATATAATATTATTTTATGAAAATATAAAAAATAAAAAAACAATATATATATATGCACCAAAACAAAATGAAAATTGTGGCGGTATCATTGCATTATATAATTTATATAATAAATTAAAAATAAATAATATATTTAATACACAAATAATTTTATTTTTACATAATGATAGACAAAAAATATTACATCACAAAATAAATATAGATGACTATGATATTGTAATATATCCCGAAATAATATATGGAAATCCATTAAAAGGAAAAAATATAATTAGATGGATATTATTGGGTTTAGATATTGAAACACCGAAAGATATTATTAAAACATGGAATAATTCTGATTTAATATATCATTGGTTACCAATGGATAAAAAATTAACAAAATATAATCAATTATATATGCCATTTTTTAATAGAAAATATTATAATAAAAATATGCTAAGAAATAATAAAACGTGTTATTTATTCAAAAAAGGAATTTTTTGTAATTTAGTTGACAAAAATAAAATAAATTTAATAGAAAGAAATAATATGAATTTAATACTAGATAATATTACACTTGATGAAAAAATACATGTATTTAATACATATAAATTTTTTTATACATTTGATCCAATTACTGCATACATACCATATGCTTTATTATGTGGTTGTATACCGATAGTTGAACCATATAAAAATTATACAAAAGAAGAATATGTTAAAAATTTTACATCAAGTCAATTATATTCATTTAGTCATGGTTTTGCATATGGAAATACTCCTGAAGAAATTGAATTTGCAATAAAAACAAAAAATATAGGAATATCAGAAGCAATAAATATGTTATCTGATGAAATTTGTAATTATAATTTTGATAAGTTTGTCAATCAAATAGATAATTATTATAATAAAAATATTAATACTATTAATAATAATATATTTAATTTAATTTAATTTAATTTAATTTAATATTATTTATTATATTTTTTCGTTTGAATATATATAAATATATATATATATATTTATATATATATAATGAATAATAAATTATTAAAATATATAAAATATGGTAAAAAAATAATACAATAAATAAAGTGAATAATATCAATAAAATAATTGATATAGATAATAAAGATAATAAAGATAATAATGTTAATATTATTAATGATGTGAGTAATGTTAATAATGAAAACTTTAATTATTTTAATTATAAATTAAAAAAAATAAATGAATTATATTATGAAAATATTATTTATAATATATATAATATATCTAAAACAGATTCATTTGATTATTTTAATTCATATATGCACGAAAATATAATCAAATTTAATAATGAACAAGATAATTGTAAATATATAGATCTAACAAATAATATATTTTATAACATTATTTCATCAAAAACAAAAAAATTTAAATGCATTAAAACTAATAAATATTATGAAATATTTAAAATAATTTTATCATATAAAGATGCACCAATATTATTATTTTTTTGTAATAGAAATGATCCATTTTGTATTGTACAATTATCAAATTATATGGATATATATTTTATGATATATTTAAATGACAAATATATTGTTGAAATAAGTACTTCAACTGCAGGTCATAATTATTATTTAAATGAAATAATGTCACTTTTAAATATTATAAAAAAAAATAATATTCTAGATAATTTTGATAAAAATAAACTTATTAATTCAAATTTTGATAATATAAATTTGTTTTATGGATTTAACATAAATATTGGACATTCTTTGTGGAATGAATTATCTGGTTTATATTACTTTCTAAATAATAATATAAATAAAATTAATACAATTATAATTGGACCATATGATCATTTCAATATAAAAAAATATTTAATTGATAACACTAATTATAAAATTATTAATTTTAATGACATATTTGGATCAATAAATTATGGATGTATAATAAATATTAATATTTTTCCGATATTTATGAATCATTATTATTTAGATAATAATATTGGTAAATATTTTTTTAATATTACAAATAATATTACAAATAATATTTGTAGAGATTATATTGAAATTACATTTGAAATACGAACTAATAGACGTATTTTAAAAAATCATGATAAATTTATTAAATTTATTATTTTTAAATTATTGGATGATGAAATATTTTTAAATCATAAATTTAAAATTAATTTCTGCGGAAGATTTTTTACAAATTGTAATCCATTTTGTATTGATGATATAGAATATCAACAACAAAATAATTTAGTTAATGATATAATAAATGATATAAAAAATGATATAAAAATGACAAAAAATTATGAAAGAATAAATTTTAATAATTTTATAGGATATGATATTTTTGATATTTTTACTAAAATAATAAATACACATATTTCAATTGCAATAGCTGGAACAAGCATATCTAATTTAATGAATTGGATATTTAAAATCAATATTTTAGTAATAGGTCCATTAGAATCTTATCGCTGGCAAGACATACAATTTAATATTTTAAAAAATTATAATTGTAATTTTATACCAAAGGAATTTATTATGGAATCAAATGGTTTACAAGGAGATTTTGATATAGATTATAATTTATTTTACCCATATTTTAAAGATAAATTATTATCCTTTATTTTTAATGAATAATAAATATTAAAACTAATAAAAAATTTTATGTCGATAATATGATTGAACCATTAATTATAAAAGGTTATAAGTGTAAAATTTTTAATGTTCTAAATTATTTATGTTGGGGTTACACAAAATGATAAGCATATAATTATTGGTATGCATATTTAACAAATTTTATACTGTTTTAACGATCATCTCATTCTCAAATTCATCTCTATCTAAAAAAGGTTCTAAATCCTCAAGAGGTTTATTTGTAAATGTTCCATCATCATTTTTTTTTGCATTTAACTTTGGACATCTTGGTTGTATACAGCATATTACTTCACATAAAATACTTTCATCATAATTCATAAATTCGTTTAATTTATTATCAATATCAATATTTTTTTCTATTTTTATATGTTTTATTCCATATGCATCGCATATTTTTTCTGCATCTGGAAATGATATACCAGATTCTATATCAACACCAAATTTAGTGTTAAAAAATCCTTTTTGAGTAATTGCAATCGCACCATATGATGAATTATTAAATAATAAAATTTTTATTGGTAATTTATATTGAATAATAGTTTGAAGTTCTTGTATATTAAGTTGTATAGATCCATCTCCTACAACACATATAACTTTTTTATTAGGATTTGCAATCTGACACCCAATGGATGCAGGTAATTCAAAACCCATATCACCTTGTGAACTAATTATAAATTTATCATTATTTTTTATAACAATCATATGCCATAGATTAGTAACTATTGAACCACCTGAACATATAGTAATTTTATTATCATAATCTAAAGTATATAATTTATTTAAAACATTATATGGATTTACACCATTAGAATCATCTAAATAATTTTCAGGCATTTCATTAATCCATTTATTTTTCCAATGTAAACATTTATTTATCCACCATTCATATGATTTAACTTCCTTATTAAACATATTAAAAAATAGTGATAAATCCATATTAAGTTTTAATTCATAATCAATATTATCTTTATTTAATTCTTCTAAATCGATATCAATAATTACTTTTTTTGCTTCTCTTGCAAACCATTTTGTATTATATCCAACAAT